>Ga0209117_1000068_pt1 | contig 75812 bp, 80 predicted proteins | sample BlaSpr_A8_OM2_M2_FD_187978 | JGI IMG/M metagenome (GOLD analysis project Ga0209117, IMG submission 187978) | Forest soil microbial communities from Thunder Bay, Ontario, Canada - Black Spruce, Ontario site 2_A8_OM2_M2 (SPAdes) (version 2) | ecosystem: Environmental > Terrestrial > Soil > Boreal... | reverse complement strand
CTTGGGTTCAAGGAGTCGTCGCAACACCTCTGAATTGAAGAGGTCAGGCGATGACAGCGTTTGCAGGTCGGCAAGTCCTCACGCAGTTCTGGTTGTTGGTTCGTGGCGGAACGTCGAGAGAGGAAGCTGCAACCAAGGTCGGCTACAAGGGCAAGGCGGGACTGAGGTGGTTCCGTCAGGCTGGCGGCGTGGTTCCTACCTACGTCACAGCCAAGCAAACCGGTCGGTCTTTGTCGTTCCGGGAACGAGAGGAGATTCTTGCCGGCCTGGAACGCGGCGACTCCATCCGGCTGATAGCCAGGAGTCTGGGTCGGGCGCCGTCGACGGTTCAGCGCGAGCTGCGCCGGAATATGTGGCACCAGTTGTATCGGGCGCGTCACCACCGGCCGGCGCATGGCTTGGCTGTCAGGAGGCCGTGGACCTATCGGCCGAGCCAGGCGCAAGCCAGAGCCGAGCGAATGGCGCGGCGGCCAAAGCCAGCCAAACTCAAGACCAAGAGTTCGCTCCGCCAAGTCGTTCAGGCCAAACTCACATCTAGGCTGAGTCCCGAGCAAATCGCCGTTCAACTCAAGCGCGAGTTCCCCTCGCAACCGGAGATGTGGGTGTCGCACGAGACCATCTACCAGTCGATCTACGTTCAAGGCCGCGGCGCCCTTCGTCGCGAGCTCGCGGTCTGCTTGCGTACTGGCCGGGCTTTGCGTCGGCCCCATCGCAAAGGCAGCGAGCGTCGGGGACGGATCCCGGGCATGGTCAGCATCAGCGAGCGCCCAGCTGAGGTGGAGGACCGGGCGGTACCTGGTCACTGGGAAGGTGACCTGCTACTCGGCAAGAATGGCAAGTCCGCCATCGGGACGCTGGTCGAGCGCAAGACGCGGTTCCTGATGCTGCTCCACCTCCCTCGCGGTCACAACGCAGTCGATGTCGAGGAGGCTATGCTCGCCGCCACCAAGCGGCTGCCGCGGGTGCTGTGGAAGTCGCTGACCTGGGATCGCGGCCACGAAATGTCCAGGCACACCGAGATCAAGCTGGCGACTGGACTCGAGATCTACTTCTGCGACCCGGCCAAGCCGTGGCAGCGGGGTTCCAACGAGAACACAAACGGCCTACTCCGCCAATACTTTCCGAAAGGGACCGACGTCAGCCCCTACACCCTGGACGACCTCGACAAGGTAGCGACAGAGATGAACTACCGACCCCGAAAAACGCTCGGCTGGGACAGCCCCGCCGAAGCGCTTGACAAGCTACTGTCACAGGCGGCGGCGATGGCTGGTGTTGCGACGACCGATTGAATCCGCCCCCGGTTTGGCCACCGTTTTCCGCACGTTTTGCGCCAACGGTGCGCCTGCAGGGCTCGGATTTCGCACGTTTGGCGCGAGCGGTGCGCAAAACTCACGTCGCCGGCGCCAGTCGCTCCACCTCGGTGACCATGCCGTCGAGGATCTTCAGGCCTGCGTCCCAGAAACCGGGATCGGTGATATCCATGCCCAGCCCGCGCACGAGCTCGTCCGGCCGCGTGGAGCCCCCCGCGGCCAGGAACTCCAGGTAGTCGTCGACGAAGGTCGGCCCCACCTCCAGGTAGCGGTGGTACACGGACAGGGCCAGCAGGTTGCCGAACGCATAGGCGTACACGTAGCCCGGCGTATGCATGAAGTGCCCGACGTAGCTCCACCACACCTTGTGCTCGTCGGTGAGGATCAGCGCGTCCCCGAACATCGGCTGCAGCTTGGCCTGGAAGATCTCGCCGAGCTGTTCGACCGCGAGCTCGCCCTCGTGGCGCCGCATTGTGTGGCACGCGTCCTCGTAGCGATTGAACGCCACCTGGCGGAACACGGTCGAGAAGGCGTCTTCGACCTGCGTGCACAACATCGCCAGGCGAACCTTGGGGTCTTTCTCCTCGCTCATGATGCGGTCGAAGGTCAGCGCCTCGCCAAACACCGACGCGGTTTCCGCGAGCGTCAGCGGCGGATGGAAATCGAAGATGTGTTGTTTGGATGCCAGGCGGTCGTGGAGGCCGTGGCCGAGCTCATGCGCCATCACGAGGGCGTCGCGCAGCTTGCCGGTGAAGTTGAGCAGCACATATGGGTGGTGTCGGGGAGTGACGGGCATGCAGTAAGCGCCGCCGGCCTTGCCCGGAGAGACGGGGGCATCGATCCAGCCGTGCTTGAAGAAATCTTCGACCAGATCGGCCGCGCGTTTGGAGAACCGGCGGTAGGACCCGAGCACCAGCTCCTTGGCCTCGTCCCAGCTGAGGTCCCGGGCCACCTCGCCGATGGGCGCATAGCGGTCCCACTCGTGTAGGTCGCCGACCCCAAGGAGCTTCTTCTTGACGCGGTAGTAGCGCACACACACGTCATACCGCCCAGTGACCGCCTCTATGAGCGCCTGCACCGCCTCGTCCGAGGTCTCGTTGGCGAGGTTGCGCGACGAGATCCAGGTCGGGAAATGACGCAGGCGATCGTCGATCGCCTTCTCGCCGAGGATGACGTTGAAGATGTAGCCCCGGGTGCGGACGTCCTCATTCAGGGCCGCGGTGATCGCGGCGCTAGCCGTGCGCCGCACCTTGCGATCCGATTCGCGCAGCCGGACGAGCGCCTCGTCCAGCGGCACCCTCCGTCCGTCGAGGTCGACCCGGATGCGAGCGCACAGCTCTTCGAAGAGGCGGTTCCACGCGGAGTTGCCGACCGGGCTGAAGTCGGTGAGGACCCGCTCCTCCGGTTCCGACAGCTGGTGAGGCCGGAACTTTCGCGCCTCCTCGACCGTGTGGCGATAGCGAGCAGATTCCGGGTCGGCATACAGACGCCGAGCCTGCTCGTCGCTGATGTGCGCGAGCTCCAGGGTGAAGAAGACGCCATGACTTGCCCGTTCGGCGCCGGCTTCGCGCACGCGCGCCAGGAGCCGGCCGGCGGCGGGATCTTCGGTGTTCTGGCTGTGGAGGAGATACGCGTAAACGTCAGGCCTGGCGGCGAGCTCCTCGTCTTCCTCGAGCTCGCGCATCATCGCCGCGAACTCTTTGGGCGGCAGCAAGGCGACCTTGCCCCTGTAGCGCGCCTCGAATGCCACCGCTCGTGTTTGCGCCTCGGCGAGGGTCTCCTCGACCGCGGGGTCGGTCGGCGACTGGAAGAGGTCGGTCAGATCCCAGCGAACTTGCTCGGCGCCGGTGGTCTTGGTCGCCTGGGCCATGGGCGGTCAGGATAACAAAGCGCTTATCGGGGTCTGGCTTCGATCAAGCTGTCGCGCTCTGATACCGCGACCACCTTTGTCAATTGCAGGTCGGCGTCCGCGAGCAGTTTTCGGTACTGAGCCGCCGTGCGCTCACGACCCGTGAGCATCACCATCATGTTCACGTCGCCCATCGCAGCCTCAGATGGGTGTCCATGCTCCGGCAGAATTGTTTCCAGCAGCAATACGGCTGCGGCGGGCGTCATCGCAGCTCGGCAGTTCCGGAGTATGCGCAATGCGCGCTCGTCGTCCCAGTCATGAATGATGCTCGACAGAAAGTAGATGTCTCCGCCTTGGGGAACAGTTTCGAAGAAGTTCCCCGGCACCAGCCGGCACCGCGCACGGACGCCCGCCTCGCTCAGGTAGCGTTCGGCTGCCTCCAGCACCTGCGGCTGGTCGTAGACCACGGCCTCCATCGCTGGGTTTCGCTTCAGGATCATCGCCGAGACCGAACCGTTGCCACCGCCGACATCGACGATGACTCGCGAAGCCGCGAAGTCGTAGATGTCAACCAGCGATCTGAGGAATACCTCTGTGCCTGCGCCCATGGCGGCGTCGAAGTCGGCCTGGGCGTCGGGATGCTTGGCCAGGTAATCGAACGCCGGCATGCCGTACACGTGCTGGAATGCGGACTCGCCACTCTTGACTGAATGGAGCAGCGCCCCCCACGCACCGTAATGCTCCTGCCCGAGCATGATCGCGTTGGCAGCGATCGAATCATCAACATCGCCACGTAGCGGCTGGGCGAACGGAGTCAGCTCGAACCGGCCTTCAGGAAGCTCAGTGACCAGACCGTAGAAAGCGGCCAGCCGGAGTACGCGGCCAAGATTCTCTGGGTCCACATTGACCCTCGATGCCAGCTCCCCCGCCGTGAGTGGGCCTTCCGCGAGATGATCCGCCAGGCCCAGCTTGGCGATCACATAGACGACCTGGGTGGATCGGAACCCGCGCACCAGTGCAAGCAAACGCATCAGGTCGGGTGACGTCTCAGACACTCGGGTCAGGATAAGCGCCGCTCGAGCTCGCGCACCCGCGCGCGGTCCGGCCAGCGGCCGGCATACGCGCCCTCGTTGACCGCGTCCGTGAGCTCCTCGAGCGGCTCTCCCTCCACGGTAGCGACTGAGGCTTGAGCGAGCGAGTACTCGAGTGGCGTCTCGGGCGGCGCGCGGCGGCGCCCGAGCCGTCGCTGCACGCGTTCGTACAGCCGCAACAGCTCTGATTGGCCGGGCGGCAACCGCCTGGCCGCGGCGGCCCGGCGGCGCCACGTGCGCACCCACGCCCACAGCAGGGTCACGAGCAGGGCGATCACGACGGCGGGCGGCGCCACCGCCAGCGCTCCCAGCGAGCTCAGAACGGCCATCGGCGCGCCGATGCTCAGGTGCGGGACGAGGCGGGCAATGCCGCCGCCGGCCCAGTGGTTCGGAAACTGAGTGGCGGCCAGCGCCGAAACACCTGGCGTGGGGTCGAACGGAACCCAGCCATGGTTCTGGAACCAGACCTCGACCCACGCGTGGGCGTCGTGCTCGCGCACGATCGATTGGTCGAGAATCGGGTTGTAGTCGCCCGTCGCGTAGCCCGTCGCCAGCCGCGCCGGGATGCCCAGGCCGCGCAGCATCATCACCTCCGCCGTGGCGAACTGCTCGCAGTAGCCCTTTTTGGCGTCGAACAAGAACCAGTCCACCGGATCGCGGCCAGCGGGGACGTGGCCCAGCTGCTGCGTGTACTGGAAGTTCTGCTGCAGATAACTCGTCAGCGCCATCACGAGCTCGAACTGGTTGGAGCTGTAGTTGTGCGTCACGCCCTCGGCGACAGCCAGCGCCCGCGGCGAGAGCGACGAGGAATCCATATAAGCCGGGTTCGCGTCCGGCGGGTTGAAGACGTACGGATCCTGGCTCAGCTCGTCGGGCGAGAGGTTGGGCAGATAGGAGACGACCGAGTATGTCTGGCCCGGCCGCAACAGGTCCGGCGTCCGGAACGTCCCGTAGGCGTCCTCGCGGAGCGATGAAACCGGCGCGTAGAGGCTCTGCAGCGGATATGCGGCGCTGATGACTCCCGGCAATGGCCTGAGGACGCGAAAGACCTGCACGAAGGTGCCGAGGTTGTGAGGGGGCGCTGGTGGGAGCAGCCTCGACGGCACGTACGGCTGGAGGGTGGCGAATCCAAGGTTGGAAGCGGTCCACACGCCGTCGTGATATGTGTCGAACACCAATCCGCGCCAGTACGCCGGAGCGCCGGTGCGGATGTACATCACCGGCGCATCTCCGAGCCGCCCGCGGAAATGGAGGTCGAGAGTGCTGGTGGCGCCAGATGGGTCGCCGGACAGCTGGATCAGCGGCAGCGCGGGGTTCTCCAGCTCGCCTTTGAAACCGACGTAATTCGGCAGCGACACGACCACCGGGCCGTTCGGATCGACGCTTGGTTGAGGGATGAAGATGAAGGCTGCGACTCCGAGCGCAAGCGCTCCGACGAGCGCAGTCGCGACCGCAGGCACAGGCAGCGCGACTCCCGCTCCCATCCTGCGCAGATGTGAGGCGGCCCAGAAACCCGCCAGGCACAAAGTCCACAGCGCAAGCAGGACGCCAAACGGGTAGTCCCAGGCGTAGACGGCGGCCAGGTAGAGGATCGCGAGGCTGATCCACAGGCTCGAGTAGCAGTTGCGCCGCGTTTTCAGGTCGAAGCTGGTGACCGCGACCAGCAAGATCGCGAAGTTCGCCTGCGGCAGCACGCCGCCGAAGAAGGCGCCCACCGAATCGGCGAGGAAATAGCCGAGGGAGGCGAAAACGAGACCGGCGAGCAGGATCTGGCGACGGATCCCGCGCTTGGCGGCGCGCTCCCGGTAGCTGACGAGGTGGCCTATGGCTGCGATTCCGACGCCGAGTGCAGGAACGATGTAGTCCTCGCCGTACAGGACCACCGCCAGCACCGCAACCGCAAAGCCGGAGAAAACGAAGGCCCGGCCCTCGAGCGAATTCTCGACGGGCGATGCCGGGAGCCGGAGCTTGGGCAGTCTCACGGGAGCGGCCACTCCAGTCCCGCTCGTTGGGTGCTGACGCCTGAATCAACATCCGCGTCTCCGACGACCCAGGCGCGTACGGCGCCGCCGCGCTGGCTGATGGTCTCGAGCGCCTCGTCGATTTCAGGGTTCGCCGTGGCGATGATTGCGATCCCGTCACCGACTCGGGGCGCTAGCGCAACGAGTCCATCGGCTTTCTTTGGATATCGGGCCAACCATTCAAGCAGCGCCCACAGAGAGCGCGACTCGCTGGGCAGGGAGGGCTCGGCGCCGGGCGCCCAAAGCACGACGCGCCCGCCGGCGCGCAGGCAATCCCAGGCCTCGGAGGCGGCCAGACGCGCGATCTGATCGGCCGCCTCGGGCGTGGGCGGCGACGGGTCGCAGAAGATGCCAAGCGTCTGCACGCCGGGCGGCTCGAACTCGCGCACGATGAGCTCGCCGTGGCGCGCGCTCGAGCGCCAGTGGATGCGGCGCAATGGATCGCCCGGCCGGTACTCTCGGACGCCAAACATCTCTGTTCCGGATCCGGCGCGAGGCGCGGCCACGCTCGCTTCCAGCTCCCGTACGCGGGGTCGTGCGGCCAGCGCTGTGAATCGCGGCAAGACAAGACCCACCTCGGAATCGACGCCCGGGCCGCGGCTCGTGAAGAATCCCAGCGGGTCGCCGCGTTCCAGGATCAGACCGCGTACGCCAAGCGGGCCGCGGCGCACTGGACCGACGACGCGAACCTCTGCCCAACCCTCCTTGCGCACGAGGCCGGCCGCCGTTGCAAGCTGGGTCGTCCCGATGGACGCCGAAATGCGCGCCGGGCCGCGCGTCCCCCGCGGCGATTTGATGCGAAGCCTCACCTTGATGCGGTCGCCTTCGAATACCGGCACCCTCGGCCCGCTGCCGAGGATTCGTTCCGGCAGCTGCTCGATGGGCGACCCCTCAGCACTCTCGGTGCCCACCACAGCCAGGCCGCCCGTCAGGCCTGCGTTCCAGACCGCATAGCCGAACGAGACGACCACCAGGGCCGCGATCCAGTACGCGAGCAGGAACAGCCACGCGACCTCTGATGTGCTGCCGTAGTAGAGAATCGCGGCGGCCAGTATCAGCGCGCCAAGGAACCTTGGAGTCGTGGTCAGTGCGCCCTTAGCGGTGGGAGTGGAACCGAGCTCACGACGTCGGCCACCACCTGGGCCGCCTGCGCTCGGCCGCGCATTCCGAGCCGGTGCGCCAGCACTGGCACAGCCAGCAGCTTGACGTCGTCCGGAAGCACGAAGTCCCTGCCCTCGAACAGCGCCCACGCCTGCGCCGCGCGCTGTAGATAAACGCCTGAACGCATGCTGGCCGGCAGCGTGACCTCCGGACGTGCGCGGATCGCGTCGAGCAGGGAGACGATGTACGCGCGGATCGCGGGGCCGGACACCACTCGCAGACATCCTTCCTGCAGCTCGAGCACGTCCGCGAGGCTGACCACCGAGCCGAGCTCGCCGATGGGATCGCCATGCTCGCGTCGCGCCAGGATCTCGATCGCCTCCGCGTCGCTCGGGGGACCCATCTCGGCGGCCAGGATGAAGCGGTCGAGCTGCGATTCCGGCAGCGGATACGTGCCATGGAACTCGCTTGGGTTCTGGGTCGCAATCACGAAGAAGGGCCGCTCGAGCGTGCGGGTGACACCCTCGATGGTCACCTGACCCTCGCCCATCGCCTCGAGTAGCGCAGACTGCGTGCGGGGCGTGGCTCGGTTCACCTCGTCGGCCAGCACGATGTTCGCGAAGATCGGCCCGGCTACGAACTCGAAGCTGGCCTCCTTCTGGTTGAAGATGCTCGAGCCGGTGATGTCGGATGGGAGCAGGTCGGGGGTGCACTGGATGCGCCTGAAAGCGCCGCTCACGGAAGTGGCGAGCGCCCGCGCGAGCATGGTCTTGCCCGTGCCTGGAAGGTCCTGGAGGAGCACGTGGCCGCCGGCGACGAGCCCCGCCGCGGCCAGGCGCACCACGCGATCCTTGCCGACGATGACCCGGTGGACGTTCTTTTCGATTCGAGCCAGGAGCTCCGCGGCGCGTCTGGGCTCCAGCTCAGGTTGTTCGGAAGCCATCTCGCGCGATCCAGTCTAGGCGGCGGTTGGGGGCTCAGCCCCGATTAGCGTCATTCCGCACGTTTAGATCAAAACGCTCGCTTGCGATCGTCGGATTACGCACGTCTTGCGCAAACCGCGCGTTATCGCCGGCTGTGTTCACCCCTGGCCGATCATCCTCGCGATGACCTCGGCGAGGTTGGGCCCGCCCTTGCCGAAGGGCACCGAGTGGACGCGGTGCGCGAAGACCATCTCGGCCACGGCGCCGACGTGCGTGGTCTTCACCTGCTCGGCGCTGTCGTAGGCCGCCTTCGCCTGAGCGGCTCTGGCGCAGACCAGGTCCGAGCGGTGACCATCGACCTCGAGCGCGATCGAGATCTGGGCGATCAGGCGCAAGATCTCGCGCGGCAGCTCGACCTCGGGGAAGGTGGCGATGCCCTCGGCGATGTGTGAGCGGACGTCTTGCTCGGACTCCGCGTGCTGCGCGACGAACTTGTGGGGGTCGTCCTCCCACACAGATCGCTTCTCGACGATCGCCACGCGCTGGTCGAGGTCACGAATCCCCTCGACATCCACACAGAGCCCGAACCGGTCGAGGAGCTGAGGTCGCAGCTCACCCTCCTCCGGGTTCATCGTGCCGACCAGGATGAACCGCGACGGGTGCGATACGGAAACGCCTTCTCGCTCAACCGTGTTCACGCCCATCGCGGCCGCGTCGAGAAGCACGTCGACGATGTGGTCGTCGAGCAGGTTCACCTCGTCGACGTACAGGATGTTGCGGTTGGCCTCGGCGAGCACGCCTGGCTCGAAGCGACGCGAGCCTTCCTTCAGTGCGGCCTCGAGGTCGATGGTACCGACCACGCGATCTTCGGAGGCGTTGATCGGCAGCTCGACCACGCGCATCCGGCGGGTCGTCACCGGCAGCTGGCCCGCCCTCGCCCGGTTGCGGCAGTCGGCGCACCAGTCCTCGGGGTCGTCCGGGTGGCACCCGAAATGGCAGCCCTCCACCACCTGCTGGTCCGGAAGCAATCGCGCCAGGGCCCTCACCGCCGTGGACTTGCCCGTGCCCTTCTCGCCGCGGATGAGCACTCCGCCGATCGACGGGTTGATGGCGTTGAGCACCAGCGCGAGCTTCATCTCGTCCTGGCCGACGATGGCGGTGAAGGGGTAGGAGTAGCGGTCTATTGCCATGGGCTGTGAATGTTACCGGCCTCTCCCGAGCTCCTTCTCCACGGCTGACGCGATTTCGTCGCGCGACAGGTCGTACAGCCCGTAGTAATGCGCACCCATACGCTCCGCGAGGTCCGCGCATGCGTTGATTGCGTACGTCTGGTACATGGGCGCGACCCGCGCGAGATGCTGGACCGACGGCAGATGGCTGTAATCGCGCGCGGAGTCGATGACGAGCGCATCGATGTGTTCGGCGTCGATCATCCCCGCGACCTTCTGCGCCTCGACCAGCGGCTCCTCCTTGAACATCGAGATGTTGCCCCGGCCGTCGCTGATGAGAACCAGCAGAGGCCGGATGGTGGGGTCCCGAAGCAGCTCGGTCTTGACGACCTTGTAGCCGGCCATGAGCCCGTGAGTGAGCGGCGTCGTGCCACCGACCGAAAGCTTCTCCAGCCGTCGCCGCGCGAGGGACACGCTGGACGTTGGCCGCAGCACGACCTCAGCCGTCCGGTTCTTGAAGATCACGACCGCCACGCGGTCCCGGCGCACATAGGCGTCCTGGAGCAGCGACAGGATCGCGCCTTTGGTCGCCGCCATCCGCTGTTCGGCGTCCATCGATGCCGACGCGTCAACCACGAAAACGATCAGGTTTCCGATCTTGCGTTCGCGCACCTTCTGGCGCAGGTCGTCGCGCTCGAGCTTGAGCCGCTCGCCCGGCCGGCGGCCGCGGTCCTTCTGCATGGGGGCCGCTGCACGAACGGTGGCATCGATCGCCAGGTCGTTGACCTTTGCCTTCGGCTCGGCGCGCACGTAGCGCCCGCGCCGGTCCGGGGTCTGGCTGGCTGATCGTTTGCCTCCCTGCTTGCGGACACGCCGCTGGCGCGGCAGGTCGATGCGCCGCAAGTTGAAGGTCTCGGTCGCATCCGGCGCGGATTCATGCGCGCTCGAGCCCCCGGTCGTCATGCCCTGGTCGCTGCCGGCGGACTGCTGACCACCGTCTGACGCACTCGCGCTCTCCTCCGCGGTCGCCTCGGCCGCGGACTCGCTTTCGGACGCCTGCGGGTCGCCCGCCTCGCTGTCCGCGGGCTGAGACCCCTCCTGGTCCTCACCAGTCTCCGGCGACCGGTTCTCGTCCTGGTCGCGCCGGATTGGCTGCCGGGCGCGGTGCGCGAGCGCCAGCGTGGCGGCGTCGTAGATATCGTCGCGAGTCGGTGAGGCGTGTCGCCTATACGCGGCCAGCGCGCGAGCGGCATGGTCGATGACGACGTCCGCCCGGTGACCGAGGACGTCGGCCTCCACGCAGATGGATGAGATCAGCCGGGCGTGGCCGGGACGGATCCGCACGTTCTTCACGGCCGTGATCGCCTCCGCCAGCGCACGCGCGAGGTTGTGGTCCGCAGCCGCGAACTCATTGGCGAACTCGTGCTCGCCCAGCCGGAAGGCCGCATCCCGCTCGGCGATCAACACACGCTCGTCCGGGTCGAGGATCCCCTCGACGTCGACGCACAGTCCGAAGCGGTCGAGGAGCTGCGGCCGGAGCTCACCCTCCTCCGGGTTCATGGTGCCGACGAGGATGAACCGCGCCGGGTGCGAAAACGACACCCCTTCCCGCTCGACCACGTTGACGCCCATCGCGGCAGCGTCGAGCAGCACGTCCACGATGTGGTCGTCGAGGAGGTTGACCTCGTCGACGTAGAGGATGTTTCGGTTGGCCTCTGCCAGGACGCCCGGCTCGAAGCGCCTCGCCCCGGCGCGGAGCGCTGCCTCGATGTCGATCGTGCCCACGACGCGGTCCTCGGACGCGTTGATGGGAAGCTCGACGACACGCATCCGGCGTTTGTGCGAGGGCAGCACGCCGGCGGCCTGGAGGCGGTTCCGGCATTCGGCGCACAGGGCCTCGCGGTCGTCAGGATCGCAGCCGAAATGGCAGCCCTCGACCACGTTGTGATCGGGCAGCAGCCGGGCGAGCGCCCTCACAGCGGTGGACTTGCCGGTGCCCTTCTCGCCGCGGATGAGGACGCCCCCGATCGTGGGCACGACGGCGTTGAGGATGAGGGCCAGCTTCATCGAGTCCTGGCCCACGATCGCCGTGAAAGGGAAGACGTGACGGTCGAGCGCGATGCTCACCCATCAAGGATAGGTGGGGTTAGCTCGCTCTCCTCAGGTCGGGAGCAGTGCCTTGACGAGCTCCCGCTCTTGCACCAGCTCCTCGGTGGTCTTCTTGATGCGATCTTTGGCGTCGTTGTCGTGCTCCAGGCCCGTGACCACTTCCCAGCTCCTGCCGTCGGACTTGACCGGGAACCCGAACTGCAGTCCCTCAGGGATTCCGTACTCGCCGTGGCTCACCACCGCCAGCGAGTGCCAATCACCCCAGTTGGTGGGATTCCAGATGCTTTTGACGGAGTCGAGCACCGCGTTGGCGGCGGAGGCCGCCGAAGATGACCCACGAGCCTCGATGACCGCCGCGCCGCGCTTCTGCACGGTCTCGATGAACTTTCCGTTCAGCCAGCCGTGGTCGCGGATGACGTCGTAGGCGGGCAGGCCGGCGAGCTTGGCGTTGCGAGGGTCCGGGTACTGGGTGGTGGAGTGATTGCCCCAGACGCCGACGTTGGTGACGACCTGGACCGGGAGTCCCGCTTTCCTCGCCAGCAGCGTTTTGGCGCGGTTCTCGTCGAGCCGCATCATCGCGAACCAGCGTTCTGGCGCGATCTCCGGAGCGTTCGACCGGGCGATCAAGCAGTTGGTGTTGCACGGATTGCCGACGACCAATATGCGGATGTCGCTGGCGGCTGACTTTGCAATCGCTTTGCCCTGCGGGCCGAATATTCCCGCGTTGACGTTGAGCAGGTCGCTTCGCTCCATCCCCTGCTTGCGCGGCACGGCGCCCACCAACAGGGCCCAAGAGGCGCCGTCGAAAGCCTTCTCGGGCTTGGACGTCAGCAAGGTGTCGTGGAGCAGTGGGAAAGCGCAGTCATCGAGCTCCATCGCCACGCCTTCCAGCGCCTTCATCGCGGGCTCGACCTCCAGCAGCTGGAGGATGATCGGCTGGTTGGGTCCGAGCAGGTCACCCGCGGCGATGCGGAAGAGCAACGAATAACCGATCTGTCCCGCGCCGCCAGTGACGGCAACACGAACCGGCGCTCGCGCTCCGTCGGTGCTCGGCATCATGGCCGCTTCATGCTAGCCAATCGCGGAGGTTTGGACGAAGGGCTGGTCAGCCACCACCGCAGGTGTGTGGCGCCGGTGCGAAGTACGCGGCGAACGCCCCGTGGTACCGGACGAGTGTGACGCCCGTGATGAGGATGAGCGATGTCACTAGCAACGCGCCCAGCACCAGAATCCGGCGCCTCATCAGAAAGAGAAAACGCGATTCGTGTCGTGAAGTTTCGGCTAGCGGAAGCCCTCGCCCTCGGGTTCGAACAGATCGTCTTCGGCCAGGCGGCGCGCGAAACAGAGGAACCCGGTGTGCGCCACCATTCGGTGCGACGGGCGCATGCTCCGGCCGCGCACGGTCCAGCCGCGCTGCAGCACCTCAAACGCCTCGAGCATCCCGAATCCCCTCACCTCGCGGAGGCACTCGAAGAATCGCTGCACCTGGCTCACGTTCGGGCAGTGGGCGAAGATGATTCCTCCCGGCCTCAGCGCCGCTCTGGCCCCGCCCACTGCCTGCCAAGGCTCGGGCAGGTCGAGCATGACCCGGTCCATGTCGCGCTCGTCGATGCCGGCGTAGACGTCGCCCAGCTTGAGCTCGAGGTTGGGCGGCAGGCCGCCCAACGTTTCGCTGATGCCTCTCTTCGCCGCCTCGAGGAAATCCTCCCGCTGCTCGTATGAGACGACGAGGCCCTCGCTCCCGACTGCCCGCAGCAACGCCAGCGTCAGCGCGCCGGTGCCTGTTCCGGCTTCCAGCACGCGTGCGCCTGGGTGGATGTCGGCCCCGACGAGGATCGCGCCGAGGTCCTTCGGGTAGATCGGCTGGGCCTGTCGCTGCCGGCCGGTCACCTGCTCGGCGAACGTTGGCCGTACGGCCAGGAGACGAGCGCCCAGCTGAGTCGTGACGACGAGGCCCTCTGGCCGGCCGATCAGCTCGTCGTGGGCGATGACTCCCGAATGCAGCGAGTGCCGCTCTCCCGCTTTGAGTCGAACCCGGTGGCGGCGGCCGACCTTGTCGATGAGAACGATCAGGTCACCTTCCGCGAGCAGCCTTGGACTGCTCACGCCCCTCTCTCCGGCCCCTCTCCCCGAGGGGGAGAGGGAAATGCTGCTTTCAATCGGATTTGTGCGCGCGGATGAGGCAGTGCCAGTACGCGTGCCACAGCTTGCCCTCCCGACGTTCTGGATGGAGCTGGGTGCGCGCTTCACCCCGGGCGGACTCGATGACCGTCGCCAGCTCGGCAGCCAGCTCGGGCCGGACAGCCATGGTCCGCATCCATTCCTCGTAGTCCCAGTCGAGCTCGCGCGCGTGCGCCATCTCCACCTCGAAGCCCGCTCGGTCCAGGCGTTCGGTCCACTCCTCGACGGTCAGCGACCGCACATGCGAGGGATCGCGCCGCCTCTCGACGTCATGGAGGACGTCACGCGCAGCCATCGGTGGGGCGCAATCGATGAAGGCGGCGTCGCGGCCGGGCCGTAAGACACGGAACGCCTCGCTGAGGAAGGCATCGAATCGCGGAAAGTGATGCGGCGCGGCCCGCACTACATAGACGTCGAAAGTCTCATCAGCGAACGGCAGGGCGCAGGCGTCGCCGATCACCCAGTCGGTGTTTTCGATTCCCCGCTCGGCGCTGATCCGCCGCGCCTGGTCGAGCATCGCGCGAGTGAGGTCGAGACCGACGACCCGCCGCACGTGCGGCGCCAGGGCGAAGGCGGTGTTGCCTGTGCCGGTGGCGACGTCGAGGACCAGGTCGCCCTTGAGCGGGTGCACCAGGTCGACCACCTCCTGCAAACGGTCGACGCCGGTGTGAAAGCTCGAGCGCGTGTAGTTGGCGGCGACGCGGCTAAAGCTGTCTCGAGGGTCGTCTGACACCAGGCGAGCCTAATTTTGCGCCGGTTGCTGCGCGTGCCCACGCGAGCGAACGTAGGCCACCCCTGCGACGACAACGACGATGAGCACCAGCACCGCGCCAAACAGGAGCAGGTTCGAGCGGATCGACTTTTCGATGCCGCTGCCAAACACCACGCCCAGCGCAAGAAACACACCAGCCCAGATCGCGCTCGAGATCGCCACGCTGACCGCGAAAACGCGGTAGGGAAGCTCGAGAAGGCCTGCCACCACGGTCAGGGGGACCCGAAGCCCTGGAATGTGGCGGCCGAAGATCAGCGCCCAGGGGCCAAAGCGCCGGAACCAGCGCTCGGCCTCGGCGACGCGTTCCGGGGTGAGGTGAAGAAACCTGGCCATGCGGTGTTCGATCAAACGCCGGCCAAATCGACGCGAAAGGAGGTAGAGGTTCGTGGAGCCGAGGGTGACGGCGAGGACGAAACCGAGCCACGCGGCGAACAAGATCGGAAGGTCATGCGGCAGGCGGCTGCCCACATAGAGAAGGAAGACGTCCCCGGGGATGAAAAGAGGAATGCCGGTTTCCTCGATGTAGATCAGCGCAAACCCGCCGAGATAGCCGTACGCCTTCAGCAGCGCGCTGATCGAGGCGTCCGCGTCGACGACCTCTCCAGCCACGTCGTGCTCGATGAGAAACCCGATCCCCACGATCACGGCGGCGAGAAGCACGACGCCTCCGGCTATGTGCCAGTTCGTCGGGAGGCCACTGCTCGGTCTCGGCTCTTTGACGTCGCTCACGGACGGAAGTAGTCAAACACGAGCTTGCCCCCAATGGCGACCAGGGCGAGCCCGGCCACCGGCTTCAGCCACCCGATGCGATCGATGAGGTTCGAGCCGATCAGAGTGAACAGAAGCAAGCAGCCGGCCGCCAGTAGAACCCCGCCGGCCAAAACCGGCAATCGATATGACGCCGGCACGCCGCTGGCGACGGACGAGATTGCGAGTGCGTTGTCCAGCTGCAGCGCCACGTCGGTGAGCGCGATCAGCAGGATCGAAACCAGGATGCTCTTCGTCACGACTACCTCCACTCGAGAGCGTTCCGAGTAGAGGTCTCGCCGCGGACGACGGTCCGCTGCGGTCCCGGGCGTCGCCGCCGTCTTGACGGGACCAGCGGGAGTGGCTACTCCCCCCTACGTGTCGCCAGGAGTATACGACCCGGTTCGGCGCTCCATTTCGCGGCTTGCGGCTATCGTTCGCACCATGGCAAAAGCGACGGCGACATGGTCCGGGCACAAGGTCAAGTTCGACGTCCTGTCCGAGTCCGGCCACTCCATAAGCGTCGACGACGCGCCAGTCTTCGGCGACGACGAGGCGATGCGCCCGACCGAGATGCTCATGGCCGCGCTCGGCAGCTGCACCGGCATCAACGTCGTCTTGCTGCTGAAGAAGTTCAAGCAGCCCCTCAAATCGCTGGCGGTCGAGGTGGAGGGCGAGCAAGAGAAGGAGTGGCCGCGGGCCTTCAAGAAGATCGAGATCACGTTCGTGCTGGGCTGGGACGGCAAATACGACAAGGAGAAAGTCGACCAGGCCATCGACCTGGCCTGCAACCGCTACTGCCCGATCCACGCCACGCTGACGCACGGGACCAAGATCGAACACCGAAGAAAGGACACCCGCGACTAGACCGCGGCGAGTGTATGTCGGCTGGGCGGGCAGGGCAAGCGGCATTTCTCAAGGCACCTATAGAATTAAGGCCGTTCCCAAAAGCCCCAACACCTGAGGCCGCTTCGGAAACTTGCTCGAGACCTACGTCCCGCTTCTCATCTACGTGCTCGTCGTCCTCGGACTTCTTGGAGCGCTGGTCACCCTCAGCTTTGTGCTCGGGCCCTCGCGACCGTCGAAGCGCAAGATGGCTCCCTACGAGTCCGGGATCATCCCCGACGCCCCCGCCCACCGCCGTCTGTCGGTTCGCTTCTACCTGACGGCGATGCTGTTCATCATCTTCGACGTCGAGGCGATCTTCTTCTATCCATGGGCTGTGCTTTTGCGCCAGCTCAAGTGGTTCGGGCTCATCGAGATGGCCGTGTTCATGGGCATCCTGGCCATCGCCCTGGCCCACATCTGGCGAAAGGGGGGCCTGGATTGGGAGTAGAGGAGCTCGTAGCGTCCCTCGGCGACAACATCCTCACCACCACATTGGGGAAGGTGATCGGTTGGGGTCGCGGCAACTCGGTGTGGCCGGCCCAGTTCGGGCTTGCCTGCTGCGCCATCGAGATGATTGCGACCGCAACCGCTCGAGTGGACATCGCGCGGTTCGGTTCTGAAGCGTTCCGCGCCTCGCCGCGCCAGTCGGACCTGATGATCGTGTCCGGCCGCGTGTCGCAAAAGATGGCCCCCATCCTGCGGACGGTCTACGAGCAGATGCCGGAGCCGAAATGGGTCATCTCGATGGGGGCGTGCGCCTCCACCGGTGGCGTGTTCAACAACTACGCTCTGCTGCAGGGCGTCGACAAGATCGTCCCGGTAGACGTGTACATCCCAGGCTGCCCTCCGCGGCCTGAGGATCTGCTGAACGCGCTGATGATCCTGCAGGAGCGGATCAAGGCTCGGGGGATCGTCACCCAGCCGTGATCGCGGACGCGCTCGTAATCGAGAAAGGGGTCACGGGTCGAGACCAGTGGGCCACAGTGTCCGCGGAGCACATCCGCGAGGTGCTGTCTGCGCTCAAGGCGGATGGGTACCGATTGCTCGTCTTTCTCACCTGTGTCGACCATCTGATCGACGCCTCGCCCGAGTTCCCCGCGCGGTTCGAGATCGTCTACCAGCTGCGCGACCTCGAGAAACTGGCCGAGATCCGAGTGCGCACCTTCATCGGCGGCGAGTCGCCACGCATCGATTCCGTTCACGACATCTTCCCGCCCGCCAACTGGGAGGAGCGTGAGACGTACGACATGTTCGGGATCGTCTTCACGAACCACCCGGGCCTGACCCGGATCCTGATGCCGGACGACTGGGTGGGACACCCGCTGCGCCGCGACTATCCGGTGGGTGGCGAGGTGGTGGAGTTCTCGGAAGAGCACCAGACCTGGCAGACGGCCCCGGACGAAGCCTGATGGCAACAATCGACTCCCCCGGAGTCACAGTCACCAGGACCGGCGAGCAAGGCGCGTTCGGCGGGGAGCTGCTCACGGTCAACTTCGGGCCCCATCACCCTTCGACGCACGGCGTGCTGCGATTGATCGTCGACCTCGACGGCGAGCAGATCAAGCGCGTCCAGCCGGTCATCGGCTACCTGCACACCGGAATCGAAAAGCAGATGGAGGCGCTGCGCTGGCAGCAGGGCGTGGTCGTCACAGACCGCCACGACTACCTCTCTCCGCCCATCAACAACCTCGCCTACGCGCTGGCGGTGGAGAAGCTGATGGGCGTGGAGGTCCCCCCTCGCGCCCGGGCGCTGCGCGTGATCATGTCCGAGCTGACGCGGCTGTCTTCGCATCTCGTGTGGATGGGCACGAGCGGGCTCGAGCTGGGCGCGATGTCGATGCTCATGTACTGCTTTCGCGAGCGCGAGCAGATCATGGACCTCAACGAGGAGATCTCCGGATTCCGGATGCACACCTCGTACATCCGCCCGGGGGGCGTCTTCGCCGACGCGACGCCCAGATTTCTCGAGATGCTCGACCAGTTCGTCCGCGAGATGCCTGGGCACATCGACGAGTACGAGGACCTGCTGACGATGAACCCGATCTGGCGCGCGCGCACGATCGGGATCGGCCGGCTTCCGGCCGAGGATGCGAAGGTGCTGGGCGCGACCGGCCCCATGCTTCGCGGGTCGGGAGTGGCTTGGGACCTGCGGAAGTCCATGCCCTATTCCGGCTACGAGAGCTACGACTTCGAGGTCGCGGTCTCGAACGACTGCGACTGCTACGGGCGCTACCTGGTGCGCATCAAGGAGATGCGCGAGGCGGTGAAGATCCTGCGGCAGGCATTGGACGGGCTTCCCGAGGGACCGGTCAACGTCGACGACCGCAAAATGCTGCCACCGCCGCGAGAAGAGCTCGAGACGTCGATGGAGGCTGTCATCCATCACTTCAAGCTCTTCACGGAGGGCTACACCGTGCCGGCCGGCGATGCCTATGTCGCGGTGGAGTCGGGTCGCGGCGAGAACGGCTGCTACATCGTCAGCGACGGCACACACAAGCCGCGGCGAGTGAAGTTTCGCTCGGCGTCGTTCGTCAACCTGCAGGCGCTGGAGCGGATGGCGCTCAACCACATGGTCGCCGACATGATCGCCATCATCGGCACCGCCGACGCCGTGCTCGGGGACGTAGATCGATGACCACACTTTCGGAACACCTGATCGGGGAGATCCGCGACCTGCCTGCGAAATACCCGCAGCCTCGCTCGGCGGTCATGCCCGCGCTCGACCTCGCTCAGGAGGAGGCCGGCTACCTCACACCGGAGGCGATGAGCGAGGTCGCGGCCGCCCTGCAGCTTGACCCCGGCTATGTCGAGGGCGTGGCCACGTTCTACACCTTGTTTCACCTGGAGCCCGTCGGCAAGCACCGCTTCTACGTCTGCACCAACCTCAGCTGCACGCTGCGCGGGGCCAACGACATCGTCGAGCACGTGAAAGGCGCCATCGGGGTCCATGAGCCGGGCGAGCTGTCGAAGGACGGGCTCTTCTCTTACGAGGAGGTCGAGTGCCTGGGCGCATGCGAGTACGCGCCGGTGATGCGGCTCGACCACCGTTATGAGAAGGATCTGACGCCGCAGAAGATCGATGCGCTTATTGCCGAGAGGCGTTCTCCCGCGCGGCCTTCGGCTGTTGAACCTCCCCACCCGCCGGGCTCGCTGCGCGAGCGCGCCGACCTCCCCGCGAAGCGGGGAGGCGAGAAAGCCAAGCCCAAGCCGCGGGCAAGGAAACCAAAGAGTGGCTGAGCAGCGAGGGACCGTCGGCGGTCCGGTGCTGACCGAGTGGTTCGCGACGCCGGACCTCCACAAGCTCGACGTCTACGAATCCCTCGGCGGCTACGCGGCGCTGCGCAAGGTGGTCAAGGAGATGACCGCCACGCAGGTGATCGACGAGGTCAAGGCTTCCGGCCTGCGCGGCCGAGGAGGCGCGGACTTTCCGACCGCCACCAAGTGGTCGTTCGTGCCCAAGGACCATCCCGGTCCCAAGTACATCGTCGTCAACGCCGACGAGTCAGAGCCGGGCAGCGCCAAAGACCGCTACCTGATGGAGAACTCGCCGCACGCGCTGGTCGAGGGCGCCGCGATCGCCTCCTTCGCCATCGGCGGGCATGCGGCCTGGGTCTACATCCGCGGTGAGTACGACCTCCCGTTCGAGATGCTGCGAGACGCCATCGCCGAGGCGCACGCCAAGGGCTACCTCGGCGACCATCCCTTCGGCACCGATTACCCCATGGACGTGCGCCTGTATCGGGGCCATGGCGCCTATATCTGCGGCGAGGAGACGGCGCTGCTCGAATCGCTCGAGGGCAAGCGCGCGCAGCCGCGCTCTCGCCCACCGTTTCCGGCGGTAAAGGGCGCCTGGGGCATGCCCACTGCGGTCAACAACGTCGAGACGCTTTCGACCGTGCCCTGGATCATGCGTCACGGCGGCGCGGAGTACGCCAAGCGGGGCACCGAGAAGTCGAAGGGCACGCGCATGGTCACAGTCAGCGGCGACGTCCAGAAGCCGGGCAACTACGAGATCGAGATCGGCGTCACGTACCGCCATATCATCGAAGAGCTGGCGGGCGGCCCAATGCCCGGGCGAAAGATCAAGGTCTTCTGGCCGGGGGGCTCATCGGCGAAGGTCCTCCCCGCCTCGATGCTCGACACCTCCACCGACCTCGACGGCCTCAAGGCGCTCGGCACGATGGGCGGATCGGGCGGGATCATCGTCATGGACGACTCCCACTGCGTGGTCAAGGGCGCGGCGAGGCTGCTTCGCTTCTACGCCTTCGAGTCATGCGGCAAGTGCACGCCGTGCCGCGTCGGCGGCAACTGGGCGGTGCGCACGTACGAGCGAATCCTCGCCGGCCAGGGCTCGCAGATCGAGCTCGGGATCCTCGAGCGGGTCTCGGACGGCCTCCAGAACGGCCGCTGCCTTTGCGGGCTCGGCGACGCCGCGGGTTGGGTGATCGAGTCGACGATGCGGCACTTCCGAAACGAGTACGAGGAGCACTGCCTGCACAACGTCTGCTCCGTGGAGGCTGCGCTCGCCCATGCCTGACGCGCCGGTGCGCGCGCAGGGCGCACAACTGATAAATCTGACCATCGACGGCCACAAGCTGACGGTTCCGGCAGGAACGCTTGTGGTCGAGGCGGCCAAGCTCGTGGGCATCGAGATCCCGGTCTTCTGTTACCACCACAAGCTCGATCCAGTGGGCGCGTGCCGGCTATGCCTCGTCGAGTTTTCGCCCGGCCCACCCCGCCCGCAGACCGCGTGCACGACACCCGTGATGGAAGGCATGGTCGTGCGCACGCAGACGGCCATGGCGGTGCAGGCACGCGCCGACATCCTCGAGTTCGAGCTCGTCAACCACCCGCTCGACTGCCCCGTTTGCGACAAGGGCGGCGAGTGCCCGCTGCAGGACTTCACGTTCCGCCACGGCTACCCGACAAGCCGCATCGACGGCCCGAGGCTGCATTTCAAGAAGCCGATCCCGCTGTCCGAGAACATCGCGCTCGACCGGGAGCGCTGCGTGTTGTGTTATCGATGCACGCGCTACTACGACGAGGTCGCTTGGGAGCAGGAGCTGACCGTCGCCCAGCGCGGCGTGCAGTCGTATATCACCAGCCAGTTCGACCAGCCGCTGCAGTCGAACTTCAGCGGCAACATCATCGACCTCTGCCCCGTCGGCGCCCTCACCTCGCGCGTGTGGCGCTTCGAGTCGCGGCCATGGGACATGACCCACACCGAGAGCGTCTGCTCCAAGTGCGCGGTCGGCTGCAACGTCACGCTGTGGCAGCGGCGCGGGCAGCTCGTGCGCGTGACGTCGCGCGAGAACGATGACATCGACGAGGGCTGGATCTGCGACCGCGGCCGGTTCGACTACACCGACGTCAACGACCCCTCGCGGCTGCGCACGCCCCGCGTCGGCGGCGCCAAGGCCACCTGGGCGGATGCGCTCACTGCATTGGCGAATGGGATCAAAGACAAAGGGCCAAAGCTGGGCATCTCGCTGCCGAAGGACATCACCAACGAGGAGGCTTTCCTCTTTCGCCGCCTTCTCGACGGCCCGCTGCGCGGGGCGAAGGTGAAGATGCACGGGCGCACAGCACTGCCGGCCCCGCTGGACGCCGGCCTCCGCATCAAGGACCTCGATGACGCACGCGTGATCGTCGTGGTCGCGTCCGACACCGAGGACGATGTGCCGATCGTCAACCTGCGCATCAAGAAGGCGGTGTCGAAGCTCGGGGCGAAGCTGATCGTCATCCACCCCGACGGCGTCGACCTGGATCGCGACCCGCGCACCGTGCACATCCGGAACGCAGCCGGCTCCGCCGCAGCCGAGGTTCGCAAGCTCGCCTCGCACGAGCTTCTGAAGTCTCCAGGCGGGCCGGTGGCCATCCTCTACGGGGACGGCCACGGGAGCGAGGAGATGGCCGACCTGGCCAAGTCTTGTCGCGAGCTGGCCGACAAGGTCGGCGGCAAGCTCATGCCCCTCTATCGCGCCACCAACGAGCGCGGCGCGCTGGCCACCGGCGTCGCGGGCTGGGACTCGCTCGACGGCGTCACCGCCCTGCTGAGCTGGGGCCCACCGCCCACCGCGGGCATTCCGTCGAGCGTCGGGTTCCTGGCCTCTTGGGATCACCTGCCTCGACCGGCGAACGAAAAAGCAAACGTCACGCTGCCCGCGACCACCTTCGCGCAGCGGCAGGGCAGCTACACGAACCTGGAAGGCACCGTGCAGTTCCTCCGGCCGCCGATCGAGGTGGACCCCCCGCTCAAGGAGTCGTGGGAGGTGCTCACCGAGCTGGGCGTCGCCCTTGGCATGAGCCTGGATTACGCCGGCATCTTCGCGATCCAGCGCGAGGCGGCCGCGGCCATCCCTGCGCTGGCTGGGCTGGCGCAGCCCCCGTCGCCTGAGCCTGCTCTCGACCCCGTCCTGATCGGTCCCGCCCGCCCGTGAGCGATTTCTACGCGAACGCGGTCGGCCACTGGGTCGTGGTCGTGGTGGCGATGCTCCTCTTGTTCTTCGTCGTGCTCACTGCCACCGCGTACACCGTGTGGTTCGAGCGTGTCGCCCTCGGGCGCATCCAGCGCCGTCCAGGACCGAACCGTGTCGGCCCCTTCGGTCTGCTGCAGCTGGCGGCTGACGGGATCAAGCTCGCATTCAAAGAGAGCATCGTGCCGGTCAAGACCGAGCACGTCCTGTTCGTCGTCGCGCCATGCATCGCGGTGGCCGCGGCGTTCCTGTCGTGGGCGGTGATACCCATAGGCCTCTGGTACAACGTGACCTACTGGATCGCCGACATAAACATCGGCATCCTCCTCGTATTGGCGTTCAGCTCGCTCAACGTGTACGCCATCGTTCTGGGCGGATACGCCTCGAACAACAAGTACTCGTTGCTCGGCGGGATGCGCGCCGCGGCACAGCTCATCAGCTACGAGATGGCGCTCGGCCTTTCGCTAGTGCCCACGTTCATGATCGTCGGCTCGCTCCGGCTGCGAGACATAGTCGAGTACACCGTCAGCTGGGGTCCGTACCACGGGCCGATCCCGCTCATCCTCCTGACCCCGATCGGATTCGTCATCTACCTCACCTCAGCCGTCGCTGAGACGAACCGCGCTCCGTTCGACCTGCCCGAGGCTGAGCAGGAGCTGATCGGCGGTTTCCTCACCGAGTACACGGGCCTGAAGTTCGTCATGTACTACCTGGCGGAGTACGTGAACATGATCACGGTCTCGGCGCTGGCGGCTCTACTTTTCTTCGGCGGCTGGTACCTGTGGTTTGTGCCGCCTGTGCTCGCCTTCCTGCTCAAGATCGTGCTTCTTCTCTTCCTATACATTTGGCTGCGCGGCACGTTTCCCAGGCTTCGTTACGACATGCTCATGCGCCTGGGCTGGAAGGTGCTGCTGCCGCTGGCGATCGTCAACGTGATCGTCACCGGGGTGATCCTGGTGGCGACGCAGGGGTAGTTGATGACAGACGAGGAACCGCAGACGGGGGAGGCGGCGGGCAAGCCGGACCACCCGACGCCCCTGAGGGGACCCGACGAAGGCGTCCCCGCGAACCCGGAGGGCAAGCGATCGAGCGTTGCCGCCGACATCGGCGCTCTGGCCACGGGGCTTAAAACGACCCTGGGCGAATTCTTCTCGCCGGTGGTCACGACCATGTACCCCGAGGAGAAGACGCCCCGGTCCGAGCGCTACCGCGGTCGCCACTACCTCCGGCGCTATGAGAACGGGCTCGAGCGCTGCATCGGCTGCGAGCTGTGCGCGGCCGCGTGCCCGGTCGGCTGCATCCTGGTCATCGCCGCGGAGAATACCGACGAGAACCGCGTCTCACCAGGCGAGCGCTACGCGAAGACGTACGAGATCAACATGCTGCGGTGCATCTTCTGCGGGTACTGCGAGGATGCGTGCCCTGTGCAGGCGATCGTGCTGGGTCCCGAGTACGAGCTGTCGGACACCAGTCGCGAGAAGTTCATCTACACCAAGGAGAAGCTGCTCGAGCCGCTGCCGCCTGACGTGCAGGCGCGGCTTGATACGAAGTCGAAGGAAGCGACTTAACCTTGGCGATCGCGATCTTCTTCATCGCCGCCGCCCTGGCCGTGGCGGGGGGCATCGGCGTGATCACCTTTCGCCAGCCGATCCGCAGCGTGCTCAGCCTCGTGGTCGTGATGATCGCGCTGTCGATCCTGTTCCTCCTCCTCAGCGCGCAGTTCATCTTCGTCGCCCAGGTGATCGTCTACGCCGGCGCGGTCATGGTCCTGTTCCTTTTCGTGATCGCGCTCCTCGGCCCTGCCAAAGAGATCGCGAAGGGCCGCCTGCGGTTCCAGACCTGGCTTTCGGTGCTGTTCGTGCTCGCGCTTTTCGGCCTCATCTGGGCGATGCTGCAAGGAGTCCAGTTCCGGCAGCCCGAGCAGACCGACCTCAGCACCTTTGGCACCGTGCAGTCGATCGGAATCGGCCTGTTCACCAAATATCTCTATCCGTTCGAGCTGACCTCGATCCTTCTGCTGGTCGCGGCAATCGGAGCGATCTATCTCAGCCGACGTGAAGGGGACGATCGTTGAGTTCATTCGACGCCGGCGGCTCGCAGCTCGACACGTCCTGGTTCCTGCTCCTGGCCGCGGTCCTCTTCATCCTCGGCACGATCGGCGTGCTCATCCGCCGCAACCCGCTGGTGATCCTGATCTGCATCGAGCTCATGCTCAACGCGGCCAACCTGACGCTGGTCGCTTTCTCGCGCCAGCTCCAGAACCTCGAAGGCCAGCTCTTCGCCCTCATGTCGATGACCGTCGCCGCGGCTGAGGCCGTGGTCGGGCTGGCGATCCTCGTCGACATCTTCCGGCACCGTGATGCCGAGGACATCGATGACCTCAGCGAGCTGAAGGGATGATCCCCAGCACCAGCCAGCTGGCGCTGATGATCCTCCTCTTCCCCGCCGCGGGCGCGATCGTGCTCGCCGGCCGCGGCTGGAGGCTGCCCCGGATCGTGACCAGGATCGTGGGCCCAGGCGTGGTGTGGGCCTCTTTCATCGTGACCGTCAATCTCTATCTGAACCACGTGTCAGCCGACTTCACGTACTGGACCTGGATCCAGAGCGGCTCGTTCAACGTGCCGTTCAACCTGTTGATCGACAACCTGTCGATCTTCATGTGTCTGGTCATCACCGGGGTCGGCGGTCTGATCGTCACGTACGCCGTCGGGTACATGGCCGCGGAGAACGACGCGAGCTACGCCCGCTTCTTCACCTACATGGACATCTTCGTGTTCTCGATGCTACTGCTGGTCCTGGCCGGAAACTTCGTCTTCCTGATCGTCGGCTGGGCGCTGGTCGGCCTGAGCAGCTACTTCCTGATCGGCTTCTGGTACCACCGCCGCTCCGCGGTGCTCGCAGCGCGGAAGGCTTTTGTGATGAACGTCATCGGCGACGTGGGCATGATCCTGGGCGCGTTCGTATTGTTCGTCAGCACACATCAGACGACGTATACGGGCGTCTTCGCAGCCGCCACCAACTGGTGTCCGGAGAACGCTTATTGCACGCTCGTATTTCACAGCGACACGCCCAGCCTCGAGCTCGCTGCCTTCCTCCTGCTGGTCGGAGCGGTCGCCAAATCCGCCCAGATTCCGCTCCACACGTGGCTACCGGACGCGATGGAAGGCCCTACCCCGGTCAGCGCCCTCATCCACGCTGCCACCATGGTCACCGCGGGGGTCTACCTGGTTGGGCGCATGCACCCCATCTACGACATCGCGGTCTACGCCCACGGCGCGGTGGCGATCGTCGGCGCGGTCACCGCGCTCTTCGCCGCCACGATCGCGATCGTCCAGACCGACATCAAGCGCGTGCTGGCGTACTCGACCATGAGCCAGATCGGATACATGTTCCTGGCGGTTGGCATCGGCGCCTACTCGGCCGGCTTCTTCCACCTCCTCTCGCACGCCTTCTTCAAAGCCCTCCTCTTCATGGCCGCGGGCAACGTCATCCACGCGATGCACGACGAGCAGGACATGCGCAAGTACGGGGGCCTGCTCAAACAGCTCCCCCGCACATCGTGGTCGTTCCTCATCGGGTCGGTCTCGCTCGTGGGTGTGATTCCATTCGTCGGCTTCTTCTCGAAGGAGCAGATCCTCGGCGCCGCGTTCTCGAAACCCGACGACTCGCTTGCGCTCGCGGTCTGGGTGTTCGGCTTCATCACAGCCCTGATCACCGGCTTCTACACCGGGCGCATGTGGTGGATGTCGTTCGCCGGCAAACCCTCGCCTGAGCGCCCGGTCGAGCACCCGCACGAGGCCCCGCCCGTGATGCTGGTCCCGGTCCTCATCCTGGCCGCCCTCGCCACGATCGGCGGCTTCATCCAGACGCGCGCGCTCGGATTCGGGCCGCAGCTGGTCGACGACTTCCTGAAGTCGGCCGTCGGCAAGCAGTCGTGGGAGGGTGGGGCATCCGAGGTGATCGCGACATTCGTGACGATGATCCTGGCGGCGCTGCTCTTCCTCGGCGCCTACCGCATCTACATCCAGCACACCTGGAGGCCCTGGAGCGCCGTCGTCCCCTGGGCGCAGCGCCTGTTGGAGCGCAAGTACTACTTCGACGAGCTGTATGACGCGGTGTTCGTGCGCACCATGGACGGGCTGGCCCGAGTCGGGCTGCGCTACATCGAGGAGCCGATCATCGACGGGGCGGTCGTCGGCACCGGCGAGCTGGCCCAAGCCGGAGCCCACAGCCTCAGCCTCACGCAAACGGGCTACTTCCGCAACTACGTGCTCGTGTTCGTGGCGGGCGCCATCGTGGTGGCGATCCTGGTCCTCGCGAGGGTGAGCTCATGACGCTCACCGCCATCTGGCTTCTGCCGCTGGTCGGCGGGGTCATCATCGCCTTCATCCCGCCGCGGTTCGCGAAGTGGTTGGGTGTGGTCGTCGCGTTGGCAACCCTTGGGATCTCGGGCGGGGTTGCGCTCGAGTTCGCGCCCGGCTACCACGGCTATCAGTTCACCGAGCAGGTGCCGTGGATCCCGCAGCTCCACGTCTTCTACCACCTCGGCGTGGACGGAATCAGCATCTGGCTCGTCGTTCTCAATGCTTTGCTGACCGTGATCGCGGTGCTGGCGACACCGCTGACCATGCGCAACGTCAACCGGTTCATCGGCCTGATGCTCGCCATGTCCGCAGGCATGGCGGGCGTGTTCCTGGCCGTCGACCTCGTCCTCTTCTATGTGTTCTGGGAGGCGATGCTGATCCCCGCTTATTTTCTGCTGTGGCTTTTCGGCGAGGGCGAGAGGCCGGCCGCAGCCGCGATCAAGTTCGTCCTGTTCACCCTCGCCGGCTCGCTGCTGATGCTGGTCGGCGTCATCGGCGAGTACGTCTTCACCGGCCAGCAGACATTCGACCTCGCCAAGCTGGCCACCATCGCGCCCTCCGCCAATATCCAATTCGGTCTGTTCTTCGTCTTCGCGCTGGCGTTCGCGATCAAGACTCCGCTCTTCCCGCTCCACTCGTGGCTCCCGACCGCCTACCTGGCCGCCCCGACGCCGATGCTGGTGACCTTCGCCGGCGTAATGGGCAAGGCCGGCGCCTACGGCTTTCTGCGCATCGCCGTCCCGCTCTTTCCCAACCCGGTCTACTGGTGGGACTGGCGATGGGTGATCCCTGCCCTCGCTGTGGCGGCGATCATCTGGGGCGCGCTGATGGCGATCGCCCAGCGCGACATGAAGCTGCTGGTCGCCTACTCCAGCGTGAGCCACATGGGCTTCATCGTCCTCGGCATCTTCTCCTACAACGCGCAGGGCCAGCAGGGCGCCATCCTGCAGATGGTCAACCACGGGATCATCATCCCGGCGCTCTTCCTGTTCGTGGCCTGGATCGCCGACCGCACTGGCACCCGCGACCGCTCAGCCCTGGCCGGTCTCGCGCCTCGCATGCCTGTCATGGCCGGAGTCTTCACGATCGTGGTCCTCGCCGCGCTCGGGCTTCCAGGGCTGAACAGCTTCGTCGGCGAGTTCATGACGCTGCTCGGCGCCTGGGAGCGGGCCCCCGTGCTGGCCGCGATCGGCGCGATTGGTCTGGTGCTGGCGCCCGTCTACATGCTGCGCATGTTCCAGGGCGCCATGCACGGCGAACCCGTCGGCCCGCGACCGTCCGGGGACATCCAGGCCGGTCAGCTCGCGCTGGTGACCCCGCTGATCATCCTCATGTTTGCCATCGGCCTGTACCCGTACGCGCTGACTCAGCTGATGACCTCGGTCGCACAGGTGGGCTTGTACAAGTGATCATCACCGCCACGCTGCCCACTTACGGTTGGTCGCAGGCCCTGGCCGACCTGGGCCAGATCTCCCCCATCGCCACCCTGGTGGGCTTCATGCTGTTCGCGATCGTCGCCGACCTCGTCATCCCGCCCAAGCGCCGCAGCGGGGTCGTGGCGATGATCGCGGTCACCGGCCTGTCGTACTCGCTGGGCACGGCGGTATACAGGTGGCTGTACGCGCAGGGCGGCCCGGCCTACTCGGGGATGGCGACCGGCGACAGCTTCGCGCTCTTCTTCGAGGTCCTGTTCGGCAGCCTCGGGATCCTCACCGTCGCCATCTCACATTCCTACCTCCAGAAGCGCGGGATGCGCGAAGGCGAGTTCCACATCCTCATCCTCGGCTCGATCATCGGCATGATGGTGCTGGCGTCGGCTACGTCGCTGGTCACCGTCTTCCTCGGGCTCGAGTTGCTGTCGATCGCGCTCTACATCGTCAGCGGCTTTGCGCGGGACGACAACCACTCCCAGGAGGCGGCCGCGAAATATCTCCTCGTGGGCGGGTTCGCGAGCGCCTTCGTGTTGTACGGGATGGCACTGGTCTACGGCGCCGCCGGCACGACGCTGATCCCCGACATCGCCAAACAGGTGGCCAGCACGGCCGCCGGCAATCCGCTGCTGACCCTCGGCATCGTGCTCATGGGAGTCGGGTTCGCATTCAAGGTCTCCGCCGCGCCCTTCCATATGTGGACGCCCGACGTGTACCAGGGGGCGCCGATCCCTGTCACGGCGTTCATGTCGGTCGGGACCAAGGCGGCTGCGTTTGCCATGATCGTGCGGGTGTTTGCCGGCGGTCTCCCCCACCTCGCGCCCGAGTGGCAGGCGCTGCTGGCCTTCGTCGCCGCCACCAGCATGGTGGTCGGCAACCTCATGGCCATCACGCAGTCGAGCATCAAGCGACTCCTGGCGTACTCAGGGGTCGCCCAGGCCGGCTATGTCCTCATCGGCGTCATCGCCGGCGGCAAGATCGGGCTGGCCGCGGTGCTCTACTACCTGTTCGTCTACATGTTCATGAACTTCGGGGCGTTTGCCGTCGTCACGCTGTTGGCCGGTCCGGACGGCGACCGCGACCGCCTCTCCGACCTCAGCGGCCTTTACCGCCGCAACTGGCCGATGGCGGTGCTCATGACGATCTTCATGCTGTCGCTCGCCGGATTCCCGCCGACAGTCGGCTTCTTTGGCAAGCTCTTTCTGTTCACCGCGGGCGTGAGCGCCGGCTACACGTGGCTCGTGGTGCTGGCGCTGATCATGAGCGTGGTCTCTGTCTACTACTACGTGCGAGTGCTCGTCCCGGTGTGGTCGACGACCGCGCGCGCGGAGCCGCTGCGAGCATCGCCCAGCAGCACGCTGGCGATCGCATTGAGCGGCGTGCTGTCCGTGGCGCTGGGCCTGTACCCAACCACGCTCCTGCTCGCGGCCCAGCTCGGAGCCATACCCTTCAGTCCTTAGCCGCGCAGGGTCGGCGATCATATCGGCGATGGCCGGAATGCTGGACACGGTCGGCAACACACCGATCGTCGAGCTGCAGCGAATTCGAGCGCGCGGCGGGGCCCGCGTCATGGTCAAGCTCGAGTCCGCGAATCCGACCGGCAGCATGAAAGACCGGATCGCGGTCGCCATGGTCTCCCGCGCTGCCGCCGACGGCCGGCTGGCGCCGGGCGGCCGCGTCGTCGAGTACACCGGGGGGAGTACCGGGATGGCGCTCGCGTTCGTTTGCGCCGCGGGTGGCTACCGCTGCATGCTCGTCAGCAGCGACGCGTTCAGCGAAGAGAAGCGCGCGGGCATGGCTGCGTTCGGGGCCGAGGTGCTGCTCGTGCCCAGCGACCACAAACGGATCACGGAGGACTTGTTTCGCGAGATGATCGCCACCGCCCGCCGGCTGGCGAGCGAGCCGGGCACCTACTGGACGGACCAGCTCAACAACCTCGACGGGGAGGCCGGCTACCACCCTTTGGGCGAGGAGATCTGGTCCCAGACCGGCGGGCGCGTGGTGGCCTTCGTCCAGGCCGTGGGCACAGCGCATTCGTTGCACGGCACCGCGGACGTGCTCAGGAAGCACCGGCCAGAGGTGCGGATCGTCGCGGTCGAGCCCGCCGAGTCGCCCGTGCTATCCGAAAGGCGCACCGGCAGCCACCGGATCGAAGGGATCGGGATCGGTTTCGCGCCACCACTGTGGCGCCCCGAGCAGGTCGATGAGATTCTCAAGGTCGGCTCCGACGACGCCATGGCCATGACGCGCCGTCTGGCGGCTGAAGAGGGCCTGTTCGCCGGAACGTCTACCGGTGCGAACGTGATCGCGGCCTTGCACGTGGCGGAAGGCATGCCCGAGGATGGAGTCGTGGTCACGCTCGCGGTCGATTCGGGCACGAAGTACCTGAGCACAGAGCTTTACTCCGCGAAGGCGCCATAAAGTTGCCCGCGGCGCTCAAGGACACGCTTCGCATCCTGCTAGAGGCCGGCCGCGAGAAGGAGGCTTCGGACCTAGTCCCGCACGTGGACGACTCTCAGCCTGCGCAGCCTGGGCGCTGGACCGCCAAGGACAACCTCGCCCACCTCAGCGCCTGGCGTCTCATAGCCGCGGCCGAGTTGGAGGCCGTACGCACAGGAACGCCGGCGCCGGCCTCCGTCACGGAGGACATCGACGGCGGCAACGCGAAGATCTTCGAGGCGACGCGTCACCAGCGCGCCGCATCTGTCCTCGAGGAAGCCCGCCGTTCATGGGCAACGCTCGAGGCGGCATTAGAGGCCTGCTCGGAAGAGGACTTGCTCAAGCCTCGTGTTCGCCGGTCACAGGCGGCCCTCTGGCAAGTGATACCGGGCAACACCTACTTTCACATCGCCGAGCATTTGGGCTACTGGCATGACGAGCGCGGCGAGCCGGATCAATCCGAAGCAGCGGCGCTGTGGGCGCACGACCTCGCCGACAAGAACTCCCCTGACGACCAGCAGCGGGGCACGGCCGACTACAACCTCGGCTGTTTCTATGCGGTGCGGGGCCGCGCCGAAAAAGCGATCCCGTACCTGCGCAGCGGGATTGAGCTCAACCCCAGCTTGCGCGAGTGGGCGAAAACAGACTCCGATCTCGATTCGATTCGCTCCCGGCCGGAGCTCGAGCGGCTGCTGGCTTAGCTAGCCACCCGTCAACTTCGCCACCGCGGCGTTCAGCCGTCGCTCGCGGGTCTCCGGCTTCTTGGCCGACTCGACGGAAGCGGCGAGCTCTTTCTTGTTCGTGAAGGACAGCTTCTCCCAGGCCGCTGCCGCTTTCTTGTTGGCGGCCAGCACTTGCGCCAGGTCCGCCGGCACCTCCACGATTCGCGGCGCGGTGTCGAGCTCGAGCAGGACCGTGATCCGGTCTCCGGCGCCAACCCTGGCACCCGCCTGGATCGACTTCAAGACACCAAGGCCATAAGTCCCGTCGCCCATCGGCCTCAGCGAGCCGCGGTACGGCGCACCGGCGATCACGGCCTGGATCTTCGGCATCCCCCTGAGGCCGAGCTTGGTCGCGACGTGGTCAGGGATCGTGATGAAGGTGCCTCCACCTCCTCCCGGGTCGGACGTGAGGACCGCCTCGAACTTGACCACGAACCCGCATTCTAGGTCGGGATGGGCGAGCCTTTTACAAATGGTCGCGGGTATGGACCGGGCGTGAAGTTCTCGAACGAGGGGGGCGATTTTAGGAATCCGCCCACGGTCTGGTAGGCGTCGCCTAAAGACAGGGCTGCGTCGTTGAGCGTCCCTGGCGCGAGCGCGGGCCCGCCCCAGTTGCCGGAATCGATTCGCGCCACCATCGCCTCGATGGCCATGATCGTCTCCGACGCCGAAAAGGCGCAGTGCCCTGCGCGGCGTACGAACAGCTGTCGCAGCAGGTCCTGCTTGCCGGCCGCCCGCACCACGTCGCCGTAGGCGGTTTCGTCCTGCGGCACCACGAGGCCGTCGCCGATCGTGTGCATCGTGAGCACCGGCACCGTCAGGTTGCCGTCGAAGCTCACGAAGCGATCGAGGTAGGCGGCCGCCTTGGGGTCAGCGTTGATCCGCGTGCCGGAGTTGAGCGCGCGAAGATCCGCGGCGAGGTCGAGCCCGGCGGCGCTATAGAGCGCCGTCACCTCGGCGTTGCTGGACGAGATCGCCAGCTGGTGGGCGTAATCAACGCCCGTGTTCCACGACGGGTTGCCGCCGGCCCTTTGCTCCAGCTCGGCGCGGTACTGGAACTCGAATGGAAAGTCGACCTGCGACTCCCATCGTGCCTGCGCCGCCTGCTGACCCGCGTAGTCCGTGGACGCCGGCTGCGGCGCGGTCGGGTCGAACCAGCCGGGCAGGTCGCCGAGCGCGGCGATCAGGGCGATCCGCGCCCGGCCTTGAGGCGTCGCCGCGGCCTGGTCGAAGACCTGGGCCGCAAGATCGGCGTTCGCCTTTGGATTCGTGATGCCGACGAGCTGCAGCTGCGCGGTCGGCGCGAGTAGCGTCTTGAACGCGTAGGCGCCATCGAGCCCGGCGTTCCATGTCGCCACGCCACCCGCGAGCACGCCACAAAGCGGGATCGCGCCCGCGAAGCGGTCGGGGTAGGTCTGGACCAGGCCGGCGGTGATGATCCCACCCAGCGATCCGCCCCAGGCGATCACCCGCTTCGGTTTGGAGAAGCGCTGGTTGAACAGGTCGAGGACGGCGATCTGGTCCTTGAACGCGTCCTCGATCGCCCAACCGGTCGAGCTGTAGGACGAGCCGGCCATGGCGTAGCCGTGATCGAGCAGCCATGACGAGATGAGAGGCAAGGGCGAATCGGTCGCCAGGTTGATCCGCCCGGGGGCGACGTACCCGTGGCTATAGAGGAAGAGCGTCCCATTCCACTGCGCCGGGACCTCGATCCGGTATTGGGCCGCGCCAACGCTTCCTGACACTGACGTCGTGGTCGGGGATGGGCTCGGCGTGGGGCTGTGCGCGGGGGCCGCGCCGCTCGAGGGCGCGCATGCGACAAGCAGGACTACTGCGGCTACGAGCCATGCGGCTCTCATGCAGGTGAAGCCCAGGCCGCGCCGCTAAATATTCGAGCGGGACTGCCCGCCGTCCACTGCTATGCAGGCACCGTTGAGGAGGCTGGCCTGCTGCGAGCAGACGAATGCGACCACGCTCGCGACCTCCTCCACAGCGCCAAATCTTCCGAGCGGCATTTCCGCGCGTACGAACTTCTCAATCGCGGCCGGGTCCGCCTGCCGGCGTCGATACCAGCCGCCGCCCTCCCACAGGATCGAACCCGGCGCGACGCAGTTGACGGTCACGCCCTGCGAGGCAACCTCGCGCGCTAGCGAGGTGGTGAAGCTGATCTCGGCGGCCTTGGCGGCGTTGTACGCCGGAGCCCCTCCTGCCTCGCGTCCGTAGACAGACGCGATGACGACCACGCGGCCCCAGCCGCGCTCGACCATGCCCGGCAACACGAGCTGCGTCATACGCGCGCTGACTCCAAGGTTGCCGGCGAAAGCGGATTCGAACTCGGCTGGGCCGGTGTCCGCCCAGGAGCTGCCCGCACGCACGCCGAGGTTGTTGATGAGGATGTCCACGGGGCCGAGGACGTGCTGCGTCTCGGTGACCGCAAGGCGGCAGCCGGCCTCGGTCAGCAGGTCTGCGACCACGCCCAGGCCGCCCAGAGACTGCGCGGTGCGTTTCACGTCGGCGTCCGTGCGCGCCGCGACCGCGACCCGCACGCCTTCCGCCGCGAGCGCGTGCGCGATGCCGAGGCCGATGCCCTTGGTGCCGGCGGTGACCAGCGCGACCTTGCCCCCGATGCCCAGGTCCATCCGAGCATCGTAGTCAACCCCCTCCCCCCATCTGGGGGGAGGGTCGGGGAGAGGGGCGTGGGTCTTCTAGACTTGGGGCCATCGCCATCCCGTCACTGCCTTCGGGCGCGCTCAACCTCGATGGCCCGCCAGTCACGCCGCGACCCTCCGCGACCGTGCTGCTCGTGCGGGGCAAGAAACCGTGGGAGCTGTTGCTCATGCGGCGCCCGCGGGAAGCGGACTTCGCGGCCGGCGCGTACGTGTTCCCGGGGGGAGTCGCCCACGCTGAAGATTCCCAATGGGGCGACGAGATCGCCGCCGCCGCCATCCGCGAGCTGTTCGAAGAGGTCGGCATCTTGCTCGCCCGCGACGGCCGCCGTTTCGCTCGGGACCGGGATAGCGAACGGATCCGCACCCTGGTCGCCGGCGGCAGCTCGTTTGCCGAGGCCCTGCGGTCGATCGGCCTGCAGCCTGCCCTTGACCGCCTGGTCCTGCTCACTCGGTGGGTGACCCCTGCCTTGTTGAGCCGGCGCTACGACGCGCGGTTCTACCTGGCCCGCCTGCCCGCCGGGCAGACCGTGAAAGCCGAGCCGGGTGAGGTCACCGACTGGCTATGGGTCACGCCCGAGCGGGCGCTGCGCGACCCCGCGATCACGCTCGTCTACGCCACCCAGAAGGTGCTCGAGTCGGTAAACGGCGATGAGGACGTGAACAGCCTGATGGCGCGGGCCCGGCGTCTGAAGAGCGTGCCGGTCGTCGAGCCGCGCATGACGCGGACCGAGTCAGGCTGGGAGATCTCGCACTAGCCCGGCTTCGGTCACCTCAGCACGAGCCCGGCGGTCACGTTCGTCATCGTGCCTGTGATGCCAGCCGCTCGGTCGGACGCGAGGAAAGCTGCCGCCTCTGCGACGTTCGCCAGTGTGACGTTGCGGCGCAAGGCGGTCATGCCCGCGAGCATCTCCTTCACACGCTCGACGTCCGGCACGTTCTCGTTGACAGCTCCAAGCTTTTCCTGCGTCAGGGTGTCGGCGACGCCGGCCGTCCAGATGCCACAGACGCGGACGCCGTGCGGTCCCAGCTCAGCCGCCAGGTAGCGCATCAACGACTCCGTTGCCGCATCGGCGGGTCCAGTGCTGCCCATGCCCGGCATAGCCCCGTCGCCCGAGGCGCTGTTGAGGTGGAGGATCACGCCCGACTTCTGCTCGATCATGCGCCGCGCCGCGGCTCGGGCGGTGATGAAGCTGCTGCGCAGCCCGTTGACCACGGCGCGCAGGAGATCGTCCGTCTCCATTTCGACCAGCGGAGTGCCCTGCGCGTCCCCGCGCGTGATGAGGTTGAAAGAGATGTCGACGCGGCCGGTTTTCGCGACCACGTTTTGGATGTGACCGTCCACTGCGCGCTCGTCCAGTGCGTCGAGCTCGGCCACTTCCGCCGACCCGCCGGCAGATTTGATGTCGCTTGCCACCGCGTCGAGCTTCGAGCGCGTGCGTCCAGCCAGAAAAACGCTCGCGCCCTCACGAGCGAAGGTCCGAGCGACTCCGCCGCCTATGCCCCCGCCACCGCCGTAGATGATCGCGGTCTTGCCCTCGAGGAGCTGCTCCATGTCCGCCTCCTTTGTTTCCGGCACCCTCGAATGAGGGCTCTCACCATCTGAGTCGAAGCAGAGGCCTGGTTCTCGACATCTGGTTCAGAAACAGTCGGCGCCTCAGCGCCAGAGGTCACGCCAGCGGTCGTAGTGGATGACCTCGACGCCACCCTGCCGGAGGACGTCAAGCCCGGCTGGGTCCCGATACGCCTCACGGTAGTAGACGCGCACGACGTTCGTGTTGATGATCATCTTGGCGCACATCACGCAGGGCGAGGCGCTCACGAACATGACCTTGCCGGGCAGCTGGGCGCCCGCCTTGATCAGGGCGTTCTGCTCCGAGTGAATGCAGCCACAGTTTCCCGGTTGCGAGGAATCGCAGCGGTTGGGGAGGCCCCGGGCGTTGCCGTTGTAGCCGATGCCCAGGACCTGGGTCAGGTCGCCGGTGGTGATGACGCTCCCGACCTGCAGCCGCGCGCAGGTCGACCGCTTGGCGAGCTCTTCCGCCATGCGCATGTAGACCTCTTCGAGGGGGATGCGGTCGGGCACCTGCTCGGGCTGTTGGTGGGGATTTGCGGCGGCCATTTTCATGAGGTTAACACCCTTGTCTATACCCACTTCGCGGACTACAATGCCCCACATGTCGGTGTTCGAACTGTTGTTCGCGCTCCTCCTGGTATGTGTGCTTACCGGCGTGGCCGCCGTGGCGTTCCTCGCCTGGAGCCTGGTCCGGCGGGCCGACGGCCAGGCCGTCGCGGTCGCCGAGCTGCGGTCGCGCCTGGAGACGGGCGGCCTCACGCAGGAGTCCCAGGCCTCGGAGATGCGCGAGCGCCTGGCCCAGACCCAATCGGTCGTCGAACGGCTTGGTTCGGCGCTGGCCGCGCGCCAGTCGATCGAAGACGAAGCCCGCTCCAGCCTCAAGCGGCTCGAGAGTGTGATCGCCGGGAGCTCCACGCGCGGTGCCGCCGGCGAAAACATCCTCGAGGAAGTCTTGAAGCACCTTCCGCCCGAGATGCTGCAGCGCAATGTCTGGGTCGGGGGCAAGGTCGTGGAGCTGGCCCTGCAGCTGCCGGGCGGGAAGCTCCTCCCGATCGACTCCAAATGGGTGTCCAGCGGCGCCCTCGAGCAGCTCGCCGAGCCCGGGCTGGACGCACCGCGGCGCGCGCAGCTCACCGCTCAGGTCGAGCGTGAGGTGGAGCGGCGCGTGCGCGAGGTGAGCCAGTACATCGATCCGGCCTCGACTTCGACCTTCGCCCTGGCGGTCATCCCCGACGCCGCTTACGACGTTTGCCGCGGCGCCATCGTCGGCGCCCACCGCCGGCACGTCATGGTCGTCGGCTACGCCATGGCGCTGCCTTACCTGCTCACGCTCTACCAGCTCCACCTGCAGTTCGCCCGCACCGTCGACATGGAGAAGCTGCAGTCCGCCCTCATCGACGTAGAGCGGCATCTCGACACGCTCGAATCGATCCTCGACAACAAGCTGCAAAGGGCGCTGACGATGCTCCAGAACACGTACTCCGAGGGCAAGCAGGTGTCGGCCCGGATCCGGTCCAGCGCCCAGAGCGTCCAGACGGCCGAGAACGGCACGGGCGAGGTTTCCACAGAGCCCCTCAGCCTGGCTCTCCTCGACTCAGTTCAGTAGGCCTGTTTTGCCCCGTTTCCCACAGCCAATCCGCATCCTGTGCCCAAACCATCCTCAGGGATTTCCACAGGTAATCCACCCATATGTGGTGTCTGAGTCCCTATCGACACCAAATATCTTGTGTTTGGGTCTTGACAAGCCTAAAACCGCCTCGTATATTCAGGGGCGTTACATCGAGGCCCTGGGGCATAAGTGGCGGGCATGCTCCGGGGCCTCTTGCATCCCCAGACGAACAAGTTCAACGACCCACTCCACGTCGTACCAAATCAGCGCTTTGAAAGCTCCGGTAACGGGGATGATTTAAGGAGGCTTCTTCTAGAAATGGCCAAGAACGCAGCTGACCTCCACGCCACCCGCAAGAACGGGAATCACAAGAACGGAACCGCCAAACCAGGGCTTCGGTTTGGCCGATACTTCACGCCCGCGGGCAGCCATGCCTACGACCTGATCGAGTGGGAGCGACGCACGGCCGCCATCATCGGCGAGAAGGGCCAGGTCATCTTCGAGCAGAAGGACGTCGAGGTCCCCCGCTCCTGGTCGCAGCTGGCCATCAACGTCGTCGCGCAGAAGTACTTCCGCGGCGGGCAGGGCACCCCCGAGCGCGAGACCAGCGTCCGCCAGCTGATCGACCGAGTGGTCGACACCCTGGCCAAGTGGGGTCGCGAAGGCAATTACTTCGCCGGCGAAGAGGACGCCGAGAACTGGGCCGAGGAGCTGCGCTACCTCCTGGTCACCCAGCACGCTTCCTTCAACAGCCCGGTCTGGTTCAACCTGGGCGTGCCCGGCCGCGCCCAGCAGGGCTCGGCCTGCTTCATCAACTCGGTCCAGGACTCGATGGAGTCGATCCTCGAGCTGGTCAAGACCGAGGGCATGCTGTTCAAGTTCGGCAGCGGCACCGGCACCAACCTGTCCGTGCTGCGATCCTCGAAGGAGCAGCTCTCGGGCGGCGGCACCGCCTCCGGACCAGTTTCGTTCATGAAGGGCTACGACTCGTTCGCGGGCTCGATCAAGTCGGGCGGCACCACGAGACGGGCGGCGAAGATGGTCATCCTCAACGCCGACCACCCCGACGTCCTCGACTTCATCCGCTCCAAGGCAGATGAAGAGAAGAAGGCCTGGGCGCTGATCGAGGCCGGCTACAACGTCGGCTTCAACGTCCCTGGCGGCGCCTACGACTCGGTCCAGTTCCAGAACGCCAACCACTCGGTCCGCGTCACCGACGAGTTCATGCAGGACGTCGCGGACGACAAGCCATGGGCGACGAAGGCGGTCGTTGGCGGCCGGGTCATCGACACCTATAAGGCGCGGGACCTCTGGAAGGAGATCGCCGAGGCGGCCTGGGTGTGCGGGGACCCCGGTGTGCAGTTCGACACGACCATCCAGGACTGGAACGTCGTCCCGAACACCGGCCGCATCAACGCCACCAACCCGTGCTCTGAGTTTGTGTTCCTCGACGACACCGCCTGCAACCTCCTGTCGCTGAACCTGATGAAGTTCCAGGCCGAGAACGGAACCTTCGACGTCGACCGGTTCCGCCGCGCGGTCGACATCTGCTTCACCGGCCAGGAGATCATCGTGTCCAACGCCTCCTACCCCACTCCCGCGATCGGCGCGAACTCGGAGGCGCTGCGGCCGCTCGGCCTCGGCTACGCCAACCTCGGCGCCCTGCTCATGTCGATGGGCCTGGCCTACGACTCCGATGAAGGCCGGCGCTTCGCCGGCGCCATCACCGCGATCATGACCGGCCGCGGGTTCGCGCAGTCGGCGCGGATGGCGCAGGTCAAGGGCCCGTTCACCGAGTTCGCCAAGAACCGCGAGCCGATGCTCCGCGTGATGGAGAAGCACCGCCAGGCGGCACACCAGCTGAGCACGTCACCCGATTCGGCGGACGTGGTGGATGCGGCTCGAGCGACCTGGGACGACGCCGTCAAGCTCGGCCGTCTGCACGGTTACCGCAACGCGCAGGCCACGGTGCTCGCACCCACCGGAACCATTGGGTTGATGATGGACTGCGACACCACGGGCATCGAGCCCGACCTGGCGTTGGTGAAGTACAAGAAGCTGGTCGGCGGCGGCCTGCTCAAGATCGTCAACGGCACGGTGCCGGCCGCTCTCCGCAAGCTCGGGTACGACAGCAAAGAGGTGAAGGACATCGTCGAGTACATCGACGAGAACGACACCATCGAAGGCGCACCCCAGCTGCTGGAGGAGCACCTGAAGGTTTTCGACTGCGCGTTCAAGCCGGTCAAGGGCATGCGCTCGATCGCGCCCATGGGCCACGTGCGGATGATGGCTGCGGTCCAGCCGTTCATCTCGGGATCGATGTCCAAGACTGTGAACCTCCCCACCGAGGCCACCGTCGCGGACATCCAGCAGACCTACATGGAGTCCTGGAAGCTCGGCCTCAAGTGCATCGCCATCTACCGCGACGGCTGCAAGCGCTCGCAGCCGCTCTCAACCTCTCTCGACAAAGAGAAGAAGAAGGCGGCACCGGACCAGGTCGAGTACCGCGCGATGCGGCGCAAGCTGCCCGACGAGCGCAAGGCTGTCACCCACAAGTTCGACATCCAGGGCCACGAGGGGTACCTGACGGTCGGAATGTTCGAGGACGGCCAGCCGGGCGAGCTGTTCGTCACGATGGCCAAGGAAGGCTCGACCATATCGGGCCTCATGGACGCCTTTGCGACCCAGACGTCCTACGCCCTTCAGTTCGGCGTGCCGCTGAAGTTCATGGTCGACAAGTTCAGCCACATGCGATTCGAACCGTCCGGTTTCACGAAGAATCAGGAGATCCCGATCGCGAAGTCGATCGTGGACTACATCTTCCGGTGGATGGCCAGCCACTTCATGTCGGTTGAAGACCAGGACGAAGCCGGCGTGGTTCGCCGTGACGTGCCCCCGGTGGTTGCGCAAGCACCGGCCGCTGAACCCACCACCGAGACCAAGGCGTCGATCTCAAACGAGCTGAAGGTGATCGCCACGCCCGCGAACGGAATTCAGAAGATAGCCTTCATCAACACCGACGCCCCCGCGTGCCCCGACTGTGGCGCGATCACCGTCCGGTCGGGCTCGTGCTACAAGTGCCTGAACTGCGGAGCGACGACCGGCTGCAGCTGACGTGCGCTGAAATCAGCTTCGGATAGCGTCCCGGACGGCCGCCAGCGATTGGCGTTGCCGGCCGCCAGCATCGAAGTTCTCCGGCGCCAGCCAGGTTTCAAAGCCGGCGCGGATCCGAGGCCACTCGCCGTCCAGGATCGAGAACCAGGCGCTGTCGCGATTGCGGCCCTTGACGACCATGTGCTGCCGGAAGACGCCCTCGAATGTGAACCCGAAGCGTTCCGCCGCACGCCGCGAAGGCTCGTTCAGCGCGTCGCACTTCCACTCCAGGCGGCGATACCCGAGGTCGTCGAATGAGTGCCGCGCCATGAGGTAGATCGCCTCGGTCGCCTGGCGCGTGCGCTGGAGAGAAGGCGCAAACCAGATGTGGCCGATCTCGATCACACCGTGCTCAGGGGCCATGCGCATGAAGCTGGCCATGCCTTGAGGTGCGTCGCTAACCGCGTCGAAGACGCACACGAAATAAGGATCCGACGAGGCTGCGCGCTGGCCGAGCCACTCCCTGAATTCGTCGAAATCGGCAAAGGGTCCGTATGGCAGGTATCGGAACAGAGGCCCGGCCGCCCCGTCCTTATGAGATGCCTTGAACAGGGGCAGCGCGTGCCTTTCAGGATCAAGCGGCTCAAGGCGAACGGTCGCGCCGGTCAGCGTTCCGCGCGGAGGAAGCCTGGCCGGCGACCAGTGCAGGCTCACGACGCGATCTCGAATAAAGTCGCCATCAGTGGTTGTTATCGTTCTTGGCTTAGGAGCTCGAGGCTGAAAGTGAGACGCAAATGAAGATCGCAATCATAGGCGCGGGGAACGCCGGCAAGGCAACGGCTGGAAGCTCGTGGGCCCACCGAGCGGTTAAAGGTCCGGATTGAGGGGAAAGTAATGACCATGAAGGCCGAGATCGAAACTCAGATCGTCAACGGCGTCACTCCTCGCGAGCGCGCGCCGCGACCAGTCGCTTCGGGTACGAGGATCGGCCACGTCCACCTCAAGACGGCGGACATCGACCGCGTGCACCACTTCTATGTCGACATCCTCGGATTTGACGTGATCTTTCGCATGCCGGAGGCTCTGTTCCTGTCCGCTGGGGGCTACCACCACCACCTCGGCTTCAACACATGGGAGTCGAAAGGCGGCACTCCCCCGCCCCCCGGCACGACCGGGCTGTACCACGTTGCCATCCTGTACCCGACGCGAGCCGCGCTGGGCGACGCGCTGCGGCGCCTCGCGGAGGCCGGGTGGCCGCTTGACGGCGTCAACGATCACGGCACCCACGAGGCTCTTTACCTCAGGGATCCCGACGGCAACGGCCTGGAGCTGGCCTGGGACCGTCCCGAGGACCAGTGGCCCAGGGACAAGGACGGCCACCTCAGCTTCAGCGGCAACAGGCTGGACCTGGAAGGGCTGCTGCGAGAAGGCCTGGAGTCCGAAACCAAGCCCGAGTAGCGCGAAGCTACTTGGTTCCCGACACCCCGCCGTCGATGACCAGACCTGACGCCATGACGAATTTCGATTCGTCGGATGCCAGGTACAGGGCAGCCGAAGCCACATCCTCGGGCCGGCCAAGCTCGCTCGTCAGCTGGCGCTTGCGGATCGACGCATAACCCTCCTCGGGGTCCTTGTACGACTCTTTGATGTAACGCTCGACAAATGGCGTGAGGATGGTTCCGGGCAGGAGCGCGTTGACGCGAATGCCGTGCTGTGCCAGGTCGACCTGCATCGACTTGGTCATCGAGAGGACGGCTCCCTTCGAAGCTGCGTAGGACACGCGTCGAGCGAGTCCGATCTCCGCAATGCTGGATGACATGTTGATGATCGAGCCGGACTTCTGCTTGATCATGTAGGGCACGACCGCGCGGCTGGTCAGGTAGACGCCGCGAACGTTCACTCTCATCACTCGATCGAACAGGTCTGGCGCGGTCTCCAGAACATCCCCCACTCCGCTGATGCCGGCATTGTTAAAGAGCACGTCGATGCGCTTGAAACGCTTGGCGACCCTGGCCGCCAGGGCGACCGTGTCCTGCTCGTCGGTGACATCGACATGCTCGGCCACCGCATCGCCGCCATTCTTCCGAATCCCCGCCACCGTGGCCTTGGCGCCTCGATCGTCGACGTCGGCCACCACGACGCGAGCTCCCTCAGAGGCGAACAGGCGCGCGGTCGCCTGGCCGATTCCCGAGCCCGCGCCGGTGATGAGGCAGACCTTGTCCTGCAGGCGCGCCCCGCTCAAGTGCGCTCTGTCCCGATGAGCCGAGCGAGGCCAAGTGCGATCAGGATGATCGCGCCATCGACCGCGTCAATCCATGTCGAGCTGATGTTCGAGAGGGTGAGGATGTTGGTGACCAGCGAAAGCAGGATCACGCCGGTGAGCGCGCCCATCATGCGCCCTCGTCCGCCCTCGAGCGAGATGCCGCCGATGACCGCCGCAGCGAACACCCCGAAGATGAGGTTGGAGCCCTGACCGGCGGTTACGGCCGTGACGCGGCCCGCCTGCATCAGACCGCCAACCGCGGCGAGCAGGCTCGCGACCATGAAGACGCCAATCCGGATGCGGTCGACCTTGATCCCGGCCGCCCTGGCCGCCTCCAGGTTGCCTCCGATCGCATACATAGCGCGCCCGATCCTGTGATACCTGAGGAAGAGGGCCGCAACCACGAACGTCGCCACCGTGACCCACACCGAAACCGGGACTCCAAACCATGACTCCGAGCCCAGGTAGATGAAGGCGGACGGCAAGTTGTACACCGTCTGGCCGCCAAGCCATCCAAGCTGGAGCCCGGTCAACAGGATGCTCATGGCCAGGGTGAAGATGAATGCGTTGAAGTTGGCTTTGATGACCAGGAAGCCATTGAAGGCGCCGACCAGCAAGCCGACGCCGAGCACAATCAAGAGGCCGACCCATGGGCTCCACTCGGTGCCAAGGCCTGAGCTCAACCTGGGCGCGATCAACCACGCGCCCAACAGCGGGGCGAGCCCGAAGGTTCCCTGCAGCGAGATATCGAACTTGCCCGTGAGAAGGATCAGGGACTCTGCGACTACGACCATCCCGAGGTCGGCGCCGCCCTGCGCGACATTGATGAGGTTCGAGGTCGTGAAGAAAACCGAGTTGACGATCGCGCCCGCGATCATCAGGACGATGATGACCGGGACCAGGGTGAGCTCGCGGAACCAGTTGATCACCACGAGCCGCCAGTCGCGACCCGCGATGCGGGCGCCGGCAGCGGCAGGTTCGCGGTCGGCCGCCGTCTCAGCCATCTGATCCCATCATCGCCGCTGCAGCCGGCTCGAGACCTTCCACCGCGGCAATCAAGCGCTGCCGGTCCCATGGTGGGCGATCGAATTCGCGGGCAATCCTGCCCCGCACCATGACCAGCAGTCGGGTGCAAATGCGCAGGTCCTCGAAGTCGTCGGAGACGAGGAGCACGGCCATGCCCTCGTCGCGCGCCCGGCCGACCGCGTCGAGCAGCGCTTCCTTGGACGCCACGTCGACACCGACCGTGGGGTTGACCACCACCAGCACCGAAGGGTTCGGGGCGAGGGCACGGCCGACCACGACCTTCTGCTGGTTGCCGCCACTCAGGCTGGCGACCGGCTGCTGGAGGCTTCGAGCCACGATCTGCAGCTTTTGCGCCTGCTCTTGCGCGATGCGGTCGCGTTCCTTGAATGACACGATCCCGATGACCGGATTCGAGATCCGCTCGAGGATTGCCAGCGTGAGGTTCTCGCCCACGCCCAGCTGAGGCGCGAAACCTCGCGCGTGCCGGTCTTGCGGTACATAGCCGACCCCACGCCGCAGCACCGCGTCGACCTTGCCGCGCGGCACTGATTTGCCGTTGACCTCGACCGTTCCCGCAAACGGCTTGACGAGGCCGACTATGGCGTCGGCAACCGTCGAGCTGCCCGAGCCTTCCAGGCCGACGAGTCCGAGGCACTCCCCCGCCCGCACCTCGAGGCTGAGCTCCGCGACCGATCCGGATCGTGAGCTGACCGACAGGTTTGTGACCTTCAAGCGGTACTCGCCCAGTGCCCCCTGCTTGCTGACGGCCTCGATCTCACCTGCATGCCGCGGTGGGGCGCTGCCCACCATGGCGGCGACGAGGTTCTGCTGACTGATGTCACCCACGTTCCCGCTCAGCACCAGCTCGCCGTCGCGCAGGACGCTGACTCGATCGCAAATCTCGTAGATCTCCTCCAAGTGGTGTGAGATGTACAGGACCCCCACCCCTCCGTCGCGCAGTCGTTTGACCCGCTCGAACAGGCGCTCAACCGCAGCCTTCTCCAGGGATGACGTCGGCTCGTCAAGAATCAGAAAGCGCGCGCCGATCGACAGCGCGCGAGCGATCTCCACGATCTGCCGCTGTTCGACCGTCAACCGGCCCGCCTCCTGGTCGACGTCGATGTCGAAGCCCCACTCGAGCATCACGTCGTGCGCACGCTCCCTCATACGGCGCCAGTTGACGATTGGGCTGCCCTCGCCATTCGTCGGTCGGTTCAGGAACACGTTCTCGGCCACCGTCAGAGGTGGCACGACCATCGACCTCTGGTAGACGCAGGCGACCCTGGCCAGCCATGCGCCGCGATCGGAAAGGCTGGGGGCAGGCAGCTGTGCGAGCCGGATGGTTCCGCGGTCCGGCCGCGCCAGCCCTGTCAGCAGCGTGACCAGGGTCGACTTGCCGGCGCCGTTGCGCCCGACCAGGCCGTGGCACTCGCCCGAGAGCACGCGCAGGGATACGTCGATGAGCGCCTTTGTCTCGCCGAATGTCTTGAAGACGGCCTCGGCCTCTCCCACGGTTTCGGCACCGACCTCGCCTGACCGGGCACCGGGGAGCCGGCCGTCGGCCGGCCCACCCGGTGAATTCCCCTGCATCAGTTGAGGATTGTCTGCTTCTGGATTACTTGTTGTTGCACCACAGGGTGTTGCTGGTGACGGCCGTCGACCCGTTGTTGCCGTCGAGGGTGACGAGAGGCGCCGCCAGCGCGTCTTCCTGGTTGCCCTGCACGTCGACGATGCTGCTGCCGTGGTCGGTTTGCTGGCCGATGGTGTACTTGGTGCCGGCGATCGCCTGCTTCGCGTAATAGATCGCGTAGTACGCGTACTTGTCAGCCGGCTGGTCGATCGTGGCGTCGAGCTGCTTGTTGCGGATCAAGTCGCATTCGTGCGGCGAGCCATCGTTGCCGACTAGCAGCACGTGCTTGTTCTTCTGGTTCTCAGCCGCGAGGATGCCGTCCTCGGGCACGCTCCAGTGGACGTAGATGCCGCGCAGGTCGGAGATCGCTGTCAGCGCTGTCACCGCGTTCTGTACTGCCGGGTCCGTGCCCCAGTCCTTGGTCTCGTATGCCTTGACTTTGAAGTTGGAGAACTTCGAGGAGATGACCTGGTTGCAGCCTGCTGCGCGGTCGCGGGCGTTCAGCGATGTGAGGTCGCCCTCGACCATCGCGATGGTGCCCGGGCTGCTGGCGTGGGAAGCGATGTATTCACACGATTTGCTTCCGTACGCGGTGTTGTCGGCGCGGACGATCATGTAGACGCTGCCTTGCGAAGGAGCGACGTCCACGGTCACGACCGGGATGTTCTTGCTCTTCGCGTAGTCGAGCGCCGGTGCGATGGCCGCGCTGTCGGCCGGGTTGACGATCAGCGCTTGGACGCCTTGCGAGATCAGGGTGTGGACGTCGGTGATCTGCTGGGCCGCCTCATTGCCCTTGGCCTCGACGTTGGCGACGAGCGGACCGACCAACTTGACGCCAAGCTGGGTTTCGTACGTCGATTCGTAGCTCAGATAGTTGCCCCAGAACCCGGGCAGGTTGTATGTGAGCACGACCCCGATCTTTGGGAGCGAGCTCGTACCCCCACCGCCGCCGCCGCCACAAGCGGCGAGCATGGCCACCGCTGCCACCGCCCCCAAGACTCGAATCTGACTTCCGTGGGGTCTCAAATCGTTTCCTCCTCCTTGACGATTGGGGCGACATCCGTCGCCAGTAATCCGATGTTTGACGGTTTCACGCACCTTAATTCGCGCTTCGGCAGGTGTCAAGTACCAAATTCCCGCACCCAGCCATCGGATGTCCGATCATTTCGCGATCGCCCGCCAGGCGGCACCGTCTGGGAACCCGTACACGTTCAGGGACTCCGGTCTCATCTCGGCGCTGTAGCCCGGCTTCGTGGGCGCCAGGTACCGCCCGGCTTTGACGCGCACCGGATCGATGAAGTGCTCATGGAGGTGGTCGACGTACTCGCAGACCCGGTCCTCCAGTGAGGCGCCGACCGCGATGTAGTCGAAGATCGCGAGGTGCTGCACGTATTCGCACAGGCCGACGCCACCCGCGTGCGGGCAGACCGGAATACCGAACTTGGCCGCGAGGATGAGCACGGCCAGGACCTCGTTGACGCCGCCCAGCCGGCAGCTGTCGATCTGGCAGAAGTCGATGGCGCCCGCCTGCATGAGCTGCTTGAACATGACCCGGTTCTGGACGTGCTCACCGGTGGCGACCCTGATCGGTGCGATCGCCGTACGGATGCGCAGGTGTCCCAGCACGTCGTCGGGGCTGGTGGGTTCTTCGATCCACCACGGGTTCACCTCCGCCAGAGCGCGAACGGCGTCAATGGCCTCGCCGATGCTCCAGACCTGGTTGGCATCGAGCATCAAATGTGAATCGGGGCCGATGGCTTCCCGGAGCGCACGCGCGCGCCGCAGATCGGCCTTGGGGTCCGAGCCGACTTTGAGCTTGAGGTGGGTGAAGCCATCGTCCATGGCAGCGCGGGCGAGGGCGACGATCTTGACGTCGGAGTAGCCCAACCATCCCGCGGACGTCGTATAAGCGGGGAACCCGTCGCGCAGCATCTCAGCTTCCCGCTTGCCTCGGCTCGAAGACTGGCGCCGCAGAATTTCAAGCGCTTCATCCGGCGCCAGCGCGTCATCGATGTAGCGAAAGTCGATGCAGGCGACCAGCTCCTCGGGCGACATGTCCGCGAGCAGCTTCCACAGCGGTTTGCCTTCGACTTTTGCGTACAGATCCCAGACCGCATTGACCAGGGCCGCGGTCGCCAGGTGCACGACGCCCTTCTCAGGCCCGAGCCAACGGAGCTGGCTGTCGGCGACAAGACCGCGCCAAAAGGCTGCCATGTTGGACGCGATGTCCTCGAGGTTGCGCCCGACGACGTGATGCGCGAGCAGGTGCACGGCGGCCACGCACAGCTCGGTTCCCCGCCCGATCGTGAACGTTAGGCCGTGCCCCGCCAGGTCGTCGGGATGGTCGGTCTCGAGGACGACATAGGCAGCCGAATAGTCGGGGTCCTTGTTCATCGCATCCGACCCGTCGAGGGTTCGCGAGGTCGGAAAGCGGATGTCGCGCGCGCTTGCCCGCAGGATCCTTGTGCCCACCTGGGCTCCGAGTTATATGCTAAAGCTCCGATGTTTGTCAACCCCGGCAGGCAAAACGAGCGCCCTCAAGGGTCCTGGCTGGCGCTAAGGTCCGACCTCTTGGCAGGATGCCCTGGATGCGGCACAATCCACAGCGAATGACAGATTCCCGAACGTCGCCCCGCGCCCGACGGAACCCGAGCGTGACCTCCGAGGCGATCGACAAGATTCAGGGCCTCATCATCTCCGGCAGCTGGGGACCTGGCGCCCGTTTGCCCAAGGAGACCGAGCTGGCGGCGCAGCTTGGCCTGTCCCGCAACTCCCTGCGCGAGGCGGTGCGCGCGTTGTCGCAGCTGCGGGTGCTCGAGGTCCGGCAGGGAGACGGGACTTATGTCACCAGCCTCGAGCCCGAGCTGCTGCTGGAAAGCACCAGCTTCGTCAGCCATCTCCTGGTTGGCGAGAGCGCCCTCGAGCTGTTCGAGGTACGCCGGCTCCTGGAAGGCGCGGCGGCCGCGCTGGCCGCGGCCCGCATCGACGCTGACGGCAAGGAGGCGCTGCGCACCAAGCTCGACCAGATGACCGAAACCGAGACCGTCGAAGAGCTCGTCGAGGCCGACGTTGACTTTCATGCGATCATCGCCGGCGCCACGGGCAACACTTTTCTCACGTCTCTTCTCGCAAGCCTGTCGTCGCGCACCATGCGTGCTCGGATCTGGCGCGGGCGCGAAGTCGACAACGCGCTCGACGTCACCAGGGACGAGCACCGGCGCATTTACGAAGCGATCGCAGCGGGTGATCCGGAGCTGGCGCGGGCCGCCGCGATGGCTCACATCGCCAGCGGTGAGCGATGGCTGCGCGCCCAGCTCGCAGCCGCCGCGGTAGAGGCGCCGAAGGCGGCCACAAATGTGCGCGGTTGAAAAATCCACACCCCTTTTTGGGGGCCCTCCCTTCCCGGTGCGGCCCCTCCCCCGCCGACTCACCGCGGCCAACCCTACGGCTTCAAAATCGTCCCGCCAACCCTGCCTGTTAAGACGATGAAGGTCGGACTGCACACTCGGCTCAAGCCCGGCGTCGAGGAGCGCTATGAGGAATATCACCGGGCGGTGTGGCCCGAGGTGCTCGAGGGGATGCGCCGCGTGGGCATCACGAAGTACGCGATCTTTCGCGACGGGCTCGACCTCTTCCACTACATCGAGTGCGACGACTACGCGCGCGCCATCGCCGAGCTGGCACGCAGCCCGCTCAACCAGCGCTGGGAAGACGCGATGGCGCCGATGACAGAGGTCGCCCATGACCTCAGCGGCGAGGGCAACGACCAGATGTCGCTCATCTTCGACCTTTAGCCGCCGGCAACCAGAATTGAATCCAAGCCAGCGAGCACCGCTCGGACGCACCGCCCTGACGGTCACGCGATTCGGGCTGGGCACCGCCCCTCTGGCCGGGCTATTCGAAGCGGTCGACGAAGACACCGCGCTAGCGGCCATCGAGCGCGCCTGGGAGGACGGCATCCGCTTCTTCGACACCGCGCCCCTTTACGGCCACGGGCTGGCGGAAACGAGATTGGGCAAGGTCCTGAGGCAGAAGCCTCGCGACGAGTTCACCCTCGCGAGCAAGGTCGGCCGGCTTCTCCGCGCGGACGCGCTGCCCGAACCGGGCCAGTCCTGGCGCGGCACACCTCCGGTCAACCCCGTGTTCGATTTCAGCTACGACGGGGTCATGCGATCGTTCGAGGAGAGCCTGGGGCGGTTGGGTCTCGACCGCATCGACATCCTGCACATCCACGACCCGGACAACCACTATGACGACGCCATCCGCGGCGCGTATCGAGCGCTCGATCGCCTGCGCGCCGATGGCGTCATCGGGGCTGTAAGCGCCGGCATGAACCAGGCGGAGATGCTCACGCGCTTCGCCCGCGAAGGCGACTTCGACTGCTTTCTGCTCGCGGGCCGCTACACCCTGCTGGATCAGATCGCCCTCAAAGAGCTGCTGCCCGAATGCGTCAAGCGCGGCATCGCGATCATCGCGGGCGGCGTCTACAACAGCGGCATCCTCGCCGACCCCAAGCCGGGCGCCCACTACAACTACCAGACCGCGCCCGTGGAGCTCCTGGAGCGGGCACGTCGGATACGCGATGTGTGCGCTCGTCATGGCGTGCCCCTGAAAGCGGCGGCGGCCCAGTTTCCTCTCGGACACCCCGCGGTGACCTGTGTCGTCGTCGGGTGCCGCAACGCAGCGCAGCTCGACGAAAGCCTCGACATGTTCGAGGTCGACGTTCCGCCCTTCCTGTGGCAAGACCTGAAAGCCGAGGGCCTCCTGCCCCTCGAAGCCCCCACCCCCGAGCTCTAGTGGTAGTCGACTCCCACCACCACTTCTGGGATCCCTCTCGCCGGGAGTACCCCTGGATGGGCGACGAGCTGGCGACGATCCGCCGCCGTTTTGGTCCCGAAGAGCTGGCGCCGCTGCTGGCGGCCGCAGGCGTCGACGGGACGGTTCTCGTCCAGACGATCTCGAGCGAGGACGAGACCCGCGAGTTCCTCGCCACCGCTGCAGCGACCGACTTCGTCGCCGGGGTGGTCGGGTGGGTCGACCTCACCAACCCGTCGATCGGCGACAGGCTGGCCGGGCTGCGCGCCGGGCCGGGTGGCACCTTCCTCGTCGGCATCCGCCACCAGGTCCACGACGAACCCGATCCCGGCTGGCTGCTGCGCGATGACGTGCTGCGCGGGATTCAGAAGGTCGGCGAAGCGGGCCTGGTCTACGACCTGCTCGTCAAGACGCGCGAGCTGCCCGCGGCCGTTCAGGTTGCGAGCAGCTTTCCTGGCCAAAACTTCGTCCTCGACCACATCGCCAAGCCTCGGATCGGCGCGGGACCGCGTGACCTCGAGTGGGAACGGGCGATGGCTCCGCTGGCGGATTGCGCCAACGTGTACTGCAAGCTGTCCGGCATGGTCACCGAGGCGAAGTGGGCGGATTGGACGCCCGGCGACCTGCGCCCGTATATCACGCGCGCCCTCGAGTGGTTCGGACCCGAGCGGTGCATGTTCGGTTCCGACTGGCCAGTCTGCCTGCTGGCGTCCGATTACACGCGCGTCGTCACGACCATGCGAGCGATCGTCGGTGAGAACGACGAAGTGTTCAGCGCCACGGCGACCCGGGTGTATCGGCTCAGCTAGGCGACGTCGTCGATCAGCGCCGCCCAGCGTTCGTCGATCCGCCGGACCTTGTACATCGCAAATGCGCCGGCCCACGCGACTACGAATGCGGCCACGATGACGTACCCAGCCTTGCCGATGAAGTCGAAGTTTGCGATGGCGTCAAATGCTCCGCCACGCAAACCGAGACTGTGAATGAGGATTTGGGCCAACTCCATAACTCCCACGAACAGGGCCACGAACACCGACAGCGAGGTGACCGTGAGGTTGTAGAAGACCTTGCGGATCGGGCTCGCAAACGCCCACGAGTACGCCTTGGACATGAACGCGCCATCAGTCGTGTCCATAAGCGACATGCCCGCGGCGAATATCAGCGGCAGGGAGATGACCGCGGTGAAAGGAAGCCCTTGGGCCGCCGCACCGGCTGAGATCGCAAGCAATGCAACCTCGGACGCGGTATCGAATCCGAGGCCGAACAGAAAGCCGATCGGATACATGTGCCAGCTGTGCTCGACCAGCCTGAACATGCGGCCGAACACCCTCGTCATCAGGCCGCCGGCGACGAGCTCGGTTTCCAGCCCCTCGCGGTTGTACTCGCCGCGACGCATCTTCCTGTAGACGCGAATGATGTCCAGCAGGATGACCAGGTTCATGATCCCGATCAAAACGAGGAAGCCTCCCGACACCATCGTGCCCACGGCGCCGCCCACGCTCTTGAGCTCGCCGTTGCCGTTCACGACTCCCTGCACGATCGACTTCACCGCCAGGCCGAGGGCGACCGCGATCAAGAAAACCACCGTCGAATGACCCAGCGAGAAGAAGAAGCCGACCCCTACCGGCTTGCCCCCCTGCTGCAGAAGCTTGCGGGTCGTGTTGTCGATGGCCGCGATGTGATCGGCGTCGAACGCGTGCCTCAGCCCGAACGTGTACGCGAGGCCGCCCAAGGCCAGAAATCCGGGGTGCTGGGCGCCATACATCAGTAGCAGCCCCCATCCGGCGACGTGCAGAAGACCCACCGCTCCGAAAAAGCCGCCGAGCCGGGCGCGCTCACCCGGATCAAACGAGCGCCCGATCAGGGTCCAGGGTGACGCCACGTCCGAAGCCTAATCGTTACCGCGACTAAGTCGCAACTTTGTATTCAAGTGAGCCTTCCACACATGCGAACGGCTCTCAACTTCCCACTCGAGCGCCTCGGGGGTACGCTTGCCGATGTGGACCTCGACCGGCTCCCACCCCAGCTGCAGGCCGTGCTCCGCGGCCTCGCCCGCGTGATCAGCAACCGTGAACCTGCCCTCCAGGCCAAGGTCGAGCAGCTGCGGGCCCGCCATCCGCATTTCACCAATGACCAACTGGCGCTGGCCCTGATCCGTTCCACCCGCAGGCGAGTCGCGAGCACTGGGGCGCTAAGCGCAGCAGCGGCGATCGCGCCTGGGCTGGGCACATTGATCGCGGTCGGGACCGTCACCACCCAGGCTTTCTATGCGCTGGAGCAGGAGGTCGAGCTCGTGCTCGCCGTCGCCATGATCTACGGCCATGAGCTCGCCACCTCGGATGAGCGCGTGCTGGAGGCACTCGTGGTCGTCGGCATCACCAGCGGCGCGGTGAAGCTGCGCGAGGACGTGCTCGTGACCGGTGGCGAGCGCCTGGCGGTGGCCGCGTTTCGCCGCCTCCCGGCCACACTGCTCGCGCACGGCGGCAGCCGGATCCTGGGCCGGATCCTCGCGCGAGTCGCCGGTAGTGGCGCGGCCAAGGCCGCGGCGCGCCTCGTCCCCATCGGCGTCGGTGTGGCCGCCGGCGCGGGTTTCGATTGGCTCGCGGTGACAGGTCTTGGTCGCGCGGCTATGAAGTACTACGGACCTGGAGGTCCCGGCGCGCGCCCGCTGCTACTTGCCGGCGAAGATACCGCGCACGTCGAACTGCGCCGCTGACTCGATCTGGTCGAAGCCGCACTTCTTGGGCGGCTTGTCGGTGCGCCACCGCAGAAAACGAGTCGCGTGGCGAAAGCGCTCGCCCGCCTCGAGCTTGTCATACGCGACCTCGCACACGAGCTCGGGACGCACGGTCACCCATTCAGCGTCCTTGTCCTTTCCACGCGACCATCTGCTGATGCCGCCGGGCATGCGACCGGAGCTGTACGAATCCCACTCGCTCGGCGGCACGTCCACCTCGAACGGTTTCAGCTTGGCGATCAGCTCCTTGCGCTCGGCGGCGCTGAACGACGACGTGTGACCGACGTAGTTGAGCGTCTTCCCCCGATACAGGCCCAGCAGCAACGAACCAAGCGAATTGCCATCGTTTGACTTTCGCCAGCCGATGACGACGCAGTCGGCTGTGCGTTGGTGCTTGACCTTCACCCAAAGCCTCTTCCCCGGAACGTAGGCGCCGCTCCAGGACTTCGCCATCACGCCATCGAGGCCCGCGCCTTCGAAGCGGTTGAACCATTGCTCCGCGGTCGCGCGGTCTCGCGTGTAGGGAGTGAGAAAGATCGGCTGCTTTACGCCTTTCAGGAGGCTCTCGAGGCGCTTGCGCCGCTTCCCCAGCGCCTCGGACCGCAGGTCGTCGCCACCCTCGGCGAGGATGTCGAAGGCGACATACCAGGCCGGCGTGGCCTCGCTCAGCATTCGCACCCGCGAGTCGGCCGGGTGGATGCGCTGCTGAAGGGCTCCGAAATCGAGCCCGTTCGCGCCCACGACTATCAGTTCGCCGTCCAGCACGACCTTGTCCTGACGCAGCTTCCGGAAGGCCGGCAGCAGCTCCGGGAAGTACCGGGTCATCGGGCGCGCTCCGCGGCTGACGAGCTCGACGTTGTCGCCGTCGCGGAACACGAGCGTGCGGAATCCGTCCCACTTGGGCTCGTACTCCCAGCTGTCCCCCTTGGGGATGCCGTCGCCAGGCGCCGACAGCATCGGCTCCATGTTCAGGGGTATCGGAAGCTTCAAAGCCGTCATGTTTTCCCCAGCTGTCTATATCTTGTGGACGCCGGTACCCTGTGCTACCATATCGCCGGTCGGTAAGGCCGACCCACTAATTTCGACTCCACGCCCCCACCCCAGCCTTGGGAAGCTCGCGCAAGCGGGCTTCCCGCTTTATGGGCCAAACCTCTCCGGTCTACGAGCCGAATCGGGACAGGAGCTCGGCGACCGTCATCTTGCCGAAGTCCTTGCCGAGGACGTTTTCGGCGGTGTGCCACACCATCTGCGCCTGAGCCGGGCCGCGACTCGCGAGGTCCTCGAGCGAAACCGAACCGAACAGCTGGATCTGCGGGATCTGCTTCAGCTGCTGGGCCAGCCACTTCGCCCACTGGGCAGTGTTGCCATCGGTCGGGGCGACCTTGGCTTCGACCGCCGCCCGGATCGCGGTGGCTTTCGCCTCGGCCGTCGCCGCGGCCTTGCTGGCTTTGGCTGCGGTCTGCTGAGCGACCTCGGATGCGGCTTCGGCGGCCGCTTTGGCCTTCGCCTCGATCTCGGCCGCCGTGGCCTCTGCCCGAGCCGGCATGGTCGTGAGCTTGTTTTCGCCCTTGTGCATGATCTCCTCGGCCGCTCTTCCCATCTCTCCGCGGCCGCCGCCCTCGCTGGCGCCGTCGCCTGTCCGCAGACGATCGCCGAAGCCTCTGCCCATGGCGCCTCCAATCAGTCCTGGCACGTCGAGCCCGGTCAGCCCCTTGATCGCGGTCGTCGACTCAATCATCGCCCGGGTGGCATTGCGCACGAGGTCGGACGCCCCATCGGCGCTCATGACGGTCAGCGAATTGATATGGCCCATCGGCTCCGCGGCCGCGCGAACGATGTCGGGCAGCGCGCTGAGTACGGTCTGGATGATGGCCGCCTCGTTGAACTGCTTGTAAGCCTCGGCGCGCATCGCTAGGGCCTTCGCTTCCGCTTCACCCTTGGTGAGGACGATCTGCGCCTCGGCGCCACCTTCTAGTCGAGTGGTCTCGGCATCGGCCTCGGCGGATGCGATGCGAGCGCGCTTTTCGCCTTCGGCGCGCGCGATCACGGCCTGGGCTTCAGCCGCGGCAGGCTTGACCGTGGACGAGAGCAACTCCTTTTCTCGGCGGTCGGCCTCCAGCTGAGCGAGCTCGGTCTGGCGGCGCACGACCTCTTGCTGAGCCTCCGCTTGTGCCAGAGGACCGGCCTGGTCGGCCCGCGCCTGCGCTGCGGCGACCTGGGTCTTGGTCTCCGCCTCCCGAAGCGAAACGTCACGCCCGGCGTTGATCTTCACCTGCTGCGCCTCGGCCTCTCGGACGGCGGCGGTCTGGTCGGCTGATGCCCGCGCCATGCGCGCGTCGCGCTCGACCGTGGCCAGGTTCTGCTGTCCGAGCAAACCGATGTAGTTCGACTCGTCCGAAAAGCTCTGGATGGTGAAGGCGTCGATCTGCAGGCCGCTCGTGGCCAGGTCGCCCTTGGCCGCGTCCTGCACCTGCTGCAGAAGCTTCTGGCGATCGCGGATCAGCTCTTCGATGGTCAGGGTGCCGACGATGGAGCGCAGCGATCCTTCGAGCACGTTCTTCACGATGGAGTCGACCTGCTCCGGCTTGGCGTCGAGGAATCGCTCGGCGGCATTACGCAGCGACTCGACATCGCGGCCGATCTTGAACGTGGCCACGCCCTGGACCTGCACCTTGATGCCCTGGCTGGTCACCGCATCGCTTAGCTGCACGTTGATCTGACGAGCGGTCAGCTTGAGCTTGCCGACGCGATCGAGCAGCGGGCGCACGAACGTCCCGCCTCCGACCACGACCTTGACGCCCTTGTCGCCCGAGATCGCCATCGCTTGCCCGCGCTCGTTGCGCACCTTGGCGCCACGCGACCCGGCGATGATGAGGGCCTCGTTCGCCCCCGCGACCTTGTACCGGCTGGCCACGAAGGCGATCAGCAGGACGAGGATGATGACCCCCGTCACCGCCAGGAATGGTGTGGACGTCACAAAACTAGGCATCGGACCTTGCTCCTTCTTTGGTCGCCGTGGGGACCGTTGCCACCACGAGGTTGGCGCCGGCGATGGCGATCACCTTTACCTCGTGCCCGGCTGGAATCTCGACGTCGGCGGTGGCGGTCAGGTTGTGGGTAGCGCCTGCGAAACTGATCAGAACCGAGCCGAACCGGTTGGCCGGGATGCCGACCGAGACACGGCCGGTCGACCCGACCATGTCCTGGAGGCTGAAGGTCTCCGTCGACTCAGCCTGGCGGAGGGCCTTGAAGGCGCCGAACACGACGCCCGAGCCGAGGAGGCCCGCGACCACCCCCACCAGGGTCGCCCCGCCCGGTCCGGCGTTCAGGCTGTGGAGGCCGAACAGGCCCCCCACCCCGAACATGGCGATGAAGCCGAGCAGCATGGGCGTGGGCGACACGCCGGCGACGTCGAAGCCCAGGTGGATGGCGCCGAGCAGGCCGCCGAAGATGTCGTCGACGATCAGGGTGAGCAGGAGCATTCCGCCTCCGACGAGGAGGCAGGCGCCGAAGACGAGGTCGGCGGCGTTCAAGCCCTTACCACCAGCGATTGCAGTTTAGGACGGGCGCTCGCGCGGTGTTTCCGCGTTAGACAAGGCCGCGGCGCAAACCGCTAGCCTGTCCCGAGGCATGAGCCGCTCCTTTCGCATCGGGACCGAACCGACTGAGCACCTGGCGGTCGAGGTCCTGGCGCGTGAGCATCCGGACCAGTCCGACTACTGGGATGGAAACTGGCTGACCGCCGCGGTCGACGTGGCGTCAGGACCGTGGCACGGTAACTACCGGGCGGCGCTGCGCGCGGAGGAGTTCGTGCACTTTCGCGACCAGCTGCAGTTGCTGATTGATGACCGGGAAGCGCCTCCGGCCGAGTTCGAATCGATGGAGCCGTGGTTGCGATTCACGGTCCATCGATCCGATCGACATGGACACGTCCGCATCAATGGTCGCGCCCAGACCGAACCGTTCTTCGACAGCCACAACGTGTTCTATTTCGTGCTGGAGCTCGACCAGAATTTGCTTGCGGCGACGCTCGACGACCTGGCCAGGTTGATCGAAGAGTTCCCGGTGGTCGGCTCGCGCTAGCGCCAGGGCGGCAACCAGCTGATAGCACACCCGGGTCAGCTGCCGATTATCCCGACGCTGCGACCGTCATAACCGCGATTGTGCTTGGGCCTACTTGCCGCCAGCTCAGATGAGAGAGCGGAAACATGGCCGGACCATGAAGGACTGCTCCGTCCAAAGCGAAGAGGCTTCCACCACACGGATCTTGGAAGCCGGCCGCCCCTGCATCAAGGCTGACCGAACAACCGAGATGTGAGCTGTTTGCTGCTAGTGCCAGCAAGCCAAGGCTTGAATGAACGAACCAACCGAACGCCGCGCTGTCTCCGGCGCGGTTGTTTCCCCCACCATCGGCCATCTCGAATGCAGTGCCCGCTGGAGCCGCGAATTGGATCGCTCCCCCGGACGGGATTTCGGAGATCTGTACCCCGAGATTGACAATCGTCTGGTTGGACGAATGGATCGGCGGCTGTGAGTAAATTGCGATCACTACGATCAGCGACGCGGCTACCAGCGCGCACACCATCCCGATTGCCAAAATCCAGGCCCGCGCGCGCAAACGCCTCACGGTGTTGCGGAGTCTATCTGGTCGCTGAGCCCGGCACTGTGCTGTGCGTCGAGCACAGCGCCCGAGGTCGTCTCCATGGGGGCGACACATGGTCGGGCGGGCGAGATTCGAACTCGCGGTCTCCTGGTCCCAAACCAGGCGCTTTACCGAGCTAAGCTACCGCCCGCGCAATGGGCGACTCACGCCCCACTCCCCGATGGGGAGAGGGGAGTATTCAAACAGACAGGCGCTCGAGCGCGCCGGAGGCGAGCATCGCCCTGACCGCCCGGGCCCGATGGCTGTAACGAGCCTTCTCCTCCGGGCTCATCTCCCCAAACGTACGGCCTGCTTCCGGAACCAGGAACACCGGGTCGTAGCCGAAACCGGCGACTCCCCTCCACTCCGGGATGATCTCCCCGCGGCATTCGCCCTCGAAGAATTCCGTCGGCTGGCCGGGCACGGCCAGGGCGATGGCGCACACGAATCGCGCCGGCCACGGACGCGGATGGCCTTGCAGGCGATCAAGCAGCACCTGCGTGCGCTCCTTCTGCGTGGCGCCAATGCGGGCTGAGTGAATGCCCGGGAAGCCCTTCAGCACCTCGACTTCGACACCCGAGTCATCGCCGACTGCCGGCAGCCCGAGCGCCTCCCGCGCGGCTTCCGCCTTCAGTTGAGCGTTCTCCGCGTAGGTCGTCCCCACCTCCGCCACACCTGGGTCGACCACCATGAGCGTCAGGCCCGCGCCGGCGAGGAGCTCTCGATACTCACCCTGCTTGCCCGCATTGCCGGTGGCAATGACCAGCCGGCGCTCAGCCAAGCGAGGCTATGGCTCGTTTCTGCCCGACGATGAGCTCCTTGATGCCCTTGTTCGCCAGGGCCAGCATCGCGTCCAGCTCCGACCGGTCGTAAGCAGCCCCTTCGGCGGTCGCCTGGAGCTCGACCAGACGCCCGTCCTCGACCATCACGCAGTTCAGGTCGGTCGAGGCCTGGAAGTCCTCGGTGTAATCGAGGTCTAGCATCGGCGTGCCGCCGACGATCCCGCAGCTGACCGCGGCCAGGTACTGGCGGACCGCGATCTCGGGAACCATGCGCGCGTCCTTCATTCGTTTGATCGCCATATACAGGGCACAGAACGCGCCCGTGATCGAAGCCGTGCGCGTGCCGCCGTCCGCCTGCAGCACGTCGCAGTCGAGGGTGATCGTCCGCTCGCCGATCTTGCTCATGTCGACCGCGGCTCGGAGGGAGCGACCGATCAGCCGCTGGATCTCATGGGTGCGTCCGCCGAGACGGCCCTGGACCGCCTCGCGCGCGCCGCGATCGTGAGTCGAGCGCGGCAGCATCGAGTACTCGGCCGTTATCCAGCCCTGGCCGCTGCCGCGCCGGTGCGGAGGTACGCGGTCCTCGACGCTGGCGGTGATCCACACCCGCGTTCGTCCCATCTCGATCAGGCACGAGCCCTCGGCGTGCACGTTGACACCGAGCTCGATCTTCAGCGGGCGCAGCTGATCGGGCATGCGGCCATCGGGTCGCGAGGTCGCGGTCATCGTCCGCTAAGTTTGAGGATCAGAGCGCTGGCTTCGAAGAAGAAATAAAGCGGCACGAACATGAGCAGGGGAGTCAGTGGATCGACGCCCGGGGTCAAGAAGTTGGCGGCGATGCCGAGGACCAGGAACCACCACACGCGATTCTTGTACAGCCAGCGCGAGCTGATGATGCGGAGCATGCCGAGGACGATCAACACCACCGGCAGCTCGAAGACGACCCCGAAGCCGATGACCATGATGAGGATGAAGCCGATCAGCTCGGATATGTCGGCCAGGTAGGTGACGTTCGGGGGCGCAAAAGAGTTGAGAACCCGGATGTAAAGCGGCAGCGCGTACAGGGCCACTCCCACGCCGAGCGCGAAGAAGACGATGGACGCGACGATGAGCGGCAGCGTCAGCCGGCGCTCGTGCCGGTGCAGGCCCGGGCTCACGAACCACCAGATCTGCTGGATCACGACCGGCGCCGCCACGATCAAACCGATGTACAGGGCGACTTGAAGGCGGGTCAGCACGAAGGTGCCCGGACCCAGATAGATCGCATTCTTGAGGCCGGCTCTGGCGACGAGCCACTCGACCACCTGGCCCGAAACGAAAAACGCGGCAATCGTAGTCAGGGCCCAGGCGACGATGATCACGATCAGCACACGGCGCAGCGCCTCGAGGTGCTCGATCACGGACATCCGCTGGTCCTCGACGGGCTCCGCGGGCCGAGGCGCGCGGCGAAGGACCCTGTCTAGGATCGCCAGGGGACGAGCCTCAGCGCTTGGACTGAGAGGCTGGCTCCGAGCCCTGCGCGGGGGTGCTCTCGGTTGGCGCCGGCGCGGCCGGGGGTGTTGCCGCCGCCGGAGGCGTCGCCGCGGGTTCGGTCGAGTGCGTCACCTCGCTGGTCAGCTCCGAGGTCGCCTTCCTGAACTCGCGCATTGCCTTGCCGATCCCTGCTCCGAGCTCCGGCAGCCGGCCTGGCCCGAAGATGATCAGAACGACGACGAGGATGGCGATGATCCAGATGGGATGTATGGGCATCAGCCGGATTATAGCCCGCCGTTTGTAAGCGGAAGATCAGGCTTGTTTCAGGTCACCAGGATCGTGATCGAGATGATCTTGTCGCTCGGCGTGACGGCCTGAACCTTCTCCATGCCGGTCACCACCGTCCCAAAGCGGTTGTAGGTCGCGGTCGGCCCCGGCACGGGCCAGGCAGCCTTGGTTATGAAGAACTGGCTGCCGTTGATCGGGCCCCCTGGGACGCGGGCCATGCCAACCGACCCCAGGTCCCAATTGAGGAATGAGTTCGGCTCCTCCGGCAGGCTGTAGCCCGGGCCACCTGTGCCGTCGCCATTTGGATCTCCGGCTTGCACGACCCAGCTCTCGGCCTTCCAGAACGGGCTCCCGGTGTAGTAGCCGTTGAGCGCTAGGACCACGAAGTTGTTGACCGTGATCGGCGCCGTATCCGGCAAGAGTTCGATGACGACCTGGCCCGAGGTCGTGTTGAGCCTGGCCTGGTACTTGTGGTTGGGCAGAATGCAGACGGGCTGGGCCGCGATGAACGCGTGGACGGCGATCGCCGGTGCGGTGATGCAGTTCGCCAGCGAGACCGGTCTGGGTTGGTTGACCGCCTGCTGCAGCGCCAGGCCAGACCCCAGCACGACCGCCACGAGGACGCCCATGATCAGGTAAGGCACCCACGGCCTCTTTTTCCAGGCTTCCGGAAGGTCGACCGCTTCGGCCTCGGGGTTCGGTGTGATTTCGACTCGGCGTTTGGACTTGCTCATCGCCTGGCGGCCGCCTCTACGATCGCCTGCACCAGGCCACGCGTGGTGTACTCGCGCGCGACGATGTCGACCCGCAGACCCAGCTTGCGCGCGGTGTCTGCCGTCACCGGACCCATGCAGGCGACCTCGGCGTCGCCGAGCACCGCCGGCAGCTTGTCCTCCGGAAACGCGCGCACGAAATTGGCCACCGTCGACGAACTCGTGAACGTGACCACATCCACGCCCTCGGCGCCGAATAATCGGAGCAAGGCTGGTCCGGCCTCCACGGGGCAGACCGACTGATACACGGGCAGGATCTCAACCTCGGCGCCTCGCATTGCGAGCAGGGATGGTAGAGCGTCCCGCGCGACCTCTGCTCGAGGCACCAGCACGCGCATGCCCTCCATCTCCCAGCCCTCGAGCGCCTTGGCCAGCCCCTCGGCTGTGTACTCCGAGGTGACGAGCTCTGGCCGAAGCCCGTGTTGCTCGAGCATTTCTGCGGTTTCCTGGCCGATCGCGCACAGCTTGGATGCGTGCAGCGCGCGGGAGTCGGCGCCGGTCTCCACCAGCATCTTGTGAAAGATGGCGACGGCGTTGGCCGACGCGAAGATGACCAGGGCCGTGCGGCCGAGGCCGCCGATGGCTTTGCGCACGCGTTCATCCGTTGGCATCGGCTTGACCTCGAGCGTGGGGATCTCGATCACAGCGGCGCCCATGTCGACGAGGTCTCGCCGGAATCCCTCCACCTGGTGACGCGCGCGCGTGATCAGCACGCGCCGGCCGTGCAGCGGTCGCTGCGAGAGGGTGTCGAGATGCTCGGACATCTCTACTCCAGGTCCGACTACGAGCAGCGCATCACCGCGCAGGCCATAGGTGGCGGCCTTGCGCGCGAGCTCGCCCAGCGGTGCACCCACGCGGTGCTGTCCGGGCTGGCCCGGGTTGAGGATCAGGGCCGCCGGCGTTTCAGATTTCCTTCCGTCGGCGAGCAGCGCGCTGATTCCCGACTCCCACCAGCCCGACGCGAGCCGCAGCACGACGGTTTCCGCGCCCTTGACGAGGCCGAAGCCGATCGATGCCGAGCGCCCTTCGATGGTGAGTGGGATGCCGCTCATCACCGGCGCTGCGAGCTCGAGGATCAGCCCGGGCACCGCTTCGAAATCGACGCCCGCGTGCTCGAGCCGCTCGGCCATCTGGCTGCCGTTTGAAAAAGCGTATGGATTCCCGGGGAAAAGCACCGTGACCTTGCGGCCCAAGCGCGCGAGGCGCACGACCTCCTCGGCGGAGTCGAGCGGGGCGATGTCGGCTCCCGGCGCGGCGTAGTGAAGCAGCCCCGCGCCACAACCATCGCTGTGGCGAATGATGTCGGCTTCCTTGATCGCCTCGACCGCTTGAATCGTGGCCAAACCTGGGTGTCCGGGACCGACACCCACGAGCCTGACCCTGACGCCCGGACCCACGAGAAGAGGTTAGAGCTTTCGAGATACCACGTAGTTGGTGAGCCCCGAGAGCGTTTCCACGGCCTCGCCACCGCCCATCGTCACGAGCTCATTGCGCGCATCGGACGCCAACGAGCGCGCGCGCTCGAGCGCGCGCTGGGGTCCGCGGCTCGAGCGTACGAGCGCCACGACCTGCTCGGCTTCGACCGCGGTCAGCTCATGTCCCGAGCGCAACAGTTGCGACAGCCGGCCGGCGATCGAGGCCTCCTCCATCGCCAGCATGAGCGGGAGCGTCGTGAAACCTTCGGCGACGTCGTGGCCGATCGGCTTGCCAACCTCGACCTCGGTGCTCGTGTAATCGAGCACATCGTCCGCGATCTGGAAAGCGAGACCGAGGAGGCGGCCGTAATCACGCAGGTGCGAGCGCGGGGCTGCTGCAAGCCCACCCAACAGCGCGCCGATGTCGCAGCACGCGGCGAGCAGGGTCGCGGTCTTCGCTTCGATGCGAGGCATGTATTCATCAAGGGTCGCGTGATATTGATGGCGGATGGCCTGCTGCCGCACCTCGCCCGCGCAGATTTTCATGACCGCATCCGCGAGGATGGTGACGACCTCGGGTGACTGCGTGCTCGCGGCTTGCTCATAGGCCTTGGCGAAGTAGTAGTCGCCCACCACGATCGCCGGCTCGTCGCCGAGGCTCGCTGCGACGGTTGGGCGGCCGCGCCTCACGGTTGCGCGATCTATGACGTCGTCGTGGACAAGGGTGGCGGAGTGCGTCAGCTCCACCGCCATCGCCGCCGGATTGAGGCGCTCGAGGTCGTATCTGCCGATCTTGGCTGCCAGCAGGACGAGCGCGGGGCGGATGCGCTTGCCGCCGGCCGCGAAGAGGTCGGCCATCGGCGCGGACACGACGTCCGGGTCGGCCTCGATCAGGTCGCGCAGTCTCGACTCGAGGGCGGCCAGGTCTTTGCCTACAGGTCCGAACAGGTTGGCCTGGACCTCTAGGTCGTCTGCTTCTCCCAGAGCTGAACCTCCTGCGCGCGGACGGGGTCACCAAAGATGTTGGCGGCGATCCGGTCGAATTGGTGGGGCACCGCGGTGACCAGTATCTCGTGCCGCGGCTCGGCGCCGGCCGCGCGCAGGCGCGAGTGATCGAGGTGGCGCTCGACCTTGGCGGCGGTAGTTGTGGCCGAGTCGACGAGCGTGAAACCGCCCGGATAAAGGCGAGTGATTGCAGGCTTCAGCAGCGGGTAATGCGTGCAGCCCAGCACCAGCGTGTCGGCGCCGAGCCGGACGATGTCATCGAGGTCTCGTCTCAGGACCTCCTCCGCGCGCGGCGAGTCAGCGTCGCCCGCCTCCACGATGTCGACGAGCTCAGGGCAAGCCTTTTGGTAGACGCCGACCATCGGGTCGATCTCCTTGATGGCGTGTAGATATTCCTGGCTGCGCATGGTGCCCTCGGTCGATATGACCCCGACGCGGTTGTTCCGCGTCGCCTCGACCGCGGCCTGAGCGCCAGGGCTGATCACGCCGACGATCGGCACCTCGAACAGCTCGCGCGCGTGGTTGAGCGCTGCGGCCGTGGCGGTGTTGCACGCGATGACGACGAGCTTCACGTCACGGCTTTCCAGGTACCGGATGATGTCGATTGCAAATCCGCGCACCTCGTCCTGAAAACGCGGGCCGTACGGGAAGTGCAGCAGGTCGGCGACGTAGATCGTCGGCTCCATCGGCAGCCGCTCGCGGATCGCCCGCACGACGGTGAGGCCGCCGACGCCGGAGTCGAAGATGCCGATCGGGCGGGGGTCGCCTGCCGCTTTTGTTCGGTCCACCTAGTCTTGAACGCGCATGACCGACAGACGGTAACCCAGGCCGGGCACCGCCTCCAGGTTGACGCCGCTGGTGCTGTGCTCGGCGAGCTTGCGCCGCAGGCGCTGCACGTGTGGGTCGACCGAGTGGTCGTCCAGGTCGTGCGGATAGCCCCAAACCTTGTCCCTCAGCTGCGCCCGCGTCAGCACCCGCTCGGGGTTCGCGGCCAGAACCGCGAGGAGGTTGAACTCCGTCATCGTCAGTGGGATCTCGTCGTCGCCCAGCTTCAACCGCCGGGCGGCGTTGTCGATCTGCAGGGCGCCGACCGTGAGCAGGCCTTCCCGTCCCCCACCCGACTCGGCCAGGGCAGCTCGCCGAAGGTGGGCGTTGATGCGCGCGGCGAGGATTCGGGAATCGAAGGGCTTGGTGATGTAGTCGTCGGCGCCGACCTCGAGCCCCACGACTTCGTCCATCTTGGCCGAGCGCGCGGTCAGCATCACGACCGGGCCGGTCAGGCCTTGCCTCCGAAGCTCGAGGATGACCTCGGTACCACTGATGTCGGGGAGGACCCAGTCGACGAGCACGAGGTCCGGCTGGCCGCTTGACGCGAGCTCGATCGCCTGCGCACCGTTGGCCGCTTCGAGCACGTCATGGCCCTGCAGCCTGCAAACCTCGGCGATCAGCGTCCGGGTCGGTGCATCGTCCTCGACGACCAGCACACGCCGCTTCCGTCGCGGCGCGGACGCGGTCAGTTGCGTGTGGGAGGTGCGAACCCGACGCGTCGCGCTTCGCGCGACGAACGCTTCGGTCTCCTCATCAGGAGCACGCGCTTCTCCCCCCCATCGACCACCTCGGCCAGCTCCCACCCATCCGCTCCGGCATCTTTAAGAATCTTCACCAGGCTGCCGCCGTCGACGACCTGGGCAAGCGTGAGGACGTGGGTCTCGTACTCCCATTCGCGATTGGGCATACCGACGGTTGGAATCTGGCTTCCGGGCGCTGCGGCGCCATCTCCCGGCGTGGGCTCGTCCGGTTCGTCTGGCTCGTCCGGATCCTCTTCGAGGTGAGTCGGCACTTTAGAACGATTCTAAAGGTGTACCCCCGGCGGGGGTCGAACCCGCGCTGGACCGGGTTTAAGCCGGCTGCCTCTGCCATTGGGCTACGGGGGCATCTCCAATTGTGCCCCGGTGTCGGAAGTCAGCTACTTCTGATATTCGAAGAAACCCTTGCCCGTCTTGCGCCCGAGATTGCCCTCTTCGACCAGCTTGCGCAGCACCTCCGGCGCGTCGCCACCCTCGCCCTGGCGGTGCCGATCCTTCATCGCCCCATAGAAAATGTCGAGGCCGCTGAAGTCGAGCAGGTGGAATGGGCCCATGGGCCAATTCAGGCCTTTCTGCACGGCGGTGTCGATGTCCTCGGCGCTGGCGTAGCCGCCCTCGAGGAGGTGCATCGCCTCTTCTGAGGCGGCGAACAGGATCCGATTGACGATGAAGCCCCAGATCTCTTTGTTGAGAACGACGGGCGTCCGATCGATGCTGCGCACGAACTCCGTCGCCGCCTCCACGGTGGCATCAGAGGTCTTCGGTCCTCTGACGACCTCGCACAGCTGCATGACCGTCACCGGGTGGAAAAAGTGCGTATTGCAGCACCGGGCCGGATTGCCGGTGAGGTCGGCGAGCCGGCTGATGGCGATGGTGCTCGAGTTGCTGGTCAGGATCGCGTCTCTCCTGGCGGCTTTGCCCAGGGCCGTGAAGACACTCTTCTTGGTGTCGAATTCCTCGATCACGGCCTCGATGACGAGATCCGCCCGCCTGGCCGCCGCCTCCAGGTCGTCGCTGTCGCTGATGCGCCCAAGTGCATCGTCCGCTTGCTCCTTGGTCAGCCTGCCCTTCTCCACGGCGCGATCGACCAGCTTTCGGTTCTGGGCTCGCGCCCGGTCGAGCTGGCCGGGGACCGCGTCCACGAGCGTGACCCGGTAGCGACCGGCCAGCGCCGTTTGCAGGGCGATCTGGGAGCCCATCGTCCCGGCTCCCACCACGGTCACATTCTTGATTTCACTCATCTGCGTTGTTTCCCCATCATTTATATGTGCACGTGAGCATGGCGCAGTTCGAGGCGGCAGCGCAGGCGGCGATGGACTCGATCCCGGAAGAGTTCCAGCCGTATCTGGCGAACACGATGTTCATCATCGAGGAGAGCTCGCCCGAGGGCCTTCTCGGCCTTTATGAGGGAGCAACCGCGCTGGGCGCCGGCGAGGGAATGCCCGAGCGAATCACCCTGTACAAGCGGTCGCACGAGCTCGCGGCGAAGTCGACGGCCGAGCTGGTCGAAGAAGTGCGGCGCACGATCCTCCACGAGGTCGGCCATCACTTCGGCATGGCCGAGGACGACCTGCCCTTCTAGGGTCAGCGCAGGCTCCAAAACGAGCGGTCCCACAGGATCAGCGGCTCCCCGGCACCCTGGATGGCATTCTCGACCTCGCCGACGCAGATGTCGTGGTCGCCGGCTTCGTGGACCTGCGCGAGCTTGCACTCGAGCCACGCCGCACAGCCGTCGATGAGGGGGATTCCGTTCCGGCCCAGGTGATGCGGCACGTCTTTCCACGCGGCGGCGACCGCCGGGGCCCGGCCCGCGAACCGCTCCGCGACGAACTCCTGCGAGCGCGTCAGGACGCTCACGTTGAAGGCGCGAGTCTCGATGACTGCGTTGCGCGTCATGGTGGGGCGCTCCAGGCCCACGAGCACCATCGGGGGCTCGGCGGAGATGGAGACCAGGCTGGTCGCCGTGAGCCCGCGGAACCCATCACCCAGCCGGGCGCTGACCACCACCACGCTCGCGGCGAGCCGGGCCATGACATCCCGGAAGTCCTGCTCGTCCAATTCGCCCGCCTAGCCTAACCGCCAGCCTGAGCCGAGCGGCGGCGCAGGTAGAATCGGGTCACGAAGGGGCGCGGCGACGTAGCCAAGTGGCAAGGCAGAGGTCTGCAAAACCTCCATCCCCAGTTCGATTCTGGGCGTCGCCTCCAGATACCCCGTAAGAGGAGATAGTCGGCATGGGCCTGGCGCAGATCAAGATGCCCCAGCTCGGCGAGTCGGTCACCGAGGGCACGGTCGACCATTGGCTGAAGAATGAAGGCGACTTCGTCAAGCGAGACGAGCCGCTGGTCGAGGTGGTCACGGACAAGGTCAACGCCGAGATCCCCTCGCCCTTCGAGGGCAAGCTGGTCAAGATCACGGCCGCGCAGGGAGAGACCGTGCAGGTTGGCGCGGTGCTCGCGCAGATCGAGGTTGCAGATGCCGCGTCGGCGGGGGCGCAGGCAATCAAGCCGCCAGCTGCCGCTGCCTCGTCGTCAGTCGCGGCGTCCCAGACACGGGAGGCTGTGGAGGCTCCGGCCCCGGCGCCAGAGGTCACGACCGCGGGCGGTGGCGACGGTCGCGCCCGACTCTCCCCGGCGGTCAGGAAGCTTGCCGCGGAGCACGGCCTGGACCCGGCCACATTGCGCGGCAGCGGCCTGGGCGGACGCGTGACGCGCGACGATGTCCTGGCGGCGGTAGGCGGCCCGGCCGCGCCGGCGGCACCAGCGCGTCCGACGGCTCCAACCGCGCCGGCGCCGGTCCACGTCGATGGCAAGCGCGAGGAGCTCGTGAAGCTCAGCGTGATGCGGCGCTCGATCGCCGAGCACATGGTCCGCAGCCTCGCGACCTCCCCCCACGCCTGGACCCTGCAGGAAGTCGACGTCACCAACCTCGTTCGCTACCGCGAGTCCGAGAAGGACGGCTTCAAGGCCCGCCATGGGGTCGCCCTGACCTACATCCCGTTCGTGGTCCAGATCGTGTGCGCAGCCATCAAGCAGTACCCGTGGCTCAACTCCACGTGGAGCGACGACGGCGTAATCCTGAAGCGCTACATCAACATGGGCATCGCCGTTTCGATTCCGGACGGGCTCATCGTCCCCGTGCTCAAGGACGCCGACCAGCGCGGCTTCACCGACCTCGTGCGGTCGATCAACGACCTGGTCGAGCGCGCGCGCAACAAGCAGCTCAAGCCCGACGACGTCCACGGCGGCACGATCACGCTCAACAACACCGGCTCCACGGGGTCGGTGGCCAGCCAGCCGATCATCAATCAGCCACAGGCGGCGATCCTCACCACCGAGTCGATCGTCCGCCGCCCGGTCGTCATCGGCGACGGCATCGCAGTGCGCCACATGATGAACATGTGCCTGAGCTTCGACCACCGCATCATCGACGGGATGATGGCCGGACAGTTCCTCGGCTTCATCAAGAAAGCACTCGAGGAATGGACGGCCTCTAGCATCAAGCTGTGAGCAGTCCTTCCCCGATGACCCCGCAGCCGATCCCATCCTGGATCCGCGTGCGCGTCACAGAGGGCGAGAACTTTAAAGACCTCAAGCAGATCGTGCGTGGAAGCCGCTTGCATACGGTGTGCGAGGAGGCGCGCTGCCCGAACATCTTCGATTGCTGGAACCGACGGACAGCCACCTTCATGATCCTTGGCGATGTGTGCACGCGCGCGTGCCGCTTCTGCGCTGTCACCTCGGGGCGGCCTTCCGAGCTGGACCTCGGTGAGCCCCTTCGCGTCGCCGAATCGGTGGCCGAGCTCGGGCTTCGCCACGCGGTCATCACTTCGGTCGATCGCGACGATCTGCGTGACGGCGGCGCCGGCATCTTCGCGCGCACGATTCGCGCCATCCGCCGGCGCAGCCCGGGGACCACGATCGAGGTGCTGACCCCCGACTTCCAGGGTGACTTCGAAGCTGTGCGGACCGTTGTGGAGGCGGGACCCGACATCTTCAACCACAACACCGAAACAGTGCCTCGCCTCTATGCGCGGATCCGACCCAAAGCCGTGTACGCAAACAGCCTTGCACTGCTCCGCCACGTGAAGACGCTGGCGCCGCACATGGTCAGCAAATCGGGACTGATGGTCGGCCTGGGCGAAACCGAAGAGGAGCTGCTCGAGGTGTTTCGCAACATGCGCGCGCACAACATCGACGTCCTAACGGTCGGCCAGTACCTGCGGCCGAGCAAGAAGCACGCCGAGGTCGTGCGCTACTACCGGCCCGAAGAGTTCGTCGAGCTGAAGCAGAAGGCGATGGCCATGGGCTTCGGGCACGTCGAAGCCGGTCCCCTGGTCCGTTCCTCATACCACGCTGATGAGCAAGTCCCCGCCCGTAAGAGCCTGCTGGCTGGGTAGCGCCGGCTATCGCTCGGTCTGGGACCTCCAGGCCGAGCTGGTGGACGCCGTGCGGGGCGGCCGCGGGCCCGACACGCTGCTGCTGCTCGAACACCGTCACGTGTTCACGATGGGCAAGGCCGCGAGCGCGGACCATTTGCTTTGGGACGAGGCGGAACGCGGCCGGCGCGGGGTCGAGGTGATCTGGTCCGACCGTGGCGGAGAGGCGACTTACCACGGTCCCGGCCAGCTGGTCGGCTACCCGATCCTCGACCTCACGCATTTTGGGATCACGATTCCGCAGTACCTGGAGAAGCTCGAGCAGTCGGTGATCGACTATGTGGGTGAGCTCGGCGTCGCTTCCGAGCCTGGAGGTCCCGGCCTCACGGGCGTCTGGTCGAATGGCGAGAAGGTGGCCGCCATCGGGATCAAGCTGAACCGTTCGGTCGTCAGCCACGGCTTCGCGCTGAACCTGACTGCCGACCTCGATTACTTCGAGGGCATCATCCCTTGCGGGCATGCGGAGAAACGCCCGACCTCAGTGGCAGCGCTGACCGGGCATCGCATCGACACCGAGACCGCGGCTCGCGGCTACGCGCGTCATTTCGAACGAGTCTTCGGGACCGTACTGGACTGGGCGACGCCCGAGTCGCTCGTTTCCTCTCAAGCCGCGCGGGCAGGCACCGGAACGCACATATAAGCCGCGCGAGGGCATAGGGTTGGGCCTGACCAAATGCTGCTCATGGCGGCCCATCTCGCGAGCATCCTCCCCGGCTGGCTGCAAGAACCATCCTGGCTGAGGCCGCTCACCCGTGCGGTCCGCCTGTTCATCCTGAATCACCAGGCGGGCGGTCTGTTCTTCGTCATCTTTCTCGAAGAGCTGGGCGTGCCGCTGCCCGCGCCCGGTGACGCAGCCATCATGTACGGCGGCTACCTGACGACGACGGGGGCGATCCCGTATCCGTTCGCGTACCTGGCGGTGATCTCAGGAGCGGTATTGGGGAGCGCGTGCAACCTCACGATCACCCGACGCTACGGCCGGCCATTCATCCGACGTTATGGCCGGGTCATCGGGCTCACCGAAGAGAAGCTGAACCGCGCCGAGCGAGCGTTCAAGCGGTGGGGACCCTGGACGATCATCATCGGGCGCCACATCCCCGGCATGCGCATCGTGATCTCGGCGCTTTCGGGAATATTGAACGTCCCTTATCGGGTATTTGTACCGTGCGTATTGTTCTCCGCGACCATCTGGGCGGCGATCTTCCTCGAGCTGGGACGCCGCGTGGGACCTCACGTTCGCGATCTGCTGGGTATCTTCCCCGCGTATCTGCTTCCGTGGCTCGGGCTGGGTTTGGTCCTGCTCGCGATCGGGTATCTGGCATATGAGCATGGATACCTACCGAAAGGCCGCAGGAGAGCAGTCGAGCCGCACTGAGCTGGTTCGCCTGGACAGCGTCGAGATGGACGAGGATGACGAGATCCTTCCCGACTTCGAAGCCGAAGTCGACGGCCGGCGCGTCTGGGTGACGGCCGTGCTGGAGCGCACCGCAGTCATCGAACCCGCCCCTGGCGAGCCCAAGGTGCTCGTCAATCGGCAGCGGTTGATGGTCGACCCCACCCACCTACGTGTTCGCCACCTGGCGAGCAAGGAAGCGGCGCGACGGGGTCGCGAAGCTGCCCGGCAGCTGCGGCTGCAGGAGCACAACCCGGCCGCTTAGCGTGCCCGGCGCCCGGCCGAAACCGGGTCTTCCTGGGAGGCTTCTGGGAGCCGCGTAACGTTCTGGTAAGCTTCGTTGCTGCCGAACGATGAGCTCGGCAATTTTCATTTTTTCCGCGGCTACAGAACCGCCGCCTAGCCCGAGGAAGCCATTAAATGAGCAAAATCGCCGCCGATCTCGTCTCGCTGGCAAGCATCGTCCCACCCTTGAACCACGAGGTCAGCGGTGGCTTTAACGCGATGGTCGACGGCAAGCAGGTACGCGTGAGGGCCGTGCTCGAGCGGACCGTTGTGATCGAGCACCAGGAAGGCGGCGAGCGCAGCGTCGTGCGCAAGGACAACTGCATGGTCAAGCCGTCGGCCGTGGCCTTCGTGCCTGGCAACCCCAATAACGGCGTCGGCCCGAGGCAGTGGCGCAGGCTGCCGGGCAAGCCGCCGGCGCCGCCGAGGGTGATTCCCTAGCGGGTATTCGTCAGTCGATGTAACGCTGGGCGACCAGCGTCAGGAAGGCGGGGAAGCTCTCGGCCAGCGCGACCTCCTCGAACACCTCGCGCGCCTCCTCGAACCGCCCCTTCTTCCAAAGCTCATCTCCGTGACGAGCGTGCAGGCTCGCCATCTCGTCGCCGGCTAGCTCGCGCACGAGGTCTGCCGACACGGTCGAGCCCTCGGCCATGCGCGCCGCATGGCGGCACCACTGCCACACCTGCGATCGCGATATCTCGGCGGTCGCGACATCCTCCATCAAATTGTTGATGGCAGCCGCGCCCACTCCCCGCATCCACGACTCGATGTACTGGATGCCGACGCTGACGTTCAGCCTCAGACCACTCTCGGTGACCGTGCCGCCGGGCACGCGCATGTCGATGAGCTGCCTGGAGTCCACATGAACATCGGGTCTTTGCCGATCGAGCTGGTTCGGGCGATCGCCAAGCACTCGATCGAATGACTCGGTCGCGATCGTCACCAGGTCCGGATGCGCGACCCAGGTGCCATCGAACCCGTCGCCGGCCTCGCGGTCCTTGTCCTCTTTGACCTTCGCCATCGCGACAGCGTTGACATCGGCGTCGCGCCGCGACGGGATGAACGCCGCCATCCCCCCCATCGCATGTGCGCCGCGACGGTGGCATGTCTTCACCAGCAGCAGGGTGTAAGCGCGCATGAAGGGGACGGTCATCGTCACTTGCGCTCGGTCGGGCAGGACGAAGTCCGGCCGGTTTCGAAACTTCTTGATGATGCTGAAGATGTAGTCCCAGCGTCCCGCGTTCAGCCCGCTGGAGTGGTCCCGCAGCTCGTACAGGATCTCCTCCATCTCGAAGGCGGCAAGGATCGTCTCGATGAGGACTGTGGCGCGTATCGTCCCGCGCGGAATCCCCAAGGCATCCTGCGCGAAGTTGAAGACGTCGTTCCAGAGCCGGGCCTCCAGGTGGTTTTCGAGCTTGGGGAGATAGAAGTACGGTCCGCTTCCCTTGCCCAGCAAGCGCTTCGCGTTGTGAAAGAAGTAGAGGCCGAAGTCGAACAGGCTGCCCGAAACCGGCTTCCCGCCCAGCACGACATGGCGTTCGTCGAGGTGCCATCCGCGCGGGCGGACGACGAGCGTCGCCACCTGTTCGTTGAGGCGATATTCCTTGCCCTCGGGGTTTGTGAACGTAAGCGTTCCCTCGATCGCGTCGATCAGGTTGACCTGGCCTTCCACGAGGTTCGACCACGTGGGCGAGTTGGCGTCCTCGAAGTCGGCCATGAACACGCGTGCCCCTGAGTTGAGAGCGTTGATCAGCATCTTGCGATCGGTCGGCCCGGTGATCTCGACCCGCCGGTCCTCGAGGTCCTTCGGCGCCGGCGCAACTCGCCATTCCGATTCTCGGATCGACTCGGTCGCCGCGAGGAAAACAGGAATCTCGCCGGCGTCGATGCGCGCCTGGCGCTCGTCGCGTGCCCGCAAAAGCTGCTCGCGACGGCCGCCGAACTCACGCTGCAGGCGACCGACGAAATCGAGCGCGGCGGGAGTGAGCACTTCGCTCGCCCGCCCCACCACCGGGCCCTTGACCTCTACCTGCTCAGTCGTGGCCACTCTGGGCCAATGTTAGGTCCCGGAGAGGCGCTCCACCACGGGGGCAAACTCCTCGGCGACCTCGCCGGGAAGGATCACGTACGAGATCCCGTAGCGCTCGCGGCGCTCTTGCAGCGCGTCGACTATCTGGTCAACCGTCCCGATGAGGAAATGGGGCGTGTCTAGCACATCGGCCGCACCGGCGCCGAAGCCACGGCCCACGGCGGCCGCGAGCGATTCGCGATCGTCGGTGATGCTGGCGAAGAAGATCGTGACACTCAACTCGATTTGATCGATGCGGCTGCCAGCCGCCTCTCTGATCCACGCGAGCTTCTCGTCGGTGGCGCCGGCCAGCCCGGTGCGAACGAGGGTCGGGTTGATGCGCCCCTCGCGAAGGTCGTAGTTCACATTCACGATATCCGCCTCCCGCGCCGCCAGCCGCAACATTCGGCGGCCTCCGCCTCCCAACAGGATCGGCGGATGCGGCTGCTGCACCGGCGACGGGCTTCCTTCAAGGGAGGCGATTCGGTAGTGCTTGCCGGCGAATGAGAACTTGCCGCCCTCGAGCAAGCCCTTGATGATTGCGAGCCCCTCCTCCATTCGCTCGATGCGCACACCGGGCGAATCGAAAGGCATCCCCGCCTGCTCGTAGTCGGACGCCATCCAGCCCGCGCCGAGGCCAAGATCGAAGCGGCCATCCGAGAGCAGGTCGAGCGATGCGACCTCCTTGGCCAGCACCGCCGGGTGGCGGTAATCGTTGTCGAACACCAGCGAGCCCACGCGCAATGTGGCGGTGGCGTCGGCCGCCGCCATCAGAGCGGCGATCGGGCCGAGCTGGTCGCCGAAGTGGTCGGGCAGGTACAGCGCCTTGTAACCGAGCGATTCCACCAGCCGCGCCTTGTCCTTCCAGGCACTGCCACTGGGAGCCGAATGCTCCTGCACACCGAACCTGAACGCTCGTGTCGACCCGCCCACGGCGCGTTAGTATGCGGCGCTAAGTCTGGGCGTCGTCCCAACCGGCCGCGAGCGCCTTGAGCAAGAGCTCTGCCGGCTGCGCGCCCGAAACGCCGTAGCGACGGTTGATCACGAAGAAGGGAACGCCGGTGATCCCGAGGTCGGTGGCCTCGTGCTCATCACCCCGAACCTCTTCGGCGAACCCATCGGACTCGAGCGCCTGTCGCGCTCTCTCCCCATCGACGCCGACATCGACGGCCAGCTCGACCAGCGTTTCACGATCGCTGATGAGACGCCCCTCCAGGAAGTAGGCGGCCATCAGACGCTCCTTCATCGCGGCCTGGAGGCCCTGGGTTCCGGCCAGATGGATGAGCCGATGGGCGTCGAAAGTATTGGCCCGCTTGGCGATGTCATATCTGTAGTGGAGGCCCTCGCCGGCCGCCGCGTCGACGACTCGGGCGTTCATCGCACGCGCCTGCTCGAGGCTCACGCCATACTTGCGCGCCAGCGCCTCCTCTAGACTGCCCTCCTGCTGAGCCGGCGCTTGGGGGTTGAGCTCGAAGCTGCGGAACTCCACAGCGACATCGGCCCGGTGATCGAACCGCTCCAGAGCGGTCTCAAACCGGCGTTTGCCGATGTAGCACCAGGGTCAAACGATGTCAGACCAGATCTCTACTTTCATTGTTCGCCTGCCTATGCCAACCGTACTCGTAGCGTAGCTATTTCGGCGTTTGGCGTACCTTCGCCCGAATGACCGGACTGCTCGCGCCCGAGCACCTCGGCGCCGTGGCGGTAATCGTTGTAGCGACGGGCGCCCTGTTAGGCGCCGCCCGTCTGCGCCCAGGACCATGGACGACGACTGCCGCCCTCTCACTGGCCGTGGTGCTGGTCGGCGCTGAGGTCGGGTGGTGGATCTACCTCGTCGCCACCCACGCCAATCGAGCCGAGCTGGCCTACGCGCTCCCGTTCCAGCTGTGCGACGCGGCGATCTTCGTGTCGGCGCTGGCGCTGTGGCTCAGGCGGCAGCTGCTGGTCGAGGTGACGTACTTCTGGGGACTGGCCGGCACGATCCAGGCTGTCATCACGCCCGACCTGCCGCAGCACTTCCCCACCTTCCCGTTCATCCAGTACTACGTGGCCCACGGCGGCGTGGTGGCAGCGGCGCTATTCCTCGTCGTGGGCCTCGGGCAGTGGCCGCGCCCGCGGGCGCTCCTATGGGTCGTCCCGCTGACAGTGGCTTATGCCGCCTTCGTGGGGCTGTTGGACGCCCTGACCGGCGCCAACTACATGTACCTTCGCGCCAAGCCCGCCAGCGCTACTGTGCTCGACGCCCTGGGTCCATGGCCGTGGTACATCGGTTCGGCGGGGCTGATCGGCATCGCCCTGTTCGTAATCCTGGACGCCCCGTTTCGCCTCCTGCGCCGCTCGCAGCCGGCGCTCAGGTCGAAAACCGACCGCCAGATTTGAACCTCTAGTCAGCTCTGGAGTGCGGGAACCAGCGCTCGACGCGGTCAACACGACCGTCGGCGAAGCCCGGCCGGCTGTCGGCACCCCAAAACCATGCGGCGATCGCAATTGGGACGAGGAGCGCGAATACCACCAGCAGAAACATGCTTAGAGCCTACGCCGAGTTCTGGGCTTGGTGCCGATGTCGACCTTCGGTAGCTCTGCGACGAACCTACTTCGGTACGTCTGCGACACCTCCAACTCCGAATTGCTCACTGTGGCACTTTGCTTTCCGCGTGCTT
>Ga0209117_1000067_pt1 | contig 78136 bp, 78 predicted proteins | sample BlaSpr_A8_OM2_M2_FD_187978 | JGI IMG/M metagenome (GOLD analysis project Ga0209117, IMG submission 187978) | Forest soil microbial communities from Thunder Bay, Ontario, Canada - Black Spruce, Ontario site 2_A8_OM2_M2 (SPAdes) (version 2) | ecosystem: Environmental > Terrestrial > Soil > Boreal... | reverse complement strand
GAAGACGAGACGCAGATCATCTGCGACATCCCCGGCCCGGAACGCGAAAGAGTCCCCCTACCGGAGCCCACATACGCCGATTTGCGCACATGACCATGCGACCGATATCCTTTTAACCTTTTCGTTTGTTTTTCATCGAACGTAGAGACGGCAACTAAAGCGTTCAGGGAGGCGCAATGCAAACGCGCAAGCTGGGGAATTCAGACATGCACATCACGCCGGTCGGCTACGGAGCCTGGGCCGTCGGCGGCTCGGGCTGGGACTTCGCCTGGGGCGTGCAAGACGATGACGATTCGATCGGCGCGATTCACCGCTCGCTTGAGCTCGGCGTCAACTGGATTGACACCGCGGCCGTCTATGGTATCGGTCACTCCGAGGAAGTAGTGGCGCGCGCTCTGCAGCAATGGAAAGGCCCGCGCCCCTACGTTTTCACCAAGTGCGCCATGCGCTGGGACAAGAGTGGTCGTGTCACCAAAGTGCACTCGGCCGATTCCATCCGCCATGAATGTGAAGACAGCCTGCGCCGCTTGCAGGTTGACGTCATCGATCTGTATCAAATCCATTGGCCGCCGGAAGATAACGGCCCAGGCCTCGAAGAAGCCTGGCGAACCCTCGCCGCGCTGCAAAAAGAAGGGAAAGTTCGCTGGATCGGCGTTTCCAATTTCGGCGTCCCTCAGCTTCAGCGCGCCGAAAAAATCGCTCCGGTAACTTCTGTTCAGCCACCCTACTCGCTGATTCGCCACCGCATCGAAAGCGAAATCCTGCCCTACTGCGAACGCCGCGGCATCGGCGTGATCGTCTACTCTCCAATGGCCTCCGGCTTGCTCACCGGCGCAATGACCCGCGAGCGCGCCGCCAACTTTCCGGAGGACGATTGGCGCAGGAACAACCCGGAATTTCGCGAGCCGCGCCTCTCCCAAAATCTTCAGTTGGTCGAGCGCTTGAGAAACGTCGCCGCGCGCTACGGAACCACTCCCGGCGCCATCGCCATCGCCTGGACTCTGCGCCTTCCCGCCGTAACTGGCGCTATCGTCGGAGCACGCAACGCCAAGCAAGCCGAAGAGGTCATGCGCGCCGGCGAGATTAAGCTAACTGCGCAAGACATAGCCGAAATCGAAGCCACCGCAGTGCAAGTAGCGCGTTAGAGGGCCCATTAGAGGAAAAGATGAACTTAGGGTTGCAAGGAAAGCTCGCCATAGTATCTGGCTCGACCGCCGGCATCGGCTTGGCGACTGCAACAGCGCTCGCCGCCGAAGGCGCCAAGGTAATCGTAAATGGCCGCACGCAAGCCCGCGTGGACGCTGCCCTCAAGACCATTCAGCAGCGAGTAGCCGGTGCCGACCTGCGCGGTGTAGCCGCCGACCTCGGCACCGCCCCTGGCGTCGAGAGCTTCCTCCACCAAGTTCCTGCCGCGGATGTGCTCATAAACAATCTCGGCATCTTTGAGCCTAAGCCATTCTTGGAAATCCCCGATGCCGATTGGATGCGCTTCTTTGAAGTCAACGTCTTGAGCGGTGTGCGCCTCGCGCGTGCCTATCTTCCCGGCATGCTCAAGACAAATTGGGGTCGCATCATTTTCATCTCCAGCGAATCCGCGCAGCACATTCCCGCCGAGATGATTCACTACGGCATGACCAAGACCGCGCAGGTAGCGGTCGCCCGCGGCCTCGCCGAATCCGTTGCGGGCACCGGCGTCACCGTCAACTCCGTTCTGCCCGGTCCCACCGCTTCGGAAGGCGCCGGCGATTTCATCGAGAGCGTGGCCAGGGAACACAAGCTAACCAAGCCCGAAATCGAAAAATGGTTCTTCTCCAATATCCGCCCGACTTCGCTCCTCAAGCGCTTTGAAACTCCGGAAGAGGTTGCATCGGTTGTCGCCTTCGTGGCCAGCACGCAAGCTGTGGCCATCAATGGCACCGCGGTCCGCGCCGAAGGCGGCGTCGTCCGCAGCATCTTCTGACGAGGACCACGCGTGTGGCGAAGGCGCCGGGCAAGAGTAGTTTGCTACAATCGGGGCGGAAAGAGAGGCTGGACTCATGACTGAACAGACTTTTGCGAATCACGGGAAATTTTTCCCGCCGTTCCATTTTTTCGTCGTGCCAGTGTTAACCATCAATTTGGTATATGCGTTGTACATCTGGGGAAAGTTGGGTTTTTCGCTGACTGGGTTTTTACAAGTGCTCGTGGCGCTCGCGCTGCCCCTGGGATTTCTGAGTGCGCGCATGATGGCATTGAAAGTTCAGGATCGAGTGATCCGGCTTGAAGAGCAATTGCGATATGACCTGCTGTTGCCCATTGATCTGAGATACAGAATCGGAGAGTTTTCCGTTGATCAATGCATAGCGTTGCGATTCGCAAGTGATGCGGAATTGCCAGTGCTCGCGCGGAAAGTGCTGGACGACAAAGTAACCGAGCGCAGGGCCATTAAACAAATGGTGAAGAACTGGAAGCCGGATTATTTGCGCGCGTAGTTTCAATGGAGATAGAAATGCCGAAAGCAACCTGGGCAGGAAAAGTCATCGCCGACAGCAACCGCTGCGTTGTAGTCGAAGGAAATCAGTATTTTCCTGCCGAAGCCGTGAAAAAGGAATTCTTCAAGTCTAGCGCGCACACCAGCGAATGCCCCTGGAAGGGCACCGCGCACTACTACCATCTCGAAGTCGACGGCATGAAAAACGAGAACGCCGCCTGGTATTACCCGCACCCTAAACCCGCTGCCGCCGAAATCAAGGACCGCATCGCCTTCTGGAAAGGTGTGCGCGTCGAATCCTGATCACATGCCAAGCTATTTCGTGATTTCGTTCTTGAACACCGCTCCATCATGCATCACAAACCGCACGTGCTCCAGCACGCCTACATCCTTCAGCGGATCGCCCGTCACCGCCACAATATCCGCGAATGCTCCCGGCGCAACCACGCCGATCTCGCCCTTCATGTCCAGCATCTCCGCCGCCCGCGAAGTCGCGGATTGAATTGCGTCCATCGGTGTCATCCCCAGTCCTACCATGCGCTTGAATTCCTGCGCCATCGGTTCCGTCCACGCCATCCCGCCGATGTCCGTGCCAAACACAATCTTCAAGTGCGCATTCAGCGCCTTCTTGAACGATCCCTCATGCACCGCCGCACGCGCGCGGTCGCGTTTTCCTCCCGGCGTGTCCGCGGGAGCCCAATCGCCGTAGTACGGTGAAATCGTCGGGCAATACCAAGTCCCCTGCCGCTTCATCTGCGCGATTTGCGCGTCCGTAATTTCCAGCCCATGCTCGATCGAATCGCATTCGCCGTCCAGCGCGCGCTGCAATCCGATCCCGTTGTACGCGTGACACGCCACCTTTTTCCTCCATCCGTGCGTTTCGTCCACAACGGCCTTCAACTCCTCTAGCGTCAGCGTCGGCTGCGACACCAAATTCCCCTGTTTGTCCACCCACGAGCGGTGCGTCATGTAAACCTTGATCCAGTCCGCGCCATGCTCGAGCTGCTGCCGCGCGGCCTTGCGCGCCTCCACGGGCCCATCGACAAGCTGCGCGCCCTTGGGCATTTCCAGCTCCGGAGCGTAACCCTCCAGGTTGTATCCGCCGGTCGTGGAAATCGCCCGCGTCGCGCCAAAAATTCGCGGACCTGGAATCGTGCCCTCTTCAATTGCTTGCTTGATTTCAATGTCTCCGTAGCCTGCGCCCTCGGTTTCCAAATCGCGTATGGTCGTGAACCCTTGCTCCAGCGCCCGCCGGCAAGCAAACGTCGCGCGCGCCGCGCGCAGCGCAATCCCCGCCTTCAAAATGTTTTCGTCGTATCCGCCCTTCGCCGGATCCTCGCCCCAAAGAAAAATGTGCGTATGCGAATCAATGAGCCCCGGCAGCACCGTCGCCGCCGACAGATCAATTACGGTGGCTCCAGCTGGAATTTGCGCCGAGGCCTCCGCCACCTTCTCGATGCGATTGCCGCGGACAAAAATGAGCTGATTCTTTCGAACCGCATCGCTCGTCCCATCAAGCAGAGTCCCCGCGCGAATAACCGTCAACTGCGCGGAGACCGGAGCCGGAGTTTGCGCCAGAATTGCGCTCGCGCTGAGGACCAGCAAAACAACCGCAACTGATATCTTGTTTTTCATGGATTTTCCCTGTCTGACGCGCCGTAGCATGCCGCAAAGACGTAAGCAATTGCAACACGTAGGCCTTGTGGCACCGATCGCTCGGGTTGCGATCCGAAGCATTCAGGATGTACGTACCTCTTTACATACACCGCTTACCACCGGTCCATTGCCCTCAACGATTCTTTACGCTGGGATAGAGGTGTAGCGCAACTCTCGTAGGCAGGTGAACCATGAAACGCAGCGCCAAAACGTTCCCGTTTGTCATTTGCCTTCTCTTGCCGCTCGTTTGTAAGGCGCAAAAGCTTGGTCAGATTGAGTGCGGACGGCAGGAAGGCTATGCCTACCTCTATAGTTCAATGGCTACGATGGAGATTAGTACGACCCTCAAGTGCGGGCAGCAAGTGACCATCCTTGATCGCTCGGACAATTTTCTCCACGTTCGAACGGAGACGGGTGAGGAGGGCTTTGTCCCGCTGAGTAACGTCGGCTACCTCAAACGTGGTGCGGCACCAAAAGCGTCTCCGAGGCCAGAGAAACGAGAGCTGACGCACTATGACAGTCCGGCTCGCTTGGCTGCCGCCTCGCGTCCTGCCGCTTCGGCTCAGGAAATTATTTTGCACAATCAAACGCCAGTTCATTTGAAACTTGGGCGTGAGCTTTCTTCCGCGACTGCGCACGTCGGCGAAGAAGTGAATTTCGAAGTCACCCAGGACGTGATCGTTGGCCGCGTCATTGTGATTTCCAAAGGCGCGCCCGCCGTTGGCGCGGTCACGGAAGCCGAGCCGAAAAAACGCATGGGCAAAGCCGGCAAGCTGAACGTCAGCGTCAGCTCTGTCGTACTCGCAAACAACGAAAAGATTTCCTTGCGCTCGTTTGGAGCGGATCAGAGCTTGGACCATAAGTCCGGCATGACGATTCCTCTAATGCGCGGCAAAGATGTGACACTTTCGAAAGACACGGAGATCACCGCGTACGTCGACGGCGATTTGCACCTGAAGGCTTCGGGCTTTGCCGCCGCGCCTTCCGCTACACAGGCGCTTTCTCAGTCAGAGTCTGCAAAGCCGCAAAACTGAGCCTTAGCACTCGTTAAGTTCCCAGAAGATTCGCCTGCAGCCGCGTGTACCCGCGCTCCTGGCTCCACAGAGACAGCGGGATTGCCGCCAAGTCATCCACCAACGGCACCGCATTCCCGTCCTTGGTCAGATCGATAGTGCGCACGTAGATTTTGCACGTTTCACAGGCCTCGACGCGAATGTGCGGAAATTGCTCCGCCACATACACAGGCAATTTCTTCTCGTCTGCTTCACCGCAGGCGGGGCAATAAATCCGGCGAAAATCCCACTCCTGCAAACAAAACGAGCACATCATTCGCCGCTTGCCGCCATCGCCTTCCGGGCGGAGCACGCCGAGCAGCGGCTGCCCACCGCAGAGCGGGCAACTGTGGACGGTGCTGACGGCAGGGGCAGCGGTCGTGTATTCAGCAAGGAGTTCTGCGAGCGGTTGGTTGAAAGCTCGCGGGATGAATTGCGCGAATGCCCCGATGAGCTGGTCATCCATTCCGCCCAAGTCCCAATAGGCGCTCAACAAAAAGCGGTGGGAGACCGCGTCCTGCTTGGAAATGTCTCGAGCCGCTGCTGCCAGCGTTGGGGGGCCAGCCTGCACAATTAAAGAAAGAAAGGATTTCAAGCGCGAAAGGAGCCAATCGGAATCAACGGAGGGCATAGGCGTTCGAAGGGATCCTAGTGGCCGGCTGGTCAATTGCGAGGCAATGTCCTTCTTAAGTTCTGCGTAGAAGGTCTTCTGGAATTCCGCGACTCGCGAGTAGAAACGCAGCACTTCCGCGGCAAACGGATGCTTCGACGCCAAATACTCGGCGCGCCGAATCCGCGCGTTATACTCGCCCGCTCCGACTTGCGCGGCTTTCATTTCCGGCGGGGAGCCGAGCCAATCAGTTCTTTATACCAGGCAGGGTGAAAGCGTTTTGCAAAGTCTTCGGTTACGTCGCCATAAATGACAGAGTCCAATGCTCCGCGCTCCGCGAAAACTCCCATGTAGACGTGAATCAGGAAGAGGCCAATGGTGAGCAGGGCGGTGGAGGCGTGGACGAGAACGGCGATGTAGCGGAGCCAGCGCAGACTCCAGGGGATATATTCGGGGAACCACAAGACGAGGCCGCTGAGGAACAATAGGATGCCGCACACGAAGAAGCCCCAAAAGAGGAGCTTTTGTCCGGCGTTGTAGCGGCCGACCGGCGGCATCTTTTCGTCTTCGTTACGAATGTAATGGCGCATGGAGCGGAACCAGGCACGGTCGACGTCGTCGAAGCGCATCTGCGATGCCCAGAGACCGTACATCTGCAGCACGGCGGCGAAGAAGAGGAGGCCAACCCACGGATGCAAAATGCGCGAAATCTGGCCCCCCCCGAGCGCAATGGCGAGCCAGAACAGCCACGGGGACCAGAAGGCCAGGCCGGTCAAGAGCAGGTAGACGTAAGAAAGTCCGGCGACCCAGTGAGTGACGCGCTCCCTGAAACCGTAGCGAAGGATGCGGCCCGGAGGAACGGCTTGTGCCGGATGTGCGCGATATGGCGGAGCGCTCACGGCTGTTCTCCTTCGTGTTTTTTCTCAAATTCTTCTTCGCGCGACTTCGGACCAAACCGCAAATAATGGACGAACAATCCAATCAATCCGCCGATCATAGCCACATTGCCCAGCCACTTCAGCGGGCCCTTCCATAGCTTCACGGTCAACGGCACACGCGGATTTTTCGGGAGTCCGCCGTAAAGCTCCGGCTCGGTCACGTCATGCAGCACGTAGATCACTCCGGTGCCGCCAACGCCCGGCGGGTCATACACACCAGCTTTCGGGAAGTTGGAGTGATCGCGAAGCTGCTTCGCTCGCCCCTCGGCGAGATACTTCATGTCGTCCTTGCTGCCGAAGTGCAGGCAGCCCGTCGGACACGCCTTGATGCACGCTGGCTCCAGCCCTTCGCCCACGCGATCCGCGCACAGCGTGCACTTGAAAACGCGATTGGTTTTCGGGTTCATCTTCGGAATGTCGAACGGGCATCCCGTGATGCAATAACCGCACCCGATGCAATTGGCCTGCTGAAAATCTACGATGCCGTTAGTGTACTGGACGATGGCGCCATCGGAGGGGCACGCGGCGAGACATCCGGGGTCGGCGCAGTGCATGCACTGATCCTTGCGCATCAGCCACATGAGCGTGCCGTCGTCGGTTTCGTGTTCGTTGAAGCGGATGAGGTTCCAGTAATTCCAGCGCGTGTCCGGCATGGTCTGATAGGTGTTGTCGAAAACCGTCTGGCCGAACGGCAGGTCGTTCCATTCCATGCAGGCGACTTCGCAGGCCTTGCAGCCGATGCAGGTGGTGGTGTCGATAAGCTTGCAGACTTGGAATTCGCGCTGGGTGCCCTCGCCGGGAACGGTCCCCGCGTGAGCCGAAATTTTTTGGATTCGCAAAGTTTCCTGGCTCATGAGCGCACCTAGACCTTCTCTACCTTGACCAGGAAGCCCTTGAACTCCGGCGTGTATGCGTTAGGGTCGACGACCGTCGGCGTGAGAAGGTTCGCCAGCGTCCTGGCGTCCTTGCCCTCGTCCTCGGCGATACCGCGATAGCCCTGATGAATGGGGATGCCAATCGGGTAGACTTTCTTGCCGTCGATCATCAGCGGCTTGATACGCTTGGTGACCATCGCTTTCGCAATGTAATCGCCACGGATGCTCGATACTTTTATTTTTTCGCCGCCCGTGAAGCCCATTTCGTTGGCCATCTCCACCGAAATCTCGATAAACGGCTCCGGTACGAGCTGCACGTTCATCGGATTGTTCTTCGTCCAGTAGTGATAAAGCTCGGTCAGGCGATAGGTCGTGCAGACAACCGTGTAACCGTCCTTCGGCGTGCCGTATTTATCGTCCGGCGTTTTGAAGCGCTTCACCACGGGATTGTGCGTCTGCGCCGGATGAAAAGGATTGTCAATCGGGCTTTCGATCGGTTCGTAGTGTTCGGGGAACGGTCCATCGGCAAGGGCCCCGAGCGGCGCAAAGATTCGCCCTACGCCCTCCGGATTCATGATGAACGGGCCCATGTGATCTTTCGGCTTGGAATCGACCTTGAAGTCCACCACGTCGTTGCCAACCCATTTTTGCTGGCCTTCGTTCCACCAGACTTGTTTTCGCGTGGGATCCCATGGCTTGCCGTCCACGTCGCACGACGCGCGATTGTAGAGGACGCGGCGATTCGCAGGCCAGGACCAGCCCCATCCCGGATGCAAACCCAGACCCGAAGGGTCCGAGGGATCGCGTCGCGCGGTCTGATTGCCTGCTTCGGTGAATGAGCCGGAGTAAATCCAGTTGCCGCAGGACGTCGTACCATCGTCTTTCAACCAAGCAAAGCCAGGAAGCTGCTGGCCGGCCTTGATTTGCTGCTTCGTCGCTGGATCCTCCAGATCCGCCAGCGCCTTCCCGTTGACTTCCTTCAATACCTCGGCCAGGGGCGGGCTCAATGGGGCGCTGTAATTCCAAGTCAGGTTCAGGATAGGATCGGGGAACTTGCCGCCTTCCTTCTTGTACAGCTCGCGGATCTTCAAGAAAATTTGCGCCACGATGGCCTGGTCCAGCCGGGCGTCTCCGGGAGTTGGCAAGGCCGTATTCTTCCATAGCAACCAGCGCGCGGAATTGGTGAACGAGCCGTCTTTCTCGGCAAATCCCGCGCAAGGCAAGCGGTATACGGTCGTTTGAATCTGTTTCATCTCGTCCGTGGTGATCCCGGGCGACTTCCAGAACTCGCTAGTTTCATCCGGATAAATTTCCCCTACCACCAGGAAGTCCGCTTTTTTCAGCGCGTCGATGTTTTTCTTTGAGTTGGGACCGATCGCTACGCCGTTCATCCCAAAGGCAATCATGCCTTTGACAGTCCCGTTGTACATGTCGTCCCACAACTGCACCCACGAATAGTTGCGATCCACTTTCGGCAGATAATCGAAGGCCCAGCCGTTTTGTTTAGTGGCCGCGTCGCCATAGAGCGCTTTCAGATAGCTGACCGCGAATTTCGGCGTGTTGCCATAGTAGTTGAACGAATCCCACTGGGCGGGTTTCGAGGGTGTCGGCGTAATGCGTTTCATCCAGGCGTCGAAGGAAGTGTCCGCGGGCGTCGGGACTTTCAGATAGCCGGGCAAAGAGTCGAAAAGACCGGCCATGTCCGTGGCGCCCTGAATGTTGGAGTGTCCGCGCAACGCGTTGACGCCACCGCCCGCGCGGCCGACGTTGCCAAGCACTAGTTGCAAAATAGCCGCGGTTCGTATGATTTGCGTGCCAAACGAGTGTTGCGTCCATCCGACGGCGTAAATGATCGTGCTGGCCTTCTTCATGTCGCCGTCTTTGCGGATCGAAGTATAGAGGTCGGCGGCCTTGAGGAATTGTTCTTTGGGAATCCCGGTGACCCGCTCGACCATCTCCGGGGTGTAGCGCGAGTAATGTTTCCTCAGCAGTTGGAACACGCAATTGGGGTTCTGCAGCGACAGATCGAACTCGACTTTTTCCGGCAGCTTGGGAGCGGGCGCAGCGCTTCCGCTTTCTGGATGCGGTATGTTGACTCCTCCGCCTCCTCCTGTTCCCGCATAATTCCACGTGGACTTGTCGTAGGTCTGCGCCTTGGCGTCAAAGCCGGAGAAAACTCCGTCTGTATCGCCGGGCAACTGAAAGCCGGGTTTGACGATAAATGCTGCGTTCGTGAAGTTGACCAGGTACTCTTTCGCGATGCGGTTGTTCTCGATGGCGTAGCGAATGACGCCGCCGAGGAATGCGATGTCCGTGCCGGCGCGAATCTGGCAGAAGAGATCGGCGACCGCGGATGTGCGCGTGAAGCGCGGGTCCACGGAGATTATTTTTGCGCCCCGCGTGCGTTTCGCTTCAATGGGCCACTTGAATCCGCAGGGATGGTTCTCGGCCGGATTACCGCCCATGATGAGCATCATGTCGGTATTCTTCATGTCGACCCAGCCGTTGGTCATTGCCCCGCGTCCGAACGTTGGTCCCAAACTTGAGACCGTGGGGCCGTGTCAAACCCTGGCCTGGTTTTCCATATGCACGACCCCTAGGGCGTGCATCGATTTCACCACCAGATAGTTAAACTCATTGGTATCGGTACAGCCGCCGATCCACGCGACCGATTCCAACCGGTTCACCGTGTGTCCCGCCGAATCCTTCTCGATGAAAGTCTCGTCGCGCGTTTTTTTCACGCGCGCTGCGATTTCGTTCAGCGCATCATCCCAGGAAATGTCTTGCCATTCGGTCCCGCCCGGCCGCCGCACTTGCGGCTTCAGCAAGCGCCGCTCGTTCATGATCTCTTGCTGCAACGAAGAACCCTTGGGGCACAGCGTGCCGCGGTTGGTCGGATGATCCGGATCGCCCTCGACGTGCACCACCTGCGCGGTCACATTCTTCGCGCGGTCGCCGATCGTGTAGATGATGGTGCCGCAGCCCACCGCGCAGTATGGACAAGTCGACCGCGTCTCGCTCGCCCGCGCAATCTTCAGCGTGCGAAGTTGTGCGTAAGCCGGCTGCAGGTCAAAGCCAAACACGGCCGCAGCCACGCCACCAACGGTTGTGTACTTAAGGAAGTCGCGACGTGAAGGATTCATCGTGGGCCTCGACCGCGAGGAGAGAAGGCAGGCCAGCGACTCGCGGAATCCCATTCATAGAACGTCAGGACGAAAGTGTCAAGTTCGTTTTTCGGGTAGAAGCTGACTCAGGCCGCCGAAAGTGTCAACCCGCCGACGCTGACGTAATCGTGCGTGGGGCTTCCGCCTCTGTCGCGGTTGGAGCGGCACGATAGCGCACCATCAGCAGCGTCAAGTCGTCCGCCTGGCTTGCGCCCCGCGCGAAATTCTCCACCGCCTCCAGCACCAGCTTCTGTAGCTCATCAAGCGGCGTCTCACTGTGCCCCGTGAGCAACTGCAGCAGCCGGGGCATTCCAAATAAGTCTTCCTGGGGATCCATCGCTTCGGTGACGCCGTCGCTGAACAGCACCAGCGTGTCGCCTGGTTCCAGCTTCACGCAAGCGGTCGTGTACACGGCCTCAGGCACTAGCCCCACTGGGAACGAGCCTTCCGTGAACGGTTCCTCGGCGCCGCCACGGCGAATCAGAATCGGCGACGGGTGCCCCGCATTGATGTACTCCAGCGCGCCCTTCTCATCGAGAATCCCGAAGAACATCGTCGCGTACCGGCCCACTTCCGCGTGATCGCACAAAAATCGATTCAAGTGATTGAACAAGCGAGCCGGATCGGTGCCCAGCGTCATTCCAGAGAGCACGCCTTGCAGCATCGTTGTCAATAGCGCCGCGCCCAGCCCTTTGCCCGAAACGTCCGCGATCAGAAACGCCGTGCGGTTCTCGCTAAGCGGAAACACGTCGAAATAGTCGCCTCCGACGGCGAGGCATGGAAAATTGCAACCCGCCAGGGCAAGATGCGGATAGTCGCGAAAATTGCGCGGCAGCAGCGCTTGCTGAATGTTGCGCGCAATACTGATTTGTTCCTCAAGGCGCTGACGTTCGCGTTCGCGCGCCACCAGCCGCGCGTTGTCCAGAATGCTCGCGGCCTGGTCCGTGAACGCGTCCAGCAACTGCCGGTCCAGCTTGGAAAATGCCGCCGGCCGCCGCGAATCCAGATACAACACCCCCAGGAATTGCCCCTGCTTCATGTTGACGATCGACTCTTCCGTCTTCGCGCGCGAAAACGCGTACAGCGGAATCACCACCACTGCGCGCAGCCGTTGCGCCACGATGCTTTGCGCCGCCTGCAAATCCATTTCCGCCTGCGCCAAGTCCTCGGTGATCACCGCCTGCTGTTTCTTCAGGGCCAACTGAATCGCGGTCTGGCTCGGCGCCAGGCTTTCCGGCGGCAGACGCAATCCCCCGCAGCGCCGCGCGAGGCGCACGTGTAGCGCGCCCTTGTCATCGGCTTCCAGCAGCACGCCGCGATCCGCGTCCATCACGGAGATAGCATGATCCAGCATGATGCCGAGCACTTCGTCCAGCGGTAGTTGCGAATGCAGCAGCGCGGTGGCTGCCAGCAGTTGGTCGAGCTTGCCCAGCCGTACGCCCGCGCTGCCCACCGCGTCCGATCCGGTGATGTGTTCCATGCGGGTCAGCAGTTGGGGAATCGAGTCGTCACCCGCGCCGGCTGCCGAGCGGTAAACAATTTCGTAAGAGTCGTCCACGCCGAAGGTGATGACGTCCCCGTCCTGCAGTTCCCGGCTTTCCACCTTCTCGCGGTTCACAAAGAGTCCGCGCCGCTGCCCGCGATCCTCGATGTAATATTTGTTGGCTTCCATCACGATCGCCGCGCAATTGCGCGAAATGCGACGGTCGGAGAGCTGCAAGTGGTTGCCGGTTTCCGCGCCCCGCCCGATCAAAAACGGCGACTGCGCCACGCGCACATAGCGCCGCGCCCCGTCCGGAGAAACCACCTCCAGCACAGTCTCCGGCACGATGGGTACGGTATCCGGCATAAGGCCTGCGTATCCGCGAATTGTAGCATTCTTTGGCGGGCCCGAGTTTTCACTAGCGACGTGAGTGGCTCTTTCTGGTGGGTTTTAACCTGTGCGGAATCGTGCGGGTCGCCGGCTGAATTCTGGTCGACATTTGTAGAAGTCAGAGCATCTCTAGTGGCACCGGTTTCGTCGGCGGCGGGAACTCCTCATCCAGCGCGGCAAGATCTTGTTCTGTCAGGCGCACCCCGAGTGCTTGACGGTTCTCCAACACGTGCTCGGACTCCGCGGCTTTTGGAATCGCAATGATGCCGGCCTGCCGCAGCACGCAAGCGAGCGCGATCTGCGCCGGAGTGGCGCCGTGCTGCTGCGCGATGCGCCGCAGGACAGAATTGTCGAGGAGCCGGCCTTGCTCGACCGGCGAGTACGCCATGATCGGCAAATCTCTTCCTCAGCACCAGGGCAGCAAGTTGTACTCAATGCCGCGCCGCGTCAAGTTGTAAAGCACCTGATCGGTTTCCACGTCATCCCCGCCGGGAACGTCCACTAGTTCTTCCATGTCCGAGAGGTCGAAATTGCTGACGCCCCAGTGGCGGATTTTCCCGGTGCGGACCAGCGACTCGAACGCCTCGACCGTCTCTGCGAGCGGCACATTTTCGCGCCAATGCAGGAGATAGAGGTCGAGGCGATCCGTTCCGAGACGGCCGAGGCTGCGCTCGCAAGCAGCGATGGTCCCGCCGCGGGTTGCGTGGCTCGGCAATACTCTGCTCACCAGGAACACTTCCTCGCGGCGGCCGGCGATTGCTTCGCCTACCAGTTCCTCGGCGGCTCCGTCCGCATACATTTCCGCGGTATCGATCAGCGTCATACCGAGGTCGAGACCGAGGCGCAAAGCCCCAATCTCCTTATCGCGAAGCCGCCGGTCTTCGGCCATGTGCCAGGTGCCTTGCCCGAGGACGGGAACCGCCGCGCCCGACGGCAGCAGCGTTGTAGGCACGGCCTCCAAACACACTTGCGGTTTCTCATGGCTGCGACCAGCGCGTCGTGCTGCGGAATGCGAAGTCATCACCGCCTCCCTTCACGCCCCAGAGCCGCGCTTCACAAAGTCGCTTGCCGCGCCTTTGCGCGCGAGCCGCTGAAAACCTCGATCATCGCGCGATTGAACGCAGGAATGTCCTCGGGCTTGCGGCTCGACACCAGGTTGCCGTCGACCACAGATTCCTGATCGACCCACTCCGCGCCCGCGTTGCGAAGGTCGGTCTTGAGCGATGGCCAGGAAGCGATGCGCCGGCCGCGCGCCGCATTCGCCTCGATGATAGTCCACGGGCCATGGCAGATCGCCGCCACCGGCTTGCCGCCATCGAAGAAGGATTTTACGAATTCGACCGCCTTCGGCTCAATGCGCAGCTTATCAGGATTGATAACGCCGCCGGGCAAGAGGAGCGCGTCAAAATTTTCCGGTCGAGTCTTCTCAAGAGGCACGTCCACCGGCAACTCATCGCCCCAATCCGTAAACTTCCAACCGCGCACACGATCGCTCTTTGGCGACACGATCTGTGTTTCGGCCCCTGCCTCGTCCAGGGCCTTGCGTGGCTCGACCAACTCCACCTGCTCAAAACCGTCGGTGACGAGAATTGCCACTTTCAGTCCGTTAAGCTTTGCCATTGCTATCCCCATTGTCGTCCGTTGTGTCGGACTAAATTTTTGCGTCCGGGCCTTGAAACCCCGGCTTCCGCGCGAGATCCCCAGATGCTCACGAAGCCTCTTTGTTTTCAATACGGGAATCTGCGTACGGACTCGCATACGCACCCAAGACAAAGGCGGGCAGGCGAAGATGATATTTCACTGAAACGATCTATTGTTATTCCCGCGTTGTCCGCGACAGAAGCGTTTAGTTTTTCGAAGGAACCAAGGGCAGTGACTTGGATTTGCGTTCAGAGAGAGATTCTTTTGTCATCTTCTCCGTGTACTCGGCAATTTCGTCATCAATGGTTTTGATTTCTAAAGCAAGGTGAAGATCGTGCGGGTTTTTTGAATACTTCTTGAAGAGCGCGTTTCTCTTGCTGGTCAAGTCGTCGCGTTTTTTCTTCCAAACATCTGTGGTTGCTAACACGCGGTGGCCCATGCAACCAGTGTGAACCCCTTCTCGAGTTATTGATACAGATTAGTATCGCTTGGTGCCAGCGACGCTATGTCCAGTTTTATCCAGGGCGACTGGGCCGCGTCTGGCTTTTGTGACCACATCTTCCACTACGCGGTCTTCAGTTTCCTTCTCACCCCGAGCTTCTAGCGTTCAGCCGAGGTCTCGCATTTTACGCGCGTTAACGCCCTGTCCACGTCTCTACAGCATTCCCTGTATTGACCGGCTACGTACCTTCCCGTACAAGCCCCTGCCATCCTGCAGTCGGATCGGCGGATCGGCCCTGATTCATAAACTCGACCGCGTTTGACCGGGTTACGTCCGAACGGTCCCGTGGACCTTTTCTCCGGAGGCCTTATGCGTGTGGCTCGTCGCATCATTTCCACCGTCGTCTCGGCGGTTCTGTCCGCACCTCTTCTCGCGCAACAATCCGCGCCGGTCGCCGTCAGCATTCAAGCAACCGTCACGCGGGACCCGAAAGCCCTTACGCTTCTTAACCAATCACTTTCGGTGATGGGCGCGATTGCGTCGCCCACTCGAATGACGTTCGCTCAAGGGACCATGACTTACCCCGATGGATCGCAAAAATCTGTGACCATGACCACGCTTGGCGCCGATCACGTTAGAAATGACTTAGGCAGCGGTGAATTCACATTCGTCTCAGCAGGCGGGGACGGTTTCATCGGCATGAATGGCAAGCGCCACAAATTGCAGCCATGGGCGACTCAGTTCAAGCGCCCCGACCACCTACCGGCACTCACGCTCATGAGCGAGCTTCAGCAACCGAACCTTCAGGCCAAGTATTTAGGGCTTGAAGATGTGAACGGCGGGCCGTCGCATCACAAATATCGGAACGGGCAGCACTACGAAGAAACGAAGCCCCACAACCCATGGGATAACTAGCCATGAAAAACAACTCTCTAAGCCGCTTCTTACGAACAGCCCCGTTGGTGCTGGCGCTTGTCTCGATGGCGTATCCTACGGCAGTGGCGCAAGAATCCAAGGTAGCCCTGCCGAGGGTAGCTGGTGCCGCCGTACCACTCTATCCGCCTCTTGCACGTGCGGCGCACGTTCAGGGAATAGTCCATGTGAAGGTCACGACCGACGGGCAGCGCGCAGTCGCCACCCACGCTGAAGACGGCCCCAAACTGCTGGCCGCTGCTGCCGAGGAAAACGCCCGAACGTGGCAGTTCGCGGTTCATGAACCGACCACGTTCACGGTAACTTACCACTACAAACTCGTGGCCGGAATGAAGGGCAATCCCGACAACCCGGAAGTAGTACTGCGGCTACCCACCGAGGTTGAAGTGCGCACGCTGCCCATGCCGCCGATTGCTGACCCTTCACCTGACAAGCGCTAGGAGCTACCGGTTGGAGATGATTCGGTTCCCGCTGTTTCTAGCGCTCACTGCGGCACTGGTTGGTTCTGCCGCCGCGCAGACAGTTCAGACCAGCGTGTGCGAGATTACGCGATCACCAGCCTCATTCGACGGCAAGATGGTGCGGCTGCGGGCCACAGTTGTTTCCGGCTTCGAGGCCTTTGGCATCCGCGATCCCGGCAACGAGAAGTGCGCCACGACTGGCATCGCTGGCACTATTTCACGTATGATTCATTGAATCGCATCGTTACGGCCAAGACTGCCGCCACAAACCAGCCCGCCTATCAAGGCGACAATAGCATCGCAGCCTGTTGGGGCGAGCAGTTTGCCTACGATCCTTGGGGTAACCTCCTTAGTATCTCGGGTGTATCTTCGGCTTATACCGGCTGCACGCAAGAGAGCCTGAGCATCGCCGTGAACGCCAAAAACCAAATCATCGGCAGCACGTATGATTCCGCCGGGAACTTGATCATCGCGCAGCCCAGCAACGTGCAGTACACCTATGATGCCGAAAACCATCTAATCTCCGCTGCTGGCCAAACGTACCTCTACGACGGTGATGGGAAGCGCGTCGAGAAGGCCGCCACTGGCCCGCCCCTGACGGCCAACAAGCTCTACTGGTACGACCAGGGCGGAAACGCCATCTACGAAACTAACGCTGCCGGCAACGAACTCTATCGCTACTTCCGCTTCGGCGGCCTGCTCGTCGCTCGCGAGGAGTGGAACGACTGGGTCGACCATTACGGCGTCGACGCCCTCGGCAACGTCCGCTGGCTTTATGCCACCAACGGCGGATCGCCGTACACAGTCGTCTGGGACATCTCCGACTACTACCCCTTCGGTGGCGAGCGCGTGGTTCAATCAAACTCGACCAACACTCGCAAATTCACCGGCAAAGAACGGGATGCCGAATCCGGCTTGGACATGTTCGGTGCCAGGTACTACGGCAGCAGCCTGGGCAGGTTCATGACGCCCGATTGGGCGGCGAAGCCGATCACCGTGCCGTACGCGAACTTTGGGAACCCGCAATCGCTCAATCTCTACAGCTACGTGGTCAACAATCCTCTGACGCTGATCGATGAAGACGGTCACGAGATCATTTACGCAGCTGGACTCCAGAACGCCCAAATCGTGAAGGACTCGGTGCAAGCGATCCTAGCTGATCCGCACACCAGCGGTAACTTGTCTGGGTACGTCGGTCCGAACAATCCAAATCTCATTTTTCAAAGCGGCGATCTAAGCAACGAGGACACAGTAACGAGAAATCCCGACGGAACAGTGACGACGACAACCGTTCAGGGCGCCACCGTGCCGGACATCCAAACTGGAACTTTCACTTCGAATGGCGTGACGAGTGCTCCAGAAACCCAACTGAATTCGACAACAATAACCATCGACAATCGCACCGGTAAGGGAGACATACCAGGTGTAATGGTTCACGAGAGCGTTCACGCGGGAGAAGCAAAGGCCGATCCCGCTAAGTTCGTGAAAGATGCCGCAGCCGAGAAAAAAGCCTTTCCCAATGATCACGATAAAAGGCCACAAGAAATACGCGCGAATGATGCTCGAAAGGCCTTTGAAAAAGAGATCAAGAAGGCGGTGAAGCAGATCGAAAAGGGTCGTAAGAAGGAGAACCAATGAGTATCCGAAAACTGCTCTCGACGATTCTCGGGATAGCTGTGCTGTCAACCCTTCTTGTGCGCGCAAACGCACAGATGACTGACCAAGCCGCCCGCGAGCAAGTGCGTAGTATCGTCCGCTCACAAGTGCATTTGAGACCCGATCAATTCCTCAGCATCTGCAGAGACGAGGGTTTGGAGCAATCCCTAGCGATAGCTACCGTCGGCTGGCGGGCCGGTTCAGCGTTTATCTACAGAGCCAGCCAGACAGGAGTCGAGATCAGAGAGAACGCTATCGTTCGCCATGTCGCGACAGATGCCGATTTCATGTACATCGTCGCGGTTAGTTCAGCCGACGGGAGCACCTTTCGCATACACGGCTTCGCCGACTCTCTGGCCGAGTTCGGGAAACTTATGACGGCCTCAAAAATGAGATCTTCTAGCCCAGAACAGGCCGAAGCCCTCGCAGACTTCTATCGGGTCGTTAATCCAGAAAACATTCCCTTGACCCCGATCTCAAGCTTGATTGAGCTCAAGCAGGCGGGAGAGCGTCAGTGTCATAGTGGTGCGAAGTCATTCGACACCGGACAAGAAGCGTTCACAGCCTGGTGGAAGCACGAAAAACCACTGTACGCGGCAGTTCCCTTGCAGCAGAGAGTTGTTCCTCGCGGGAGCGGCTATGCCGTCGAGTGGATTGTCTTGTCCTCTGCAGGTCCCAGTGGTAACTGCGGCGGCGCGCCTTTGCGTGCAAGACTTGAAGTGGGGGAGAACGGGCAGGTGGCCAAGTTGGTTGTTCGACCGTTGGCAGAAGGCGATCGGTAGCTAGCGGTACGATGCAGACTGAATTCATCTATGATGGCACACCAGAACAAGGGCCGGTGTGCGTTTTTGTCGCCCACAAGTTCACCGGCAAAGAACGCGATTTCCCGACATATGCCATCAGCAGTATGCCTATTACCGCCGAGACCGTCATCCTCGCTGCGGCTTGTGAACGGTTGGTGACAAACGTACTGGCTGCCTGTAGATCAGGTGCCTGGCTTCAACAAATTCGAGGGCATCGTGGGGAATAAGACTTTAGAGTCCGCTGAGGTGTTCGGACACGAAGGTGCGCATGGTGTCTACGCTATGGACAACACAGCCGAATCAGTCGGCCTCCAGGGGCTGCTGAACCAACAAGATGCCGCGCTGAAGAGCGGAAATTTTCCACTTCCTCCTGACGTAATGCAGAAAATTAATGATGGCCTCGCCAAGACTGAGAAGTTCGCTCAGCAGACTGAGAAGATTATCCGGGGTGGGTATGCCGGATCCTGCTTCGACGGTCTCGGCCCGTTCACTGCCCAGTTGCCGCTGCCGCTTGCGGTGGGACGGCGTACTGGATGGCGGCGATGCCGGCGTACTGCGCGAGAAGGTCTTGGCGGTGCTTGATGATTAGGACCTCGACACCATGGAGGCGCGCTACTTCGATGATTTCGTCCACCACGTTCTCCGCTGCGAGGAGCTTGGTGTTGTCGAAGGGACAATCGCCTGCTTCAAGGGAAAGGTAATGGTGTTCTTTGCAGGCGAAGCCTTTTTGGTGAAGATTTTCGCTTACGAGGAGCTTGCGGATGAGGAAGAGATTGAGGATGTTGATGACGTTGCGCAGCGAAGAGACCAACTCATCGGGTCTGTGATCATGGAGGCTTTCTATGGCTTTGGCCTCCTTTGCGGCGCGATGGTCGCGCAGCGCGCCTTCGATCAATTCTCTGCGGTCGCGCGGGTCGGCGTCGGGTGGATCGAGAACACGCCCGATGATTTTCGGTTTTAGCGACTCGTGCAGATATTCGTCGAGGAGCGCGGCGACCCTGCTTTCGGCCATCAAGACCAGCAGGTCGCAGGCGCCCTGATCGTAGAGGTGATAGATTTCGTTGGCCACTTTCTTCAGATGCCATTGCAGATGCGTAAATCGGTGCTGCTGCGCGTGGTGCGGAATGGACTTATCAACGGTGTCAGAGGGAACAAAGGATTTGGTGCGGTCAATCTGCTGGTAGCTGCCGAGCTGGTAAAGCAGAAACTTGGTGTCCTGCTTCGCGCACTCTACGAACAATACTTTTTCGTCATCCTCGAGGAGGGCTTCCAGCGGCGTGATGTAAGGATCGGGATCGATCTTCAGGACATCGCTGGTGGGTACCAGCAACCCGAACACTTCGTTGAGCTTTTCTCCGGAGCGAAAGATGATGAGCGAGCGGAGATGCTGCGGAACGAAATAGTCGGCGAGGAAGGCCTCGATCTCCTGAATGTCGTGCTCCAGCGCGGCTTTTTGCGATTTCGAAAGCGACTCGATGAAATCTCTGTGCTCGTCCAGCGCGTGAGTCTTCATGGAATGGAATGAGCGCAACAGGCCTTTGGGTTCGGGAGCTACTTTCTCGGCGCTAAGTCCGAGGTACAGGCTGATGACGGGATCGGTGTATTCGGTCTCGACCAGCGCCCTGACCTTGTGTTCGGAGACGCCATCTTGCGCGCCCATCGCGCGCAGCAACGAGCGCGGGTGAAGCTCGCGCCACTTTTTGCCATGCTTTTTGCGTTGAGGCTGCAAATTGGCGCTTTGTTGCTCACGTTGATGGGTTTGTTCGGCGCTGTTGTTTTCCGGCATTTCGGACTGCCTTTCCGGGGCGGGGCAGGTCCTGGATTAGACGTGAGTACACCAAGATATATTGAGAACGGTGAGCGGCTGAGTACAGCAATCAGCGTATGCCGAGAAGTAATTTCGGGCAGGGAGCCTTGAGGAGGGAGGCTCGGCTGCGAGCCTGAAGTGATTGCGGCGGTTCCCGCTGCGGCATTGAGTAACTGGCAGGGCACGCAGGGGCCCAATTTTCGCGCTGGCCGCGTTTTCTGCGGGGAAAATTAAGGAAAGACGATAGCTGTCCGGCTGCGCCGAAGAACCAGGGAGACTTGTTGGTAAGTCGCAGGCTCGGTGCGCTTGCCTATCGCTTGGGAGAGCGGCAAAGATGGAACAAGAACGAAGGCGCATGCCGCGGGTACCGTTTGTGGCTTCCGCGGAGCTGCTGGAAGTCGACACCGGGACGCGCATGAACGCGCAGGTCAGCGAGCTGAGCCTGCACGGCTGCTACGTCGACACGCTGAATCCACTGGCCAAGGGCACCAGCGTGTATGTGAAAATTTTCACTGAGGAATATTTCTTCGAGACTCCCGCAATTGTGGTGTATTGCCATCCGCATCTCGGCATGGGCCTGGCATTTCACGATGTGAAGCCGCATTTTGTGAACGTGCTGCAAAATTGGGTAATGGCCTCCGCCGGTAAGAAAAATTCCGGGGACTGACCGCAGCAGTTTCTTCAGGAAAGTTTTTGCTCAACGGCCGCGAGATCCGCGAGCACGCGCTGTTTGTTCTCAGCGGAAAGAGTCTTGTAAAGTTCGAGAATCGTTTTCATCCCGTTTTGCTGCGAAGCCGAACCCGCCAGTTTATCCTTAGGGTGCGCCAACCGTTTGTGTGATTTCACATGACGCGAGCTGAAGAGCTTGCCGCACACATCGCATCGAACAGGCTCCGCCATCGACACCACCTCCCAAGGAAGCTCCGGAAAACCGGGTGGGCGACCCTCACGTAGCATGGTACGCAGGTGCGCGTCCCGCGGTTACAGAACAGTTTGTGAGTTGTGGCACCTGTACCACGCCTGCGTAGCCGGGTCAAAAAGAGACGCGGGCGCTTAGCTGAATTTCGCGGCCGGGCGTGGCAGGTTCGCTGATGGTGCCGAATTGCGGCGTGTTCACAAAGCGATCCGGCGTGCCGAGATTGGTGTGGTTGAAGGCGTTAAAAAACTCGGCGCGGAATTGAAACCTCATGCGTTCTGTGATGTCGAAAGCGCGAGCGAGTGCGAGATCGAGAGTTTGCAGGCCGGGGCCGTAGACGGTGTTGCGTCCCACATTGCCGAAAGTAAATGCCGCTGGCGTGGAGAAGGCAGCAGGATTAAACCATTGCGCGGCGGTATGCGTGCCGGAGGGGAAAATTGGCTGGCCGGTGAGATTGGCGCGAATTGGATTTTCGCCGAGGACGGTCCCGGCGTTGGCGGTATCGCCGAAAACGGAAATGGTGAGGGGGAATCCGCTTTGGATTTGGTAGACGGTGGAGAGATGCCAGTTGCGCGTGACGGCGCGCAGCACGCGATCGCGCGTCACGGACGGAAGATCGTACACGAGGCTGGTTGCGAGGCGATGGCGGACATCGCAGGCGAGGCCTTTTTCTGCGGCGAGATTCGAATCGTTTTGCGGAATGGAGGATTCGAACATAGGCGAGCGGAAATCGGGAGCGTTGCTGAGACTTTTCGAATAGGTGTAGTTGGCGAGCAGGCTGAGTCCATGCGCGTAGCGGCGGCGAAGGTTGATATAGCCGGCGTCGTACCAAGTTTGCGCGGAGTTGGCGAGGAGGTTGATGGTGCTGACGGGAGTGCAGAGCGCTCCGGCGGGGCAACCCGCGGGCGGAGTCGGCGAAACGGTGACGGTGCCGGGCAGGCTGGAGTTTGCCACGAATTCCAAAAACTTGAGCGGGCGGCGAGGTCCGATAGCGCCGGGCCCTGGGGGCGCGTTGTTGATGAGGTCGGCGCGCTGGAGATGAATGCCGCGAGCGCCGAGATAGCCGACTTCGAGCGTGGTTTCGCGGCCGAGGCTCTTTTCGATGGAGGCGCTCCACTGCTGGATGTACTCGGAGGGTGCGTGCGGATCGAAAGCAGTAAAGCTGACGGTGGTTCTTCCGAGGACGGCGGGAGCGAAATTCAAAGAGCTTTGCGATTGCGCCGATGAAAGCAAAGTTGCTGGTGGCGTGAAATTGTCGAACTGTTGGGTCTCGGGGAAAACATAGGGAACGTTGTGGCGCTGATTGCACCAAGTGTTGAGATCGACGGGAGTGAAGAATATGCCGTAAGCCCCGTGGATGACGAGGCCGAAGCGCGGAAGATTTTGCGAAATGCCAAGGCGGGGAGCGAAATCGTGCTTGTTCGAATACATGAGGCCGCCGGGATAGCCGTTTTGGCCGCCGATGAAAACCTGCGGCGTGCCGCTGGAGAAGATGAGATTTGAATTGGTGTAACGGATGTCGACGAGTGGGCTCATGTATTCGTAGCGCAGGCCCATCTGAATCGTGGTGTTCCGTGTTAGCTGGAAATTATCCTGGACGAAACCGTCGGCGGACCAGTTGCGAAGCTGCATCTGCGGGATGCCGGCCTGGCGCTGCTTCACGGCGGGAAGGCCGAGGAGAAAACTGGCGAGGCCGGAGCCGGTACCGTCGTTGGTGGCGGTTTGCGTGGTGTAACCGTTGGTGAACTGGTAGTAACCACGATTCTGGAAGAATCCCCACATAGGCCAGATGTAGCGTCGATAGCTGCCGCCAAACTTTAGGCTGTGGCGGCCGCGCTGCCAACTGAGAAGGTCGCGGCCTTCAATGGTGGTGTCCCACGCGCGCATGGGCGTGGCGGCGTAGGTGTCGCCCATGCCGGAGTAACCCTGCACGTTGAACCATGGCGCGCCGAAAGCGCCGGGGCCGCCGAATCCGACTCCGGCGATGCCGAGCTGCGAAACGATGTCGTTGACGTTGGCGCTTTGCGTGGTGTGGCTCATGGAGAGGCGCGAAACGCTGACGGAGGCGATGTTGACCATGCGCGGGCTGATGATGCGGTTCCAGGAGATGTTGGCGTTTTGCGAGAAGTCGTCGTGGAAAGTGCCGAAGCCAGGGAGGTTGATGGGCATGAAACCATTTTCGCCGCTGAGGGAATAGCGGGCGGAGAGCGTGTCACCGCGATCGAATACGTGGTCGATGCGAACGGTGCCTTGGTCAGTGACGTGATGCTCGTCGCGGGAGTCGAGGTAGTTATTGCAGTCCTGGCCGGCGCCGACGACTTGGGGCGCGCCCATCATGGTCATGCCGCAGCCGTTCATGCCCATAAGCATGTTGGGGGCGGGGAGATAGTTCAGCAAGAAAGTTTGCGCGGCGCTACTCAGCATGCCGGAAGGAATTTGGTTGTTGGGGAAGGGATCGCGGATGATTTGCGGATTGCCAGGGCTGATGGGCTTGGTGGGATCAAAATTCGGATTGGCGTGAGAGCTGAAAGGGTTGTAGATGGTTTTGCCGCTCATGCTGAAATCGCCGCCGATTTCGTCGGCCGTGGGGACGGTTTCCATCATGGAGTCTGCTTTGGAATGGCGCAGGCCCTCGTAATTGACGAAGAAAAAGGTCTGGGTGTGCGTGATGGGGCCACCGAGCGAGGCGCCGAAATTGTTTTGGACGAGAAACTTGGAGCCGCCCATGTCACCGAAAGTGTGGGCGTCCATCGCACCGTTGCGAAGGAATTCGTAAGCGGTACCGTGGAATTGATTGGTGCCTCCGCGGGTGACGATGTTGATCTGCCCGCCGCCGGCGCCGCCCATTTCCGCGGAGTAGCTGCCGGTTTGCACTTTGAACTCCTGCACGGCATCGGGCGAGGGGCTGAGATTGAGGGTGTTGAAAGTGGGATCGGTGTCGGTGGTGCCGTCGAGAAGGAAATAGTTGGCGTTTGGGCGGTTGCCGCCAATGCTGACGGCGGAGCGCTGACCGGGACGCCAGTAAAGAGGGTTCATGTCGCCGGTTTGTGCGCCGTGACTGGCGTGCGCGCCGGGAACGGTGAGAACGAGATCGATGAGCATGCGGCCGTTGAGCGGCAGCTCCTGTACGGCGGCGGGCTCGATGACTTCGCCAACGCTGGCGTCGGTCGTGTGGAGGACATCGAGGGCGGAAGCGTCCACTTGGACGGTGCTGCTGGCGGAAGCGAGCTTGAGGTTGAGATCGAGGGCGAGTTGCTGGTTGACCTCGAGACGAAGAGCCTGCGCGAGGGAAGCGAAGCCTGTGGATTGAACGGCAAGTTCGTACTCGCCGGGCCATAGCGCGGTGACCTCAAAGATGCCCTGCTCGTTGCTGACGGCGCGGCGCACGGCGTGCGTGGCGGCAGAAATGAGTTGCACCTCGGAGCCGGCGACGGGATTGTGCTGCGGGTCATAGACCGTGCCACGCACCACGGCGAAATTACTCTGGGCAAAGGCACAGGGAGCAGTAAACAAGAAGACCAGCAAGAGAAATCGACGCATCGGTTCACCCCACTCCGAAGAAGCGCGCAATACCTCGACTGCAATGCACCTGAAGAAATAGCTCCGGGGAAGAAGCCCTTTGTGACGGACATCACCAAGAGTTGGGGGAGATTACAGCGGAGACGGTGAGCAGCCGCAATAATGCGAAAGCACTACGCGATTAACGAGCATACAGGGGGTTTGGTGCATCACTTCGCTGGTTGTTGTGGGGTGAAGTATAGGTCGTGGTAGTCGAAGCTGAAGTCGGCCAGCGGGGAGACGGCGACCATGGTGAAGTGGTCGATGTTGCCGTCGGGCTTCAGCGAAAAAGTGACGAAAGCGTCTTCAATCGTGCGGTCGCGCCAGTGCGCTTTGAAAGTGTCGTATTGCCAGTGCTGGAGGTCGGCGACGGCGTTGGGGGTATGGTCCATGGTGAAGACCAGCTTGCCGCCGTCCATGCGAATACTGATGGGTCCGTACCAGGCGTCGGTGTAGACGCCGGCGTATTTTTCAACTGGGAGGGAAGGTTTGCTGTCGGCGGCGCGGCCGGTGTCTTGCTTTTTTGTGATTTCGGCGGCTTCCTTTTCTTGCGCGTCGTCGGCCGCTTTGAAGGCGGCCATCCAGTCGGTTGGCTGGAGTGAGAGATAGTGATCGAGAATATGGAAGAGGATGGAATCGAAGGCGCCGCCTGATTCAGCATTGGTGAGGATGACGACGCCGAGATTTTCTTCGGGGACGAGCATGACCCGCGAGACAAAGCCGGCGACACCGCCGGTGTGACCGACGAGCTTGCGTCCGTGATAGTCGCGCAGGCCCCAACCTAACGCATAGTCTGCAAACTTGCTGCTTAGAGCAGAGAGCGGGCCAGGGCGTTCGCCGGCAGTAAGAATGGTTTGTGCGGACCACATTTCGCGCGATTGGGCTTCGCTGAAGAGTCGCTTATCGCTGTTGGGAAATTTGCCGCGAGCGAGCTGCAGCGTGACCCACTTGGCCATTTCGGCGGCGGAGGAATTGATGGAACCGGCGGGACCGGCGTTATCGAGATTGACGAAGTCGATGACTTGGAGCTTGGCATCGACTTTGGAGTGCGGGAAGGCGTAGTCGTCGGTGGGCCTGAAGGCGGCGTTGCTGAGATTGGTGGTGTTCATGCCGAGGGGGAGCAGAACTTTTTCGCGGATGTAGTCTTCCCAGGATGTGCCGGTGACGGCGGGAATGATCTGGCCGGCGGCGATATACATGAGATTGTCGTAGGCGAAGCGACTGCGGAAGCTGGAGGCAGGCTTCATGAAGCGCAGGCGGTAAATGATGTCGTCGCGGGTGAAGGTGGTGTGGGGCCAGAAGAGGAGATCGCCTTCGCCGAGTCCCATGCCGCTGCGATGGGTGAGCAGATCGCGGATGGTCATTTCGTGGGAGACGTAGGGGTCGTACATTTGGAAGCCGGGAAGGCGCTGGTAGACGGGATCGTCCCAAGAGATTTTGTGGGCGTCAACTAGGGAGGCCAGGGCGGCGGAAGTGAAGGCTTTGGTGTTGGAGCCGATGCCGAAGAGAGTGTTTTCGTCGACCGGAGTGGGAGCGCCGAGTTTGCGAATGCCGTAGCCTTTGGCGAGAAGGACTTTGCCGTCTTTGACGATGGCGACGGAGAGGCCGGGGACGTCGAAAGTCTTGAGGGCGCGGGCGACGTAGGAATCGAGGTCGGTGGGCAGGGCGGTTTGAGCTGGGGCCGAGGTGCAGAATATAAGAATGAGCGACGCGGCGACGCACAGTTTTCTTGCGGACTTTCTCAAGAGGGAAGACCTCCTCGCTTAGGATTGCGGTGGATTAGACCACATTGTGCGGAGGAACGAACAAGAGAATTCCCACAGAGGTCACGCAGGGCACAGAGAAGAACTTGGGACTGGGCTTGCCTTGACGATGCAAGCTTAATCACTTAGTGTCTTTTGTTTGCTATGAGACAACAGGTTACATCAACGGTGTGTGCTCTGGGATTGGCTACCGCGGCCTTTTTCGTGACGGCGCGAGTTTCCTGCGGGCAGACTGCGGCGGAGTATCGGACGCGTACGGAGGCGGCGAAGCAATGGCCGCAGGCCGCGGTGCGCGGGGCAAAGGCGATGGTCGCTGCGGATGAGGAGCTGGGGTCGAAGGCGGGCGTGGAGATTTTGAAACGCGGCGGAAATGCTGTGGATGCGGCGGTGGCGGTAGCGTTTGCGCTGGCGGTCGTGGAGCCGGCGGCGGGGAACATTGGCGGCGGCGGGTTCATGCTGGTGCGGCTGGCGGATGGGCGGACGACCTTTCTGGATTACCGGGAAGTGGCGCCGGGCAAGGCGACGAGGGGTATGTATATCAAGCCGGACGGGAAGCTGGACGAAGAGACGTCGGTGATTGGGTACAAGTCGGTTGCGGTACCGGGAACGATCGCGGGGCTGGAATTGGCGCTGAAAACGTATGGGACGATGAAACTGGCGGAGGTGATGGGGCCGGCGATTCGGTTGGCGGAAAACGGGTTTGCGGTGAGCGAGAAGCTGGCGCGGGAGTTGCGGAAAGAGAAGCCGGGACTGGAACGGTTTGCGGTGAGCCGGCGGATTTTCTTGAACGATGGAAAGATGCTGAAAGAAGGAGACACGCTGAAGCAGCCGGAACTGGCGGCTACGCTGAAGCGTATTGCTCAGAAGGGCGCGGAGGAGTTTTATCGCGGCGAGACGGCTCGGATGCTGGCAGCGGATATGGCGAAGTCCGGCGGCTTAATTACGCTCGAGGATTTGGCGGCGTACAAGCCGAGAGTGCGCGACGTGCTACGCGCAAAGTATGAGAGTGGCGGGCACGAGTGGGAAGTGGTGACTTCGCCACCGCCGAGCTCGGGTGGCGTGGCGATTATCGAGGCGCTGAACATGCTGAAGGATGTGCCGCTGAAGAATTGGGGCGACGTGGAGAGCGTGCACATGGTGGCTGAAACGATGCGGCGGGTGTTCGCGGACCGTGCGGCGTATCTTGCCGATCCCGATTTTGCGAATGTGCCGGTGGCGGGGCTGACGGATCCTTGTTACGCAAAGGAATTGGCAGGGACGATTGATTCGCGGCGGGCGTCTTCGAGCAAGGAGGTGCGCGCCGGGAAGCCACATGCCTGCGGAGCCACGGCCGTGGGTGCTGCGCCGTCGACGTTGGTGAGTTTGGGTGAGGGACCGCACACGACGCATTTTTCAGTGGTGGACGCGGCGGGCAACGCGGTGGCAAGCACGTACACGCTGAACGACAGCTACGGGTCGCACGTGACGAGCACGGCGGGGTTTTTGTTGAATGATGAGATGGACGACTTTACGACGCAGCCGGGCGTGCCGAATGCGCTGTTCGGATTGATCCAGTCGGACGCGAATGCGATTGCGCCGGGGCACCGGCCGCTGAGCTCGATGACGCCGACGATGTTGTTGCGCGATGGGAAGCTGAGTTTTGTGACGGGATCGCCGGGCGGGCCGACGATAATTTCGGCGACGCTGCTGAGCGTGATCAACTGGATGCGGCTGGGAATGGATGCGCAGGAGGCGATCAATGCGCCGCGGTTTCATCATCAGTGGCTGCCGGACCAGATCTTGATGGAAGAGGATTTTCCGGAGAGCACGGAGAAGGCGCTGGAAGCGCGCGGATTTGCCGTGAAGCGGCGGGGGCATATAGGGCTAGTGAATGCGATTGGGATTGATGCGAAGAACGGAGAGAGATTGGGAGCGGCGGACCCGCGGGATCATGGGGCGGCAGTGGGATACTGAGAAGGCAAAGAGTTAAACACAGAGGACACAAAGGGAAGAGCACAGAGGGCACGGAGAAGAGAAAGGCAATTTCCAAAAACCTCGCACGTAGTGATAGTTGAGATCCTTCGGCCCGACTGAAACGCGCCGGGACCTCAGGATGACAACGCTCAACCCACACAAGTTGAAATCATGAAGAGACTGCTATCGACGTACCCTTTTGTTTCGCGAAAGCTGACTCGGGAGCTGCTGGGGCAAATTGCCCACGCAGGATTTTCCGGTGTGGAGATTTTTTGCTCGCGAGGGCATTTTGATTACACGTCAAAGACCGAAGCGCGGGAGATCGGGGCGACCCTTGCTGATTTAGGGCTGACGCTGACGTCGCTGCACGCGCCAACCAGCCGCGATTTGAGCGCCACGCGCGAAAGCGGGCAGCCGCTTTCGATTTGCGAAGTGGAGCGAGTACGGCGCATTGAAGCGATGGATGAGTTGAAGCGGGCCATCGATATCGCGGAAGATTTGCCTTTCCCGCGCATGATTTTCCACATGGGCGGAACGCGAGAGACGGAGGACGCGCGCAAGCGCGACGCAGCGTTTAGCTCGCTGGAGCATTTGATTTTGCATGCGAAGCATGTGGGCGTGACGATCTGCGTGGAGAACACGACGAGCGAGATGGGCGATCCGGCGTACTTGCGAGCGTTTTATGACGAGACACGGCTGACCGGGCTGCGATTTAACTTTGATATTGGGCACGCGCATCTGGCGGATGGTCCGGAGGAGGAGCGCATTGAGAAGGGATTCGCTCCCTTGCGGGAGCTGGTGGTGGGTGCGCACATTCACGATAACCACGGGGAGAAGGATGAGCATTTGCCGCCGTATGACGGGACGATTGATTGGGAGAACGCGATCAAGGTTTTGAAGACGGCGCCGGACGCGAATTTGCCGCTGCTGTTGGAATTGAAGGAGAAAACGGGGCCGGAGGCTCCTTCGGCGCAGGAGCAGCTTGCGGCGGCGAGCAAGGCGTGGGATCGGTTTGAGGAGGAGTGGGGTTAGGGAAGAGACAAGAGATAGAGCGCGGAAATAAGGATAACGCGGAGACGCAGAGGACGCAGAGGGAACGCAGAGAAGGATGACGGTAATTACGATCGAGCAGGCGGGGAAGTATGACGGGCAGGAAGTGACGATTCGCGGGTGGCTTTACAACTTGCGCGAGTCCGGGAAGTTGGTGTTCCCGATTTTTCGCGATGGGACCGGGATTATTCAGGGTGTGTCCGCGCTGAAGGAAAATCCGGAGGCGTTTGCGGCGCTGAAGGGACTGACCCAGGAGTCGAGCGTCATCGTGACAGGAAAGATTCGCGCGGAGCAGCGCGCGCCGGGCGGATACGAGATTGGGGTGAGCAAGATCCATGTGGTGCAGCGGGTTCCCGAGAGCACGCCATTTCCGATTCAGTTGAAAGAGCACGGCGTGGATTTTTTGCTGGACCACCGGCATTTGTGGATGCGCACGCCGCGGCAGGCGGCGATTCTGCGGATTCGCGCGGAGGCGGAACGCGCGGCGCGGGAGTTCATGGACAGCCAGGGCTACACGCTAACGGATGCGCCGATGTTTACGCCGGCAGCATGCGAGGGGACTTCGACGCTGTTCGAAGTGAATTACATCGACGACAAAAAGGCATACCTGACGCAGAGCGGGCAACTGTACCTCGAAGCTACGGCGATGGCGCTGGGAAAGGTGTACACGTTTGGGCCGACATTTCGCGCGGAGAAATCGAAGACGCGGCGGCACCTAACGGAGTTTTGGATGCTGGAGCCGGAGGCGGCTTACGTCGAGCTGGATGAGGCGATGGAGCTCGCGGAGAGATTGGTGAGCGCGATTGTGCAGTCGGTGCTGAAAAATAAATCGCGCGAACTGGAGACGCTGAAGCGGGATTCGACGAAGCTGCAGAACGTGAAGCCGCCGTTTCCGCGGATCAGTTACGAAGATGCGATTAAGGTGCTGCAAAAGCACGGAAATCCGGCGAAGTTTGGCGACGATATCGGCGGGGATGAAGAGACGATTATTTCGAATGAGTTTGACCGGCCGGTGCTGGTGCATCGCTATCCGGCGTCGATCAAGGCGTTTTACATGCAGCCCGATACGGAGAGGCCGGACTTGGCGCTAGCGTTCGATATGCTCGCGCCCGAGGGTTACGGGGAGATTATTGGCGGAAGCCAGCGCATTCATGACTACGATTTGCTGGTGAAGCGGCTTCGCGAACACAACCTGCCGGAGGAAGCCTTCCAGTGGTACCTGGATTTGCGGCGCTATGGCAGCGTGCCGCATTCGGGATTTGGCTTGGGGCTGGAACGCACAGTGGCATGGATTTGCGGGGCAGAGCACATTCGAGAAGTGATTCCGTTCCCGCGCATGCTTTACCGGGTATATCCTTAGTGACTCGTGAAAGACGGACGAGCACAACGAACTACTCGCTAATCCGAATTCACGGATAAGAATATGGCGCAGAAGGTACGAATCATTGGTGTGCCCATGGACTTGGGGGCGAGCCGACGGGGCGTGGATATGGGGCCGTCGGCGCTGCGCGTGGCGGGATTGCAGGCACGAATCAAGCAATTGGGACACCAGGTGGAAGACATCGGGAATATTTCCGTGAAGCAACCGGAAGAGATGTCCTACGGAGAGAAGCGGGCCAAATATCTAGCCGAGATAGCGGACGCTTGCAAGGACCTGGGCGCGATGGTGGAGAAATCGCTAGAAGAGAGCATGCTGCCAGTCGTATTGGGCGGGGACCATTCGATTGCCGCGGGGACGCTGTCTGGAGTTGCGGCGCACTTCAAGAAGAAGGAAAAGAAGATTGGTTTGATCTGGCTGGATGCGCACGGCGACATCAATACGCCGGAAAGCTCGCCCTCGGGGAACGTGCACGGGATGCCGCTGGCTGCGGCGATGGGCTACGGTGCGACGGAACTGGTGGAGTTGCAAGGATTCAAGCCGAAAGTCGAGCCGCAGAATATTTCGCTGGTGGGGATTCGCGATTTGGACTCGCAGGAGAAAAAGCTGGCCAAAAAATCCGGCGTGCACGTTTTCACCATGCGGGACATCGACGAGCGCGGAATGCGCGAGGTGATGAGCGATGCGCTGAAGTACGCAATGGATGACACAGACGGGATTTCCGTCAGCTTGGATATGGACTTTGTCGATCCTTCGGATGCACCGGGCGTGGGCACGCCGGTACGCGGAGGAGTGACGTATCGCGAAGCCCATCTGGCGATGGAGATGATTGCGGACACGGAGGCGATGGTTTCGCTGGAGATCGTCGAGATCAATCCCGTCATCGACGAGCACAACCGCACCGCGCTGCTGGGGGTGGAGTTGGTGCTTTCGGGGTTGGGCAAAAAAATTCTCTAAGAGCGCGGAACCAGAAACGACCAGGGATTAGCCTCAGGTTCCCCGCGATTTTGGAAACACGCTCCAGGTCTGGTCTTCAGGCTTGCGGCTTTTTCTGGAAAAATAATCGACGTGAATACAGACAAAAAGCGGTTGCGAGTGGGAGTGTTGTTTGGCGGGCGCTCGGGCGAGCATGAGGTTTCGCTGGCGTCGGCGGCTTCGGTGATTCGGGGACTGGACCCGGATAAGTACGAACCGGTGCCGGTTGGGATCACGAAGGAAGGGCACTGGCTGGTAGGGGCCGGCGCGCAGAAAATGCTGCCGGAGGTATTGAAGGGCGGGCAGCGCGTGATGATGACGGCGGACCCAACCGATGCGGCGCTGGTTCGGCTGGATGGCAGCGGCGGCGGGCAGCGGCTGGATGTGGTCTTCCCGGTAATGCATGGAACATACGGGGAAGACGGAACGATTCAAGGATTGCTGGATTTGGCGGGTCTGCCATTTGTCGGGGCCGGCGTGCTTGGATCGGCGATTGGAATGGACAAGGACGTCGCCAAGCGCCTGCTGCAGGTGGCGAAGATTCCGGTGGTGCCGTGGATCACGGTGCACCGCGCGGATTGGGAGAGGGAGCCGAAAGAAATTCAGCGCAGCATCGAGAGAAAGTTCAAGTATCCGGTGTTCGTGAAGCCGGCAACGCTGGGTTCTTCGGTGGGCATGACGAAGGTGCATTCGCGCGAAGAGCTTGCTCCCGCTCTGAATCTTGCGGCGGAATTCGCGATCAAGATTTTGGTGGAGCGGGCGGTGGTGGCGCGCGAGATTGAAGTGGCGGTGCTGGGAAACAGCGAGCCCATGGCGTCGATTCCGGGCGAAATCGTGCCGCACCGCGAGTTCTACGATTACGCGGCGAAATATCTGGAAGAGGGAACGCAGCTCTTGATTCCGGCAAAATTGAAGCCTGGACAAGTGAAGAAGGTTCAATCGTTCGCGCTGGCGGCGTTTCGCGCGCTGGAATTGAGCGGCATGGCGCGAGTAGACTTTTTCGTGGAGAAGAAGGGCGGGAAGATTTTATTGAATGAAGTGAATACTATACCCGGGTTCACGTCCATCAGCATGTATCCCAAAATGTGGGAGGCGAGCGGCATTCCGTTTCGCGAGCTGATCGATCGGTTGATTGCTCTGGCGATGGAGCTGCACGCGGAGAAGGCGCGCACGAAATATCAGATTGAATTGCCGGAAGGCGCTGGCGGAGCGCTGGAGGCATAACTCGATCTGACTTCCCAAGTCTTCAAGACTTCGGCCATCAACAAGTTCCTCTAGTGGTTTAGGTCCTGATTGTCGAGGTTGGCGCGTGCAAGAGTGCCTGTGCTACGCTCGCAGTCGGAGACTCTCGATGGCACTTCTTGAACCGCCGGTTGAAACTTCCAGCAAATCGCGGCATTTGAAATTTGTGGCAGGCGCGCTGGTGATATTGGCTGCCGTGGTGCTGTACTTTACGTTCCGGTTTTATCCCGAGCAGCGAGCGGCGCAACGCTTTTTTGACGCGCTGGTTGCCGGAGACATGAATACCGCTTATAAACTCTGGAAACCCACGCCCAGTTACCGCTTGCAGGACTTTTTGGCGGATTGGGGACCGCACGGATACTACGGTCCGGTGAAAAGCTACAAGATCCTGAAAATAAGTACGCCGAGCGGATCGAGCAACAGCGTGGTGGTGGAAGTCGCGGTGAGTCCATTTTCTCCGATGCCGGACGCAACGGATGCGGAAAAGAGCCGGAAGACGCGCGTAGTAACCGTGTGGATGAACACGGAGGACAAATCGTTTAGTTTCCCGCCGTAGGGCTGGTAATCAGTCGACAGTCCAAGGTCGAAAGTCTCAACGAAATATGAAGGCTAGCGGCTAGACGCCGGGCGTGCTGCGAAATGCTGTTGCGTTGCTAGTGGCGAATATCGTCGAGGGCGCGAGTCAGTTCTGCGGGCGTGACAGTGGCGGTGCCGAGTTTGCTGACGGCTACACCGGCGGCGGTGTTGGCGAGGATGGCGGCGTCAGGAAGCGGAGCGCCCGCCGCGGCAGCGAGCGCGAGAACACTCAGCACGGTGTCACCGGCACCGGTGACGTCGAAGACCTGCCGACCACTGGCGCTGCGGTCGATTCCCGGCTGGCCGACACGCGCGTATGTGACCTCGAATCCTGTCGCGGAAATGTGCAAAGCGCGCGGCGAGCTTTCTTCGATGAGGCTCATGCCCTTTTCACCGCGGGTGATCAGCACCGCTCCGCAGCCAAAATGCGCGAGCAGGGCACGTCCCGCTTCTTCGACCGATTTTTCATCTCCCAGAGAGCGAGTTACAAAGAATCCCGCTTCCTTGGCATTGCAGATAATAGCGCGCGCGCCGCGGTAGGCATAGAGGCGTGAAGTCTTGGGCTTCACGAAAACGGCTACGCGCAATCGATGGCATGCGCTCAGAACGCGTTCGGCGAAATTGTCGGTGACCAGACCTTTGTCATAGTCCGACAGGACCAGGGCGTCGAGACGCTTCAACGCTGCGAACAGCGCGCGCAGGAGCCGCTCTTCGGTTTCCGGCCGCAGGGGCTCGCGGCGCTCGCGGTCAACCCGCACGATTTGCTGATGGCGCGCGATGATGCGCGTTTTGACGGTGGTCACACGGCGTGGGTCGGCGAGGGCGCCTTTATCAACAATGTGCGAGGCGCGCAGGCAATTGCGCAACGCAGCGCCTGGTTCATCACTTCCGATGGCGCCGAAGCACTCCACGTGTGCTCCGAGAGCGGATAGATTTGCCGCCACGTTCCCAGCGCCGCCGAGGCATTCGCTCTGCTCGACGAAATCTACGACGGGAACGGCGGCTTCCGGCGAAAGGCGCGAGGCCGTGCCCCAAAGATAGCGGTCCAGCATGAGGTCGCCCAGAACACCGATACGTTTTCCGCGCAGCCGAGGGACCAAGCGCTTCAGATGATCGGCATTGGCTCTAGTTTTGCTGGGCATAGAAGAACGCTAATCCCGGTGTAAGTCCCGCGCTATTCGGGGGCGACCGTCGCCTCTTCAGGCAGCATGACGGGGATATCGTCGCGAATGGGATAGACGCGCCGGCACGTCTGGCACTTCAGGCCAGCGTGGTCCGGCGTCACCTTGATGGGGGTCTTGCACACGGGGCAGACAAGAATGTCAAGCAGCTCTTGCGAGATGGCCACTGGCCTCCTCCTCGATTGCCATTGCGGGGCGGTGTTGGCACTGTACCAAAGCAGTCACAAGCGGGCAAACGTCGCTTTTGCTTGTTGGTGGCTGGGCAGGGCTGTGCTACATGAAGGCCGCGAGAAACGGAGGAACCAAGCAGGCGCGTCTGAATGTAGATTTTCAGAATGAGTTTCTGTGCGAATTGAAGGCGCAACGAGCGAGCTTAATGGGCAGCGTTCCTGGATGAAACCGGTGCGAAACCGCGTTGAGCAGGCGCTGTTTTCAGCGGGCTAACCGGAACTCCAATGGAATGAGTCCCCTTACAGGGAAACCCTAGCATACTGAACTAGTGCGAGGTGCGGCTACCGCAAATTGGCGGGCTTCGTACGACGATTGCCCGATGTGCGTGGGACGCGGGGAAAGTCATGATTTAAGGGTTGAGACGAATTATTTCGTCCAGGAGGTTCTGTGTTGGCTTTAATCGGCTTGGTTTTGCTGGTGCTGTGGCTGCTAGGATTCATCGCATTTCACGTCACCAGCGGGGTCATTCACATCCTGCTCGTGTTAGCTATTATTTCGATCATTGTGCACTTCCTGCGCGGGCGAACGGCGGCGTGACAACCGCAACCTCCCAGGCATAACAGATAGGGGTCTGAAAGAAAAAGGGCAAGCCAGGACGGCTTGCCTTTCTTTTTGCGGGGACGACTACACCTTGGCATCTTTCTTGAGCGCCAAGCGTAAACCCAAGTTGCGAATGAGGCGATGCAGATAGTTTGAGTTCAGCCCCAGCAGCCTGGCGGCCTCTGTGATGCTGCCGCCGCTTTGCTCAAAGGCGCTGAGAATGAGCTGCTTTTTTAGGTTTCGAACCGCATCGTGATACCGGGCGGACACGGCAGCCGAAGTGGGCGAGACTTCGAGCAGCGTTTCCGGCAAATCTTCTGGAAGAATGAAGCTGGATGAGCCGATGACCACGGCGCGCTCCATGGCATTCTCCAATTCGCGAATGTTGCCGGGCCAATCGTACTGAGCGAGGCAGGCGCGGGCCTCCGCGGAGATCCCTTTCACATCGCGATTACATCGTTTGGCGTAGCGCGCGGCGAAATACTCCGCCAACAGCGGGATGTCATCGGGATGTTCGCGCAGAGCAGGTAATGTGAACGATATGACGTTTAGCCGATGGAACAAATCGGCGCGGAAGGCGTCTTCACGAACCGCCTTCTGCAAATCCTTATTAGTCGCGGCCAGAAAGCGCACGTTGAGTTTGATCGGTCGCGTACCGCCGACGCGCACGAATTCGCGCTCCTGAAGGACGCGTAGCAGCTTGGCCTGCAGCGTAGGAGAAAGTTCGCCGACTTCGTCAAGGAAAACGCTTCCGCCCTCGGCGACTTCCAGCAACCCTTTCTTCTGACAAATAGCGCTGGTGAACGCTCCCTTCTCGTGCCCGAACAGCTCGCTTTCGAGAAGTGTTTCCGTGAGCGCGGCGCAATTTAGCGCCACGAAACTCTCGTCCTTGCGTGGACTGTTTTTGTGAATGGCGCGAGCTGCCAGCTCTTTGCCCGTGCCGCTTTCGCCGCGAATCAAGACCGTGGAATCGCTGGGAGCGACTTTCTCAATGAATTGATAGACCTGGCGCATGCGAGGGCTTTGGCCGACCATGTCGTGCTGCAGGCTGACCTCGGCGCGAAGGCGTTGATTCGCGCTGCCCAGGCGCTCAAATTGGCGTGCGTTCTCTATGGCAATTGCGGCGAGTCCGGCGATGGCGGCGAGAAGCTGTAGGTCATCTTTTGTGAAAGCTGCGGCGGGATTTGCGGAATCGAGATAGACGATTCCGAACGCGCGACCAGCAACCGCAAGAGGCACGCAGAGTAGCGAGCGCACGGCTGGGGCGTGGTCGTCCGAAGGCGAATTTATTTCGCGGCCTTCATTGTCAAGGATGGCGACGCCGTCCTCAATCACACGGTGGACCAGTGAGCGGCTGACGTGCACCGGATGATCCGGGCCGGAGACGCGATCCCACGCCACGGGCGAAGAGACTTCCGCAGCGCTATCGTCTACCAGGAGGATGGCGCCGCGCTCGGCGGGGATAACGTCGAAGATCATACCGAGCAGTTGCCATTGGAGTGACTCGATGTCCCGGATCGAGCCGATCGCTGTGCTGATTTTCAGCAGGGTACTGAGCGCGCGGTCCAAGCGCGCGGACTGCGGCAAGGCAGCCAATGACTCCGGGTGTAAATAGAGCAGCTCATCCTGGCGCAGTTGCTGTTCCTGGCCGCTGGCGGAGGAGGTGTCGTCGAGCTGCACCGGGCTGATTGCAGCGGCAGCAGCACCTTCCATCTGAAAGATGAAGAGGGAACTGCCAATGGCGATCTGGTCGCCGGGAGTGAGGAGACGCTGCTTGACGGGAATACCGTTAACGAACGTGCCGGAGGCGGTGTCCAGGTCAGTCAGCAGGAAGCGTTCATCTTGGCGGAGGATCTGGCAGTGGAGCGGAGCGACGGCCGAGTCCTCGATACAAATTGCGTTAGAGGCGTCTCGGCCTATAGACAACGGCACCGAGAGGCGGAATTCGGACTTTCCGAGGGGACCGCTGAGAGCTAAGAGCTTAGGTTGCACAAATAAGCCTTGCCGGATCGCGCTGACGAGAAAAGCCGCGGGGCTGCTGCGTATTCTAGCGCCAATGGTCGCGAGGCTACCACTCGCGAAGCTCTATCCGAACAGATAGGCGAGCTATCTCTGAAGAGAGAGCGCACCCGTGCGTGAGCGCCGGCCCGGCATCACGCTTTGCGGCAGGCAGTTTCGTAAGTTGCGCAGTATCAGCAATTTTGAGGTGCCACCAGAAGATTCGGGCCTTGCGGACGCATTGGCAGCGGAGTTGCAATATTTCAGGACATCTCAGGAATTTCAAGGGCGAAGTGGAGGGCAACATGGAACTTCAAAAAAGAATTCGGATGCGGATGATGATGGTGGGATTGGGAGCCGCGTTGTTGATGGCAGGCACTGCTCGCGCGCAGCAGGACATGGATCCGACTTATTTTGACGTCAACCCGGGAACGCCGATGGTACAGAAAGCGGCGGCCGTGCGGAGCGCGCAGAGCCACATTCCCGCAAAGACGGAGCGCGACGACGCGACCTCGGCTCTGGCTGTTGTCAGCGGCGGGGACGCCACCTTAGAGGCTGGAATGATGCGGGTAGCCGTCATCGATGTGGGAGTCGCGCTGATTCTGTTCGGCGGAATCGTTTCCATCGTGCTGTACGCCATGGCGGCGACCCGGCGCGAGCGCGCTCTTCGAGTTTCCCCAGCAACTGCCCCCTATACCTCCAAGGCCCCGTACGCCCCCGTTTCTGCTGCGACGGCTCAGTGAAGGGAGCGCGGCGCGACGCAGACCTCCGGGAATCGCGACACACCCCACCCGCGATTCCCGGAGATTTCTTTTTGTTCAGTGAATTAGAAGCCGGGAGCGCCGGAGGAGGCAGGGCGCATTTCCGGTGCGTTTACGCCAAAGCGCAGATGCACGAAGTAGGTTTGCCCCAGGGACATGAAACCGGTGTAGAAGTATCCCCAGACGAAGAGCAGCAAAAATGGCACAGTGGCGTAGTTTTCGTTGAAGATGGCGTAGAGCACGGTAAAGAAGAAGTAGACGCCGAGAAGAACTTCCGCGTAGGGCATCCAACCCGCTTTGTTCCTGTATTTTTTCGTGATGAACGAGTCTTGCTTGCCTTCGATTTTGTATTTCGGAGTACGGGCGAATTCGCTTTTCTTTCCGATAATGGCCTCGATAACGGCTTGTGCGTTGCGTACGGAAATTCCGATACCGGTAGCCATTACAAAAGGCATGTACAGGAAAGTGCGCCACCAACTCTTGGGGCGCAGCTCCTTTTGTGCTACCAGGTAGAAACTGGAGATCGAGCAGGTGGACGCCAGGAACAGCGGGAGGTCAACCACCACCATCTGGAACCAGCCTTGATAGGACCGCACAATCATAGCCGGCGGCAGCATGGTTGAGAGCAGCACCATCAGCGGATAGCTGATATTGGCGGTGAGGTGGAAGAAGGCTTCGGTTTTGACGTGCCACGGCGCATTGGACCTCATCACACGAGGCAGAATTTTCTTCGCGGTTTGCATCAGGCCCTTGGCCCAGCGTGCCTGTTGCGCCTTGAACCCGTTCATGTCAACCGGGAGCTCAGAGGCGCACTCGATGTCCGGAAGGTAGAGAAATTTCCAGCCAACCAACTGCGCGCGATAGGAGAGATCGGTGTCTTCGGTGAGCGTGTCGTGCTCCCAGCCGCCGGCGTCTTCGATGGCTTGGCGGCGCCAGACGCCCGCGGTGCCGTTGAAATTGAAAAAAGTGCCGCGACGCGAGCGTGCACCGTGCTCGACAACAAAATGACCGTCCAGCAGGATTGTTTCCACCTGCGTGAGCAGGGAATAATCGCGATTTAAATACGTCCAGCGCGTCTGCACCATTCCAATCTTTTCATTCTGGAAGTAGGGAATGCTGCGCCGGAGAAAATCGGGCGAGGGAATAAAGTCCGCGTCGAAAATGGCCACGAATTCGCCCTGCGCGGTTTTCAAACCGTTCTCAAGAGCCCCGGCCTTGTAGCCTTCCCGGCTGTCGCGGTGAATGTACGCGACCGGGAAACCCTGCGCGGCGAAGCGCGCGACGCAAGCGCTAGCGACCTGTTGTGTCTCGTCGGTTGAGTCGTCGAGAACCTGAACATCAAGAAGCTCGCGCGGGTAATCGAAGCGGGAAACCGCTTCAACGAGACGCTCGATTACGTAGCGCTCATTGAAAATCGGAAGCTGCACGGTGACGCGCGGCCAGCGCGTAACTTCCGGCGGCGGCCCGGGCGTGTTTCGCGCATATTTGTAGTAGTCGTAGACCAGCCAATAGCGATGCAAGCCGTAAGTGGCAAGAACAAAAAGCACCAGGAAGTAGGGGGTCATCATTGCCAGGTCAAAGGCGTTGACGTGATAAATACCCTTAAAGGTTGGGTCGGTGATTTTGTGCCAATACTGGCCGATACCCGTGGTGTGCGCGGCGAGCAACGCCGAAGTGAGAAGGGATGTATGCACGACGAATGTCTTTTCGGTCCGAGCTGGTGACTGGCTGCGGTGCCATCGATTATACGGAGGATACCGAAACAGTCAACGAAGCGCAGCCCGTTAGCCTCGATAGCGCGGGTTCGCTCATGTGTGCTACAGCATCAGGGGACAAGGACGATCTTGCCAGCGGCGCCGGGCTCCAAGATTTCTTTGTGTGCGCGAGCCGCCTCCACGAGCGGCAAGCGCTTGGCAACGACCGGGCGGAGTGTGCCATTCTCCAACCCTGCGAAAAGCGCGGCGTGGATTTCCGCAACTTCCGCAGGCTGCGCTGCCCATAAAGTGAATGCGAGAACGGCGGAGCGACGCACCATCAGGTCGCGGGGAGTTATGGTCGCATCGCCGCGGCTGCCGATGACGACGACGCGCCCCTGCAGAGCCAACATTTTGAGATCGCCGCCGAGGTTTACGTTTGCCAGCATTTCGAGGATCACATCCGCGCCTCGACCGCCGGTCGCTTTCATGATTTCGTCTTGGTATCCAGCCTTGGTGTGATTGAAAGCCTGATGCGCGCCTTCGCGCTTCACGAGCTCCAGACCTTTGTCTGTGCCGGCGGTGCCGAGCACGGTCAACCCCATAGCCCGGGCAATTTGCAGCGACGCCGTGCCCACTCCGCCGCTGGCGCCGTGCACCAGGACAGTTTCTCCCGCGCGCGCTTTGGCGAAGTGATGCAGCGCCTGGTACGCCGTGCAGTAAGGAACCCATAATCCAGCACCCTGTTCGAAGGAAATATTTTCGGGCAGGCGGTGTACCTGTTCTTCGAGCGCCAGCGTGTATTCGGCGTACGCTCCGGTCAAGGTTTGCGCTGTGTAGACGCGATCCCCTGGCTTCACCTTCGTTACCCCATCTCCGACGGCTTCAACCGTGCCGGCGGCGTCGGAGCCCGGCGTGTACGGCAAGTGCGGTTTGATGGCGTAAGTGCCGGCGCGCATGTAGGTATCGTACGGATTGACGCCGGCGGCGCGCACACGCACCAGTATTTGACCCGCATTTGGCATGGGCGTGGGGACTTCTTCGAGTTTCAGGACTTCGGGGCCGCCAAATTGATGTACGCGAATTGCCTTCATGTGAGTTCTCCATTGAATTGCGAGCTAGAACTCTTGGGAGGCGAAGTTTACGCATAGCGCGGCCGGAAGTCCGCGCCGCTCTTAGAAGTGATCGTCGATGCTTACCGCTTCAGCCTTCTTCTCCACTAGACCTGTCGATTCGCCCCATGCGGTTGTCTGCCAATTGTCCTTTCCTTTTTTCGGTGGAATCCAAGGAGGTAAGGACTGATTCAAATAAGTCGCCAGCGCGAAGATGTAAGGCTCGTACATGCCGCGCAACGCGCTGAGCTTACGATCCGCTTCCTCTCCATCTTTCAATTTCAAGCCATGCTGCGCCAGCGTGTCCCGAATGCGGCTCAGTTCCGCCGCTGTAAGGCGTTCGTGAGGAAGTGCTTTCGGTTCGGTGCCGAAGACTTGTGATAGATCAACGACCGCATGGCGCGCAATAGCAAACGTAAGTTCTGCCTGTCGCTCGCAGGCGTCTTCGATGCCGACCTTGAGCAGCGCGCAGGTGTCGAGAATTGCGGTTAGCGAAGCGATCCACGACTGGTTATCGTGCTGCGAGCGAAAGAACGCCAAGACGGGGTAGGAAAGGTGGCTCTCCATCAATTCAGCGGACCACAATTCCCAGTCCTTTAGGAGCTCGCGCAAAGCGTGCTGGCCGCCCTCGTAGCTGTGGCGGCGCAGGAGTTCTCCGGCGGTGGGAGGAGTGCCGGCGCGCGAGTCCAGCAGCGAAATGTTCACCTCGCGCTGGGAGAAAGAGCTGTAGATGAACGGCAGGTAGCCGATGATCGCCGCCAGGAACCCGAAACCGAAGCCGCCTTCGGCAACCACGAGCAAGCGCGCCAGGCCTGAGCGAGGCACAACGTCCCCCAGGCCCAAGGTGAAAAATGTGGTTCCACTCAAGTACACGTCGGTCCAGAAGCCAGGATGCGAGCCTCCACCGACGAGCGCTGAGCCTGTTCCGTATTGCATCAGGCCGAAACCGAACACCAGGCCGATGGCCCAGACTCCGATGAGCAGCAGCAGAGAGAGCGGTCCGTAAAAGCCGAGCAATGCTTCACGCGGCTTCCGCGCCGGCACCAGGTTCACCAGGAATTTCCAAACTCCCCACGTAAATCGGAAAAACAGCCTGGTCAGGCGAAACTTTCGCGTTACGCGGCGGGGCAGAATGATAGCTTCAAAGGCGTCCCAGACCACGATGAGAAAAAGCGCAACGCCTGCTAAAAATTCGCCCGGAGCTGGAATCACGGAAGTCATTAATTCCTCGGCTCGGCAACCAAACGCGCTGGCCTAGGATTCAAGGCGTGCGCTGACGGAGATTTCCGCTTTGAAGAGCTTGGAAACGGGGCAGCCTGTTTCGGCGGCTTTCACAGCGGCGTCAAACTTCGCTTTGTCGGCGCCGGGAACGCGGGCAACCAGGTCGAGATGGCTCTTGGTGATGCTGAAGCCGTCTCCGACTTTTTCCAGGCTCACGGTTGCGGTAGTCTCCAGCTTCTGGGCGATCAAGCCGGCGCCGCCAAGCTGCGCGGAAAGCGCCATCGTGAAACACCCGGCGTGCGCCGCGGCCAGCAGCTCTTCGGGATTGGTGCCTACGCCGTTCTCGAAGCGCGTGCTGAAGGAATACGGTGTTTGCTTGAGAACGCCGCTGTCGGTGGAAATAGAGCCTTTGCCGCTCTTGAGGTCACCCTGCCAGACGGCGCTTGCTTTGCGTTGCATGATATCTCTCCTTGCTACTCTGTGAAAACTTTGAACAATTTGTAATCCAGAGGATTCGATTCTTTGACGCCTCCGAAGGGTATATTGAACGCGCGAAGCTGTCGAGGGTCGCGTCACGCACCATGTCTTCCATATTTGATCGCACCGCGGATCGGCCATGGCCGTTGCCGTCCGGCCCTTGGATCATGGCGCAGTCATGGCACGACCTTCTGTTCGTGCACTGGGCGGTAGAAGCGGCCGTGCTGCGGCCCCACGTTCCAGCGAAACTTGAGATCGATATGTTCGAGGGACGAGCGTGGCTCGGCATTGTGCCGTTTCGCATGACAGGTGTGCGATTGCGCTGGATGCCTCCGCTGCCCTGGATCTCGGTGTTTCCGGAGTTAAACGTTCGGACCTATGTGACGGCTCAGGACGAGCCTGGCGTTTGGTTCTTCAGCCTCGATGCTGCAAACCCTATAGCCGTGGCCGCGGCTCGGCTGTCGTTTCATCTGCCTTATTTCCATGCGCGCATGAAGTGCAGCGAAGTCGACGGCTGGATTCAGTATCAAAGCGAGCGCTCTCATCCGGGCGCGCCCGGTGCTGCTTTTGAGGCACGATACCGGGCGACCGGCGATTCGTTCGAAGCGCAGCGGGGAACGCTGGCGCACTTCCTGACGGAGCGCTATTGCCTCTATTCGGCGGCATCGAAAGGGCGCGTTTACCGCGGCGAAATCCATCATCCGCCCTGGCTGCTGCAACCAGCCGAGGCGCAATTCACGCGAAACTCAATGGCGCAAGCCGCGGGCCTAGCTCTTCCCAATAGCCTGCCACTTTTGCATTTCGCGCGGTGCCAGGACATGGTTGCGTGGGCGCCGCACCAAATCGACTAAATGCTTTCACCACTTGTGAAATACGAAGAACACGGCGAGAGCAATGCAACCAAATCCCGCCGCGTAATTCCACTTCAGTTTCTCGCCGAGGTACAAGATGGAAAAGACTGAAAATACCGATAGCGTGATCACTTCCTGGATGGTCTTGAGCTGAGCGGTCGTGAACTCGTACGAGCCAATACGATTTGCCGGGACCTGGAAACAGTATTCGAAGAAGGCGATGCCCCAACTTGCGAGGATGACTTTCCAAAGCGCCTCGCTGCGGTATTTGAGGTGGCCATACCAGGCAAACGTCATGAAGATATTCGAGACGGTCAGCAGCAAGATCGTTCGCACAATTGTCTCCGGCGTACTAAGAGTCACTTTCTCAGACGCAGTGTAATGGGGAACCGTTGCGGAGTAATAAGATTTGCACGCGCGCTGCCCGAGAGAGAACGGTTCGTTATGGGCAATGCAAGTTTCGGCACGCTAAAAACATCTTTGTGTTCCTGTGCTGCTGAAGGGGATTAGCGTAGATACACTAGGTGCCATTTCCTTCGAGGAGAGGCATTGTGAACAGACGTGCCCAATTGTGCGCACGACTATCGAGTTTCTTGGTAGCGACGTTGCTATCAGGCATTTTTCCCACCGGACAGGCGCAAACGTCGACCACTTTGGTGGCCACGGGCTCCAGCCTTCCGGAGCCCCTGTATGTTGCCTGGGGTGAGGCTTACCATGCGCAGCATCCAGAAACACAGTTGCGCTATATTCCCGAAGGTACTGCCGACAGCGCTCGCAAGGTTCTTGGGGGTGTGGGCGACTGGGGCGGCGGCGATGCACCTATTCCGGAAAATAGCTTAAAGAGCGCGGCTGTCCCTGTGTTGGAATTGCCGACCGTTCTGATTGGCATTGCAGTCGTGTATAACCTGCCCAATACACCCGGGGACCTTCGGCTCTCTGGACCGGTACTCGCGGATATTTTCCTGGGCAAGACGAAGTCCTGGAACGACCCGGCAATCGCCAAACTGAATCCTGCGATGAAGCTTCCTGCGCAGCCGATTCAGGTGATTCATCGCGCGGACGGCAAGGGCGCGAATTACATCCTCTCTGATTTTCTCTGCAAAGTGAGCCCCGAATTCCTGGTGAAGGCAGGGCGAGGCGAATCGCCGAAGTGGCCGATCGGATTAAGCACGGCCAGGTCTCAAGACATGACGGACAAGGTGCGCGCAACCCAGTGGTCCATCGGGTACACAGAATCAAATCTCGCGCAAATGGCTTCGTTGAAAATGGCACGCGTCAAGAATCCCGCTGGCGAGTTTGTTCTGCCCACGACGAAATCGATCTCTACCGCGGCTCTCGGAGCGAAGATGCGGGGCGACTTCCGCGTTTCCCTGACTAACGCGCCCGGACGGGACAGCTACCCTGTCACTAGTTTTACCTGGCTGTACATTCCGGCGAAATCAAAGAATCCCGAGCGGGGCCGCGCCGTGACTGCCTATCTAAGATGGGTTTACGGCGAGGGTCAAAAGATCGCGCAAGAGCGAGGCTACGCCACCCTGCCAAATGAGCTGCTCGCTAAAGTAACCGCCTCCGTTGCTGGGGTTCGCTGATGTCTCAGACTTATCGGCGCAGCGGAGATGCCGGATCGCGTTGTGAAATCTCCAGTGCTACCTCGCGCATTTCTTCGTGAATGGTTCCGTTGGTGGCCAATATCACCGGACCCCCGAGCCGATAGGGCTGGCCGGAAAAATCGCTGACCTTTCCACCTGCTTCCTCCACGAGCAACACACCCGCAGCGGTGTCCCATTTCTGCAGGCCGAACTCCCAGAAGCCGTCGAAGCGCCCCGCGGCCACACAGGCAAGATCGAGGGCGGCGGAGCCATCTCGGCGCACGCCGTGGGAACGCAAGGTGAAGTCCCAGTAGTAATGAATGTTGGGGTTGGCCAAGCGCTTGTGCACCGGAAAGCCGGTGCAAAGCAGGCTCGTCGAGAGCGTGGCTACCTTTGAAACGTGGATCTCTCTGCCGTTCAGTGTTGCTCCTTCGCCGCGCGCGGCCGCGAACAGTTCATTGTAAAAGGGGTTGAAGACGACCCCTGCGATTACCGTGTCACGCTGCGCCAAGGCAATGGAGACGCAAAAACACGGATATCCATGCGCAAAGTTCGTAGTGCCGTCGAGGGGATCGACATGCCACCGGTATTCGGAATCAGAGGCGCTCTCGTGCCCTGTTCCCTCTTCAGCGGCTATCGCGTGCTCAGGGAAATACTGCGTCAAGCGCCTTACAATGGTGGCTTCCGAGCGCTTGTCTGCCTGAGTCACCAAATCGACGTCGCCCTTGTACGAAATCTGCAGCGGGCGGTCAAATTCCTCGCGCAAAATCGCGCCGGCCTCTCGCGCTACCTCTGCCGCTGCCTTTAAATAGTCTTCGCTCATCAAGAATCTGGCTCGCCCGGCATCCGCCAGCAGACGCTACCCACTTTACCATCTGCCGCAGTTCTGAACTCTGTTCAACACTGCGTGGTCGCAATCAGAACCACATCTGTGCCAAGCGTCTAAAGACTGAGAACAACCTATTGAGAAGTTACGACGACAACTACATGGAGCCACAGGTTTCAGGGATAGCGAACGCTTGACCTGCACCTTGACTTGGAGTGTTGGTCGTTCGGTGGGCTAGCCCATCTTGAGTATCCAGGCTCCAAAACCCTTTTTCAGCTGTGCCTATTTCCTGGAATCCAGGCACGAAAGCGCCGCGATCTTCGCGTTGGGGGATTCGTAATCTGCGCTTCCTTTGGAATCCTGCATGGACATGAATACCCAGTCGCTGGATTCTTCCGCGGTCTTGCTGAACTTGAACACGATCATTCCCTGGCTGTCTGACTTATAGCTCATGTCTCGCGTGATGATCGGATAGAGGTTCTTGGTCTCGTCTCCAATTGGTGGCCCGCAACGCGCGACCAATCGTTCTGGCGTCAAGTTGTTGACGGCAATGAATTGCCGATTTTCGCGCCGCTCTTTGAACCAGCCCGGCGCGGCGATTAGCACACGCACGCCAACTATGGCCGCAATACATCCCGCGGCGATGAGCAGCTTACTTTTCATCACAAACCTCCTGAGGGCCGATACCAGCATCATCGCCCCGCAGGTCAGTCCCCGATCTGCTTTTCTTTGGGCAACCGCCAGAGAGTCACTTGGCCTTAGGAACAGGGTACTCCGCGATGCGCTATAATTCGTGAGCAACCTTGTTTGTGACGGTCGGACTCTTTCCCAGAGGTATTCACTGTGCGGTTTGCTTTGCTTGCTACTCCCTTCCTTGCGTGCTTCGCGGCCTCTGCCTTCTCCGCGCAATTGCCTGCGGCCAAGACGGATCCATTGGCCAAGCCGGCGGCTGGCCAGGGAGCAGCGCCATGCTCGGCCACGGAGGCATCGTGTGCGGAGGCGGCGGCGAAGATTCTGCCTCAGGTCATGGGACCTTCGCCGCTTGAGCAAAATTTGCGACGGCTGACGGATGAAGTGGGCGGCCGCGTCACCGGCTCGCCGGAGATGGCCAAGGCAGTGGACTGGGCCGTGGCTGCTTTCCGTGCTGAAGGTGTCGACGTGCACACCGAGAAGTACACGCTGCCGCTGACTTGGAGCGAAGGGGAAACACGCCTGGAATTGCTTGGGCCGGTCAAGTTTCCGGTGCGCTTGGTCGCCGTAGGCTGGTCGCCCTCAACTCCAGCCGGCGGCATCGAAGCCAACCTCGTTGATATCGGCTATGGCAATGAACAGGACTTTGCGCGAGCGGGCGCCGCGGTAAAGGGTGCCATTCTTCTTGCCTCTTCCGGTCTTGGCTCAACTTGGGCTGATCTTTTCAACGAGTACACACAACCGCCGGGAGTAATCGAGCGTGCCGCAAAGCGTGGCGCGGCCGCGATTCTCTGGATGGGCGCCCGCGAGCGCTTGCTGTTGTACCGGCACACAAATACCGGCGACGGAACGCTGGATCGCATTCCCCAGGCCGTGGTCGCCCGCGAAGACGCCATGCGTTTGTCACGAACGATTGCCGCCTATCCCGGCAAAGTCCGCGTGCGTTTCAGCATGCCAAACAAGATCGGCGGCGCAGTGGAGCAGGAAAACGTGGTCGGTGAAATTCGCGGACGCGAGAAGCCAGACGAAGCAGTCATTATCGGAGCGCACCTCGATTCGTGGGACCTGGGTACCGGCGCACTCGATAACGGCTGCAATGCAGCGCTGGTGATCGAAGCAGCACGCGCCATCAAAGCCACAGGATTGGTGCCGCGGCGCACCATTCGCTTCGTGCTCTTCAGCGGCGAGGAGCAAGGCATGTACGGCTCCTGGCAATATGCGCTGGCGCACCGCGCAGAACTTGACAAGATTCGCGCCGTGGTAGTCTTCGATTCCGGCGTCGGACGCGTCACCGGCTATTCTCTAACCGGACGCGGCGACATCGAAAGCGGCGTTCGCGAAATCCTCAAGCCGCTCGATTCCTGGGACGTCTCCCACCACACACTCGACGGCGACATCGGCACGGACAATTGGGATTTCTTTCTCGAAGGGGTTCCCACGCTGGTCGCCGAGCAGGACGAAGCCAACTATCTGCCCAACTATCACGCGGCATCCGACACCTTCGACAAAGTGGACATCCGCGAGCTGAAGATCAACACCGCACTTGCTGCTGTCACCGCGTGGGGCATCGCCGACCGCGCAGAGCCACTCGGCAAACGTTTATCGCGCATCGAAATCGACCGGCTGCTGAAAGAAACGCATCTCGACGAAAAGATGATGCAACTCGGCTACTGGGAGCCTTGGCAAAACGGCACAAGAGGCCGAAAACCATAAAGAAGGAAATGCCCACGGAGACGCGGCGTCACGAAACCGGAAATATGGCTGAATCAATTCTGGCAGTGGATTACGGCCGCGCGCGTATCGGCTTGGCCATTGCCGAAACGGAAGCGCAGCTTCCGCGACCGCTCCTTACTCTCGAGCGCGTCAACCGCAATGAAGACATGCGGCGATTGCGCGAACTTGCTCGCGAACATGGTGTCCGCCAAATCGTCGTCGGGCTGCCTCTCCGTCTAGACGGCACGCGCGGCGAAATGGCGGAAGAGGCCACCCGCTTCGCCTCGCGCCTCCGCAAGCAACTGGGGTTGCCCGTGGACATGCTCGATGAGCGCCTCACCAGCTGGGAAGCGGAACGTTTGCTCGAAGAACAGTCCGGAAGAGTTTTGCATGATGCGAAAACGCATGGCAAAGGTGAGCGAAGGCCTGCCAGCGCCTCCGTAGACGCTGTCGCCGCAGCCGTGATTTTGAAAGAATACCTGGAGCAGCGGCGCGCGACGAAACCCAACCAAGAACACATCTAATCTTCGTGGGTCGCACGGCCGCACTAAGACATGCGCGGCGCGGGAGCGTAACTAATTTGGCTCCCGCATGACCGCGAAATTCGATAAAGCCTGCGGAAACAGGCAAAATTGATAAGTGAAGATTATCGACCGCCGCCAACGCAAAGGAGCTGGCTGAATTGAAAAGAACTCTAGCAGTCGGCGCCGTGCTAGTGTTGCTCGCGGTCGCGGGAGCCGCGGCTTGGATGTGGTATGGCATCCAACAGCCATATCAGGGCTTTGCCGCGCAAGGCGTCTTCGTCGATCTGCTCCACGGCGCCTCCAGCAGAGCCGTCGCGCGTCTCCTGAAGCAAAACGGCGTGATTCGCAGCGCGTTCGCCTTCGAAGTGTACGCGCGGCGCCATCCCAGGCGCCGGTTGCAAGCCGGTGAATATTTCTTCGACCACGCCATCAGCGGTCACGATGTATTCTGGCAAATTGCCGACGGCCATATCTACGAGCAGCCGTTCACCGTCCGTGAAGGTGAGACCATCTTTGACATCGCCCACGACTTTGAAGTAGAAAAACTAATGACCGCCGACGAATTCCTGGCCGCAGCCCAAAATCCCGAACTGATTCGCGACATTGCCCCGCACGCCAAAACACTCGAAGGCTTCTTATTTCCTGCGACATATTTCCTGCCCAGGCATCCAACTCCAACAGATGTGACCGCCGAGATGGTCCGCAAATTCAAAGAAGAGTGGCAACGCATCTCTCCTCCGGAGAGCAAGCGCGACACGACTGGCTTGGAACATGGCCGCCCTGTGGCCTCAGTCGTCACGCTCGCCTCTCTCGTCGAACGTGAAACGCCCAAGCCAGAGGAGCGCCCGCTCGTGGCAGGCGCCTTTGAAAATCGACTCCGGAAAAATATTCCGCTGCAATGCGATCCGACAGTGATTTACGCCCTGCAAGACGCCGGGCAATACAACGGCAAGCTCACCGGTGCCGATTTGCGCTTCCCATCGCCGTACAACACCTATGTGCATCCTGGTCTGCCGCCGGGTCCTATCGGCAATCCCGGGGCGGGCTCGCTGCGCGCCGCATTGGACCCGGCGAAGACAGATTACTTGTATTTCGTCGCCAATACCCAGGGTGGCCACTTCTTCGCCGCCACGCTCACAGAACACAATCACAATGTAACCAAGTACCGCCGCCTGCTCGCGGGATTGCCTGCTGACCCTCCGACTCCGCCGCCCGCTCCCCCCGCGCCTCACAAACAAACAACGAAGGCACTCAGGAAGCACGCTACGGCCGCCAAGAAATCTCAAGGCAAGCACAAAGCTCACCCTAAGCAGCAAAAGGTCGCGGCCCAATGAACGATATGTTGAGCACCAAGAAGGCTCTGATTCTGCAGGCCGCGCGAGCCATCGCCGCTCAGAAATTTACTCCCGCGGAAATCGAGCAAGTGCGCCGGCGCCTCATCGCCGAGCATGGGGAGGAAGGAAAAACTGGCACGGACTACATTGCCGACGTTTTGAAAAGCGCCGGTATGCGCGTCGTGCTATCCCAGCAGGAAGAAGCAGAAGAACAGTATGAGGAAGAGTTCGAAGACTTGCTGCATTTCAAAACGCTGGAGGATGCGGAACTCAGCATCATGCGTCTCGACGAGCTGATGCGCAAATTCCAAGCGCACGGCGAGCGCGCTGCTGTCGAGCGCGTCTTGAACGTCGCGCGCCTCGGCAAGCGCCGCGCCGAAATGATTTCTCGCAATCCCAAGGTCGAGCCCAACAAGCGCGCCGAAAAGATCGAAATCGCCAACTGGTTTCGCATCTGGCTCGAAACCCCGGACGCCTTCTTCGATTGGCTCGACGTCCGCAAACAAGCACCGGAGTTTCAGGCAAAATTTCCCCAGGCAGAATCCGAAGTATGAGCGCCCCCGGCAAGCCGCCTCTCGATCCCAGAGTGTTAGAGCTGCCGCCGTTCTCCCTCGATGTCGAAGCCCTCGACCTCGGTGCCGATGTCAAAGCCGTTGGCCTCGAGTTGCTCGATACCGAAAGCCGTGAACCCGTCCGCGGCAAAGACGCAGCCGCCATTTGGGCCGCGGTTTTCCCCGCTCTCGCTGCGAATGAATTCTTCGTTGTGGACTTCTTCAGCCACATCGACCGCGTTCGCGAATTCTGCAAGCTTCACGAAATTCACTACCGCGAAGCCGCCGAACGTTGTCTGGTACTTCCGCACCCGAGCGAGACGCAGCTCGAGGAACTCTTCCAGCGCTTCGAAGGCGAGACCTTTGGTGTCCGTGCCGGTGGTCCGGCGCAAGACGGCGACGCCGAGCTCGAAAAAGAGCTCTCGCGCCGCGGCCTCGATGCCTATCAACCTGCGTGTGCCCGTTACACTTTTTGTGCCGTTTGCGAACCCGAAGACGGCTGGGTGACGCTCCTCAGCCAAACGCTCTGGCCCACCGAAGTCATCCGCCGCGTTCGCCCGGCAGTGCAAAAATTTGACGTTTACATTGCGCGGCCTCACTGAATCCGTGGCCCATGGCTCCGCTGCGTTGACGCGCATTCCTGTGGTTGCTAGATTGCTTCATTTGTGCGGATGAGGACGGCCGGATTGAACATACGTGTGCTGACTTGGATGGTCTGGACGACACTGGCGTCGCTTTCTTGCGGCTGCGGTGGCCGAGTCATCAAATCGACCACCAAATTGCCTCCGCTGGCCAAACCCGTCGTCCGCGACGCAACTCGCGACGAACTGCTCGAGAAATACAACGAAATCGCCCGCGCGGTGAAAAGTGTGAACGCCACCGTTGAGCTCAAGCCCACCGCCGGCTCGAAGTACAGCGGCGTCATCGAGGAGTACCACGAGGTGAAAGCTTTCCTCCTGGCCCAACGCCCCGCGCAAATCCGCATGATTGGCCAGGCGCCCGTCATCGGCAAAACGATCTTCGATATGGCTAGTGACGGCGAAACTTTTCGCGTCTACATCCCCTCGAAAAACAAATTTCTCGTCGGCTCGGTGGCGGCGGAGCGTATCAGCGAAAAGCCTATCGAGAACTTGCGTCCACAACACTTGCTGGATGCCCTCCTATGGCCCGAGGTTCGCAAAGAAGAGAATGTGCCCTTCGAGGAATTCAACGACGAGGCCGCGCGCTACTACGTCTTGACCGTGCTGCGCGGCGGCTACCGCACGGAGATACTCCGCAAGATCTGGTTCGATCGCGCCGATTTGCAGGTCTCCCGCCTGCAATCCTTCGGTCCGCGGGGCATTTTGCTTTCAGACGTTCACGTTTCGGATTGGCAGCCATTGGTAAGCGACCAGGAGAGCCCGACGCACCCAACGCTCAGCGGTATCAGCGCATTCCCCCGCCAGTTCCGCATTGAACGCCCTCACGATGACTACCGCCTCGACATGCTAATCATCAAACTCTCTCTAAATGAAGAACTGCCGCTCGACCGCTTCAAGCTCGAACAGCCACCAGGCAGCGACCTCGTGCGCGTAGGCGAGGCTGCGGAGGAGAAACCGCGATGATGGGCGAGCTCATCGTGCGCAATTTGCTGCATCGCCCGTTGCGCACCCTTGTCGGCGTGATGGCCGTCGCCGTCGAAGTTGCCCTCGTTGTGTTGATCGTCGGCCTCACTTCGGGCCTTCTTACGGAAACCGCCAAGCGCATCGAAGGAATCGGCGCGGACATCATGCTGCAGCCTCCCGCCGCCTCCATTTTTCTCGGTTTCAGCGGCTCGCCCATGCCCAGTAAGATTGGTGACAAGCTCGCACAGATGAAATACGTGAAAGCGGTGGCTCCCGCGCTTCTGCAATTCAACTCCACCGGCGGCGTCGAAGTGATTTACGGGATCAACCCCGAAACTTTTCGCGCCGTCTCCGGAGGCTTCGTCTTTCTGCAAGGCCACGACATGGAAGGTCCCGACGATTTGTTGGTCGATGACTGGGCCGCTAAAGCCAAAAAACTAAAAGTCGGCGACACTTACAACCTTCTAAATCACGACTGGCACGTAGTCGCTATCATCGAGCATGGCAAAGGTGCTCGTTTGTTCGTGCCTATTTCCACTCTGCAGGACCTGGTTGGCGCCCACGACAAAGCCTCTATCTTCCTCCTGAAGTGTACGCGCCCGGAGCACACCGAGGACGTAACGGAGCAAATTCGCGCCGTGCTCCCCGGTTACACTGTTCGCCCTCTAAAAGACTTCTTGTCGCTTATGACTTCCACAAACATCCCGGGCCTCGAGACCTTCATCCACGCCATGATCTCGTTGGCCATTGCCATCGGCCTCCTCGTGATTTTCCTCACCATGTACACCACGGTCATCGAGCGCACACGCGATATCGGTGTGCTGAAATCGCTCGGCGCCAATCGCGGCTTCATCGTACGCGCCCTCCTCACCGAATCCGCCGCGCTCTGCGTTTTCGGAATTGCCGCTGGCGTTGGATTGAGTTACGCCGTACGCGCGGCATTCCTTGCCGGGTTTCCGACGCTCTCGATTCTGATCACCCCGGAATGGGTGCTGCGCGCGGCCGGCATCGCTTTGGTGGGAGCGATAATTGGCGCAAGCTATCCGGCCTGGGTGGCCAGCCGCAAGGATCCGGTCGAGGCGCTTTCGTATGACTAGAGCCGCAATAATCAGGGACGACGCGGCTAGGCAGCGCACGGCAATCGCGGCTACAATACAGTCACCTGTCGGCGCATTTTCTTCAGGGCAAATTGATTTGGAGCCGATACTCAAAACCGAAGGTCTGTGGAAGCTCTACCGGGCCGGCCAAGTGGAGGTGCCTGCGCTCCGCGGCGTGGACTTTGAGGTCTTGCCGGGAGAGTCGGTTGCGGTCATGGGCCCGTCCGGCTGCGGAAAGTCCTCTCTTCTTTACGTCATCGGCGGATTGGCGCAGGCCACGCGAGGCCGCGTGCTCGTCGATGGCAACGATTTGACGGAGCTTAGCGATGCGGCTCGCACCAAGCTGCGGCGTCACAAGATCGGCTTCGTTTTCCAGCGCTTCAATCTGCTGCCCACCTTGACCGCCAAAGGCAACATCGCCATCGCGCAATTCATCCACGGCGACGGTTTCGATCCCCACCGCTTCGACGTCGTCACCAAGATGCTGGGCCTTGAAGGCCGCCTACACCACAAACCATCCGAGCTCTCCGGCGGCGAGCAGCAGCGCGTGGCCATCGCCCGCGCCATCATTAACGAACCTAAAATCCTTCTTGCCGATGAACCCACCGGCAACCTCGACTCCAAAAATTCCGAAATCGTCTTGCAGATGCTCCGCCAGCTCAATAAAAATCTGGGACAAACCATCGTGATGATCACGCACAATCCCGAAGCGGTCACCTATTTCGACCGTGTCGTGCACATGCGCGACGGGGTGATCGTCGACGGCATCCCGGCGGACTGATATGGCCGGCTTGAAGCAGATTCTCTCCAGGACGTTTTTCTGGTCTTACGAACGCGGAACCTGGCAGTATGACGTCGCCGTCGTTCTAGTTCTGATCTTTGTCTTGCTTACCCCTCGCGGCTGGTTCCGCGACCAGCCGCAAGTTGGCATGCCTGTCGCGTCGGACCAAGTTCAGCTCGTCCTTTTCTCCGATGATGGGCATCGGCAGGAGTACCGCGTTGACGCGCGCGTTCTCGCGCCCCCCGAGCAAACTCCCGCTTTGCAGAACGAACTGCACCAGGCTCTGCAGCGCGCTCTCCCTGATTTGCGCAACGGCCGATTCTCCATCACAAAAATCGAAGCCGTGCGCAACGGGGAAGGCACCGTGATCGCCTACGAAGTCGAAATTCGCCGCTAATCGGTGCGCACTTGGTTTTCCGTTCGTGAAACTCCTGGCGCGACGCGCGCATCCATTGCTATGTGCTACGATTACACCGATTTTCAAAACGCCGGCCCATCCTTCCGGCCGCAGGGGTTTAGCTTGAAAAATGCCGTTTCTTTGGTTGCGCCGGTGGGGCTTTGTGCGCTCGCCTGTATTCTGCTGTTGCATGCCTCCGCCGCGCAGGATAGCCCCCGCTGGACCACCCAAAGTGTTCTGAACATGATGGATAAGTCCGCGTCCGATTTTCATAGCCTGACTGCGGACATCGAGCACGTCAAATACACCGACGTGGTGAAGGACACTTCCACGGAAACCGGCCAGATTTTTGTGCGCCGCGACCAAAAAATGCGCATCGAGTTCACCAAGCCCGATCATCGCGTCATTCTGCGTACCGGAGATTCGCTATTCGTGTTTACGCCCAAAATCAATCGCGTCGAGGAATACAACCTTGGTAAGAACCGCGCTCTCGTCGATCAGTATGTGCTCCTGGGATTCGGCACGAAAAGCCAGAATATGGAGAAGAGCTACGATATTGCCCTGAGCGGCGAAGAAGAAATAGACCGCCACAAGACTTTTGTGCTGGCCCTCTCACCCAAATCCGAAGACGTTCGCAAGCAAATCACAAAAATTCAGATGTGGATCGACGCTTCTTCATGGCTGCCCATTCAGCAGAAATTCTTTGAGGCTGGTTCAGGCGACTACTTTCTCTTCAAGTATTCGAACATGATGAAAAACCTGAAGATTAGCGATTCCAAGTTCAAGCCTGACTGGCCCAAAAACGCTACGCGCATAAAGCCTCGCCAATAGCCGCGGCGTAATTCGATCGCCGCTCTTAGCCTGCAGCTCGCTCTTGGGCCAGCAATTGCTCCTTCCGCGAAAGCCCCCACCGATACCCCGCCAAGCTGCCGTCTTCACGAATCACCCGATGACAAGGCACCACAATCGAAACCGGATTCGTGGCGCAAGCCCGCGCCACTGCCCGCACCGCCTTCGGGCTTCCCACCGCCCGCGCCACCTGCGTATAGGTCCGCGTAATGCCCCGCGGAATTCTTTGCAGTTCCTGCCATACGCGCCGCTGAAATGCGGTTGCCTGCAAATCCAGGGGCAGCTCCAGCCGTGGCGGATTTCCCTCCACGCGCTGCACAATTTCCTTCACCCACTTCTCGAAAGAATCTCCGGCCGCGGAAATCTCTGCCTTTGGATACTCACCGCGCAGCTCTTCCACCAGCTTTGCCTCCGCGTCTCCCAGATAGACTGCCGAAATACCCCTCTCCGTCGCCCCAACCAAAATCTTTCCCAGCGATGATTTTGCGACTGCGTATCCGATCTTCATGCTCTTGCCTCCTTTGCGATATGTTGCCGGGGTCATGCCCAGTTGCGCGTTGCTGCTTTCATAGACGCGGCTCGTCGAACCGTAACCAGTTTCGTAAAGCGCTTCGGCGATTCCTTTTCCTTCTCTCAGCATTTTCTTAAAGCGTGCGAGCCGCAGAGCTGCTGCCAGATCGCGCGGCCGCAAGCCCGTCACCTGCAGGAATGCTCGTCGCAATGTCCCCGGAGTTGTGTCTAATCTTGCTGCCAGCGCAGCAAACCGCACGCCTTCGTCTTCCCCGAACTTGGCCAATTCGCGGGACGCGCGTTCCACCAGCGCCACCGGCCCCGCCACTTCATTGGGCTTGCAGCGTCGGCAGGGCCGGAATCCTTGCTTCTCCGCCTCCGCGCCAGTTTGAAAGAAAACCACGTTGCGCCGCAGCGGCCGCCGCGCCGGGCAAGACGGTCGACAGTAAATGTGCGTCGAACGCACCGCTAACACGAAGGTGCCGTCTGCGCGCGCATCGCGAGTAATCGTGGCGCGCCAGTAGCGCGCGGCGGCCCGCGGCGGAATGTTGCTTTTGATTTGGTGGCTCTTGCGGTTCATGTTCATGCGCCAACACTACCAACAACGCAAGAACCAATCTATCCGCGAACGCCCGTCAAAAACAGGTTTTTGTTACGGAGAGGTCAGGCTTCCGCGGGTTCGACGGCCCGGCGTTCTGCTCGCAGCGGCGTGCGGTGAGGTGCGGTAATCACCAACAAAACAGCGGTCAAAATCACTGCGGCGGCGATCACGGTGCGCGCGTTGATGGTCTCCCCGATGAGGAGCCACCCGAGAAAAAGCGCCACTACTGGATTTACAAACGCATAAGTCGCCACCCGCGTCGCCGTGCTTTTCTTCAAAATATAGATGTACGCGGTGAAACCCACCATCGACCCGAACACAATCAGATATCCAAGCGCCGCCCAAGAACGTGCCGAAATCGCTCTAAGATGGAGATCCCCGACCTCTCCCGACAGTATTCCCGCAATCCACAAGGAAACCCCACCCGCAAGGCTCTGCATCGCCGCTCCCATCAAGGGTGAGCCCGAGAGTCCGCCAGCATGTTTGGAGTAAACCGACCCGCTAGCCCAAGCCAGCGAGGCAATCACCAGAAGCCCTACTCCAAAGGGGTCGACGCGCCCGGACCCGCCTAGGTTTTTAGGCCCGACTAAGAGCGCCAGCCCGCTAAAACCGAGTAGCAACCCAGCCACCACCCGCGGTCCGGGTCGCGTGCCTCCAGGTCGCAGCCAATCCACCAGGACCATCCACAGCGAAACCGTCGCGACAAGTAGCGCGGTCACTCCCGAAGGAACCGTGCGTTCCGCCAAGCACACACCGCCATTCCCGAGAAACAACAGTAAGAATCCCGTAATGAAAGACATACGCCAGTGCGCCGCCGTCGGTCGCACTCCGGTTTTCCATCTCAGGATCGGGTAAAGAATGAAACCCGTTAGCAGGTGGCGTGAACCAGCCAACAAGAGCGGCGGAAACGACTCGATCCCAACGCGAATCGCCAGATACGTCGATCCCCAAACCACATACACAAGCCCGAACGCGATGACTACCAACGTGGAGGCTTTTGAAGCACGCGGCTCAACAGCGGGAGCCAAGGGCTCAGGATCACGTTCGAGCATGGTGGTGGACATTCTGACCTCACCGTAAAACCACAAACGTAAACGGCCGACCACGGCGTGTCCAGCGCCATATTGGATGAGCAAGTCCCTGCCATCGCGTCAATAGTGAATTAACAGAGCGCAATCATGCGGCAAGGTACTATAACTAAGCATTTGAGGTTAAGACACTTCCAGACTTTTCCACAGGTTGACCTCCACCCTCTTTAGTGGCATTTTAGCGGCCCACTCCGTTGTATCGGAAATGGCAGTCGGGCCATTTTTTCGGGACCAAGCAGCATGATGTAGCCGCATCTCCTGAGGGGCGAGATGAGTGCGAAGAATCGCGCAAGACCGCTGTTGACGCTGCCGGAAGAGAGTGCCGTGAAAGGTCGGCCTGTGCTCGCTGCCGCTCCGCAAGTGGTATCTAACCCTGCTGTGGTGCCGCCATGGCGCCTGACCCCGCTCTCTTCAGAGACTCAGCCCCGCCGGTTCGCCCGCGTGCCCACTCACGCCGTTGGCATTCATCCGGAGCACCGCGAATACCCGCGCGCCACCCTCAAGCTCCCGTTGCGATTGCGCAGCGTCAACAATATCCCCGAGGAATTTCCGGTCACTCTGGTTACGCGTGACATCAGCTCGACTGGCGTCTACTTCCTCTGCCCCAGGCCGCTGCCCATCGCAGCTTCGCTCGAGATCGAAATCGTTCTTGTCAGCAAGCCCATGGGTCACGGCAACGTTGTGCTCGCCACCAGGGCTCACGTGCGACGCTGTGAACCTGCAGCCATGCCCGGATGGTACGGAATCGCCGCCCCCTTCGATGAGGTGCAATTCGACCGCGACGATCGCGTCCCCGCCCGCTTCCTCAAGCCCTGAAATCTTCCTTCGACGAGCTTTTCAGCCTCAGGTTTTTCGATATCTCGCTTCCGAACTTTCCACAGCCCCGGCGCTTGCCGTCTTGAACACTCTTGACTAAACTCTCTCAGCCGCATTTAAGCTTTTTGAGTCATCGCAACATTGGCGATTTCGAAGTGGGGGGGAAGTGTCAGGGGGAAAAATGAAAAAGTTAGGGTGTGCCTTCATTCTATTTGCGTTTCTACTCGCGTGTGCCTCTTCAGGACATGCGCAGTCCCAGACCACGACCGGCAACGTCCAGGGCGACGTTGTCGATGAGCGCGGCGGCAGTGTCGCCGGCGCCACTGTCGTAGCCAAGAACCTCGACACCAATTTCACGCAGACGGAAAAGACCAACTCCGACGGCCATTTCGCTTTTCTCAGCCTCGCGCCCGGCCGCTATCAACTCACCATCAGCCAGCCCGGATTCGCCACCATTCTTCAGCAAAATGTGAAGCTCACCGTCGGTCAAGTCATTACCATCCCCGTCACCATGAAAATCTCCACCGTCTCCCAGCAAATCACCGTTTCTGACGTCCCCGTCATCGAAGTCACCAAGACCGTAAGCTCCTCCACACTCGACGAGGCCGCCATCGCGCAAACTCCCGTACTCGGCCGCAAATTCGAAGACCTGCTCACCTTGACTCCCGGCGTCAGCATCACCCAAGGTCCCGACGGCGACGAAATCAACATTAACGGTCAGCGCGGCATCTTCAACAACATCAGCCTCGATGGCGGCGACTACAACAATGGCTTTTTCGGCGAACAAATGGGTGGTCAGCGCGCGGCGATCGACATCACCCTCGAAGCCGTCAAGGAATTCCAGGTCGTCGCCAGCGGCGCCAATCCCGAATTCGGCCGCACCGCGGGCGGCGTCATCAACGTCATCACTAAGTCTGGCACCAACAACTTTCATGGAAGCGCCTTCGAATACTTCCGCACCGAAGCTCTTACCGCCGCCACCTCCGACGGCAAGCCGCTCGATAATTTCCGCCGCAACCAGTTCGGCGGCAGCTTCGGGGGCCCGCTCATCAAGGACAAGCTCTTCTTCTTCGCCGCCGCCGAAGGCATTCGCGAAGATCTCTCCCGCAAGAACCTCAGCGCCGCGATCGGCACGGCTTGCGCGTCGTCCCCCGTTTTTGACGGAACTCCCGTTACCGACGCGATAATCAATTCCAGCCCCGATTGCCAGCGTCTCGCGCTTCTCAATTTCTTCAAGAACACAGCCTTCCCGTCTCCCATTAAGAACACTGACGAAGGCCTTCCCGCTATTCACCAGATTCGGAACGCGTCCGTTTTCGGGCGCGTCGACTACAACCTCAACGCCAAAAATCAGATTTTCGGATCCTACAATTTCGATTGGTCCAAAAACCCGAACCAAACATTTGATGTCGGTACCTACGGCACCTCCGCCAACGGGATCGAAGGGCCATCAAAAATCCAGGCTATCAGCACCAATTGGTTCAGCACCGTCTCCAACACGATGCTGAATGAAGCCCACTTTACCTATGCCAGGGAAAACCGTCCACGCAACACCATTGATCCGACAAGCGTTCCGGATACTGCTATGGGATTTGGGACAACGTTCCGCTTCGGGCAGCCTTTCTTTCTCGAGCCTGCCATCGATGAAATTTTCTACCGCTACGACATCCGCGACAATTTCTCCGTTATCAAAGGCAAGCACGCCTTTAAGTTCGGGGGCGAATGGATTCACAGCCGCAATACCCAGATTTTCCGTGGCTTCTTCACCGGTCGCTATATTTTCGACGGCCCCGTCGGCTTCATGCACTATGTACTCAACGGACCCACCGTCAAGGAATGCAAGAACAACACGACCCAAGCAATCACCTACGTGGCGGCTTGCCCAGCTGGCACCACTTTCACCGGCGGCCCGCTATTGCTGTATCTCCAGCACGGGCCCGCGACGCAGGGAGAAACCTTCGATCAGTCGGGCGCGTCCAACATCGCCAATGAAGATATCTCTCTCTTCGTCCAAGACACCTGGAAGCTGTGGCGCAATTTCACGCTGAATTACGGCCTGCGCTGGGACGCTCAGAAATTCCCCGATCCAACCATCCCGCCTTCGCAAACAGCCTACGGTACGAACTTGGGCAATCCAGCTTTCCCATCAACTGGAAAACTGCCGAACCAATATAAGGAATTCCAACCCCGTATAGGTTTCGCCTGGGACATTCGAGGCAACGGCAAGTCCGCTCTGCGCGCAAGTTGGGGCATCTTCAACGCCCGCCAGAACATGCTCACTCAGGTCGGCGCCATCACCACCAACGGCGTGCAACAGCAAGCGTTCGCTGCCGGCTCGGCCTTCAACATTCCGCCTGCCTATGGAACCAATGCCGCCCCCATCCAGAATCCTCCGCCGGCTGGAAGCGCTCCTCCCACGTTCGTGGACGTCACGGTGTTCAGTCGAGACTATGCGAACCCGCGAATCTACACGACCAACGTCGGCTTCGAGCAGCAACTTCTGAACGACTTCGCGGCCTACGCGGACTTCACCATGTCCAAGGGCGTGCACCTGACTCGCTTCACCAACCCCAATGTCGGACCGGTCTCCGTTCTTCCCGTGAACGGCGACACCGCAAGCTACACCGGGACTGCTCCTTTCGCGAACCTGGGAGCCGTGACCGACACCGTCAGCTCCGCCAAATCGCTCTACCGCGGCGTTACCTTTGGCATGCGCAAGCGCATGAGCCATCGCTTCCTGTTCGACGCAAATTACACCTATTCGGTTGATAGGGACGATGACTCCAACGAGCGCGATCCCTTCACTTTCCGCTACGCCGATCTTCACAACCTCGGCGCCGAATATTCCTACTCCGACCGCGACGAGCGACACAAGTTTAATTTTTATACTGTCGCCAATCTCCCTTGGGGCTTTGACGCCAACGTCCGAATGCAAGCCCACTCCGCCCAGCCCATCACGGATAACTTCACTCTGAACCCGACGGGAGCGCCTTGCAGCGCCACCAACTCCAACACGCGCTTCGTGAACGGCACCGATTGCGGCCGCAATCACCTCCGCAAAGACAACGCCTTCTTTACCTTCGACTTCGGCGTCGCCAGGCCAATTCACCTCGGTGAACGCTTCAGGATCATCCCAAGGATTGAAGTGTTCAACGCCTTCAACAACAAAAACAACGTCAACCCACTCTCGACGCCGCAGCTCTTCGACTTCAACGGCTTCCTCCGAGTCGGCGTAGGCGACCCGCGCCAGGCGCAGCTATCCGTCCGCCTCGAGTTTTAAGCCGAGCCGAGGCATCACCCCGGTAGGGGCGCAGCACCGCTGCGCCCCATCTCGGCACGGTTTCAACACTCAAGACTCCGCCGCGTTTTGTTAGTGCCCCAATCTACCCGCCTGTACTCTGCTAATCTAATCAGGCCAAACATGTCCGCCACGGCAAAATGCAACATCCGCGGCGTCCTCTTCGACTGGGACGGCACGCTCCTCAACTCCTACCGCGCCGATTCCTCCGCCTATCTCGCCATGTTCCGCGAAATGGGCATTCCCTGGACGTTGGCCGACCTCACCCGCCACTATTCCCCCAATTGGTATCGCGTCTATCGCGCCGCCAAACTGCCCCGCGCTCGTTGGGATGATGCCGACCGCGCCTGGCGCAAACAATACGCCACGCATCGTCCCCAATTGATGCCAGGCGCCCGCCGTGTGCTGAAGCATCTCCGCGCGCGCCACCAGCTCGGAGTCGTCACCAGCGGTGACCGCGACCGCGTCGTGCGCCAGTTGCGCCTCTTCCAACTCGCCAATCTCTTCGCATCGCGCGTCTGCAGCGGAGACACACGTTACCGCAAGCCGCATCCCGCCCCGCTGCGTCTCGCGCTGCGCCAAATGTCGCTGGATCCCGCCGCCTGCGTCTACGTCGGCGATTCCCCCGAAGATCTCGAGATGGCCCGCCGCGCGGGAGTCCGTGCCATCGCCGTCCTCGGCCCTTTCCCCACCGAAGCCCGCCTGCGCGCCGCCAAACCCGACCTCCTCCTCAACTCCATCACCGATCTGCCCGACGCCTTGCGCCGCCTAACGTCTTAATGTCCCATGTAGGGGCGCAGCATGCTGCGCCCCAGCTTGGCGCGATGCAAACAACTATGGTCGTCCGGTAGGTCCGCCAACTACGACTGAGGTTTCGCCGGCGCATTCGGCGCTGCGGCAGGAGCGGGCGCCATCGCCGGCAGCGGCTTAAAATCCGTCCACTTGATCACCAACCGCACCGGCACGCTCACATCCTTCAGGTGCAGCGTGTCGTCCGACCGCTCATAATTCGGAAACCAGTATTTTCCGTCTACGTTCTCGCGGTACGTTTCAAACAGCGTGAACGGCAGCGTCGCCGAACGCACATCGCCCAGCTCGTTCACCCATCTCCCGTAGGTCTTCACCACTTCCAGATGCTTCGTGTCCACCCACACAATTCCGTCTAAATACGCATGCGCGCGATCCAGCACTTTCGGCTTCACTTTGAAAATGTAGCAGTCGATCTCGTCCACCTGCTCTTCGCCGATAAATTTCAAATCGTATTTCGCCAATTGGCTGCTAGTCAGCGGAAACGCCGGAATGCGGTCCAACTCCTTCACGTCCTCGCTTTCTAAATTGAAGTAATGCAGCGTCGACTGCGGCTTCTGCACCACTTTGCTGATCACCTGCCCGTTTGGCCCTCGCGTCGTCTCCGTCACCATCAGGAACTGCCCGGCCGGCTTGCCATCCTCGCCAAATTCATCGATGCGAATCGTCTTGCGATATCCGTAGTTCGGCCGCGCCGCCGAAAACTGGTCTTCCTTCTGCGAAAACCGCCGGATAATCTCATCCGGCGGCAACGACGGAGGCGCCGGAGTTTCCGGCTCCGTTCCCAACCGCCGCACATCATGTTCGGCAGGCGGCGCCAGCGGCGCAGACGGTGCATCTTGCGCGTTAACTCTCCATCCGCTCAGTGCCCCCGCGAAAATGGCAAAAACAAAAACCGCGCACGCGCGCGTCATCCTGAGGTCCCGCCGCCTTTCAGGTTTTAACGCGAAGTACTGGGCAACCCGCCAACTACGTGCACCCGTAGCGGCCGCCGACCGTGCCGGCCGCCTTTGCGTAAACCTAAAGATAATCTCAGCCAAAGGATTCATAACTCGTTTCGATGCAAAGCAACCGCTCCGAAGCCGCCTCGGCTTCCCCAGCGCATCAGCTTACCGCAAATACGGCCACGACACGGAACATCCGCCCCGCGTGCCCATTCGCACTCTGTTACAATCTACCGCTTTGTGAGCGAGCCCAAACAAGCCAGGCGCTACTTCGTCTCGGGAATCGTGCAAGGCGTCGGCTTCCGTTATTTCGCGCAGCACACCGCGGAGCGTCTGCATCTGACCGGCTACGCAAGAAACTTGCCGGATCGCCGCGTGGAGGTTTACGCCGTCGGCGCCGCCGGCCAGCTCGCCAAACTTCGCGATGCGCTCGAGCGCGGCCCCCTGGGCGCCAGCGTCAGCGAAGTTGCCGAACAGCACGCAGCCGTCGATTCGAATTACGAATTCGGTTTTGTCATCAATTACTGAGAGCGAGGAGCCTGTCGAATGAATGACCTCAAAAAGCTGATCCGCGAAGTCCCCGATTACCCCAAGCCGGGAATTCTCTTCTACGATCTCACCACGCTGCTCAAGGACAAGAAAGGTTTCCACGAGCTAATCGACCGCCTCTGCGCGCACTACAATGGTCACCCCATCGACGTGGTCGCTGGCATCGAAGCCCGCGGTTTTATCTTTGCTCCCGCACTCGCCTATAGTCTCCGCGCCGGTTTCGTTCCGGTGCGCAAACCCAAAAAGCTCCCCGCAAAAACTTCCAGCGTTTCCTACGCCCTAGAATATGGCACCGACACTCTCGAAATCCACGAAGACGCCGTCCAGCGCGGCGACCGCGTAATCATTTGCGACGACCTCCTCGCCACGGGCGGCACTGCAGCCGCCACCGTGAAGCTCGTCCAGCAACTGGGCGGAATAGTAGAAGGCGCCGCCTTCGCCGTTGAGCTAACCTTCCTCAACGGCCGCAAAAAGCTCCAAGGCCTAGACGTCTTCTCCCTAATCCAATACGACAAATAAAATTTTGGAGTCTGGCGGTCCTGTTTACCCTGAGCTTCGAAGGGCCGCCGCTTTCACCAGGTCAACACGAGAACCAAACAGGCGCTTCGCTCTACTTCGCCTTCCGCTGCCGCACCGCCTCAAACAACACCACTCCCGCTGCCACCGAAACATTCAACGACTTCACCGGACCCACCGTCGGCAACGACACCACAAAGTCGCACCGCTTCCGCGTCAACTCATGCAATCCCTTGCCTTCGCTGCCGAGCACAATCCCCACCGGCGACGTATAGTCCGCCTGCGTGTAACTCTTCTCCGCGCCCTCATCCAACCCAATCAGCCAGTAGCCCGCTTCCTTCAACTCCTCCATCGTCCGCGCCAAATTCGTGACCTTCGCCACCGGCATATGCTCCAGTGCCCCCGCGGAAGCCCGCGCCACCGTATCTGTCAGTCCCGCCGCGCGCCTCTCCGGAACAACCACGCCATGCGCGCCCGCCGCCAATGCCGTGCGAATGATCGCCCCCAAATTATGCGGATCCTCCACGCCGTCCAGCAAAACGATGAGCCCTTTTTCGCTTTTTCCAGGCCCAGCATTTGCCGCCGCAAGAATGTCCTCAAGCGTAGCCGCCGCCCGCGCCGCCGCCAGCGCTACCACTCCCTGATGATCTTTCGAGTCCGCCAACCGGTCGAGCTGCCCCCGCTCCTCGAAGCGCACCGAAATATTGCGCTCCCGCGCCAGCTGCACAATTTCTTCCACGCGCGTATCCTGCCGCCCCCGCGCAATCACAATGCGGTCAAACGCTCGCCCCGCCTCCAGCGCCTCCCGCACCGCATGTATCCCCGTCAATCGATCCATAGTCTTTATTCACGCGGTATACGCGTCGTTGTACGGGCACGGCACTGCCGTGCCCGCTCCTCAGTCCAGCGCTGCGCAAAACTCCAAAATCCGTTCTCTCGCCGATTTTACTCGCACCGCAAACGAAAGCTCCGCGGCCTCATCCAAAAGCAAAATCACGCGATCCAGTTCTCCCTCGCCGGCCCGCCCAGCAAGCGCCAGCCGAATCGGATGAAACAATTCCCGCCCGCGAATATCGAGCCGCTCTTTCAGCGCAGTAACGATCTCTTTAAATCGCTCGGAGCTCAGCGCCCCTCCCTCAAGTAACAAAAGCGCAAGCTGTCGCAAAACATCTCGCGCAGCATAGCGCGACAACACCGCATGACTCTCAACTCGCGCCAAAAGTTCCTGTGAATCGTAATGAAAGACCAGCGCCAACAATTCCGCAAGCGCCTCGCGATCCGCCGCCTGCGTACCCAAAATCGCCGCCGCATGTTCGCACCACGCAACCTGCTCCACCGAGAACTCATCTGCTGCCCACGCGCGTTCCCGCAGAATCCCAGCGACATCCGCAGCCGCAAACGGATTCACCGCAACGCCACCTGTATCGCGAGTCTCTTCCGGGATCATCCGCTGGATTCTACCGCAGTGCTGCGTTGTAGGGGCGCAGCACGCTGCCCCACAGCTAGGTACGATGTAAAGGGCTTGGCACTCTATGTTCCCGCAATCGTCGCTATCACATGCGCCGCAATCGCTTCCCCGCGCCCGATTGCGTCCACGCCTTCATTCGTCTTCGCCTTCAGATGAATCTTTTCCGCCGGCACGCCCAGCGCCCGCCCCAGCGCCTCCCGCATCTTCGGGAAATGCGGCCCGAGCTTTGGCTTCTCCGTGATCACCACGGCATCGACGTGCTCAATCGCAAAATGTTTCTCGGCCAGCAGCTTCTTTGCATGCTCCAAAAAAATCAGGCTATTCGCGCCCTTCCATTTCGGATCCGTGTCCGGAAAATGTGTCCCGATGTCCCCAAGTCCTGCCGCCCCAAGCAGCGCATCGCAAAGCGCATGCGCCAGCACATCGCCATCCGAATGCCCCACCGGCCCCTTATCAAATGGCAGCTCAATCCCGCCCACAATCAACTTCCGCCCTGCCTCCAAGCGATGCAGGTCATAGCCAATGCCGCAGCGCACGCTCATTTCTTCTGCCGCTCGCGTTCCATATAAAACCGTGCCAACTCCATGTCCGCAGGCTTGGTGATTTTCATGTTGCGCTCGGAGCCCAGCACCACGTGCACATCGTGACCCATCCGCTCCACCAAGCCGGCTTCATCGGAAGCATTGACGCCATCCGCCTGCGCCCGTGCGAATGCTTCCTTCAATAATTTCGTCGAAAACGCCTGCGGTGTCTGCGCCAGCACGATGCGCTCGCGCGGAATCGTCGCGGTAATCAGCGCCACATCTTCCGGCAAACTCGCGCGCTTCACTTCCTTCACCGTGTCCATCGCCGGAATTCCCAGAATCGCCGCTCTGCAGCTCCGCGCCTCTTCAATCACTCGCGCAATCTGCTCCCGCGTAACAAACGGCCGTACCGCGTCGTGCACCAAAACAATTTCCGTATCGTTCGAAACCAGCTCCAAAGCCTGCGCCACGGAATCTTGCCGGGAGTCCCCTCCGCGCACCACCCGCACATTTTGTTTCAGTTTTTCCCTTCGAATCCGTTCTTCCAGCCGTGCCACTTCGTCGCCGCGCGTAGCAACAATAATGTCCGTCACCAAAGCGCAGGAAGCAATCCGCCGCAAACTCAAAATCACAATCGGCACGCCATCCAATTCTAAAAATTGTTTTGGCGTGTCCGCGCCCATGCGCGTTCCAAGGCCAGCAGCCGGAAGAATGGCGGCGATGCGATTCATAGTGTTGCGCAGCTCAGCGCGACAAATGCGCGGTCAGCAAACTTCAAAGTGTACCTCAACCACAGCACGTAATGTATTGATGTTGGTCAGGAGACATAAATGCGGGGAACGCGTTGCGTGACGGCGCAGAGGAGATCGGAGGTGACCGTTCCGATGGCGCGCGCGACCGCGTTCGCTGGATGCACGTGTTCGCCGTCGGTGCCGTAGATGGTGACGATGTCGCCGATGTCGATGCCGGGGACGTCGGTAACATCGATCATTGTTACGTCCATGGAGACGATGCCGACTATGGGCGCGAGTTTGCCGTCGATTAGTACGCAGCCACGGCCGTTGCTGAGCGAGCGGTGAATGCCGTCGCCGTAACCCGCGGCGAGCACCGCAATCACGGAGGGGCGCTGCGGAATGAATTTTGCTCCGTAACCCACACTGGAGCCAGTGGGAACGCGGCGCAAGCTGATGATGCGCGTGCGTAGGCTCATCACAGGTTTTAGCGGCAGGCGGCGCTCGGCTTCGGCGCGCTGCTCCGGCGGATCGTAGCCGGGATGATAGCCGTAGAGAATCACGCCGGGGCGCACCATGTCTGCCCAACTCTCCGGGCGCGCGGCAATGGCGGCGCTGTTGGCCAAATGCACGATGCCGGTGTCGATGCCGAGCTTGCGCAGGCGATTGAGCGCGGCGTAGAAGCTCTTTTCCTGCTCGAGAGTTTGCTGGCCCTGCGGTGCAGGCGCGAAAGCCTCCGAGGATGCGAAATGGGTCATTACGCCGCTGAGGCGAAGATGTTTGCGTTTGGCGAGCTGGCGCGCGAAGCATTCCACGTCGCTGGTGGCGATGCCCAGGCGGTTCATGCCGGTATCCACTTTCAGGTGAAACGAAACCGGTTTGCGCGAGGCGCGCTTCGCAGCGGCGCGATCTAGCGCTTCTAGTTGTTCGCAGCGATGTACTACCGGAGTTAGGTCGTGCTTCAGGAGATTGGCTTCTTCGCCCGGCCAGAAACTGGTTAGCACCAGAATCGGCTTGCGCACGCCGGCTTTGCGGACGTCGATGCCTTCGTTGGTGCAGGTGACGCCGAACCAGTCCGAGCCGGCCTTCTCCAGGATCTTGGCGACTTGCGGGCCGCCGTGACCATAGCCGTTGCCCTTTACGATGGAGAGCACCTTGCGCGGCGTCTTGCGTTTTTCGTCGGCGGGATTGACGAAGTTGCGGATGGCGCGCAAGTTGTGCGTGAGCGCGGACGCGGAGACTTCGGCCCATACGGGGCGCCCTTCGATTTTCGGTTGGTCTTTCTGTCGCGCCATGGTCGTCCTGAGAGGAAAATAGTGTACGACATCCGCGCGGCCGGGGCCGAAGCGCCGCGCGAATGCTGCGTGAAAGACAACAGCCAAGTTGGATGCAATCGCCGTGCCGTGAGCGGGCGCGCGTTAATCATCCGCACCGTGCCCGTAAGTTACTGAACATGAGCAACATAGCCTCAGAGGGCTGTGACGCGTCCACATCGTATTTGCCCGCGCAGTGTCTGGAGGGCGACACCGTGGCCCTGGTGAACCACGGTCGAACAAAGTGCCAGCGGTGACCGTCCAACTGCTCGAATGCGACGGATTCTGCCCACTTGGCCGCGCTCGCAGCGCCTAGCTGTTTGTAGGACAATTGTTTTAGACGCGCTGCAAAACTTATACTCGACGCCAATCCCAGAGGAGATGCTAGCGATGTGCAGAAATATCAAAACACTTTTCAATTTCGATCCGCCGGTTACTGAAGAAGAGGTTCGCGCCGCGTCGCTCCAGTTCGTCAGAAAGATCACCGGCTTCAACAAGCCGTCGAAGGCAAACGAAGCTTCGTTCCTCGCGGCGGTCGATGAAGTGGCTGGCGTGTCCCTGCGTCTTCTGCAATCGCTGGAGACGACGGCCACGCCAAAGAATCGAGAAGAAGAAGCCGCAAAAGCAAGAGCCCGCGCAGCCGAGAGATTCGGCGCTTGAGTCTCGTGGAGTTTCAGCATGATGGGCGGCGATGCATCGAAATCGGCGACACAGGTTGTTGAGCCAGCGGGCGAAACGCGAGGTTCATCGCTATCTGCAGGGCCTTCCGATCTTCGCCGTCACAGGGCGGATCTGCATGCTGATGATTGCGCACGCGGCGTTCGACGTGACTGCGGTGGCAATGATCTACTGGAATCTGGAATCCAAGGTGGCTCACCTCGCCTTCAAATAGGCTGGGGCAGGCGCGATCAGGCCTGCAAACCGCCGCTGCAAATTCCCACCACGTGGTCAGTCAGGTCCGAAATATGTGACTATGTGAGCCGAGGATGCATCTCTCCAATGCAGCCCTGACGGGAACAGCTGAAAAAAGTCTGAGGAGACAGAAAGTTGAGGAACTTATGCCAACGGTTACGACCAAAGACGGCACGCAGATCTATTACAAGGATTGGGGCAAGGGGCAACCTGTGGTTTTCAGCCATGGCTGGCCGCTGAGCGCGGACGACTGGGACGGGCAGATGCTGTTCTTCGGGCAGCGTGGCTATCGCGTCATCGCGCATGACCGGCGGGGGCATGGGCGCTCCGACCAGACGTGGGACGGCAACGAAATGGACACGTACGCGGACGATCTCGCTGCCTTATTTGAAAAACTCGATCTTAAGGACGCGATAATGGTTGGACACTCAACCGGTGGTGGTGAAGTCGCACGCTACCTGGGCCGCCACGGCGCCAAGCGCGTTGCCAAAGCGGTGCTAATAAGCGCCGTGCCGCCGCTCATGCTGAAGACAGAAAAGAACCCGGGCGGACTGCCCATGTCGGTCTTCGACAGCCTTCGCGCAGCACTCGCAGCCAACCGGCCGCAGTTCTACAAGGACATCACTCTGCCGTTTTACGGATACAACCGGCCAGGCGCAAAGATTTCCGAGGGCATCCGGGAGCACTGGTGGTTGCAGGGAATGCTAGGAGGCGTCAAGCCCCACTATGACTGCATCAAGGCATTCTCGGAGACCGACTTCACCGAAGACCTGAAGAAGATCGATATCCCCGTGCTGGTGATGCACGGCGACGACGATCAGATTGTGCCGATCGGCGCCGCGGGCCTGATGTCCGCGAAGATACTGAAGAACGCAAGGCTGAAGGTCTATCCGGGCTTTCCGCATGGCATGCCTACGACCAACGCGGACCAAATCAACGCCGACCTACTGGTGTTCTTCAAGGAGCAGCGGCGAAGCGCTGGCGCGTGAGGAATCGCGCATCTGGGAACGCGGTGCGCTGTTTGGGGAACTAGGTGTCGCGGACATCTGGATTCACTGAGCAGCGCCCGTCGCCAGGGCTACAGCCCCCTCTTTCCGGCGATCCATTTCCGCGGGCTTGAAGCCCGCTTTCCCTGGCCTAAAAGTCCGGGGCTTCCACCACGGACGAATCGGAGGACGCTACGAAATTAGTGTCAGTGAATACTGGACTGCCGCGAGAAGTGATATGGCACGGGAGAAGTGTAACCACCGGGATCTACAAGCAACCCGTCGAGGGCCGAGTCGCTTTGCGCAAGCTCAATTTGGATGGCGACCGTCAGGCGGACCTCAGTGTACATGGGGGAGCGTACAAGGCCGTGTACTGCTACCCGGTCGCACATTACGAGTACTGGAAAAAAGAGTTGCCGGGTCAAGAGTTGCCGATGGGCATGTTCGGGGAGAACTTCACCACGGATGGTTGGCTGGAAGAGTCCGTCCATCTTGGCGACCGGTTCTCGGTGGGTTCCGCGGAAGTGGTGGTGACGCAGCCGCGCCTGCCTTGCTACAAACTTGGTGTGAGATTTCAGTCCGACGACATGGTCCGACGATTCCTGGCAAGCGGGCGCACGGGTTTTTATCTTGCGGTCACGCGCGAGGGGGAAGTCGGGGCCGGCGACGAGATCAAAGGGACTTCGCGAGACGACAATGCGGTCCCAGTCTCGGAAATCACTCGGTTGTATATTGCGAAAAGGTATGACGATGGCGACGTGAAGTCGTTACGGCGGGCTCTCCGGGTTGCCGCGTTGCCTGAGAGTTGGAAGGAGTACTTTCGCGAGCGGCTGGAGAGAGCAAGGGCTTGAGGTGATTCGGAGATGCAGGTCGGACCCGCGAGGAGGAAGGTAACGCACCCTTGGAGGCTCAGGGTGAAGAGGAGGGGGCCCCTCCCCCTAGGTTTTTCACAAGTGTTGATTCTAAACCTAGTTAAAGTCCTTTATTTTGATACACTTTTGCAAGTGTTGATTCTAAAGGTGGTTAGCCGAGAGCTCGATGGACCGCCTTTCGGTTTGGAAAAGCCCGCTGACCCTGCACTTCGCAGGGCGACTAAATCATGAGTTGCAAATTTAGGGGAGTCCTATGGATTCGAGGCGTACTGCTCTACAAGACTAATGTACAGTAAATAGTACCGTCTTGTCAACAGAAATATCTGGCGCAGCGCCTTTTAGGTGTCGTTACTATGTTCGATGGTCAATACGATTTTTCCTTGCGCGTGTCCTTTTTCAAGATAACGGATAGCGTCAGCAGCTTCGCTTAACGGATAACGTCTATCTATGACGGGTGCAACTTTTCCGGCTGCAAGCAGATCTCCCAGAAAGGCTAAATCCATCTGGTCTATTTTCGCTATGAAGAAACGCGCCTTCTTGCTCCCGCTCCGGGACAGTAATGGCCCCAGTAACGCAACTTGGAGAGCCTGAAGCCCACCACCGCCGGCCATAACGTAAATTCCGTTCTGACTCAGCGCGCGCAGGTAATCGAAAATCGAATGATGTGCGTTGGCAGCTAGAATCAGATCGTATCGCTGCCCACTTTTCGTGAAATCTTCTCGCGTGTAATCAATGATATGGTCTGCGCCAATGGATCGCGCCGTGTCCACTTTCTGCGTGCTGCACACGGCAGTGACTTCAGCGCCGAACGATTTGGCGATCTGGACCGCAAACGTGCCCACACCACCCGACGCGCCATCCACCAGAGCCTTTTGACCTGGCTGGATGCGTCCCTTATCACGAAGACCCTGAAGGGCAGTGAGTGCCGCGATTGGTAAGGCTGCTGCGTCCTCAAAGGAACTGTTGGCTGGCTTCGGCGCCAATTTATCTTCAGGCGCACAGACATACTCGGCGAAGGCCCCTCTGCACGCGCCGAACACCGCGTCGCCTGGTTTGAACTGGGTTACGTTCCTGCCAACCGCTTCGACTCGCCCTGCGATATCGTGGCCGGGGACCTTGCGTTTTGGTGCGCGCAGCCCGCCGCTCATTAGGCGAAGGAGGAACGGTTTACCTCTCATCAGGTGCAAGTCAACTGGATTTACGGATGCCGCGTAAAGCTTTATCAAGACCTCATTGTCCGCGGGCGTGGGTTTTGCAATCTCCGTGAACTGCAGCACATCCGGTGGGCCGTATTGTGTGCATACAATCGCTTTCATAAAGTGCTCTTCAAAGGACCCGTTCCGCTTCGCCGCGCGCCTTGCGATGACTCGGCGAGCACGTGGCCGTTATGCTGCAACTATATCCATATTCCAGTTGCCTCGCGGCCGAACGTTTATGTCGTACCCTTGCGTTGATATACATTTACTTGTATATTGGAATTGAGGTTTGCTGGTATAGTCGCCCGCGTGAGGGACGAAATTGAAGAGAGCAGGCTGGCGACTATTGCGTGGGAAGGTGACTCCCGGGAGGTTCTCAAGGACTTTCCCGAGGCCGTAAAACAGAATTTCGGATTTGAGCTTTGGCACCTTCAGTTAGGCGAGCGACCCAGCGATTACAGGCCGCTGCCCTCGATTGGCGCGGGAATTTTTGAAATGCGTGACCAGGACGAGAGGGCATGGTATCGCGTCGTTTATCTTTCGAGAATAAACGACGTAATTCATGTTCTTCATTGTTTCGAGAAGAAAAGCCGCGAGATGTCGAGAAGGGATTTTGAGAAGGCGAAGCAGCGGCTCAAGGCGGTCAAGGCGTGTTTAACAGAGGAGAAGAGGGATGAAAAGCGCAGCTAACAAGCCGACGCATATTACGCACGGCAACGTGATGGATGATTTGGGCTTTTCGCCGGAGAACGCAACGGCTCTAAAATTCAAGGCAGAACTGTATCGAGCCGTCTTGAAATACGCGAGCAAGTATTCACAAAAGGACTTGCAAGTGATTCTGGGGGAACCGCAGCCGCGGGTGAGCGAATTGCTGAATGGAAAGATCGCGAACAAGAGCGTGGACAAACTGCTCTACTACGCGGGCCGATTGGGCATCGAGGCTAAGGCGACCTTCGCGCAGAGTCGCAAAGATGTGGTGGAAAAAGAGTTGGCGCTGGCGGACTGAAGGCATGTTTTGTTGCTACAGGAAGTTACCGTGCCCTTATATAAACGACCAAAAGAAAGACCCACCCTTGCACAAACCGCAAGGATGGGGCACCCGGGCCGGGCGTGCAATGTGAAAAGAATCTTACTTATCGTGGCCTCGTTGTTCGCATTCCTTCCGGTGCCGGCAGGTGCATGTTCAATGGTCTCCTGCGTAGATAGAGGGATAGAGATGCGGCGCGACTTTATTATTACGGTCACGCATGACGGGAAGCCTCTGGCGGGCGTCAGTGTTCAGGTCACTGATGGTACTCAGGGGAAAAATGCAAAGTTATTTTCCGACGTAACCGCCCGCGAAGGATTGGTTCGCGTAACCAAACTCCCGCCGGGAGAATATTGGCTGCACGCTGCATTATTGGGAATTAGCGTAGCGGAACAGTGCTTCCATGTTGACGATCGGACATCGAGAAAAGCCAAAGGAAAATTGAAGTTCGAGTGGGTTGATGACGCTCCTGCGACCCGCGAGGTTGCAGGCAGGTTGATTGATTCTCAGCCGGGAAAGGGTGGCAATCCGTTATGGAATCTTCTCCACCGCACAGACATGCCGATCGCCGGAGCAACATTGAAGCTGCAGAATGTAGTAAGTGGTGCCGCGTTTACCACGGCTTCCGATCAGGATGGCGCTTTCAGGTTTGACGCTGTGCCGAGCGGAACCTATGCGCTGCACATTGAAGGTGGGAAGTCTGATCGAGACTATGACAGTACGGATTTGGCTATTAAGGTCAGTCCTTCCGCGAATCGAAATACGCTGCAGCTGTCAAGGAGAGACCCAGGCGGTGGAAGCTGCGGCGGTACTTATCTGGAACTTCGAGATACCCGCTGAAGGCTATGTGAAGCGTCAGTATATGCGCGGGGATGTTGGGCGAGATGGGAGGCCGGGGAGTGGACACGGAAGAAGTAGGACTCACACTCTTAGCACAATCGCAGGGCCGACGCTCACCAAGAGAAAGACCCACCCTTGTACAAGCCGCAAGGTTGGGCATCCAGCTAGATGGAGCGGTCACTCAATTTGGCTTTCAGGGCATCATACGGCGTGGAGACGTACTCGGGTAGCGGAAAACCGTGAAGGTTTTTCAGGTCACGATAGAACGACTCGAACAATTGAAACTCTTTGATCGAGAACGTGTCGGGTTGGGCGTTGAGTATCCAAAGAAGGTTGTAGAAATATTCCCCGAGCCGCTTGACGAAGTTGGATTGAAAGAAATGAACTGACCCCGAGCCAGCCATAATCCGGTAGCGACCCTTACCGTCCACATCATAGATGTGCTCTTCGCTCACCCTGGTCGCGATGTTGCTGCGAGCTCTGCTGCAGATGCCGAGCAGAGCGTCGACCTTTGGCGCAAGCGTCGATTGATCATCATCGACACTGAGCGTAACGACCATCGGACACCGAAGTCGAAACTCCTGGTGGCCGACGTCCTCAAAGTAGCTGTCTGGATCGAAATCCGCGCCGGCTACTGGCGTTAACCATAACCTATCTGGTTTGCCCCGCTCAGAAAACAGGAGCGGTAGCAACTCAGCGGAATAGATGTTCATCTCAGGTGGAGATTGCCTCACGACGCCTATGAAAAAAGGCAATTCGAGCCCCATGAGATAGTCGATCTTGTTGTCCGCCGACACCTCGGCCGCCGAACTCTTCACCTGGATAGCGAACGAGCTTCGGGGTATTAGCGCATTTCTACCCGACACCTCAATTATCTTGAATACAGTACAGAAAAAATCTGAGCCGAGATCGTCTGCAATTGAACTCGGTTGCGCGACAAAACTGAACCGAGAGAGTAGATACGCAGCCAGTCTCTCGTTTTCCCATCCCTTTCGAGGTGTCAATAGGTGGGGCACTTCAATCTCCTCTGAATTAAGCTCGGGATTGCCCGGAGGGTATCATCAGCGAAACACCTTACAAATCGTCGGGGGAGAATTGGGAGAAGGCGTCGGGGGCGGCTTCCTCGAACCTGGTTAGGCGGCTGCGGAAGACGAAGCGGACTGTGTCTGTGGGGCCGTTGCGTTGCTTGGCTATGCGTAGTTCGGTTTCTTCGCGCTCTTCGGGGGTGGCGCCGGCTTTGAAGAAGTGGGGGCGGTAGATGAACATGACAACGTCGGCGTCCTGCTCGATGGCGCCGGATTCGCGGAGGTCGGAGAGCTGGGGGCCGCGTTCGTCGCGCTCGGGGGCGCGGGTGAGCTGGCTGAGGACGAGGACGGGAATTTGCAGCTCCTTGGCGAGGCCTTTGAGGCCGCGGGAGATGCTGGCGACTTCTTCCTGGCGATTGCCGAAGCGGCCGCGCGCGGTGATCAACTGCAGGTAATCCACGATTAGGAGAGAGAGTCCTTTATCGCGCTTGAGGCGGCGAGCCTTAGCGCCAATTTCGAGGACGGAGATGGAGCCGGCGTCGTCGACCCAGATGGGGGAAGAGGAGATGGTGCCGAGGGCTTCGGTCATGCGGCGCCAGTCTTCGCGGGAGAGATGGCCGGTGCGGAATTTGTGGGCGTCGATCTGGGCTACGGAGGCTACGAGGCGCTGGAGGAGCGACTCCTTGGACATTTCGAGGCTGAAGACGGCGACGGGCTGGCCGGCGCGGATGGCGATGTTTTCGGCGAGGTTGAGGGCGAGCGCGGTTTTTCCTTGCGAGGGGCGCGCGGCGAGAATGAGCAGCTCGGAGGGCTGAAGGCCGGAGGTGAGTTTGTCGAGCTCAACGTAGCCGGTGGGGATGCCGGTGATGCTCTTGCCTTCGCGGAAGATTTTTTCGAGGCGCTCGAAATTGTCGCGGACGATGTCCCTGATCGGGAGGAGGCCGACGCGGATGCGGTCTTCGGCAAGCTGGAAGATGGAAGATTCGGCGTTGTCGAGGATGGCGTCGGCGCCGTCCTCACCTTCGAAGGCGCGCTGCTGGATGTTGTGGGTGGCGTGGATGAGATTGCGCAGGATGGCTTTTTCTTTGACGATGCGCGCGTAGTGCTCGACGTTGGAGACGCGGGGCATGCCGTCGGCGAGGGAGGCGAGGTAGGGCGCGCCGCCGGCGGCTTCGAGATCGCCGCGGCGGTGGAGCTCTTCGGTGAGGGTGATGAGGTCGATGGCTTGCTGGGCCTCGCCGAGCGCGATCATCTGGGTGAAGACGCGGCGGTGCTGGTCGAGAAAGAAATCTTCGGGCTTGAGATTTTCGATGGCGGCGTTGAGGGCGTTGTTGTCGAGGATTACGGCGCCGAGGACGGAACGCTCGGCATCGAGATTGTTGGGGAGAGGCTTTTCGAGGGCGGAGTCGGAGGGCATGGGTTGTTGTTATTTCGCTTTAGTTTCGCCTACGGTAACACAATCCCCTTTTGCCACGCAAGACCGGCTTGCGCACGGATCTCGCGGCAGATGGAAAATTTTCAGGTGGCGAGGATTACGCTGGGCTCGACCAATTTCCTGTTTGTTACTGCATGATTGTTGGGCGCATTGTGCGTGGAATGAGGGCGCGCGTCAATTGGAGTGGGTGTGCATGATTTTGCAAAATGTGCAAAAGTTTTTTTGAAAAGATAAGGACAGAAATCTTCTTGATGTTCTTCAATTCTTTTCATGCACAGACTGGAGGTTGGCAGCTTGATTTTGCCGGCGAGCGGAAAAGCCGCAGGGCTACGAAGACTTCGCCCTGCGCTACAGGTTAGGTCGCTGTGTGGGGGCATGAACAAGAACGCCGCCACTTGTGGAGAGTGGCGGCGCTGAAATCGCGATGGAAGAAAACTATATTACGATTCTTTTTCGACTTGGGCTTTTACTTCGGCGGTTACCTCGCGGAAGATTTTCACGGTGACGGGATATTCGCCGAGGGCTTTGATGGATTCGCGGAGATGGACCTGGCGCTTGTCGATCTTGAAGCCTTGCGCGGCGAGAGCTTCGGCGATGTCGGCGGAGGTGACGGAGCCGAAGAGTTGGTCGTTCTCGCCGGTCTTGCGGGTGAAGCGCACGGCGACGCCGTTGATGAGCGCGGCTTGCTTTTGCGCGGCATCGAGCTCGGTGGCGGTTTTCTTGGCCAGCGAGGTGCGAATGCGCTCGAGGGCTTTCATGTTGCCGGTGGTGGCTTCGATGGCGAGCTTGCGCGGCAGCAGGAAATTGCGGGCGTAGCCGGGCTTGACGGTGACGATGTCGCCGCGGTGGCCGAGTTTGTCGATGT
>Ga0209117_1000066_pt1 | contig 81230 bp, 69 predicted proteins | sample BlaSpr_A8_OM2_M2_FD_187978 | JGI IMG/M metagenome (GOLD analysis project Ga0209117, IMG submission 187978) | Forest soil microbial communities from Thunder Bay, Ontario, Canada - Black Spruce, Ontario site 2_A8_OM2_M2 (SPAdes) (version 2) | ecosystem: Environmental > Terrestrial > Soil > Boreal... | reverse complement strand
GGGTTCGATTGACGCCACCAAGTGGACCTCCAGCGGCGGAACCTGGTCGGTGGTGACCGGCACAGAACCCAACGGTCTTACCGGCACGATAGCGCAAGGCTCTACAGTTCGGCCACCTAATCAGATTCTTTATAGCTCGAGCTACAGCGCTGGCGATTACATCTTTGAAGTTAACGGCCTGCAACAGAGTGGACGCCACTGGGGTATCGGCACCAGAGTGAACGGGCCAACGAATTTCTATTCCACCAATCTGTATGCGGATCTGAATACCACCAACAATCTGTACGAATATAAGTGGTTGAACAACGACGGAACTGGAACTGCCATCCGGTTGGGAGCCACCGCTGTAGGCGCCATCAATCCCAACAGCTGGTACAAGCTGCGCATGGCGGTGCATAGTTCTTCTATCGATGTGTATCTCAACGATGTGCTTAAACTTCAGACCATCGACGACCAGTGGACCACTGGAGGAGTAGCGCTGTTTGGCGGCGAGAACATGGTTGCGAACTTCGCTTATGTTCGCGCTCGCCAATATGCCACGACTGAACCTACCGCTTCACTCGCAACGCCCGCTGCAGTCACCACATCCCAAGCAATAGTCACCCCGGGAAGCCTCAGTTTCGTAAACCAGACGGTGGGAACCACTAGCGCTAGTCAAGCAGTCGTCCTGAATAACCCTGGATCACAACCACTTCTTATCAGCAATATAAGCGTGACTGGCGACTATCTACAGACAAACAATTGTCCAGCCAGTCTTGCAGTGGGCCTAAGTTGTACGGTGAATGCGAGTTTCAGCCCAACTGCTATCCGCACGCGGACCGGGTCATTAACTTTTACCGACAATGCCCCCAGCGCGTCCCAGAGTGTTGCTTTGACGGGAATCGGTGGAATAACGGTGACGCTGACACCCCGCAACGCGGCGATAAATTTCACGCAGACGCAACAGTTCACGGCGACGGTGGCTGGGACGTCGAATACTGCAGTGAGCTGGTATGTGGACAACATCGCTGGAGGCTCTGCAACTGTCGGAACTATCAGCTCTGCAGGCTTTTATACTCCGCCGGCAGCGGTCGGTTCGCACACGGTTACAGCCATCAGCGCAGCCGATACCAGCTCCACGGGTTCCGCCACGATCTACATCTCTAATTCGAGCGGTGTCCTTACCTACCACAACGACAATTCGCGCACTGGACTCAACTCCGAAACCGCACTGACTCCATCCAACGTTAATTCCACTCAGTTTGGAAAGCTTTTCTCTTTTCCTGTTGACGGCCAGATATTTGCGCAGCCTCTTTATGTTCCCAGTCTCACCATCGGCTCGCAAGTTCATAACGCGGTTTTTGTGGCCACGGCACACGACAGTGTTTACGCCCTGGATGCCGATAGTGCTTCTCCAACTCCGCTATGGCAAACCAGTTTCATCAATCCCGCAGCAGGCGTCACGGCGATACCTTGCAGCGAAGCGGCTACCGGCAATTGCGCAGTAGCGACTCCGGAGTTCGGAATTATAAGCACTCCGGTAATCGATGCAACGAGTGGCACCCTTTATGTAGTGGCGGCCACCAAAGAGGTTGCCGGAGCGACGACGAATTACGTGTACCGGCTGCACGCTCTTAGTCTCACAACCGGTGCAGAAAAATTCGGCGGGCCAACGGTTATACAACCGACTGTTCCGGGGATTACTTTCACGCCTAAACTGCAGCTGCAGCGCGAGGGGTTACTATTGGTTAATGGCGTAGTATACGTCGGGTTCGGATCGCATGGCGACTTGAGCACCTGGTACGGCTGGTTGGTGGGATATAACGCCACCACGCTGCAACAGGTCATGGCGTTCAACACGGCTCCCAAAGGAGGACAAGCTGCTATCTGGCAAGCAGGCTGTGCGCCCGCGGTGGACGCCAGCGGTAACATCTATTTCATGACGGGCAATGGACCTTTCAGCGCTGACACCGGCGGCACAGACTACGGAGACACCCTCCTGAAACTGAACGCGAACGGAACTGTGGCAGACTACTTTACACCCAGTAATCAAGCGATGTTGAATATCGGGGATCTTGATCTTGGTTCCGGCGGGCAGATATTGCTGCCTGACCAAACGGGAACTTACCCTCATCTACTGATTGCCGCAGGCAAGGAAGGAAAAATTTACGTCATCAATCGCGACAATATGGGTAAGTACAGTTCCGTCAAGGATACTTCGCTTCAGTCGTTGTCCGGCCTGGGACAGATTTTCTCGACTCCAGCTTTTTGGAATAACTACGTGTATTTTGTAGGCTGGAACGACTACCTGAAATCCTTCCAACTAAATAATTACACGCTAACTCAGACCGCGAACAGCATGACGAAATTTCAATATCCTGGTGCGACCCCTTCCATAACAGCTAATGGCAACGCGAATGGCATAGTCTGGGTCGTTCAGGCCGACGTTGGACACGACGTCGTTCTCACGACTGTTCCGAACGCAACGCTACGGGCTTATAATGCCAGCAATGTGGCGGTTGAACTCTACAACAGCGGCCAGGCGGCAAATGGGCGGGACACTGCCGGCGGTGCCATGAAGTTTGCGGTACCAACGGTGGTCAACGGCAAGGTCTTTGTGGGTAACAGCAATCAGTTAACGGTATACGGGTTACTGCCTTAGAGCATGCGGAGCTTAATAGATTCAGAATTCTCGGCCGGTTGTTGCGGCATCTAAATACCTATCAAAAAGCGGCGGCTTCCTAACAGCGAAGGGATCGTCGATTCTTATACTGCAAGCGCGGCGGAATGCTAGATGGATATTGTCCTTCTAGATAGATTTGTTGCGTGCTTATTCTATAGACGGATCCGCAGGATCAGACTCGACGACGGCACGCGCTACTCGAAGGTCAACCATTTCCTGGGCGGGAATGGGATGGCGCAAAATTACTCCATAGGCGTAAGCGAAGGTCCAAACGGCGTGAAACGAGTAGGCAATTAATCGAGCAGACGCAAAACCCACTGACCCCTTATGAACAAGAAAGTAGGTAGATACTGTCAGCACTATCGCCCAAGCGAGATTCATTGCAAAGCCAAGCCACATCTGGCCAGAAGCGGCAATGACCTCTCCTACTGGGGTCAACACCGCGTAGATGCCGCTGGTAATAAGCAGGACCACCAGGGTAGGCCAGGCGTCGCGATATTCACGGCCATAAATAAACATGATGTAGCGCGCGAGAAGGCACATGATTAACACGCAGGGAAGAATCAATACGGTATTGAGGCGAAGCATCATGTTCAAAACTTTAGCCGAACGTTTGAAATCTTTTTCTCCGAGCGAATCGGAAAGTATCGGCACAATTCCGGTGGCCAGGGCGGTGGGAATAAAGAGCACCATCGTGAACCATTGATTGGCGGCGTTATAGGCACCCATTTCCCGGTAGCCGTCATGCTGACGTACGAGTAGCGTCGAGCAGAACCAGTTAACCGGCGCAACCATAGCGCCCCCAAATAATGCAGGAACGCTAAAGCGCCACAAGATTGGCAGCTCTCGGGTATAACCAGCCAGGGTAAGAGGAACTCCCGCCTTACGAGCTTCCCGATTAAGATAAATTCGATTCAGAACCAACCCGACGAGTCTTGATAATGCCAAACCCCACAAAATCCCTGGGAGTCTGCCCAAGTAAAATCCACCAAGCAGAAAAGGAAAATTTAGAAGTCCTTTAACCAACTGCAGCCTTGCCAAGTGATCAAAGGCCTCAAAACCTGCAAGCGCGCCAGTTTGCGCACCGTCGACGCAAGCAAAAAACAATACTAAGGCGCTGATTTGGAGCGGGATGGTAAGGTGAGGGGCGGCTAGCGGCCCGGACGCAAGCTTCGCGGCAAAAATATAAAGGGCCAGGGAGAAAATTCCCCCGGTGAAGTATGCGGTCACATTTGAAAGCGCAAGAATCCTGCCAGCGCGTTCGGGATCGCGTCGTTTGAATTCGGCGACGTGTTTGGTGGCCGTTAATCCTAGACCGAATCCGCCAAAAATGCCGAACAGCTCGATGCTGGAGTAAATCATCCCTAACTCGCCGTAATCGTGACGGCCCAAGAGACGGGCCAATATCACAGCGGAGGGAATGCCAACCACCCGGCCGATAACGGAACCTGTCAGACTCCAAAACGTGCTCTTGGCAAGGCGGTGACCGAGAGTTCCACTTTTGACTTTTTCGCGGATGGACGCCGGGAGTCGTTCTAGAAGCAGATCAAAAATTTTCATTCAATTCGATCCTGGTGATCGCAGCGTGGAAACGAGGCAGCCCATCGACGTCCACGCCGTGTTCTGATTTCCCAAACATCTCAGGGAGAGGCTGCCAGGTAGATTCAACTGGCTAGCTCCGGGTGGGCAAGAGTTTGCGTATTGTCCGCAGGGTTATGATGGACTGATCTGAAGTGCTTCGCGATCGCCGCAAGAATTCTTTCTGTAGCCTTTCCATCACCATAAGGATTGTGGGCGCGCGCCATGGTCTGGTAATAGGAGCGGTCTGTCAGGAGACGGCTTACTTCTGTCACGATACTGTCGTGACTGGAACCAACCAGCTTTGCAGTACCCGCCGACAATGCTTCCGGCCTTTCGGTGGTTTCACGAGTTACCAGAACCGGCTTCCCGAGGCTTGGTGCTTCTTCCTGAATGCCTCCGGAATCGGTCAAAATCAAAGTAGATCTTTCCATAAGAGCGACAAAAGGCAGGTAAGACATTGGTTCTATGAGATGAATATTTTGGCGTTTGCCCGAGGAATACTCGGCGCCTCCGAGTACCTCGGAAACAGCGGAACGAACATTTGGATTCAAGTGAACGGGGTAAACAAACTGCACATGAGGAAAAGCGACGGCGAGATCATGGATCGCCTTACAAATGGAACGCAGCTTTTCGCCAAAGCTTTCGCGACGGTGTCCGGTAATCAGGACTAGCGGCACGGACGATGTGACATCTGCGATTGAAGGAGCGAGACCTGGAATCGTGGGGCGCGCAGCGCGAATTTTTTCAACAGCAAGAAACAGAGCATCGATAACCGTATTCCCAGTAATATAAATTTTCTCAGGGCTTATTCCTTCGCGAAGTAAATTCTGCCGGCTGAGAGATGTTGGAACAAAATGGAGGGTGGCAAGATCGGAAGTCAAAACACGATTCGCTTCTTCCGGCCAGGGCGCGTCCATATCACCAGTGCGCAGCCCGGCTTCGACATGACCTATAGGGATGCGATGATAAAAAGCCGCGAGCGACGCGACAAAAACCGTAGTGGTATCTCCCTGAACCAGGATTAAATCGGGCTTTTCTTTGCCGAGGTAAGCATCCAAAGCGGTCATAGCGCTGGCAGTCAGGGAAGAGAGAGTCTGTCCCGGACGCATAAGATTTAGATCGCTCTCAGGAATGATGTTAAAGATCTCGAGAATTTGATCGAGCATTTCGCGATGTTGTGCGGTGACGCACACGTGGCATTGATATCGCGGGTCTTGGCGCAGAGCCAGAATAATGGGGGCGAGCTTTATGGCTTCCGGGCGGGTACCAAAAATGACGGAGATTTTCATTATTTGTAATTCTTCGCCTTTAATTCATATTCATCGCAACGATGAAATGATGCAAAATCACTGGTAACGAAGGGGAAATTGCAACTCGGAAGAGTGGACTTGCGTCAGCTTTCCCTAGATTATGATGGCCTATTTTTCGCTCACAATAAATGCCAAACCGCGCTAGAGGTGCTCCCTGGATACTCAAATGTGCGTTTTTTGTACGGAACCGCGGCATAAATACCGACCCTGTTTTACCAGGCAATGAAGGATTATTTGCGTTCGCGAGTTGATGATGGGGCGAGCCGGAACCGAGAAAGAGCTTCTCCCAGGTTCTGCAGAAACGCCTCGGAGTTGTAAACATCAGTGTCGATTCTTGCGCCTCCACTGGGGCCAATCGGTTTAACCTCGTCAAGTTGAAATTCCTGAGCCACGCCTTCGACGATTTTCGCTTCGATGGGGCGTTGCTGTTCCACGAAGCCGTTGACCAGAGAGTGTTCACAGAGCAGATTCACCACGCGCGGTATACCCAGCGAATAGGTGTGGACTGCATCCATCGCCTGACCGCTGAAAATGGGCTCCCCGGCAGCTCCGGCAATGCGCAGTCTTCCGGCGATGTACTCATGAGTTTGTTCTTTCGAAAGTGGAGAAGTTTTGGAACGAAGCATAATACGCTGACGCAACTGCCTAAGTTGGGGAAGCTTGAGTTTTTCTTCGAGCTCGGGCTGACCGGAAAGCACGATCTGGAGAAGCTTTTCGGTGGAAGTTTCAAGATTTGTAAGAAGGCGAATTTCTTCAAGCACCGGATAAGTAAGATTTTGGGCTTCGTCAATAATGACCACGACCGTCTCCCCAGCACGGTAGCGATCCAGCAACCATTGATTGAGTTTGATCAGCTGCTGACTTTTTGATTTGGATTCACACTGAATGTCGAATTCAGCAAAAATGAAATCGAACAGTTGACTCGAATTCATGCGTGAATTGAACAGAAAAGCGGTCCGCGCTTTGCGGTTGTGCAACCAGTCCAGCAGACTATTGATAAGTGTTGTTTTGCCCGTTCCAACTTCACCGGTTAAAGTAATAAACCCTTTGCGCGTCTGGATACCGTACATTAAACCTGTTAATGCTTCTTCAATCTGCTTGGTAATGAAAAGAAAGCGAGGGTCGGGATTGACGTTAAAAGGATTCTCTTTCAGGCCATAGAAGGTCTTGTACATTAGCTGGGTTCTCTCGTTCCCTTACAAAACTAATCTTACTACTGCGTGATTCCGCCTGGAATCGTGCGAAGAATCAAAATTAAGGCAAAGTCATCGGGCGCGGGTGCCACTGTAAGCTCAATGTGATGTAGTTGTAGGTCTGTGTAGTAGTGGCACAATTTGTTTTGCAACCTGCCTGAGCCGTTGTTGTGCCTATGTTCGCGGTATAGGACGCAGCGAAGTTGAAGTTTCTGCCAATCGGTCGCCCTACCCCGCCCCCGGCGTACCAACTCGTGTAGTTCGGTGATGTCGTTGTAACGATGCTGGGGTTGGCGCCGACAGATCGGTTGCGGGCATAACCCATATTGATTTGCCCGCTCCAGACACGCGTTATACCGTGCTTCAAGCCGGCAGTGACGGTGTCCGTTGTCGAACCGGTAAAAAGTCCGCCGCCACCGCTGATACCATGAAAATAGTTGAGCATTAGCCCACCATTCTCGATAGCGTAATTAACGCCAACATTCGCATTCGCACTTAATTTACTTTTCTGTTTTCCAACGGGCACCCGAAAAGTTGTCCAGTCCGGGCCACCGGAGACCGAAAGCGCGAGACGACCGGTAATCCTTTTGGAATATGCGATGTCGAAGGACTGATCGCCGATGGCTTGTGGTTGTCCAGGATAATGATAGCTGCTGAAGCGATACACGACGCCGACGGTGTCTTCATGATTCAAGATATAGTTGTATCCGAGGCTGCCAATGGTGGTGTAGTTGTCGATGTTGCCGGGATCTGTAAAATGCAAAATTCCATAGGAACCCGAAGCTGTCAGCGAACCGCGGGGAGAAAGCACGTAAGTAGATTGAATAACGGCTGCATTGCTTATTCGAGGTCCCAAGGACGCATAGATACTTTGGTTGGGTACATAGTTGCCTCCAAGTCCGGGAATGGTAGGCACGACGTAACCTCCAGCACCCGGGTCACCAAGGGGGGTGCCGCCTCCGAACCCAAACTGGGACTGAGGAAGATAGGAATACATATCCAGGAATTGCAGGGTTAAGCGTTTCATCTCGAAGGTTTGCGACAGGGCCAACTCTTGGTAAGCGCCACTTGGTTGCCGCTGAGTGTCGGTAGAAATATGACCGCCCCCCGAATAGTTAACTGCAAAACTTGAACGACTCCACGCCTTCAAAAGACTCAAACTTCCAATTAAATAATTGTCCGCGAGCCATGATTTGTATCCAGGGGACTGGATGGTGGTGGCCACTTGCACACCAGGAACCCAAAAGCTGTGCCGCAGCTCGGTTGTGCCTAACGTAGGCTCCTGAGCGCCGGTCAAGGGAGTGTTGTCAGGTTGCAACGGATCGGGAGGCTCCTGTTGATCAATGTCCGATTGCGAAACGCCACGCGCTGCAGGTTTCGGCTTTGCATCGTTCCGAGTAGAATCCTCAGATTGGTCCTGCGCACGCACGCCCAGTACTCCCAGAGCTAACGTCAGAGCCAGCAAACCAGCGTAGCGAGTCATATTCAAATGGTTCATCATTTCCTTATGGAACTACAAGTACATCGCCAGGCAGAAGCGGAATATTCTGTTCAGGATGTTTTCCTTTTACTACATCCTTATAGTTAAATGGGTGTTTGACCTGTTTTCCACCTTCGTTTCTGAGAATGTAAATTCCTTTTATTTTTGCAAATTGTGTAAGGCCAGCTCCCGAAAGCGCCTGAAGGGCGGTCATATTGGGGAGAAGCGGAATAGAGCCGGCGCGATTAACTTCTCCAGTAACATAAACTCTGCGGCTATTAATTTCTATGACGGTTACGGTAACCTGCGGCGATGTTAAATACTTCATTAAACCTTCGCGGATAGCAGTGGCTAATTGCATGGAGGTCAGCCCAGCCGCCGTCACATCGTTGAGCAACGGCAAGGAAATTTTTCCGTCGGGACGCACGGGAATTGTTCGAGAAATGTCTGGTTCTTTCCAGACGTCGATGCGTACCATATCCTGCGGGCCTATCCTGTATTCGGCCTCGGCCGGCGAATTTGAAGCTATTTCGTCAGTCTTTCGTGAAGCAGAGATTGCATTCTTATCGGGTGACTGCGCGGAAAGCTCGACCGCCATGCAAACCATCGCAACTAGTAATGTACCTGATACTCTCATGATCCACTCCTCAGTCTGAATTCCGCTTTACGTTGTTCCGATCTGTTTCAGTCGTAAAGAAGAGCTGTATCTAATTTGCACTTCCCAGAGGGCCGGTTTTTGGCACCGATTTGGTCCACGTCCCTCTCTATCTTAAGGCCTGGACCGCATCGCGTCCCTTTGATTTTAAATGTCTCCTAGAGAAACCCGAATTCGTCCGGCGGTAAATTGTGCGTCTTTCACGACACATCAAACCGAAATTTTCAGTTCTACGGCTGGGCAAAATACGACATGGAAATAGGATGCACATCCGTGACCATAGTAAACCTACTATAAGAAGCCAAGGCGATAAACAAGTCCTTTAGAAAGTTATTGTTAAACGAGTTGATGGAAGAAGACGGTCTGAATGGGCATAAAACAATCCCGAAGTATTTCCACAAGGTGGTAGAAGGTTGCCCATCTGGAGATAAAGGACTTACGATAACTCCTTTACTTTTAGTGAGTTAGGCAGTCGTGCGGATAGCGCTCGAGCCCACCGTCCGCGCCGCGGATTGATTGAATCTCGAGTCGAAGAGCGAGTGAGTTCCAACGGCGAATATAGCCTTAAAAAGGTGCAGACCATCAAGAAAACTCTCGATGGTCTGCACTTCTCTAGGTCATCAATTTTACGACTTCAGTTCAGAGCCCCGCAAATGTGGTTACGCTTGCAGCCGGGAGCGTGGCAACGAAACCGCCGCCACTTACCGGGATGTTAGCTTGTTGCACCAGATTCAGATAATCAGACGTTACCCACGGTGCCACTGCCCACGAAGAAACTCCGTTCAGGCTGAAACCCAACTTGACCGCGGAAGAGTTTTGATTAATGGCCACGATTACAAATTTTCCAGTGTTAGGGTCTTTATAGGCAGATACTGAAACTCCGCTCACCGGGCTAGCTGACGTACCAATCCGGTAAAACCCTGGCCGCACGAATTTGCTGTAGTTACCCATTACGAACAACCGCTTCGTTATTTGTCCGCTGGGGCCAAGCAATCCCTGGTTGTCGTACCCGCTGGAAATCAGCCACCAGTAATGCCACGCATTGGCGTTGGCGATGGTCATCCAATCGTTGATTTTTTGAGCCCACCGCAAGCCATTTGACATGCTTGGGTCGAACCCTTCGAACGAAGAGATCTCCGTCTCCCACAAGTGCTTGCCCAGGCCCTGCCCTAGAGGATAAGCAGCTGCTCCGGAGCCGTCGTAGTTATGGGCGGCGATGATGCTAACCCCTGCCGCAGTCGCGGAATCATTTAACGTCGCGGAAGCCAGGTCGAATCTCCAGCCCGAGGTTTCCGGCGTAATGATTTTGGTCGTTAGTCCTTTTGCCGCCATGGCGGGGTACAATTTGAGCAAGAAGTCGTGAAAGTTCTGCCCACTCCAAATACAGGAGTCCCAGTTCGCAGTCCAATCCGGTTCATTTTGAACCGATAGGGCGTACAAATCGATCCCGTAGTTGCGCAAGGTGGCGACATACCCTGCCAAATAATTTGCATAGTTTCCGTATTCTGATACCAGCAGGCTACCGCCGTTGGTCGTACTGTGATTGGTCTTCATGGAAGCTGGCGGAGTCCACGGCGTGGCCCAAATCCTGGCACCACGGTCGCGCGCCTTCTGCATGGTGGCCAAGTCTGGATACGTTCCGTTGGGATCAATTTGGGCGCGAAGCAGCGATAATCCAACACCGTTGCTTGTCGACCAGAATAGATCGGCTTGAGCTGGAGTAATGCCGTCGCCTGTCCAGGCGCTGGAAGCTCCGAATCCATCAATCACCTGATGCAGGTCGGATCCATTGACGGTTACCTTTGGTCCAGTAATAGAATCTGTAGTGACGGAGAGTACGGCAGCATTACTCCTCGTCGTGCCAACTGGATTTGTGATTACAACGTGATAGGTATCGAGGTTATTCGCCGTTGTAGTCGCGGGAGTCGTGTAGCTCGCAGTGGTAGCGCCGCTTATTGGCGAACCATTTCTATGCCACTGATAGGACAGTGGCGTGCCGCCTATGGCTGCAACTCCAAAGGTTGCGGTTTGACCTGCCACGACCGATTGGCTAGCTGGCTGGACGGTGACGGACGGCGCCGTGGCAGTAGTTCCGCCCGAAACAATCTCAATGGCGCTGATTACGGGAACGTTGGTGCGACCCACGAAACGAATGACGACTTGACCATTCGTTACCGAAACTTGCGCGGACTTTACCAGGGCATGGCGGACTCCGGCTTGCGCAACTATGTCCAGGCCACTGACGACCGTTGAGCCCTGCATTTGCACGTCGAATACTCGGCTGCCGGCGCCAGTAAACCAAGTTTCCGCAAAATATAGATTTACCGTGTAGCTTCCATTTGAAACTGGGAGTTGGTATTGAAGATCGGCGCCAGTAACTCCAACGCGTTCACTTTTAAAAAGAGCAGGATCGGAAGTGCCGTTTATCCAAACATTGGGCGCATAGATGGTGCCGCTGTTGAATCCGTGATCTGCGCTCCACACATGACTCTGAGTATCGAGATAACTGGGTCCACCTGTTTTTACGCGCACTGTTTGCGCAAGCGCAGCGGCCGGCACGCAAGCCAGTAACAAGGTTGAAAGAATCCTAACCAACTTCTTCACGAATCCTCCTAAAGTGTCAAGGTCAGTCGCGTGTTTTTGACAGATGAGTAGGGCTGTGATGGATTCAGCTCAAACGTGTCGTCACGACAACACCGACATTGCCTCCTTTCTCCGGGGCTAACAACTGTACGCGGGTACACATTTGGGCCAGCGTGGCGGACAGTACTAGTACAAGAACTGGCTTAGTACCTACGCTAAGTTAAACACAACACGGGCTTTAAATAGACGATCGGGAACAGGGAGAGGTAACTAATGGGACGCTAGGGTGAGGATAAGGGGAAGGTTCCGGCGGGAAAAAGGGATCTTAGAGGTGTTAAATTGCGGAATTTTCTCGAAGAATTTGATGCGTTACTTTGGATTGAGAGTCATTTCGCAGGTTCGATATATGAAGCATTGGTGAATTTGTCCCATCTGCCCCAAAAGGCGTCCCAGCCTTTGTCGATTAGGACGCGGGGGATCCGCCGCCATAAGTGTTTCGAGTTAAGTGAGTAGCCAATGGTGGCCAGGCGATCGCGGTGAAATTCCCAAAAGCCGGGGCTGTAGCCTCGTATCGAACACTTTCGTCTGGCCAGGAAGTTGAAATATTCCCGTTCGGCGATCCGCAAGCCGCGCTTGTATTCTTTTTCGTCCAAAAAACTCCGTCCATATATCACAATCGCGGATAAGCGCACAAAAAAGTGAAAACTAAAAAGACGCAGATGTGAAAGGATGGACTCGTTGTCGCGGCGTGAAAACGTCAAAACCTGATGAACAAAACCAAAATTCCAGGTCTTTAGGATCTCGAAGCAGACACTGGTATCTTCGAACGGTTTATATCGTTCGTCGTAGAATGGATTACGTTCTCGAACCGCGTCAGATCGCAGCAGTAATGAGGTAGGCGAACCAAACAGATAAATACCGTTCAGCAGGTACAGGCGGCAGGCGTCTCGCCCGGACAATTCCCGGGTCTCAGGAGGAAGGCCATCCAAGCCCACCTTTTCGCCTTCAAGGCGATACGCAGCTACGATGCCGGTTCGCGGCTGCGACTCAGCCAGCGCGACCATACTGTGCACACAACCAGGGAACAGCCAGTCATCAGCCTGAACGAACTTGCAGTACTTGCTTTCGGGCGAGAGAAATTGAAAAACGCGATTGTAATTTTGCACTTGCGACAAAAAAACTGAATTGTGCTCCAGCCGGATATTTTTCGGATACTTATTGGCATAATGCTCAGCGATCTCCGCAGAACGGTCCGTACTGCAATTGTTAAGAAGGATATACTCCCAATTTTCGTAGCCCTGTTTTAGCACGCTTTGAATGCACTCTTCGAGATACTGCTCCGTGTTATAAAACGGAGTCACATAACTCACGAGCGGAAGCGTACTGACCATAGAACCGTTATTTCCCTTGCTTTGCGGCTGTATTCGACGTGGTGATGCTTGCCGACGGACTGTTGTTAACCATTGCGATTTTGTGCAGGCCAAGAGACATGATTCGCCCAACTGTTTGGTACTGCACTTCCAGCAATTGATTGTAGTGTTCGCGAATAGCTTGGAGCTCGCCGGGTATGAGATGGGCATTTGACCGGAGAGTTGCAAACACTGCGCTAAGATCATGACTTCGGATCGAGCGAATATCGAGGCAGTAGGGGGCTTGATCGAGATCGTCCATCAAACATTGAACTTTGCGGTCATACGAAATAGCAATCGAGGGCTTATTCGAAAGAAAAGACAGGAGCAAACCGTGCAGGCGGCTAGCTACCACGAAATCAAAAGACTGTAATGCTTCGAGTAAACCGGCCAATGAATTAATGTTGCTGACGGTGATCCGCTGAAGCTCTTCTGTTGTGAATGCGGGATCAAGATAATTCCAAAGTTCCGAAAATATCTGATCATCAGGATTCGCGGACGAAAATACCGTGACCGAAATGCTTTGCCTTACCAGCGAGCTGATGAATGCTCCAAGCTGTTCCATATAGCGTTTGTAATCTTCAGGACCGCGGGTCGGCCAAAGGAATGGGTGACCGTAGGCGATGGGGCTTACACCCACATGCGGACGGGCAGAATGATGTTTTTCGTCAGGCGAAACATCGTTTAAGGGCAGGCTAAAAGCCAGATCCGGGACGACAGGTCCTATTGCGCCTGGATAAATGGCCAAGGCTATCTCTTGCGAGCCCTGGTCTCGATAGGAACGGTAGCAAGCGGTCGACAGGGCAATTCTTAGAAAAAATCTCGTCAGTCGAGATGCCGTACGGCAGCCGCCTACGCTTAGAAAGACAACGGGGCTTCCCGCCAACCGCGCCAGGACCGTCCACTTCATGAGTGCGAAGGGATGTCCCCAGGTTCCGCCCCACTCTTCGTCCAATTGCCCGCCACCTGCAACAAGCAGCAAATCAACACTGCGGAGAAAAACGTAACTCTGGATGATGTGATGAAATTCCCTGGCCAACCGTCTTAAGGCTCTCAACGGTTTTCGAAATAGAGAAAGAACAGGCAGACGGAACAGCCGTCGCGATTGGAGCGCTCGTGGAGAGTTTTGGTTCGGAGTCGGTGGTTCTGTTTCTGAGGAGTCGAGATAGAACGGGAGCGGGTTGGCGGCAAGGGGAAAACAGGGTATCTGGTGCGCTTCAGAAGTTTTTTGCGGGCGTAAAGTGACACCGCACAGCTGAACAGCCGGGTCGATTCTGCGCAAGTTGCGGATCAGAGCTTCCTGGATTGCGGCGTCGCCGAGATTGCCGCCGTCGTAAGGTGTCAGCAACGCAACTCTCGCATGAGATGTTTGTTGCGAAGGCGCCGCGTTGTGTTCCGTAGCCGCGACATCAGGCGAAATTTTCAAACGTCTTCCTCTGCCGCCGCTACGGGAAGATCCTTGAGCGGTGTTTGTTGCGCAAATTCCAACGCAGACTGCGCGGGCAACACCTCATGGCGGACTACTTTAGGAAAACAATTGGCGGAGCCTCTTACATCGACGGCTGTTTCCACGTAGATACAAGAGCCAGACTCCCAGCGATCGTATTCCGTCTCATTGTCATAGCGATAGACAAAAACCTGTAGACGAAAAGCGCCGCTGGCCAGGTTCAAGCGAAGTTCGAAACTGCAATTAAAGGTTTCACCTGGCTCCAAATTAAAATTGCCGTGTCCCAAACGCTCCGTTGAGGTATCGAAGACTCCATAATACGATTCGTCGGTAATGTATATGACCACCGCTAACTTCTTGCACGCCTGGCGCGCGAATACGTCTACGTCGACCCAAACCTTTTCACCCGACGTGAATCGCATGGTTTCACCCTGCGCGTTGCGAACCCGAACATTGGAAACGGATACAGGACTATTGTCGTGGATGACCGAAACACGGCTGGTGCCCATGTAGGTCCGGATAACTTCCGTGGGAGTTCCGATCATCCGCATTTTTCCGCGTTCCACGAGCAAGCAGCGATTGCAGAAATCCGCGATAGTTTTCAAATTGTGGGAAACAAACAGGACAGTTGCACCGCTATTGATGACTTCTTTCATTCTTTCAACGCATTTTTTTTGAAAAACGAAGTCTCCGACGCTCAGCACTTCATCCACGATCATGACGTCAGGATTTACATGGGCGGCAACGGAGAAGCCGAGGCGCGCGTACATCCCGGACGAGTATCGTTTCACGGGAGTGTCCAAAAACTCGGACAGGCCGGAAAAGTCAACGATCTGATCAAACTTTGCCGCTATTTCCTTGCGGTTCATTCCAAGGATTGTTCCGTTTAGATATATGTTTTCGCGCCCCGTCAAATCGGGGTGAAAACCGGCGCTTACCTCAATTAGCGCCGATAACCGTCCATTGATTTCGATCGAACCACTGGTTGGATTCATTATCCGGCTGATCAGTTTGAGCATGGTGCTCTTGCCGGCGCCATTGGCTCCGACGATTCCGAAAGCCTCACCTTTTGGAATTTCGAATGATATGTCTTGGAGAGCCCAAAACTCCCGCGAATCTACCGAATCCACCGGCCCCTTGCCAACGAGTTTGCGGGTTATTGCAGGAATCAAATCCCGCAAAGAGGTGTGTAACTCGCCTTTGCGAAATTTTTTTGAAACATGATGCATGGCGACAGCAATGTCCGACATTCAAAGTCCTTGTAAATAAAGCTTAGGAGATGTGTGGCACGCGAAAGTTGGAAAAATGCCTGCTATATGCTCTCGGCAAATAAAGGCTCAACCTTCTTAAACAGCATGTAGGCAAATAGAGTGGTCACGAGCGAGAACACCAGGCTGTACCCGATCCAATACAAATTTGGCGAGCGTCCGCGCATTATTGATGAGAAGCCTTCCAAAATCGGGGCTGCGGGATTCAAGAGCAACCATTTTCCGCGGGAGCCAAGCATAGCAACTTCATAGAAAACCGGCGTGAAGAAAATTGCGAATGTGAGGAACGCCTCTACGATGTACTTAACATCACGATAAAACAAGCTGCCGGCAGAAACCAGTAATCCAATGCCGATGGCTAACAGAACAAGTATTCCCAACAAAGGAAGGACCCATAAAACTTGCACACCTAAACCTACTTTTAGTACAAAAAGCAAGATTGCGAGTACCGTGCCGGCGATAAACATATCGAACAGTTGCGAGAGCACCGCTGCAATCGGAAATATCTCCTTTGGAAAATAAACTTTGGTGACCAGGTTCGGATTATAAATGAGGCTTTGGGTGGAAAACCTGATGGAAGCCACCAGAAACGCCCAAGGAACTGATTTGGTGGCCACGGAAACAATGTCGGCGAGGTCCAACGGTTTGTGAGCGGCAATTGCATAAGCATATCTGACGAGGATGCCGGCACCAACTATTAGAACCGGCATCAATATCGCCCATAAGAGGCCCATGACCGATTGCTTGTAGCGCACCTTGATATCGCGCACCACAATCATGAGGAGAAGTTCACGATATTTGTAGAGTTCACGAAGTTGCGCAAGCATGGAGGTCGGTGTCAGTTGAATTTCCGGTCGACGGGTCGAACAGCCCGACCGACCAAGTGCTTATCTACGCCGTCGTGAAGGGCTTTCGCGTACACCCCGAGAGCTTTGTCACAAGCATCGACAGTCCGGTCGATAGCCTTGTCAGAATGGGAAAAACTTACGACGAAAGACGGTGCGATCACGCCGCCACGAATCATTTCCTGCAGGAACAAAGTGCGAAAAGGTTGTGATCGTTGGCCCGCCCCGTCTTTGGTCATATATATAAGGTTACAAGCCCGCCCAATTACCGCGAAGTGCTCCTCGACGCCGTGACGCGAAATCACCTGAGCGATTCCTGAGCGGAGTCGTTCGCCCTGCCGATACAAGTGTTCGATGACATTACACCGCCGGTAGATATTCAGCGTTTCCGAGGCAGCGGCTAGCGCATGAGTTTCCGCGCCGTGAGTGGTAGAAAGTAAAAATACTCGCTCGCGCGAATGGTGCAGCCCGCCAAGTTCCATAATGTCGCGCTTTCCTGCCAGGGCCGCGAGAGCAAACCCGTTCGCCATTGCTTTTCCGAATGTAGCAAGGTGCGGGACGACCCCGTAAACAGCCTGCGCGCCGCTGAGATGCCAGCGAAATCCGGTGATCATCTCGTCAAGGATCAAGAGGCTGCCTTCTGCGTCACAGCGTTCTTTCAGCCGCAGAAGAAAATCGTTCCTGGGTTCTTCCGCTGTTGCCGGCTCCAAAATGACGCAAGCGATTTGATTTTTGTGGCGCTCGAAGAGGCTTTTGACACTTTCCAGATCGTTGTAACGAAAGGAAATGGTCAACTCGCGGATGGCCTGCGGTATTCCTGCGTTTAGTTGGGTGTGTCCAATGAACCAGTCGTCCACGGAGAAAAACGGGTGGTCCTCGCAGACCGCCACCAAGTCACGTCCCGTGTACGCGCGCGCAAGCTTCACAGCGGCGGTGGTTACGTCAGAGCCGTTCTTTGCAAACTTGACCATGTCCGCATTGCCGAGAACGGTCAAAAGGTCTTCGGCGTAATCAACCTCGATTTTTGCGGGACGCGTGAAATTGCAGCCGCGAAGCATTTGTTGGTGCGCTGCCTCCACCACGGATTCGTAGGCATGTCCCAAGGTGACCGAACGAAGACCCATCCCGTACTCGATGAATTCATTGCCATCGACGTCCCAAACATGGCAGCCCTTGCCGCGAAGAATAAATCCAGGCGCCTGCTCTGGAAACTGATCGTCACCCTTCGAATAGGTATGTGCGCCACCAGGGATAGTGGCATGGCTCTTTTCCCTGAGCTGCGAGGATTGAGAAAATTTCGTTTCCAATCCGCGGGTCACCGGGGTGTCAGTCTTTGCCAATTTGTATTCTCAATTAGCGCGAACGCTGCGCGTAACATTCCGCAATCTCGCCCGCCCGACCCCAAACTTTAATTTTGCTGTTAAACCTTCTGGCCGGATCTGTGGAGAGGAGCCACCGCAAAGTCCAAACAACAACTCGTCTGAAAAGATAGACAGGAATTCCCAAAACGCGGCTTGCGTCCGCAGGAATGCCCAATTGCCGGATGTCGGCTCGTCCTTTATCAAACCACCAATTTAGGTAATATCTTTTTTGAATGCGATTTTCGGCAACCGGATGATAAACAACAGCCGATGGCTCGTAGCGCAGCTTCTCGCCAGCGGCCAATAACCTGTGGCCAAACTCAGTATCCTCATTGCGGATTTCGCTTCCGGGTCGCGGGCCCAGATCGGTTCGAAAACCTCCATACTTTTCAAACATCTCTTTGCGAAAAGCCATGTTCGTCCCAAAAGGCGGTTCGTTAAGCTGGCCAGGTTCATCACCCAAGTCGAACAAAGCGAGTGGAGCTAACGCGTATCTTCCATTCGGTCCCTCAAAGGCTAGCCAGGATGGGGGCGAAAAGTTCTTTTCCGGAAGGATGCGCCCTCCCGCGCCCGCGAATTCACCGGCATGAAGGACAGTTGTTAAATTGTTCAGCCAAGATGGTTCCACAATTACGTCGTCATCCATGAACGCCAGTATATTCCCGCAAGCCGCTTGAATCCCAGAATTGAGCGCGTGGGATTTGCCTGGGCGCGGTTCAAAAAGATAGCGAAAGCGGTTTGGATAGCGATTGCAGAATGTCTCGACACTCTTCTGTGTATCATCAGTCGAATTATTGTCGACCACCAAAACTTCCCATGCTATGGAGCTAGGAACTGTCAGATTCGCGGCACTTTCCAAGGCCTTCGACAAGCTGTGAGCGCGATTATACGTGCATAAAATTATGGTGATGTTCATCGTGTACCGGCACTAACATGCACGTAAGGACGAATTTTCCATCTTATATTACGCCGGGGGCGAAACCCTCCGCTCGACGTCCTGTGAAGAAACGAATTTATGCGGGCGTATACGACACCAGACTTCCAAAATCTCGCCAGCAGTCATCCAAACAATTGACTTGTTATAGAAGCCGAGCCGAGGATTGAGGCACGTCCGCAGCCAGCGCAACGACCTCGCTGCGAGCAAGGTACTAATTTTCAAGAGCGTCAAATAGTTTCGAGGTATTCCCCAAATGTCCGGACGTTTCCCAATTTCCCGTATTGAGGCTCGGCCATGATCAAAACAAAATGTAAGAAAATATTCCTTTTCGAGGCGGACTTCGGGAACTCGATGGTAGACAACAGCTGACGGCACATATCGCAGGCGTTCACCCGCCTTCAACAGCCGGCGGCCAAACTCTGTATCTTCATTACGTAATTCGCTCCCCGGTCGCGGACCGAGATCGATGCGGAAGCAACCGTGTTTCTCGAACATGCGCTTCTGGAACGCCATGTTGGTGCCGAACGGGGGCTGGTCGAGATCAGCTGGCTTCTCCCCTAGATCGAACAAGGCAAGAATCCCTCCCATGTTGTTGGGTCCATCGAGCGGCAGCCAGGGCGGAGCCGAAAAATTATTCGCTGGAAGTATTCGGCCGCCTGCTCCTACCCAAGCATCACCTTCCAGGTTCATAGTTAATTCATGCAACCAATGTTTGTCGACGATGATGTCGTCATCAACGAAGGCCAGGACATCGCCTTGGGCCTCGCGGATTCCGGCGTTTAGAGCGTGTGATTTGCCCGGCTGTGGCTCAAACAGGTAACGGAAACGATTTGGATAGTTGAGACGAAACTCCTCTATCACTTCGCGTGTCTGATCCGATGAATTGTTGTTTACGACGAGAACTTCCCACGTATTTGAGGCGGGCATCGCCGAGTTTGCGAGGCTCTCTAGAGCTTTGCGCAAATTCTGACATCGATTGTAGGTGCACAAAATTACTGTGATCGTCATTGCCAGAGCACATAGAGATTTTGCTTCGCGCCGTAGCCGGAACCAGAGCCCAATCGGAAATTTTGCGGACGAATGTTGTTGGGTAGATTCAAGGAATATCGATTCCGCGACCCGTCAGCTGCCGGTTTCACTGCGAAAGCGTATTGCCGGTATCGGAACTCGTACCTGGTTTTCTTTTGTTGTCCCAATACGATGGATCTCCGCAATTTGCCCCGCTGACATCCAGGCCACGCCCTTGCGGAAGAACCTCTCCTTGGAATTGAAAGTGAACATCCATCGCAGAACTCTGGGCGATAGATGCATCGCTATCATTCCGGGCACGATAAAAAAATGCCGCGGGAATCCCCAAACAGTTTTTCGTTTCGCTTTTTCGCGGCTTATTGCTCTCCCAAAGTCGAACCACCATTCCAGAAAATATTCTTTTTTTAGCCGTTGCTGCGGCACCGGGTGATAAACCACGGCCGAAGGCTCGTACCACAGGCGTTCACCAGCGGTCAGCAATCGGCGCCCAAATTCTGTGTCTTCATTGCGCAACTGGCTCCCAGGACGCGGGCCCAAATCGAGCCGAAAGCCACCGTATTTTTTGAATACTCGCTTGGGAAAAGCCATGTTGGTTCCATAAGGCGGTTGGTCCAATGGGCCTGCCCCTGTGCCAGGGTCGAATCCTGCGAGTACGCCCCCCATGTTGTAAGGCTGTTCAAGAGATAGCCATTCGGGAAGCGGTATATTACTGTGTAACAAAATACGGCCGCCGACGCCCGCCAATTCGCTATTTTGCAAAGGCGATGTGAGATTGTGGAGCCAGGTCTTTTCTACTGTGACATCGTCATCGACGAAGGCCACAATGTCTCCGCGCGCTGCTTCGATCCCAGCGTTCAGACCGTGTGATTTGCCGGAAATTGGTTCGAACAGGTATCGGAATCTTCCTGGATATCGGCGGCTGAAGTCCTGCACAGTCTGAGGAGTTTGGTCTGTTGAATTATTGTCGACCACCAAAACTTCCCACGAAACGGAAGGAGGCAAAACCGACTGCACCACGCTCTCCAAGGCCGTGGCCAAACTTTGGCAGCGATTGAAAGTGACCAGAATAACGGTGAGATTCATTATTTTTCTGGGTAGAGATCAGGCGCTCAAATACAAAAAACGAAATTACAAAACCAGCTTCGAACTGTAGAATGCTTCGGCGTGGCCGCTCGAAGCATTACATTCCATTCCTCTGAGCCGCATAAGAGACAGGAAAGTGTCCGGCCGGAACCACGCCTTAGCCTGCTGTGACTGAAACGAATCCATCAGGTATTCGATCTTCTTCTTGGTAACGTGCGATTGCAGAGGGATAAACACATTAGGTTGTCCCATGTCGCCATCGTATTTCGGAATTTCATACTCCAAGATGAGATGGTTTCGAAATGTATTCCAGGTCAATTCCGCGATGAGGCGATGATCTTGATGGGCATCCTTGCGATTGTGAGTAAAGATAATATCCGGCGAAATCGAGTTCTTCAGTTCTTCGAATACTAATTTCACCTCGGCTCCCACAAAAGGCATAAAGCCGTCAGGGAATGTTTTCAACACTGGAGCCGTGAGATTGCCGGCGCCGACAAACAGCGTTGCGGCGCGTTCTGCCTCGGAGTGGCGAACTCCAATCGCGCTGAACACTACCCAATGGAATACGCAGTCCGGATGCTCCTCGATCAGACTAAGCACAGCGCCGCCACAGCCAATTTCAATATCATCGGAATGCGCACCGAGGCACAGGATATGAAGAGGATTATTCCCCTTTCCTGAAAAATTCAATTTTAGCAAGCCACCACTCCTGCAGCTGGATGACTGTTGTTCTTCCACAAACACCACGGCGCTTTTCCCGACGCTTCGAGTTCATCCAAAATTTGTTTGTCTCTGAAAGTATCCATGCATTGCCAAAAGCCCTCATAGCGATGCGAGCAAACTTTGCCTTCGTTAATCATCTTCCGAAAGGGCTCGTATATCAGCTCATCGCCGGAATTGATATAGCGGAATATTTCCTTACGCAGCACAAAGTATCCACCGTTAACCCAAATGTTCGCGTCCTTCATCGATTTGATTGAGCGAACAGAACCATCCTCGTGTATCTGCACGGTGTCCAGGCTGCTGGATCTGGGCTGAACGGAGAGAAACGATGCATACTTGTCACTCTTGGAAAATTCCTTGATCATATTAGGCAGGCAAAAGTCCGTTAGACCATCGCTGTAATTGGCCAGGAAAATTTCCTCGTCTTCAAGAAACGGCTTAACAAGCCGCAATCTGTCAGCGATGGTAGTGTTTAACCCGGTATCGACAAAGGTAATCTTCCAGTCATCGATGTCTCGTTGCATGAACTCCAGCTTCCGGCCGCCTTGCGAAAACACAAAATCGTTGGAAACGGATTCTTCATACTCCAAAAAATAATTCTTGATGACGCTAGCTTTATAACCGAGGCACAGGATGAAATCCTTGTGACCAAAATGAGCGTAATACTTCATGACATGCCACAGCACCGGTCGGGCTCCAATGGTCACCATGGGCTTCGGAACATCTTCCGAATAGCCTCGGAGCCTCATTCCCGCACCGCCGCAGAACAGAACAACTTTCATGCATCACCTCGCATTACCAATTAGAACGTGGCGACTTCAGGGATCGGCACCACGAACCGGCCTCCCCATTCGCGAATGACTTGCAGTTGCTCGACGATTTCGTCTTTGAGATTCCACGGGAGGATTACAACAAAATCTGGCCGTGTTTCACGAATTCGATCGGGATGATAGATGGGTATGCGGCTGCCGGGCAGAAACCTGCCTTGCTTGTGGGGACTGCGATCCACAGTGTAGGCAATCAAATCCTTCCCGATTCCGCAATACTGTAGCAGCGTGGCGCTTTTCCCGGGAGCACCATATCCAGCAACAGATTTACCTTGTTGCGCAGCATCGAGCAAAAAATTTAAAAACGCAAATTTGGTGCGCTTCACCTGCAAAGCAAAACTCTCATAACCGGCAGATGAGTCGAGTCTGGCCTTTCGCTCTTGCGCAATCACTTTCCCCACACGCGGCTGAACCGGATGGGATGAACTTTCCGTGCGGCAGGCAAACACGCGAAGCGACCCGCCATGCGTGGGAAGCTCCTCAACGTCAAAAACTTTCAAGCCATGGGCTTTCATAATGCGAACGGTGGTGAGCAGCGAGAAGTAGGAAAAGTGTTCGTGATAGATGGTGTCAAATTCATTTCGCTCGATCAATTGCAGCAGATGAGGAAACTCCAGCGTTACGATGCCATCGGGTTTGAGCAAAATCTTCAGCCCTTCGACAAAATCGTTTAAGTCTGGAACCTGGGCCAGGACATTGTTGCCGATGATTAGATCGGCGGAATTCCCTTGGCCCGCCAACTCGTTTGCGAGTTCGGTGCCGAAGAATCGCGCCAACGTGGGCACTCCTTTGGCCACCGCCACTTTAGCGACGTTGGCGGCAGGCTCAATGCCCAAAACTGGGACGCGATGGCGAACAAGATACTGGAGGAGGTATCCATCATTGCTGGCGACTTCCACAACGAAGCTCTTTTCATTCAGTCCAAGACGTTGCCGCATGTTTTCGCAGTAATTTTCACAATGCTTTAGCCAAGAATCGGAGTAAGAGGAGAAATAAGGGTAATCAGAAAAGATCTTTTCAGCGCTCTCATACTGGTCGAGTTGCACCAGAAAGCACGATTCGCATACCCGGACATGCAACGGGTAATAAACTTCCGGCCGGCTCAGATCGTCTGACGAGGGATACGTTTCGCAGAGCGGTGACATGCCGAGGTCCACAAATGTCCGCCGAAGATCCAGGCCACAAAATCGGCAAACAGAAGCCTCTGAGGGCTTAAATTGCTCAATGGTTGGGGCCTGATGCGTCGAAGTATTCATAGTGATGAAGGTTCCGCAAGGCTTGGGCTTGGAGAGGCTCGGCGAAAAGCTGAAACGTTGATAAAGCGGATAAAGCGCTAGATAAGCTACCGCCCTTGCAGTCACAAGTATTAACCATAAATAGGCAATCTGTCTGCCAGTTTAAAGGATACTTGAGCCCGCTGCTAGACATGACATTTGCTCTAAGTAACTGAAAAAAATATAAATAAGCTGAATGGCGGGCTGCAGGCTACTTGGCGATGGCGTCCCGTTTGAGCGGCTCCCCGGCAATCAGTGGAAAAGTGTTTCCTTCGCGGTCCGACTTCCAGCGCAAGGAGGTTTCAAGCAGGCCGGCTTCCAAGAGGCGATTGATATGGTTGATTCTCGCGTAGCGGCCTGTTTCGAGATCGTCACGAGTAAGACCTGCGACGCGGTAAGCATCGTAGAGTTCTTGAGCGCCTTTTCGCGCGGTCCATTGCGGACGGAAATTAGGGAGTATTCGATGTATTTTTTCGCAGCTCACACGGTAGCAGCGTTTATCGGGCCCTCCGCCCGCAGCATATTCAATGGAGCAACCGGGAACAACTTCAGCCACAATGTCTGCCAATTCAGAAATTCTATAATTTTCTTCGGTTCGGCCCACGTTGAACGTCTCGTTGTGAATGCTTTCACGGGGAGCCTCAAGAACAGCGAGGACGCCGGCAATTATGTCGCGAATGTGGGTGATTGGCCGCCAAGGCGTTCCATCGCTCTTGATGGTGACTTTACCGGTGGTGAGTGCAGCAGCCACAAAGTCATTCAAAACAATGTCCAAGCGGAGCCTGGGGGAAACGCCATATGCGGTGGCGTTGCGCATGAATGAGGGACTGAAATTATCACTCGCCAGTGCGGCTATATCTCGTTCTGCCAAAACTTTTGATTCTCCATAAGGTGTGACGGGATTGAGTGCGGCTGTCTCATCTAGCGTCTCGTCGCCAGCGGCGCCATAAGTACTGCACGATGAGGAAAAAATAAATCGCTCGACGCCAGCCGACTTCGCAAATTCCGCGAGACGTACGGAGGCAATGTGATTGACAGCGTAGGTAAGACTTGGATCCAGATTACCCAGAGGGTCATTCGACAAAGCAGCAAAATGGACTACCGCATCGAAACCGTCAAGATCCGATTTTTCCAGGTCACGCAGATCCTTTCGAAGTCCAGGAGTTGGCGCGGTTTCTGTTCCAAAATCGCAGCCCCCAAAGAGATCTGAGTCAAGACCTACAACGTCATATCCCGCGGAACGCAAAACGGTCTGAGCCACTGCACCGATATATCCCTTGTGCCCGGTCAAAAGTATTCGCATATGGGTCCTTCTTTACCGCTTCTTATATCTTAGACAATAAACCAGCTTCGCACAGCACTTCTGCTGCTTCTCGGATCATCTCGAAAGGAAGTTTCGATCGCTCTGCGATGTCCAGGAGAGTATTTTTTCCGTCCGACATGTTCAGAACCCACAGGCGCGCATTGACCGCGGATTCCTGGCCTGGGCCTGGCGCGATGTCGTAAAGACCTCGTCGACCCAACTGAGGTTCACAGTAAGGGCTTAAATTTTGATAACAATCATTATTTTCGAGAACATTCATAATGGCTGCGCAGGCGCGAAGCGATTTCGCAAGTTGTTGTGGCTTGATGAAATTCAGATCGTCGGCGGAAGTGTGGTATTCGGGGAAAGTTCCCCAGACGCTCCGCATGAGGCATCCCACTGGAAGATTGAAACCTGGGGAGCAGTATTGGCGTTCGTCGTAACCATACGGAGAAAATTCCAGGATTTCGAAAGAATCCGCTTCGTGCGCGAGAACATGGCTCGCGGCTCGGTCGATTTCCGCACTCCCCTGACGGCTTTTTTTGTAGTGAAATCCTCCCCGGTCACCGACGCACGTCAATACCAAGCCGTTGCGAATTTTTTTAGCCGTTGCGCGATTTTGCGACAACCAGGTAATGGCTCCGATCGTGCCTGGTATGAACAAGAACCGATATGAATAATGAAGCGTGCATGAGGACAACAGCTGCGCGAGAAACGTAGCGACAGTTAAACCCGACAGGTTGTCATTCGCCAAGGACGGATGACACACATGGCAAGAAATCAGAACTTCTTCAGGAGAACTGCCGGGAAAAAAGCATTCTCCATAAGTGAGGTTCCCATCCTGCAAAGTCGAGTCGATACAAACCTCATAATCGCCATCCTTCAGCGCCAACATCTGATTATGAGTGAGACAAAAGCCCCAAGTTTCTTTGTAGTAGGAGGTTCGATACGGAATCCGGTCAGGGCTCTCAGGAAGAGTGAATAAATGAGGTTTCAATTCGCTTAGTGGCAGAGTGACGTGGACTGGAGTGCTGTAGCTCACAACATGGAGATTGGAACGCTGAAAGTCCACGACCCTCGTACCATCTGGCGCCTTTACGTAAGCGTCACGAATATTCCATTCTTTTGGCACCGTCCAGTCAAATACCGCCGTTCCACTGGGCACTTCGAAATTTTTGAGAGATAGTCGATTTTTTACCAGGCCCAAGGTTTGCCGCACGCCATCGCCGGTAATACCGCGGCAGATGGGAAAGAGTTCAGCGGCGAATTTGTGCATTTCTTGGCCGATGGTTTCCAGATTCCATTGATCGAAAGCCTTCGAGACATTGGTCATATTATTTGAAATCTTGGTAAGTCCGGTCGCGTTCTGCAATCACTTCTATCTTCTTTGGCCAAGCCACCTGGAACGCCGGATCATCCCAACGTACTCCGCGCGCTGACTCCACGCTATAGAATTCGGACATCTGATAAAAAACTTCACTTTCGGGTTCCAGGGTGAGGAAGCCGTGCGCACACCCTTGCGGTATGTAGAGCATCCGATGGTTCGCGCCTGTTAGAACGACACCAACCCAACTCTTAAACGTCGGAGATTCGGGACGTAAATCAACTACCACGTCGTATATGGAGCCCTTGGTACAGCGGACCAATTTAGTTTCTGCGTGAGGTGCAGCCTGATAATGTAAGCCGCGCAGTGTGCCCGCACGTACATTGAAAGAGAGGCTGCACTGGACCAGGTTGGAGCTGAGTCCATGTAGTTCAAATTCTTTTGTGCACCAGGTTCTCGCAAAGTAGCCACGTTCATCCGTCTTGGGCTCGGGCTCAATTTCAAAAGCACCGGAAATTTTTGATTCATGAAATTTCATTGCGCCTACCGGCTTTGAAACTCCTCGGTTCGTTTTCAAAAGCTACTTGGTAATTTGACTCAGAAGTCCACGATTTAAATCCATGAACTTCCGAGCCATGAAATAAGGCAGAAACGAAAATTCGGCCATGGAAGGCAGAGGATCGTCCCAGGAAAACACGGACTCTGTCTTGGTCCTGTAGATAGACTGAAAATAAGAACCTACACTCAGGTTCCCTCTGGACATTTCCAAAAGAGAGTGAGGAGTGTCTGTCAACAAACGCAGCCAACCAACTCCAGGCCGACCGCGGCATGGTTCTACATGCTGACCCATTTGATCGGCAAACAACAGGTATGGAAAATCTACGCCGACGGCTTGTCCAAGCGCATGGAAGCCCCAGGCGCGCGCATTCACGTCGAGTAACTTGTATTGACCATCGCGCGGATCCTGTTTGAATTCCACCTCTGCAATTCCATAAAAATTAGTGGCGCGCAAAAACTGTTGCGACATTTCCTCAATCTCCGGCAGATCGGCGGTTTCGACGTAAGTCGCCGATCTACCGAACTCGCGCGGAAATTGCCGTAAACGCTTCGCAGTGATGCTGCTGTGCGTCTTACCATCACGGAAAAACGCGCAGTAGGAAAGCTGCCGTTCGCCGTCTCCCGGGATAATCTCCTGAATCATTATTTCTTTCAGTGCAATGCTCAAGACCGCGGCTTCGAATAGTTTGAGCAAGTCCTTAGGCGTATTGGCCCTCCAAGCCTTGGCGCCTGTTGCGTAAAAAAAATTCTCTTTGATGGCCGGTTTGATAGCCAACGGAAGCTTAGAAAAAAGAGGCGGGAGGTCTTCTATGCTCTGTACATTCCAGGTCTGGGGAGCAGGGATTCCGAGTTGCGTAGCAAGTTTATAGGTATTGTTCTTGTCCCAAACGTGCTGGATGCTCTCCCACCCGGGAGTAGTGACGCGAAAAAACTCAGCCAAGCGCTCGCGATGCAGCGAAAACGCCATAACGGTTTCATCGCGTGTTGGAAAAAGGACCCAATCCCTTAAGCCATACTGATGACCAATCTCAAGGGTCGAGTCCACGGTTCGCTGCGGGTCGCGCAAGTCAGGAACACGCAGCACTCGGGTCGCATATCTGGAAAACTTAGAGATGGAATGCTGATCATCTACGACGTATACGGGAATCCCGCGACGTCCAAGACTGCGAGCAATCGCCAAACCAGGGTGATCGCCGCCGATAACCAATGCGCCCATACCTTCTTGACGTCTCGGGGGCTGGACGATAGTGGCGTTCCTTGCTATCGCTCCGTTGGATTTTTCAGTCATTGGCTATTGGACCCGTGGCGGGCGATGTGTGACGCAAGTTCTTTTGCTGCAAACTCCGTGCCGGCAACAAAATAAAGTAATGGGCCGAACGAACGAGCAGCGGTTGCGCCTATAAAGTGCAGCCCCGGGATGGAACTGGAAAATCCCGATCTCAAGCGTGGATAACCATCTATGAGAGCAAGTTGGCTTACCAGTTGTCCCGGTAAGAATTCATAGCGGGCAATGTCCACAGAATATCCGGTTCCCAGCAAAACATGATCGACGGTGCGAGCGGCCGCGTCATCTAAGGTCAATTTCACCTGTCGTCCAACGGACTGCGCCTGGGTTACGAAATGCCCCAACGTAAGTTTTACAGGCTTAATCCTGGGGCGAAGCCATTGAGAACCAGCCGGCCGAACAGCACGCGTACGAATACGGTCCCGCAATTTCAACGGTATGTGCCTGACAAGATTAGGCGCCGCAACCAAGCGGCTTATGCCCGCCGGTCCGATATCGTGCTGGGAATAGAGCATGGATGAGACTGGACCAAGCCGATGAAGCCACGGATGCATACCGATCCATCGCAGTGCGGATATTTTCGCGATGACTTCAACTTCGGCCTCCGCTTCTTGTAATAAGGCAGCGCACTCCAAGGCGCTCTGGCCAGCGCCTATTACCGCTACTCGCTTTCCAGAAAAACTTTTGACATCGCAGCCTTGATAGCAGTGGGAAACCTGTTCCGTGGGTAGAGACGCGAATGCGGAAGGAATTCGCTGGAATAGTCCAATGCCCGCGGCAATTACCACTCTTTGAGAGTGGAGTAACTCGCCATCTTCCAGTTTTATGGCAAACCCCTTGCCGTTCCGAGAAATGGACGCTACTTCTCTCCGGTCCAGATCGGAAACCATTTGCTTCTGAAACCACCTTCCGTAGTCGACAAACGTTTCGAGCGGAAGTGGCGCTCGCGGAGAAATGGCCACAGCATTTTCAAATGCATCTAACGTCGCACCGCGTGAAGGATCGGAAATGTTCGACGCGACGCGGGGTGAGCGTAGGAGCATACCCGCAGGCATTTTTTCAGCCCAGAATTCCATTGGTCTGCCAAAAACGCGGACCGACACTCCCTTATCTTTGAGGTGAGCGGCCGCAGACAACCCATAAGGGCCTGCACCGACAATGGCTACCTGACAATCAGTCATGCTTTAGTCTCGTCCTTTTTTTTCTGGCGCAGTGGTGTCAGGAAACGGGGACTGAATCCTGATTGTCGTTGAAAGCTAGTATCGAGGAGCGCCAGCTCTCTAATCCCAAAATCACGGCGGCTATCGAATCTGAGCGATTTGAGGAGTCGACTCGGCCAATTCATACACGAGTCGATCGCCGTCGAGGACTGCGTAAGCCAAGCGTGCTTTTTCTTTTTCTGGTCCGACGATCTCCCAGCCATCGCCTCGAGGCACTAGACTCATTTGATTCCTAGCCCTCCACCAGTGGTTCACTTCCGCTGGAAAAGCGGCCCAAATTTTTTCCTCTTCAATTAATTGTCGCAGATAAACGAGCAGAGATTCATAAACAGTGCGCGCGCGTCGCTCCATCAGATAATCGGGATGGGCAATAAAACTCATGAGGCCGTGCCTTTGGCGGAGAAGAACCAATTGTTTCTTCCAAAGATTCATGGAATAGTCGTTGAGAATGTGGAAGAGCGAGTAATCCTGGGCGGTCGTGAGAGGCAGCTCGAGTATCTTGCCGACAAAGTAAGGCATCACCGTGCAGCATCCGCCTCGCATGGGTTCGAGATGAGCGACGTTAGGAACGGACATATCGTAAGAAAAATCGAAGACGTCGTACCAATCCTGATTTCGATACATGGCTCCCGCGCGGAAACCCTGGCAATTGTACTTGCGCACGTATCCGTTAATTTTGGCCGCACGACGAACAAATTCGTGGCGTTCGCGGTATAAATTCCCATCGTGATTCAAATCATGGACATTAAATTCGAAGCCTCGGTCGCGGATTTTCCGTACATATTCGTCCGGGACTTCATAACGCTTCTCGGGGATGACTTGAATGGACGCCTTCATTCCGTAGCGATCGTCTAAATCCATCAGTGCCGAAGTAGAGTCGCGCCCCACCACTGTTTCCACATCGTGCGTCATCATCAAACAGTTTGGTGCACCGTTCGGCCAGAACCAAATGAACGGAACCTTTTTTACTCCGCTGGCTCGCATTGACAGCTTTAGCAACTCTTCGTGAAGGTTGTCGACGGTAAAGTCCACAGGCCATGCTGGAAAAAGCAGTTCTCTCCAGTCGCTAAAGTACACCCTTTGCAATTCCCGACGGATCGCTATGGGCAAAAATTCTCGTATCAGGTAGTAAAGCTTGCGAGACGCTTCATTTGCGACAAACACTTCCCGGGGCGGAACCATTTTGTGCCGGTAGTGTTCCAGCCGAAGATTATCGATGACTTTGGAAAAAAGGAATGGAAGCTGAACGGCAGCTCCATTGAGGTGAACTCTATCGAGGGCATCGAATTTCTCCGAGCCGTGAAAATTTGCAGCGACGCCAGCCGCACTTCGCCCGTAGCATACATTTTCTGCACCGAAACGAAAGAAACCTTCGTTCACGGCGTCGGAGTCGACAGAAGCAATAATTCCCGACAGTAAGTCGGTTGGCAACCGATAATAGTCCAGAAGAGTTTGGTTCACTATAGAGTCTCGTTGTCCTGTTGACTGTGACGAAGCATTTATGACAATCGAAGTGCTGGCACAACTAGTTGGAGTTTGCTGACGTTCTTTATCCGATATGCCGGTAGATCAGTTTTCCGGTCATCTTCAGCAAACTATTCGGCATGTATGAGAAAACTCGTTTGGCCGCCTTCAATTTCCAGCCTCCAACCGAATCTCGAAATGGCTGAGGGGGAAATTTCCAGTAAACCAAGGGAGTGGGTTGAGGAACCCAGTGGTTCTTGAAGGCAAGAAGTCCCGCATCATCCTGACCAGTTCGACCTAAATCGAAAGTTTTTGCGCCCCTGGATTTGGCTGCTTCAATAGCCCGCCATAAAAGCCAGGGCGTCGCTCCATATTTGTTATATTTAAGATTCGAGCATCCGTACTTGTAAATGACATTGTCCTTGGATCGCAGAGTCAATATTCCGGAAATTGGAATCTCATTCCTGTACGCCAGTCGAATTTCAATGGCATCTTCCAGCGAATCCACTAAGTTTAGAAACCAGTTAAAGGGCATAGGAGGAATTTTATGCCGCGCCCGCGTAAGCACAAATAATGCATAGAAATCCCGTAGTAGTACATCTGATCGCCCACATTTCTCATTCAGTTGAGCGCGCTGCGCGCGATGTATCCTGCGCTGGACTGAATCCTTGTCGAGACTGGAGAAGATGGCGCCCAACTCTGGTTGAAGATCAACGATGTGTGAAAAATAGGTCGCTTCCGGCAAAAAACCAATGTCGCCAAACAATCCACTCCATCCGTTATTTAATGGACGCAATTCCAGATAATTCCAGTGCCGCCGTTTCAATTCTACTTTTAAGTTCCTAAGCAAAAAGTTGACTTCTTCAGTGGAGTCGCACAAAGGCTCACAGTGGTCAGAAAATGGCAAAGAAACAAGCCGATGTCCTGTGATCGAGCTCTGAATCTCGCAGAAAAGCAGAGCATTTTTTAATTCCTGAGTAGCCGGGGAAGTAGTAAAAAATACCGGTTTATATCCATAGGTGCTGCGTAGTGCCTTTAGCCATGTTGCGGTATGAAATACGCAGGCCTTTGGATAATTCTCCAGGAACCGTGACCATCGTAAATCCTTTATGGGGTCTCCCTGATAAAGTTCCATGAGCATCCCTGGCGGTTTGAGTCCACACCATATCCAGACACCGTGAAGACGGAACGCAACCGTCCCGAGCATGCATGACTACAACCTAATAGACAACTCGATTTGCGGGTTTAAATTTTTCACGTCAAAAATCACTTGGCTGTCTCTCCGAGCTTCGCCGATAGGCAGCGAGCAAATTTTGCACGGAATATTTCCAGGCAAGTTCTTCTTCGACCCTTCGTTTTCCAAATTCTCCCATCTTCTCTCTTTCGTCGGGTCTGTCCATTAACCAAAGGATTTTGTCGGCAAAATCTTTTACATGATTACCGTTGCTGCTATAAAGAGAAGCATTTTGTGCGCTAAATCTGCCTTCTTTCGACTCAAATTGCACAATGGGCTTGCCGAGGGCCATGTATTCCATAATTTTGATCATGGTAGAAATATCGTTCATCTCACAGGGTTTATCAGGGTTGACGCAAACATCAGCAGTCGAAAGAATTTCTAACAATTCCTGATCCGAAACTCTCCCAGTAAAATTAACCATGTCGCTTAGATTTTTATCAATCACCATTTGTTTAAGGCTCGAGAGTCCAGGCCCCCCGCCTACACAAGTAAAATGGATGTCTTGTCGACCCGTGTCCTTTACGTATTTGGCGACATCGACAAGAATGTCCAATCCTTCCTGCACGCTCATGTTTCCCACGTATCCAACTAAAAAACGCTTTCCCTGCTTCAAAGCCGGATTTGGCGCCAGCGGCCTGAAGGTATCCAGGTCGGGCCCGTTGCGAACGATGAATACATTTTCTGGAGGCAACCCGCCCCTGGCAATAGCCAAATCTCTGTAGCTTCCATTGGTGGCCATCACTACATCGCTAAAGTGGTAACTGAGTTTTTCAAGCCAAACCTGAGCTTTGTAGAAAAAATCCTTCCGCTCATATTTTGAATAATACAGTTCTGGATTCGCATCGTGCTGATCAAAGATGTATTTGACTCCAAAGATTTTGAACGGCAGTGCAATTAAGAAGATATCGTCGGGCGGATTGCAGCCTTGAATTATATGAAAGCCATGCCTTAGATAGATCCACCACGAGTACCAAAATTCCCAAAACAAACCCCATGCATATTCCCAAACATACCCCGCAGCACTATTTCCTTCCGCCGGCATCGGGTGTCGATAGATGCGAACTCCTTGGAGAATTTCGTACCCTTTGTTGAAGCCTTTGCGACGCGGACACAAGACCGTCACTTCATAGCCAGCCTCGTGCAGCGAAAGAGCTTCTTTCCAAACGCGCCCATCAAAAGGCACGGGTAAATTTTCGACGATTATAAGAACTTTATTATTCATGGGAGATACGGGGGTTTCTCCGCTCTAAAGTACTTTGTAAAGTCCGGAAAGTGCACAAAGCATTGTCGCCTGTCCCCAATGCATCGTGGGAGTTTTGTTCACGAGCCAAGATGAATAGCGCCGATAATAGAAGAAGCCGCTCGGGTCTTGCATGTTAGTGATTGTCCATTGCGCGACCTTGCACGCTAATGAAATGCTCGCCGGATCCCTATCGCGGAAAAAAACAAGAGTATCGATCGCCTGGGAAGAGCACTGAATGTCGATTGGGAGCGTTTTGTGATCGTAATAGCGGGGGATGCCATCATCCAGGAAAAATGTTTTCTTCCAATATTCGTAACCGTTAGCGAGGATTGTCTCGAAACGATTGTCCCCGGTAGCCGTACCGTAATACTTAAAACAGTCCAAAACATATGCCGTGTGAAAATTGTCGACCCAATGAAGATTAGGAGCTTCACCGTAATACCAGGAAAAATCCGCCCGCTGATGCTTCGCAGTGTATTGAATCGCTTTCTGTGCCAACGTGAGATAAGACTCGTTTTTTGTCAGGGCGTAAGTTCGAGCTAAGAGGCTGGCGCCAAGGGTGTTGGAGTTGTGAACTTGTTTGTTCAATATTGGAATATAGCTTATGCACAGCGAATCTTCTTCAGCAAATGTGGCTAGATCCTTAAGAATATGCTCACAAGCGCTAATCGCAACTTGCAAATAAATTTCCTTTTGGAAATGGTCGTATGCATCAAGAAAGGCATGCCCAATAAGTGAGGTCCAGACAATTGTCGGTACGCCTTTGGGCAGATAAAAACTTCTTGACTGGTAATCAAAATGATTTCCCCAGCAAGCTCCCGAATATCCTTTGGACTGGTTTTCGATCAGCCACTGCAACGTGCTTTTCGCTCTCTCAGCCCACACTTGTTCGCCCGTAGCTTGGTGAAGACGTATGAATCCCCTCGCAAGATATCCCATGCCTTTCGTTGAACGACTCTTGGGTATGGCTAATATTGGACGCAAATTCAGTGGGAACCGCCGTACCCCTTGTTGCAGGACAGTCCGCAGGAGGTTGGTCTCGAAAGTTAATGGACGGAGAAATTTTGCTTCCAGGCCATCAAAAGTGTCGTATCCCCGATAGTCATTTCGCTCAAGCCAATCCGAAAGCCGACCGATCGATTCGAAGACTTGATTCTTCAAGCTTTCATTGCCGATTTGGTTTCCAATTTCCTTACCAACAGATGCCGTCATACTTCCCATTTTCGCTCCTGCGATTTGAAACGCGCACAAAATCAACCATACATTGATCTTCACGCAGACGCTCTGACACCTGTCGAAAATCCGGATCATTATTGCCGATTACGACAGTTTGTCCATGGGCCAGGACCGCATCAATACTGTTGGCCATCAATTTTGAAATATGTGGGATGTGGTTCAAAATAAAGTCGCGATTTGCGCCTATCAAGCGAGCTAAATTCACATTTTTGTCGAAAATGCAGAGGTCATAACCCTTTCCGACCAAACGTTCGATAACTTCGATCATAGGACTTTCCCGCAGATCGTCCGTTCCGGCTTTAAAGCTGAAACCCAGGACCCCCACCTTCTTGTGTCCCATTTCCATGATTAGCTGCAGACCACGGGAAATTTGCATCTCGTTGCTCGGAAGAATTGATGTCATGATCGGTAGGCCTAGGTCATGCATTTTCGCTACGTACGTAAGCGCTCGAATATCCTTCGGCAGGCAAGAACCGCCAAACGCGAATCCGGGCTGAAGATATGCCGCTGAAATGTTTAGTTTTTTGTCCTGGCAGAAAATTTTCATAACTTCGTGGGCGTCAATGGAGAGAGATTTACAGAGAGCCCCGATTTCATTCGCGAAGCCAATTTTTAACGCATGCCAGCTGTTATCTACATATTTAACCATCTCAGCGGTTTCTAAATCCGTTCTAATAAGGGGTGCATCTAGTTTGCGATACAGTTCGACGAGTTTGTCACCACTCTCATGGTCGAATTCTCCAATAACCGTCTTAGGTGGGGCATTAAAATCCTTGACTGCTGACCCTTCTCGCAAAAATTCGGGATTATGGCACACTCCGAAATCCTTCCCCGCTTTCTTGCCTGAAAACTCTTCCAAGGTAGGTATCACGATGTTGTTCATGGTTCCGGGCAGGATGGTGCTGCGAATCACAACCACGTGTCGCGCAAGTTTTTGTTTGAGCGCTTGACCGATTTGTTCGCAAATTCGCCTAATATATTTCAGATCAAGATTTCCGTTTACCTGACTGGGAGTACCCACACAAACAATGGACACTTCCGACTCGTTAACCGCCAAAACCTGGTCGACTGTGGCACGAAGACGGCCAGCCTTGACAGTCGATGCAATGATTTCGCCAATATCCGCTTCGATTATCGGCGACTGGCCGCTGTTGATCAGACTCACCTTCGTTTGTATAGGATCAACGGCTATAACTTCATGCCCGTCATTCGCAAAACAACCTGCAGAAACGGTGCCCACATAGCCCAGCCCAAAGATGCTGATTTTCAAGATGTGCTCGCTTTCGCTGTTATAAGTCAACTAGAGAGAAGTCATTTGCGATGACCACTGAAAATCTTAGGCAATATTCTTTTTTGTCCAAGAAGGGAAATCTCAGTTAAGTTAGCATTTCGATACAACTGGGTTTGGCAAAGCTAGACCTTCGTTTAAGCAATTCATTTCAATCCTGTTTACTTGAAGATCGAGACGGCATGAGCCTGCCATCGAACTTGAAAAGCATTTCGTCCAATGATTTCTTTAACCGCCACTTAAGCCGCAACAGCGATACTCGGCTACGCTTAGCGAGTCTCCAACCCATAAGCGGCCTCATCCACGCGTACTTCCAAGATAGCTTCGGAGCTTGTATCTGTCCTCCCAACTTTGTGGCGAGTTGCTCGACCTCTTTTACGATATCGTTCATTTCCGGGTAGTAGTAGATAAAACAGGTTTGCAAATATTTCAGGCAGGCGGCGCGCACCCGGCCGCTATCTTCCATTGAAAGTAAATAATCGATGTGTAGCTGCATGGAGATCCAATGAGCGCGAATTTTGAGCTCTGAGGCTCCGATGTAGCTTAGGCTGCCACCAAATGCCACTCCCGGAGCACGATAATAGACTCTCGCGCCCGGCACGAAACGAACTCCCTCGCTAGCGCAAAGGACACGACAGAAATACTCACCATCATCATCGCTCAGCAACCGAGTATCCCAAAGGCCCGCAGCTTCAGTAAGCTCTCGACTTACAAGCCATGTCGCAGTTTGCATATAAACGTTTTTCCCCAACTTGCGAAGCAGCCACTCGACTGGAGATAAATCTTTCCAAAGTTCAGTGGGAATGAATTCTGCGCGTTGCTGCCTATATAGGAACCTGCCGAACTCAGACGAGAGAAGCACTTTCCTGCTTCCGTGCTCACCAATAGCTTCCATCTGTCTAGCTATCTTGTCTGGTGCTAATACGTCGTCGGCATCCAGCCATTGAATGTAATCGCCGCGCGAGAGGGCAAATGCTGTATTTCTCGCGGCCGCGGCCCCCTGATTTTTCTGTGTAACCACGCGCACACAGTTGGATTCGAATTGTTGAGCGATAGCTACGGTTCGGTCCGTTGATCCGTCGTCAACGACGATGATCTCTATTCTTTCCCAAGTTTGCGCAAGTGCCGAGTGTAGCGTATCCGCTATCCACTCTTGAGCGTTGTAGGCTGGGATAAGTATCGACACCAGGGGCTGCTTCCTTGTTATTTCTGCCGTAGTATCACATTCAGAAACAACGTAAGGTCTTGGTTGAACAGTCTCGCAACCCTGGATTTGCAGCGTATTTAAGGCCTCGGTAACCGGCTTGATTTCCACGCCCGTTCTGACTGCATATCGAACTATTTCGTCAAAAAATTCTGGCGTGCATCCAAACGGACTCGGGTTCTCCGAAATGTCGTGGGTCGCCAGAATGAGCCAGCCACGAGCCAAGTGATTCTGATAGATCAAATTCTTGATTACTTCAATGTTGTGTCGGCTTTTCTCTAAAAAAAAAGCCGAAAGTTGATTCAGGTCAGTCGTTCCACGGTTGAAAGTCTGGCCCGCGCCACGACAAGAGCGGAAATAAGGAGCAATCCTTGCTTTTGATCCAGGCCTGGGCATGCTGATCGGATAAGAAAAGCTTTCAAACTTGGCGTCCGGAAACAAATTACGCAAGGCCTCGCGGTTTTCAATCACTGAATCTTCAAACACGGATGCTTCAGTTTGCCAAGATTCACAGTGGGAAAATGTATGGCATCCTAACTCATGTTTTTGCTCGAATAGTGTTTTCAGGTCCTCAATAAGAAATAGTGGCCCGCTTGGTGAGTCCTGCCCCGCTAGACCCAGCGAAACGTAATACGTTCCCGTCAAACCATAGCGTTTGAGGATAGCACCTCCCTCCAGCAATGCCGATCTCGGGAAATCGTCAAACGTAAACGAGATCAAAGGTTTTTGAGGGTTAACCACAAAAGACTTCCTGAAAACAACACTCGCAGCTTTCCGACGGTAAAATCTTTGCAATCTCGAAATAGGATTCATAAAAGCTTTCTCACTCTTTATTTTCGCGGGCCTACTTGACGCTTAACCAAAATTAAAAATAGTTCGAAGAAAGCGCTAGGGTATCAGTTGAGCGCAAACTCCATTCAACAAGTCTCTCGAGAGTTAGCGCCCTGCCTGGCCTGCCTCGTCCTTCCAAGTTTTAGGCTCTCCTTGATGAGGCTTTGCATTTTTAAGTTCTCCCAGCGGTTTGCAAACTGTCTGCGAATATAGTTCCCCTTCGAACGCCAAGAAGCATCTCTTAGGTGAACGCCGAAATCTCCAAAGCAGTTCCAGTTTTTCTGATCGCACACATCCTCCGGGAACAAAACTTCAACTGTCCCAGCTAACTTCGGATTCTCCGCAAGCGTTCGAGAAACCAATCCTGGGCCAGTAGTGTTAATTACATAGTATTCACTTCTCGAAAGATAGGGCAATCCCCGGGTCATAGGTCTGACCCAGCCTGGGTCTTTTTGAGCGCGGATGCAATTTTCGATGACGGCCTCAAGAAACGGATGGCCGGCCGCAGCCCCAAAACCATAATTGCCGATTTCCCAATCCATTTTTAACTGTTTACGCAGGAATTCATTTACGGTCAGCGCTTCAAATGGAAATACACATCCAAATTCCACAAGATCCGAGATACCGCGAGCCAGCATGATATCAAGGTCAAAATAAAAACCCCCATGCTTGAAGACCGCGAGGTACCGAAAAAAATCGTACCGCTGAATAGGGAGGCGGAATGAATCGAATACTTTCCGGTACTCGGGAAACTCTTCATCGATAAACGCCTGCCTGTGCTCTTCGTCAAAAAACTTGTACTCGAAATCCGGATTCAGCAATTTTACACTCGCCATCATCGCTCTGTTTCGCAATGGCTGCTGAACTTGATTGCCGGTCTGGATGATCCGCTTTGGGATTTGTACCATCTATCCTCACACGTTATAACGGCTACAACGGGAATTTGGAGACGCGATTCCTATTTGCCTGCCCTATCTGAATGCGGACTCAAGAAAGCGGATCGAATAACGGCTCCCGATCCTGTGCGCGTTCCCGCTGTGCGGCTCGGCCGTGGCTTCGGGCTGCAGCCAGTGCTCGACATTTGGACAAAAATTTTTCGGCAATGGTACTTCCTTGTAATTGTGTTTGAAGTTTCTCACTTGGGTTCCGCGATTCCAGCCTGCCACATTTAAAGGCCGCATAAAGTGTCGCTATTCCATCCCGCACTGCCTCTTGGCTGTGTTCTACCCGGATCAGCTCACCATGTTGGGCCAAATCTTCGGCGGTGCCGATCTTCGGACTAATTGCCAGCACAGGCTTTCCCAGCGCAAGGTAATCGACGAGTTTCGATGCGAGAAAAATACCCTCGTCCACACGGGATTCGATCAAGACGCAAACCGATGCACCGGCGATGTATTGTAGGCTGTCTTCATAGTTGACTCTTCCGACTACTTCAATGTTCTGTTGAAGACCCATTTCATAAATCAGGGACTGGGTCTCCTTGTCTCCAGGACCGACAAGGACCAACTTCGCATCCGCAGCAGCCTCCCCGAACTTATCGAGAAACGCTTTGAACCCCAGCAAGAGATATTTGCCAAAGCGCCCCTCCGATGCGAGGAGCTTGCCGGCATGGACCAGACGAAATTGCGCACTGGCTTTGTGTTTCGCAGGTTTGATCGTCAGTCCAATGTGCGGGATAACCTCTGCGACTTGCTCTAACTTTGCTATTCTCGAATGGAAATCCTTCAACCGCCTGCACGGATATGTCACTATGGCGGCATTGCGTATTGTTCTTCGCAACCAGAAAATATTTGCCACCGTCCAAAAAGCGGAGAGTTGCGGGCTATCATCAACAGGAAAGAACTCAGATGTCCAAGGATCATTAATATTCGCTATCCACGGCAAGTTAAATCGCTTCGCGCACCAAAACCCAACGATATGCGCAGCTATTGGCAGTGAACGACTATAGATGAGATCAAATTGTCTTTCATGGTGAAGGGATTGTGCTATGTGATATGCAGAACTGACCCAACGAGCATCAAATGGCGTTTGGAACTGCGCGGCGGGAAAAATCGAATGCAAGCGATTTTGCGATGGCCGAACCGGAACGTCGACGGTTACCTTATCCAGAGATTTCCACAATATAGAGCTGTCCGTTGGCCTCTCTCTGAAATTTCGACTCGCCAACACGCTAACTTCAGCGCCATTCTGAATCAATGCTTGCACCATTTTTGCAGCACAGAACGCTTCCGAATCTGCGGTAGGAGTGAATAATGGGCTAATGCAGAGAATACGCAGATGCCCAGAGGGCAAGCTAGCTTTCATGTGAGTACCCGTGACATTCGCAAGAAAATAAAATACGGCCCTCGGCATCTACTGGTAAATCTATCTTTGTTGTCCGTATTTCTCAGAGTGCGGTTCCTGGAACCGATTTTAGGATAATTTGCGGAATACAAAGACTTCTGTGTGGCCCGGCCACAGAGGGATAAGAAAGCTTCCGGTCAGGGCCAATTTCTGCCGGCCGAGAAAATCAATCAGAAACTCTCTGGGAACAACAGCGGGTTTCAAGTCCCAATCCCAAGGCTTGACCGCCAACCACGCTGCAAGATTCTGCTCGTCCATGCAATTCTCAGTGAAGACGTCGAATATTACCCAGCCCCGTGGCCGAACTACTCGAGCCATTTCCATTAGATAATTGCATATCATGAGGAAGGGAACCCCGGGAAACAATTTGTGCGAATGTGCCAAATCGATGGTTTGCGTGGCCGTCGCGCTAAGTGATACGCGATCACAGTGCTGTCGCACCACTTTATACTTCTCGACTAGCCAGTCCGCCCAATCGTGCGCCGTTTCATAAATTTCATAGTGGCTCGGTGTGCACTCGTGGAGTACCTTTTCTAAGTATCGACCTGAGCCAGGACCTATCTCGCAGACTCGATCAATTCGCTCTTGAAATACTCCCAGTTTTTTTATTTGCTCGAACGTCTGTCGCGTCGCTCCAGGAGTGCGCAGTTGGTCGATGTATTCACCAACAGATAGGCCTGCGGCTTTCGCGCCGGCAAGGGTCTCTTGCATCGATAGATATTCCTCATATTCTCTTTTTCTTTTTGTGGATGTAATTTCCGCATGCACAATCCCTAGTATGGGGTTGAGCGTCTTGCGAATTATTCTCGCAACCGTTCGTCGCATGGTTAAACGCATAAAGGTTTGCGGAGATTTTGGAATCAATGCGAGGACACGCCGGCAACCTGGCTCGATCTTTGAAATTGCGGATAGAGTCGCCTTCAGTCAATTTGCCGCCCAGCGGAACGTAATTAAGCTGGCTACGGGTTATTTTACGACAGCCTTCAGACCAGTCGGAGGCTTAGTTTGGCCAAGGCCGCCGGAGTTGCCGTAACAGGCATTGGCATCGAAAGCCAGCTCACCTCCGGTACCGTCAGGCCGACCCTTCATTACATTTAGGAAGCAGTTCATTGCAGGGTTGGTATTCACATGTCCACCCCACGCTGGCGTAGTGAGATTCGTTCCTAAGCACTGCGAAACACTCGTCGCAGGCAATCCTGAAAATTGCCCAATGGTATTGATAATTCCTGAGCACTGACCGATATTACCGCCAGTCACGTCCGGACCTATGGCGGGCCAGGGAAGAGAACCAAACCACGACGGTTTAGAGACAAGATAAAAGGACGCGGGTAACGGTGGTTGCCCTACGCCAGTATCGCCGCGAGTCGGTATTGCATTCGGATATGGAGATATTTGCGTCGGCACTTCGGCTGAGTTTTTGCAGGTTTCGCCCCACCCCGTATCCGAAGCATTTCCACACCATCGTACGGCCTTGCTAACCGTATCGTAGTTTCCCCAGCGCAACAAGGTGCTAGCAACCAGCGGGTCAGGTGATATACCTCTATTCCCGTCTCCGTTACCTAGAACATAGATAAACGGGTATCCATCCGTTGCTTGATAGCCTGTCTGCACTCCGGGGGTTCCCAACACGTTGCCGACGACGTTTTGATAACGGGAGAAAGCCGCAGATCTGAAAGCATTGGTACTAGAATCCTTGAATACTTGCAAACCGCACTGTCCGTTCGCGCACGATTCCCAACCCATAAAGAGGTTCCGGAACGACGTATTCATCGACTGGGTGCCATGCGAATCTTCGTAAATCATTCCGGGGCCAATGTTGCCCTCATAAAGCTGATAGTTGTTTCCCGCGGCATGGGGCTCAAAACCAGCAAACATGAAATCCGAGTCGAAATAATTATTCACTATGAAGTTATAGCCGATGACACTTCCAGGGGCTGGACCCTCAGCCAAGATTGGAACCCGAGTTTTTTGGATGATGTTGTTTTGAATAAGATAATTTGAGCCGTTGTATCGAATCCCGAAGGGGTCGACATATGCTCCGCTTCTGCCGGTGTTGTAAATATAATTGCTTTCGAATTCCATGTGGTTAGACGTGGCGGAATAGATGCCTGCCTGCCAACCGTTGGAAATACGTACGCCCCTAACCCACCCATAGCTCATATTGCCAAAACCAATTACTTCCGCTGGGGTCACTGCCAAACTGTCAACAGAAAGATTTTCGATCCCGACATACTGACTGGGTTGAATAAGCCATGCCTGAGGTGTTTGCCCTGGCGACCATTGCGGATGTTGCAGAGGCGGCCTGATGGTAACGGCTGTAATGCCCGCGAAGCCGCACGCAGGATTGCAAGAAACCGCCTCGACAATTTCCCATTGATTGCGATTCATCCTGGCTTGCCCATCTGGCCCGTCGAGCGAGCAACCTGTCGAATCACTGGAACTGTACATTTTGGCGCAATTGAAGAAGTTACCGTTATCGGCAATATTCCCAGCGCATGTCGAGCCAGAACTGCCATTGTCGCACTGGTCGAGAACAATTGAAGTTACACCTGCAACGATTTTTGCGCCACTGCTCAAGGTAATCGAAGTCGTCCCCTGCGCAAAGCCCGCCATCCAGCTGAAAACATTCGCCGGATTACCGATATACGTGCCATCGCTACTCTGGATATTGATTAAACAATTCGTGGAGCCTCCCGTACAGTTACCCGGCGTGGCATTGAAAACTAGGAATGTAGAGTTTGCGCCAGAACCGCGAAGCACCACATTGCTCTTTCCTTTGATTATAATTGGTGTTGTAAGGTTAAACGTTCCAGGGCCCAGAAGCACAAATTGATTGGTACCACACGCTCCTATAGCCGCGTTAATGGTGCTCGCAGGTCCCGCGTAGGGTGCAATCGTGGCGCCACATTGCGCCCAGGAATTACTAGGAATTCCGCCGGGGATTCCGGCCTGCGTCCAATCAACCGCCCTGGAAGGTGAAAGGACACCGGACCACAGTTGCGCATGGGAGCTTGCGCACAGAAACAGAAAAGCAATGCCGAAAAATAACACGCGTTCCAATTTCATGATGGCTCCTCACCCAAAGAAACGGGGTTGCGTTGCGCGCATTCGCAAGACGCTAACGAGCACAATGTTATTCTTTCGTATCGGATGAAATCTACTGACCAGCAGGTCAATCTGGGTACAGGGCCAAACGCTGTCCCCGGGAACATTGTTGCTGGCCAGCGGCAACAGACAGCTATTCATAGCGGTGGTTGCAACGCCAACTGATTACAGGGATGAAGAAATCCGATGGGTCACCTGTATTTCCTGCGCAACTCAAAACCCTTTACACTTTTGAGCTTGGGCACGAACTCGACATTGTTGCTGAGAGGATCGTCATTTAATGGAACTACGATTCGCGCATCAGCAGTCTTTGGAACACCGATTATCGCAAGGAGAAAGAAAATCCAAATAGGGTACATCATTCTAAATCCGGCTTCTGTGAGGTTGTAGCAAATTTCTGAGATAAAAAATGCTAATCCCAAGCTCCCGGCAAGAGTATCGCGATCTAACGTATAAAGTATCTTCTTATATCCAGTAATTATCAGGACCGCTAATAATCCTATTCCTATCCAACCGAGATTTAGATAGACCTCCAAATAACCATTATGAGCCTCGTTCAGCCCAAAAAAGTCCCCATCGTTCACAGTCCAGAATTTCTGGAGTCGATCGCCCAGCCAAAAACTCTCATACCCCGTTCCGATGTAAGGATTGCCGGCGAGCGCCAGAACCGCGTCCCAGATCGCAGTTCGTCCGGTTAAGGTGGAATCCCTGCCTATACTCTTAAGGAGGTCGCCGCTGGACTGGAAGAACACCGCGAACAGGGAAATGCCGAGTGTGGTGGCCGCCAGAATATGGGCGATAAAACGTTTTCGGATTATTGTTGGCATACTCACCACGACCATCGCTACTCCTCCCATCACCAGGCAAGTAAGCGAAGTCTTCGAATCGCAGGTCCAGAGTAGCCACAAAACCATCGCAAGGATGCTTCCGTGAACAAGCAGCAATTGTCGTCTGCGGGGCGTCTCTCGATTCCGGTATAGATCAACAAAATACCAAAGAGCGCCAAGTCCAAAAACAAGACACGTTACTCCTAAAGTGTTCTTCTGGGTTGTGACGCCCGTATATTCAATTATTCCACCTTTACTGAACGTTCGGCCCAGGCCCGGAAAATATTTGATGAATACGATCGAAAGTGGAATCAGTATAAGTCCTACGCGACTGAACAACCGTTTGAGGGCACTAGCAGGGCAAAGGTCCGTCAACACAATTAACACCATTACAACATCCCCAACACCCTTGATCCAGTGCTTGAAGGCAACAAAGGGATAGTCAGACCATGTAATGCTGAGCGCGCAATAGAAATAAAATAGCGCTATTGGGCCCATTTTTCGAAGCAGGGGCCCCAGCCGCTGGTTCCGACTTGCGAGTACCATATAGCCGGCAAACAGGAGAAATAAAAAGACCGCTCGGTCAATTGGGCTACCCTCAATATATGATGTAGCCAGGTCTGCTCCCTGGACGGAACTACCAAAACCGAATCCCGCGAGCCATTGGGAGGCAGGTCGAGAACAATTGAGGAATAGCCACGCTACGGGAATCCACAAAGCCTTGGAAGTTCGCATCTCTTTGTTGCGATCCAATACGAAAAGCACTGCAATCACGACGAAACAGAGAAGTAGCGCTAGCAGTGGCGGCATTATTCAGCTCTTATTAAACAACGGGCGGGCCGACGGTGAGGAATCATCAAAAAACAGTCGGTGTATAAGCTCGAGCGTCAGCAACTGGTGAATCTCGGCTGTGTAATTTCGGCCACCCTTAAGGTGGCCATGCACAACAGCTTCAACGGCCCCTCGGTTTAAGTAGGGCCTTGATAACGTCCTTGAGTCCAGAAGCATTTCCCTGACGTATGCAGATAAAGGCTCCCGGTACCAAACGCGGTAATGATTGAACTTATGCCTACCAAGGAACAATCGCTCCGGATGTGACCAAGAGAGACGGTTATCAATCCCCGCCAACCATTGGGGCATGCCGTAATCGTAGGCGTATTCCGCCTTGAAGGTAAATTCAAGAAAACTGCGAGTGATCCGACTGGCCATTGGCCCCGAGCTTCCCCCGAAACCGCGGTCGGTACGAATTTTCAATAAGTCAGGGTTACCGTCACCAATTAGGCGCACGCAATCTTCACCGGTTTCAAAAAGATCAGCTTTAAATCGCCCGGAATCCGTCCCTCTAAAGGAGGCACGGACGAGATCATTGTCAAGATAGGGCGATCGTAGAGATAGTTGAGTTTCCTCGAGAGCAAGCAGACCGTAGTGGTGCCATGGAGTCTGCTTGAATGCTATAAAGGAAAGCGCATGTCCGCTAATGACTTCGCTATAGATAACTTTGGCTTGATTGCCATAGGCCACAAAGTCCGGACAAAACAGGCTCGAAGCAGGTTCCGCGAATTTAAATGCTCGCAAACGTCGAAGAATTTCGCTTCCGTAATTTCCCGTCAATCGAACTGGGGAAATCTGCGCAGCGAGTTCATTTGCATAAAGATCGCTTGCCCGGTTCACATATGTGCAACCATCCGTTAGGTATACCGAACGTTCCGCGTAATGCGAAAATTTCGAGAGAAATTTTTCTCCAATCGGAATGACCTCGAAAGGCTGACCGCAAGTTTCGGCTATTTGTCTTGCGAGTTTTACGTCTTCGCTCTCCCGAAACATACCTCCAAATGAATAACATGGAATCGCTCCCGGCGGTTCACGTTGCCAAGCCATAATCATCCGGGTGTCCAGCCCACCCGTTAGAGAGATACCAATGGGTTGTTCACCCGCGAAGTATCGAGGCAAATTTCTTGCGAATACTGATCGAAGCTCCTCGTAATTAGCTTCCGGCTGTAGCGGTTCTTGGTTTTCCCATTCCTGCGGTTGAAAATATGTGGTTTTACTTCGAATGGCGCCGTCTTCAAAGTTCCAAGCGGATGCAGTCGGCAATACATGGATGCCGTCGAAGATGGTTCTGTTCTCAAGTGTACAGCCGCAGGAAACCAATTCTCCCAGACCACGTGGATTTGGCTTTCGCAGTTCAGGGCGCACCGCAAGGATCGCCTTTGCTTCTGCTGCGAAGTAGAAACCCTCTTTTGATTCGTGGTAGTAAATTCGGTGGACGCCGTAGCGATCATTGAAGAGCGTTGCCTTTGCTTGAGGACGGTTGATTAACATTCCGTGAAATCTTCCATTCAAACCCGCCGGAAAATTTGAATCGTCTTCAGCAAGATGTACCAGGTACGACGGCCCCCCGTTCGGTAGTTCGTGGCCTCGCTTCTTGAGATTCTCGATAGTCTCCGGTTCTGGATATTCCTCCCCTGAAAATACGAGAACCACGTCACCTCGTTCGTTACGTAGTGGCATTCCGTCGGAAAAGGAATTCCTTCGCGCCGTCCATCCAAGATATACACCCGAGGATTCGTCAATCCATGTTCCACTCTCATAAAAAGACTCGTGACGAATTGCGTCAACCATACGCAACAATTCCTGCTCTGCACGGGCACGCTGCATCTTAGTTATGAGACCAACGATTCCGGGCATCGACTAGGAGGCTTCCTTCAGTTTCCGGCTGTACCAGGACGCCCGAATTTCACGAAGTTTATTCGCCATTGATGCGGGAAGGCGGTCAATTAACCTGTGGTGCAGCCCCGCACGATAGGCAGTCGAACCCATGAAAGTCAAAGGCACGTAGTAGCGGGACACACGGACGCTTTGAAAACCATTGACTTGCTTGAATCTCATAAGACCGTCCCATTCCTTATTTCCATAAGAAAATCTCTGGTAAATGAGATGAGAGATACCACGCTCCGCGCAAGATCGCACCGACTGCGCAATTAGTGCGTTTGTCGGCGCCTTGTCTCTATATTTTACAAGAGAGAGGATATTCATCAGGTTCGCCTGGGTCCGATCCTCGTCAGTTGTCAATTTCACAAACCCAATCAATTTCTCATCGAGAAATGCCCCGATAAAAAAACTGGTGTCAAGGAAGGTTGCCTCTGCTCGATGTACCGTTTCCAAGTCCGCACCATAGTGGGTAAAAGGTCGCCCCTGCCGGACTGGCGATTCGTTGTAAATCTCCCAAATTCCCTTTACTAGGCTTTCGTCAAAAGGCACTTCGCGAATCACAACTCCTTTTTTCACAGCCTGACGCGCCCTGTTGCGTGCTTCGGACGTAATTTGTTTCCACCAATCATCATATGTTGACACGGGTACCACCGCTAAATTAATCCACTCCCTGGGATAGTCGTATTTCGGTGAATTCTCCAGCAACCCTTGTGTGAAGGTGAAAAGGTCAATCCGACGGTCACACTTCCTAAGTGCCTGCACCATTTCTTCGGGATTCTTCAGCACGTGATACAAATCGGCCTCTGGCGTAGCAATTCGAACTAAATTGCCCGTCACCCTGATATCTTTGCCACAAACTTTAACTAGTGAATTGATCAACGATTGGATCTCTCTTTCTTCACAGCGGGCGCCTCGAAGTATGCACGCCCCAACGCCGCCTTCGGCGAGACAAATTTGTTTCGTTAACGAATACGCCTAGTTCTGTCTTTCCGTAATTACTCTTAATCCGAGATATGCCAGCAACCGGCTCGAATGGTCACAAAGTTTGATCAAATATTTAAGGAACACATGCTGTCCAAATATCGCGAGAATTGGCAACGCCATCGCATAACAGGGTACAGCCACCAGTGACTTGGCGGCATTTCTCAGCCGATGGCTAGGGTGACGCGAAGTGTTGATCCCCCGCAGAAGTGCGCGCTTCAACAGGTAACTGCGGCTGCAGCGAGAGGCAGGAACTACCTCATAAACGAATCCTTCATTGCACCAAATGAACTTGAAACCACTACTGATCATTCGTCGGAAAAAATCTACGTCTTCTCCGCCCGTGCCAAACTCGGGTTTGAAAGGCATCTCAACACCCGCCAGAATTTCACGCCGGAAGAGCACATTCCCGGTCCGGGTTTCTGTCCAAGTCATCTTATAACCCGTCGGGTAAGTCGCGCGTTGAAAGAACTTACCGTCTTTCACCCATCGTGGCGGCTCGGCTTCGTAATAGGGTTTTACGGGCCCCAAGACCCCGTCTACACTATGCTCCGTGAGAGCCCTTATTAAGTTATACAACCAGTCATCCACGGGAAATTCGTCATCGTCTATGAACGCGATTAAATCGCCTTCAGCGTGTTGCAATGCTTTGTTACGCGCCAATGCGATATTTTGTTCTGGCTCATTACAGTAAGTCACTTTCACGCGAGACGGGGCGCAGAACGACGCCACCACCGATTGTGCAGATTGCGCGGTATCGTTGTCTGCAACCACCACGGAGTAAGTAAACGCTCCCTCTGTGTGTTGGCAGGCTAGTCGCTCAAGAAGTTGTGTTAGCAGTTCGGGTCTTTTGAAGGTGCAGATACACACCGATATGTGGTTAGTTTTCATGATTGGGGCTGGATACACAATTTGCGGAATACGACCGGTCAGGCGATTGGACCATGAAGTCAGGTAGTTTTGGTTAGTCCTGCTTCCCCACGATCATTTTCGCGTTTAAGAAGTATCCTGGCGGGAACGCCAACAGCCGTCGCTCCATCGGGGACGTCCGTGAGTACTACCGCATTTGCGCCGATTCTCGCGTTATTTCCTATTCTGATACTGCCAAGCACCTTGGCGCCTGCGCCAATTCTGACATTATTCCCAATGATCGGTGCAGATTGCTCGTCCCAACGAATCCCTATTGTTACTTGCTGATCAATTCGGACGTCATTGCCGATCACACATCGGTAATCAAGTACTACACCGAGACCGTTATGCCCGAAATGAATATTCTTCGTACCGATCCTAGTCTTATATGGAATGAAGCAGGAAAAAACGAACCGCAAAAACTGTTGGATTAGGAACGGGATGACCGGGATTTTCCATCGATACAGGGTATTTGCCGTCCGGTACAGATAGTAAGGAAGATTGGATTTCACTATCATCTTACTTCCTTCCAGTAACCGCGCTCGAATTACTCGTAAGCCTGTTTGCCGCCGGTTGCTGCCCTTCCCCGAAAGGGAGCTTGTCGCTAAAAAATTTCTTTAGCCGTTGCATTTGTTCTTTGCCTCGAAATGCGGCAAATTCTTTGGATACCGCTCGCGGACGCCGGGAAATCAGCGCAACGCAATAACCCATGAGACAAGCCAAACCTCCTATTAGATATGGGCGGTTGCTCATTTGATAGACACATCGGAAGGTTTGCCAAACCGGATGGCTGCCGAGTCGATGGTCGCTTTGGCCCCACTTGAACGGTAGTTTCAATCCCTTGTTCGTACCCGTCCCCATCTTTCGGTGATGAAAAAATACTTTCTCGGGGAACGAACGGGTTTGCCATCCTCTCATCCGCGCGGTCACTACGGCCACCAGGTCAATGCCACCCCCTTTGATTGGTATATAACCTCCAATCGCGTCGAAGCACTCACGTCTAAAGAGTTGGCAACCACCCGAAACGTGGTCGAGGCTCGAAAATCGAAAATCATACGTTCCCCTGCCCTCCGTAAAGGGTGTCCCGGCAACGCCCAACCTCTGGGTTTCCGCAAACTTGGCTAAGAGAAATTCGAAATAGTCACTCTCAAACGAAATGTCGGCGTCCAGGCTACCAATGATTGAGTACGGAAGATGCTTCACGCAATCCCAACCGGCGTTGAACGCCATCACCTTCCCCGCGAAATGTCGCTCGCGCCGCTCCGGCATACGGACCAACTCAATCCATAGGTTTTCCGCCACATATTTCTTGACTATGTCGTCGGTGCCATCTGTCGAGCCATCGCTTACGATAACCCATTTAACCGGTCGCAAAGTCTGAGCGACTACTGACTTTAATGTCCGTTCAATGAAGTTCGCTTCATTCCGAGCAGGCGTGATGAGAACGTAGTTCAGTGGTGCTGCCATTCCCCTTCCCCCGTTTAGCGTCAACTCGCTTGCCTCCCGGCGCTCTGCATTATGGTGATGTTGTGATTCACAAACTTATAGATCCACTGTGGCACATGCATCCAGTCGTACCCACCGAGCAATTTTGCCTTCAACAATTCCGGCGTATCTCCGGAATTGAGTGCCATCCTGGGCATAAAAAGCCGATTGCTTTTACTATGTACTCTTCCAATTACGCTGCATACTCCATTTTTAAAACCAAGATTTTCCAGAGTGTCCCCCAAAAACCTGGTGAAATCCTTGTCTTCCTCGGGAAACGGGAACGGGTATGAAAAAGAATCTATCGCCTCGCCCAATTCCTGTTCGATGACTTCTTTGGAGTATCCCAGCTCATAATCAATTTGCTCTGGCTCCAGCGAACGCATATCGGGATGCGTCACGGTGTGAGAACCAAACTCAATTCCTTCCGCGCGCAATTCTCTCACTTCGCTCCACGTAAGATAATCAACGCCTTCGTAACGCATCGGCGTATTTCGGATTCTGCCGGTCGCTAGGAACAATGTAGCGCTAAAGCCGCACTGTTTCATGACTGCATGCGCTTCCGTATAGAAATCCCGGTAGCCATCATCGAAAGTGATAACTACTTTCTTTGACATATCCTGGCCTGCCGATAGTTGAGCCCACATTTCGGAGAGCCCAATCGACTGGTAGCCGGCAGATTTCAACCATCGCATTTGTTTCGAAAATACTTCGGGCGACGTATTGATCTGGAAATAGGGGTGGGAATGGCCAAATAAGTTATTGGAAATACTATGGTAAGTGAGGACCGGCACATACGCATTGCTCCCGCGACCAATTAGTTTCGCAATCGGCGAACACAAATAGAGCGTGAGTAAAAGATCCAAGCGTGGAATAGTGAAGGACTGCATTGCGGCTGATTAGGAAACGCGCGATGACGAAAATTCCTTGACGCGTTTCGCGACTTCGTCCAACTGTTCGCGCTGCAATTGCGGAAACATCGGCAGGGAGACAATTTCGCTGGCAACTCGCTCAGTCACGGGAAAGTCGCCTTCCTTGTACTGAAGATGTAGATAAGCTTTCTGCAGATGAAGTGGAATTGGGTAATGGATGCCCGTCCCAATACCGGCTTCGGATAAGGCGGCTTGAAGAGCTTCGCGATCTTGCACTCGCACAACGTAGAGGTGATAAACACCTTTTGTCCAGGAAGCTTCGAGCGGAATCACGATAGAGTCCTTCGCCTCCGCCAGCAATTCGTGATAGCGATGCGCAAGATTGCGCCGAGATTCGTTCCACTTTGTGAGATGCCGAAGCTTCACGGAAAGCCAGCCAGCCTGGATGGAATCTAGCCGGCCGTTATAACCTTCGATGTCGTGATAATACTTTTTCGCCTGGCCGTGATCGCGAATCATCTTCATCCGCAAGGCCAGGGCCTGGTCGTTCGTCGTGATGGCGCCCCCTTCGCCGCAGGCTCCTAGATTCTTGCCCGGATAGAAACTGAAAGCCGCTGCTTTGCCCATCGAACCAGCACGCTTCCAAGCATTATCTTTCTTCGAAAAATATTCCGCGCCGTGCGCCTGGCACGCGTCTTCTATTACAAACAGGTTGTACTTCGCCGCTAGCTCAAGGATCGGATCCATGTCGGCCGTTTGACCGTAAAGGTGCACGGGCACTATGCCCGCAACACGATGCTTGGACGCACGTTCGATCAGGTTGCCGCTTTTGCTGTCAAAATCGCAGCGCTGCTCCAAATATTCACGCAACTTCTCTGGATCCATCGTGTAGGTCTGCTCGTCAATATCCACAAATGCGATCTGCGCTCCAGACTGAGATATCGCCTCAGTCGTTGCGATAAACGTATGGGGAACCGTTATGATAATTTCGCCGGGCCGAACATCGGCGGCCATGAATGCAAATCGCAGCGCATCCGTTCCGCTATTCACGCCGATACAGAACTTGGCGTCACAAAATGCTGCAAACTCACGCTCGAAGTCTTCAACCATCGGGCCGCCAATAAATCCGGCATTACTGAAGGCCTTCTTCACTACTGCCAAAAGCTCGGTTTCCAGCTCCTGGTGCGGTGTGACGAGATCTAGGAATGGAACTTTCGTCGGGTTTGCCATGACTTAGTTTTTCTCCTCCGTAATAAACCTTAGAAATTTCGCAGGATTTCCCGCGACGATAGCGTTTGCAGCCACATCCTTGGTAACCACACTCCCTGCGCCAACGACGGCATTCTCACCCACGGTGATATTGCAGAGAATCGTTGATCCGGAACCGATCGAGGCGCCTTTGCAAATGCGAGTTCTTTCGACCTTCCAATCGGCTTCTGTCTGCAAACCGCCGTCCGCCGCGGTCGCGCGCGGGTAGACATCATTGATAAAGGTCACGCCGTGCCCGATGAAAACGTTGTCCTCGATCTCCACGCCTTCACAAATGAACGTATGACTTGAGATTTTGCAGCGCCGGCCGACGGAGGAGTTTTTCTGGATCTCAACAAACGCGCCAATTTTGGTTTCGTCACCAATTTCACAACCATACAAATTTATGAATTTCGATAGTTTTACGTCCTTCCCCAGCTTTACGGATGGCGCGATGCTGACGTACTCGCTCACAGCGTCACCGCCTGGCCTCGGCTCCGAATGGAACGATCCGCAGCTTCGAGAATGCGGACTACGCGAAGACCAGCGTGTCCATCATTAAACGGTGTGGAATTCTCTTCGATGCACTTCGCAAAATAAGCCGTTTCCGCGCCAAGCGCCTCTACCTGCTGTACCTGCGGCGCCCACATATCCCCCGAACGATAACTGACTAGCAACTGATGCAGATTGCTCGGGTTCGTCGACATGCTCACGCCTTTGTCATAAATCCGAATCTTTTCGTCCACTTCCAAATCGTTCCAAACCAGCATTTTTTTCTCTCCGCCAATTAGCGTGGTGCGAACCTTAACTGGGGAGAGCCAATTCACATTTACGTGCGCAATAATGTGTTTGGGAAAGTACACGGTGATAAAGGCCACATCTTCTACTCCGTTGAGGTGCCTTTCCCCGGTCGCCACCACCGCCTCGGGTTTTTCGGAAATCACATAATCCATGATGCTCAAATCATGAGGCGCCAGATCCCAGATCACATTGATGTCATGCTGAAACAAGCCGAGGTTCACACGCAGCGAATCGTAGTAATACAGGTCGCCGAGTTCTTTCTTCTCGATCAGTTGTTTGATCTTTTTCACTGCCCCGGTAAACAGGAAGGTGTGGTCCACCATGATTTTCAGGTTTTTGCGATCCGCAAGTTCAATAAGTTCCTCGGCCTGCGCCACGCTGTACGTAAAAGGCTTTTCGACGAAAACGTGTTTGCCGTTTTCCAACGCTCGCTTGGCAAGCTCGTAGTGGGTCCACACTGGCGTCACCACCGCTACCACATCGATGTTCGGTGAAGTCAGAACCTGGTTCTCGTCCGTTGTGAATTCGATGGACGGAAATGCTTTCTTCAGCCGCACCTCGCACTTCGGACTTCTATCGGCCACCAGCACGACTTCGCAATTTTCCAAAGTATGGAAGTTGCGAACAATATTCGGACCCCAGTAGCCGTAACCAATCACACCGATACGCAATTGCATACTTGAACTCCTTTGGGGTTTCAATAGGAACGAACTGCGCTGTAGAACGTGAGCAGAAGATTCAGTCGGTGGGAATCCCCTTGGAAAAAGTCTCTTCGTCCTGCTGCGGAGTGAGTCGAGGACTAAAGACTTCTGGTGAGGAAAAACCAAACTTTTTCAAGAAATGTCAGTGAGCGCCTTCACCTTGAATCACGGCCGCAGGTGTCTGAGCGAGAATTTTGAGATCCAGCCACACGGACCATCCTCTGGCATATTTCAGGTCTAGGCGGACCATGTCATCGAATCGCGTACGGCTGCGACCCTCTACCTGCCATAGGCCAGTTATGCCTGGCTTAATTTCCAAAACGCGGCGCCTATGCCAAACTTCGTATGCCCGAAATTCATATGCAATTGGCGGCCGCGGTCCAACCAATGACATTTCCCCGCACAGAACATTCCAAAACTGAGGAAGTTCGTCCAAGCTGGTTTTGCGAAGGATTCTGCCAACTGGAGTAATCCGAGAATCTTTTTGAATCTTGAAAACCGGCTTGCTGTTATTGTTCGAATCACCCTCCACCTGTCCGGCGATGAATTGCTGAACATACTGCTGGTGAATTTTTACGTCGCAGTCGGTATACATCGAGCGGAATTTCAGAACAGTAAACGGTTTTCCGTATTGCCCGAGTCGTTCCTGCCTAAAAAGAATTGGTCCCTTGGAGCTGACCTTAATGGCTACTGCGATTGCCGCCAGAATCGGCGCGCCGCAAATCAAAGCGAGGCCGCTTCCAACAATGTCAATCAGGCGCTTCATGGCTAGAGAAACTCGCTTACTTTTCTCTCTCTTCTGCATTTCCGGATAAAGCGCGATGTTCGCGGAGAGATCGTTCTCGTCTTTTTGCGAGTCCTCAGGGTAAAAATGGAAAGAAACCGAAAGCGTCGAACTCTTCTCCGTTGCGAGGCTCGTCTCGAAAACGTTACGAAGCTTGGCTAGAAAACGTTCCTTGACCAGTTGATTCGTGGCGTTTCCGAGTTCCGTTCCGATGACTCCCATCAGATTGTTTTCCAGATACCATCCGATGATGTCCGTTTCGCGCGTTCCTTCGGCTAGGGCATTGGAAAGAGCAATGACGGTGCGATCCTTCTGTCCACCTTCCAGCGAGTGCTTTACGTCCACGAGAATCAACACAAAGCGATTGCGCGCCCGTTCCGCCCGGCGCCGTTCCAGATACAGCATGGAAGCAAATACATCTTCGTTCAATAACACGCGCGAAGGGGTGTTGCCCATGTTTGGCACGGAGACATGGGGCCGCACTTCCAATTTTTTCTTCGTCGTCACTTCCACTGCTTCCAGATCCATAGGGCTCATCGCTTTTGCTCCACTCACTGCCGGAAACACTTAGCTACTGACGGTCATTCGAATCGGGCGCAGAACTTTCTGGCCCGTTACTTCCTTCGCGCATTCCGCAACCGGCGAAAGCCATGCGCTGTCAACTTCCATTGCCACCGATCGCTGCAACAAAGTCACGGAAATAACTACACGGTGATTGCCTTTTACGTTGACCAGAATGCCTTCCAGTCCGGTCAAAGTTCCGTAGTTCACTCGAACTCGCTGTCCAACTTCTAAATATGGCCACGGCTGCTTGGGAAGTTCAGAACTTACCGCGAGGCGCAGCGAGCAAATTTCATCATCAGAGACTGGCGTCGCAATCCTGCCGTTCCCCACGATCTGAAGAACGCCAGGAACGGTAATCAGCGGCCGGCGATCGTGAAAATCAAAACGGCAGAATAGGTAACCGGGAAACAAAGGTTGTTCGATTTCTTTGGTGCGATCTGACCATTTGCGGAAACTCTTGTAAGTTGGCAGGAGGCATTCGATGCCGCGCCCGACGATTTGCGACGCAACGTAATTTTCCTTACGGGAACGCACCTGCAACGCGTACCAAGCAACTTGTGCCACCCCGGTAACTGAATCTCCCAAGTGTCCGTCCTCTATGCGCTGGCGGGCTATCGCCATTACACTCCCAGAACACCGTCAGTAGTATCTAGGGCAATTGTTCTGCCAGTCCTTGCCGGTGAATACCTTACGTCCGTGCTGGCCTACAACAAATAAGCTATAGAAAACAAACAAATTACGGGATGGCCGAGCAACTCGGGCACGGCCCATTTTCTGTTCGCCGAGGCGGATGAGAAAACCAATGCCGGATAGTTGCAAACCGGTTCCGCCTTTCAAGCCTGCGATTAATATTTCCCCCGTCCGTAACTACCAGAGAATAAGGGAATTAATAACCGGTCAGTTCCATGGAAAAATCTCATGAAAAGCCCCAAATTGGGACTACCTACCTATTTCCATTGTCGTACATTCCCTTTCGCGGCTCTGTTCAAAAAACGACATATACTTCTGAATTCTGAATGGCTTGCTCCTAAGTCGGAGAATCCCACTGCCCGCAGGTTGTCCTCTGGACAAGTCAGCGCTAGCCGCGTGCAATTCCTAACGACAGTCTGTAATACTCTCTGGCACCAGTGCTCAAGCCGTGCGCTAAGCAGCACTGCGTCGGCTTACCGTCAGGAACAACCGGAGCGTTGCGATCTTTTCTATGTCTTCTGACACCAAACGGTGGGGGCTTTACATAATCTGGGTTCTCTTCTGCATGGCGCTTTTCTGCAAGCCGCTGCACCGCCTGTTTGATCTGGCGTTAAACGACGAATCAGCCTCTCACATTTTACTGATCCCGCTGATTTCGGCTTTCCTGCTGTACACCGAGAGGAAGCCGCTTGAGAGCAATGCTCCTGCCGATTATGTATGGGCTTTATTTTTTTCGATTGCTGCGATTCTTAGCACAGTCCTGTCTCTCCGCGAGATTCCTGGCGGTTCAAAGGAGCAACTCGCGGTGTATGTTCTGGCCTTGATTTTTCTGCTCCTTGCTGGCTTTACGGCTATTCTGGGGCGCCACACGGTCAAAAATTCTTACTTCCCTCTGGCTTTTTTACTCTTTGCAATACCGCTCCCGGACTCAATTCTGAATCGCGCCATTTATTTTTTGCAGGCTGGCTCCGCGGAGGTTGCCAGTTTCCTTTTTGAGCTTTCCGGGGCCCCTGTGCTTCGAGAAGGTTTTATTTTCCGGTTACCGAAAGTAAATATTGAAGTAGCGCGAGAATGCAGCGGGATCCGTTCCAGCATAGCCTTGCTTATTCTCGCGTTGCTGGTCTCGCATTTTGCATTTCGTCCATTTTGGAAAAAACTAGTCTTCCTGTTCGCGGGCTTGCTGATCATGCTGATAAAGAACGGCGTCCGTATCGCCACGCTGACGCTGCTGGCCAATTACGTGAGCCCGGCATTTTTGACCGGGAAACTTCATCACCAGGGTGGGATCGTGTTTTTCTTGATTGGTTTGGGCTTACTTGTACCGGTGTTCTGGCTGCTTCAACGCAATGAACCAAAAATGGCGCACGCAAAAACAGCGTCATAAACCTAAATTTATTTAGTTAGCTCTTCAACTAGTTGCTTCGCCGGGAGTTTTGTCCGGGGAGTATCCGTAATAATATTCGCCGTAGCTCGTGCCTTTTTCCGCCCGGTTCAGCACCACTCCCAGCATTCTGTTTTCGGGAAATTCCGAGCAGGCTTTCTCAGCCACTTCGTAATCGGTAAGGCCCGCGCGAACCACAAACAGCACGCCGTCGCACATATCCGCCAGCATACTGGCATCGTGAACCGCCAACGCGGGTGGTGAATCCAAAATAATCCAATCAAATGCCGGAGCCATTTTTTTCAAAAGTCCGCGCATCCGGTCCGTGTGCAAGAGTTCACTGGGATTGGAGACTTGCCGTCCGCCGGTTATCAGGCACAAATTACCGCCGTCCTCCCTTTGGATAATCTCGGTCTCGTCCACCTCTCCCTGCAGATAGTTCGAGAGCCCGGGATCGTTCTCCACTCCCAAAATCATGTGAAGCCGCGACGCCCGTAAATCCGCGTCGATGAGTAACACTCTTCGGTTGGCCTGCCGCACGATCGATTGTGCAAGGTTGGTCGCAACAAAAGTTTTACCCTCTCCTGGCGCGCTGCTGGTTACTAGCACGGACTGCAATGGTCGCCCTGCCGCTATCTGATACAGTCTCGAGCGCAAAGTCCGAAACCGTTCCGCGCCTAATCTGCTGACCGCTTCATTCGAAAACGCGGAATTTCGTTCTTCTATTTTCCAGCGGACTTTTCTGCACTTCGACGTGAGCCGGTCGAACTCTTTCATCCTCGCCGGATTCTCTTCAGGGATGGCGGTGCTGGTATCTTCCAATATTTGGTCCTGTCGAAGCGGCAAGGGTTCGGGGGGTTCACCAACAATTTCAACCAAATCTTGAGCAGAACGTCCCGCGAGCTGCTCGGTACGTTCTTGTGCGGCCTTTTTAAGCGCCTCGTGAATCCGGCTCATTATCTAGTCCTCTCTCTGTAGCCTAACCACCCCTGACTACTTTCTTCAGCGCGTAATACCGGAAGCGAATCCCGGTTTCTGCTGCGCTGCTTCGTGAAAGAATACTTCAAGGCTGGGTACGTGCGCTAAGACCGGAAGTTTGAGGCATGTCTCGACATCACGCTCCGTGTAAATCGCTTTATCACTAATCGCCAGCAAATATAGGATCGCCAGGCTGATTGCCAGTCCCGCGCCCAATCCACCGAATATCAGCATGGCTTTCTTTGGAGAGGAAGGTGTCAAAGGCAGGCTCGCCGCATCAAGCACCTTGAACTGCTCGCTTTCTTGGCGGTGTTCCAGGTCACTCGCCATTGCGGCGGTGTCGCGGCTCTTTAAGAGGCCATTGTAAAATTCCAGCGCCGATTGATAGTTTCGCGTGAGCTCTTTATATTGTTGTTCCACCATCGGGCTCGACTGGACACGTCCCTGCAAGAGACCAATTTGCCCTTGGATTTGCGACTGTCTCTTGGACAAGTCCGCGATATTTAATTCATCCTGGCGAAGCTTCGCGCGCAACTGCTGAATTGCCGGCGGCGCAGAGCTCATCGCGACAGTCGCGCCGGACGATGGGGCATTATTCTTCGGTGCTTCGGAACGCTTTCTCAGCTCTGCAATCTGTGCTTTAAGCTTTACAACGTCCGGATGCTCTTCGGTATAACGCCCCTGTAAATTCGTAAGTTGATCCTGTAACAGAGTTATTTGCTGTTCGGTGGATTCAGGGTTCTGACCGGTTTGCGATGCTTTCCAGTTCATTTCCTGCTGGCCCAAGAGTGATTCGTTAAAAGTCTTGTCCTGTTGCGCCCTGCTCAAGGCCTGCGTGTTCGCTTCTAACTGCGTGTTCAAACCCGCAAGGATGCTCAAATTGGACTGTTCTTCCTCGGGAAGCGAGCCCAGATACTGTCTCTTGAATTGCGCTAGCTTGGCATCTTGCTCGTCCAGTTTGGCCTTGGCTTCATCGAGCTGTCCGCTCAGGAATGACGTTGTTTGCGAGGCCTTTTGCTCCCGATCCCTGGCATTCTCTTCCAGAAACATGGACGTCACTTGCGTACAAATTTGTTGCGCGAGTTGTGGATTATCAAAGGTTACATCCACAAAAAATCCTGGCACCTGCCCTCGTTGCGTGCCCGGGGTCGGTTCCATGGCCTTTATATTAATGCTGGTACGAAGCCGCGCCACCAAATCCTCTATATGCACGCGGTTGCGATCTTGCGGATACAAGGCAAAATTTTCAATAATGGGCTGCAACCGCGAGCGGCTCAGTATCTGCTCTTGCATCGAGGTCAACCGCTGATTCAGGTTTTCCGTTATTACCGGCTCGACATACTTGGACGAAACGGTGGGTTGCTCCACTAGAATCACCGTCTCGGACGTGTATTTCTTTGGTAGCACCAGAGTGGCGATGAGCCCGATCGCTCCCGCTAGAAGTGTAGTGACCGGTACAATCCACCAATATCGCCGAAATATTCGCCTAACATCGGCTGCGGTAATTTCGCCATTGCGAACCATATTTGCCTCTTTTTAAAATCGCCTCGTGTCGGGACAGGCGGGTGCCCTGCTACATCCCGAAAAACCGATGCACGGCTTTTGCCAACCGAAACTTGCGTTGTTTGGTGCGTCCTTTTCTTTTAACTTACTTGTTACTATATACTTAAATCTGGGCCGAGTGGAAGCCTTCTCGAATGCTTACGGCCCCCCGACTGCCAAAGTGGAAGTATTCTAGCCACATTTTCCCTAAATTTCGTCCCTTGCCCCTTTTTCAGCTCTTTGCAACAATTAAGCACCGATTGAACCTGACCTTGAAGCTTCCTACTATGCTGCTATTCGGGGTCAAAATTGCTCCGGGAAATCCGCAACCGTATCTTATTTTCCTATTGAGGCTGAATGCCCCTTAACACAAAATCGGCGCCCGCATCGCGGTCATCGTATTTGCTCGTTTTACTTTGCTCGCTGCTGTTGTTGACGACTAGTTGCTCTCGTGATCCCAATGTCCGCAAACAGAAGTTTCTTCAACAAGGCGATTCCGACTACAACAAGGGTAAATACCCTGAGGCCATGATTTACTACGGTCGCGCTCTGCAAATCGATCCACGTTTTGCGGAAGCTCACTACAAAATGGCGCAATGTCATTTGCGTCAGGCGAACTGGCCCTCGGCATTTCAAGAGCTTAGCCGCGCTGTAGAGTTACAGCCAGATAATTGGGCCGCACAACTTGATCTTGGCCAATTACTCCTGGCAGGCGGCAAGGCTCAGAGTGCCAAGGACCGCGCTCTCTTGATACTGCGCAGCAATCCGAAAAATGCCAACGCGCAAATGTTATACGCAAATGCCGACGTTGTTCTCGGAAATTTGCAAGACGCTTTGCAGGAGGCGAAAGAAGCTGTAGAAATGGATCCGGATCATGCGGTGACTTATATCAATCTGGGCATGATCCAGGACAAGAGCGGCGCGATCGCCGACGCGGAAACCAGCTTTAAAAAAGCAGCGGCACTCGACCCGACCTCAGTTACTCCTTTGCTAACACTGGGAGCTTTCTATCAGCAGCAACGCCGCTGGGCCGACGCTGAGCAAAAATACCAGGAAGCTATTTCCCTGGCCCCGAAAAATCCGGCTCTTCATGCCGCTCTTGCCCGCCTGTATATCAATCAGGGGCAATTCCCCATGGCGGAGAAAGTTCTTTCCGATACGAAGCAACAACTCAGCAGCGATCCCGCCGCCTACCGCCTTCTCGGCGATTATTATCTGGCTCGCGGAGACAACGCCAAGGCGCTTGCCGAGTTCAGCGCACTTTCAACCGAGCACCCGGATGACTTGCAAGCGCGCAAAACCTACATCAATTTACTGATTCTGAATCATCGCATTGACGAAGCGAACACGCTGAATGATCAGGTGCTTAAAAAGGCTCCTCAAGATACCGAGGCCCTCGGATTAAAAGGCCAAATACTGGTTCAGCAAAAGAAGTGGGATGAAGCCATTCAAACTTTACAGTCCGTTCTGAAGAGCGCCCCAGACAACGCCATGGCACATTTTCAGTTGGGTCTCGCATATCAAGGAAAGGGCAATTCCAAGCAGGCAGAGATGGAATGGCACGAAGCCCTTCGCCTCCGGCCCGGTCTCACCGAAGCGCTGCATGCGCTGGGTGGCAGCGCCATGCAACAGGGCGACTGGAGGGCTCTCGAAGTTGATGCCGACCAGCTGAAAAAGATCTCGCCACGCAATCCTGAAGCTTATTTGTTCCATGCCACCGCTCGAATGAACCAGAAAGATCCAGCGGGCGCGGAGGCAGATTTAAATTCTCTAATCCAATTGGATCCGCAAAGCCCTGTCGGTTACGTAAAGTTGGGCTATCTGCGCGCAATACAAAAACGATGGGATGAAGCTGAAAAGTTCTATCGTCAGGGACTGGACAAAGATCCAAATTCCCTTGATGCCATGCAGGGTCTGGTCGAATTGGCTTTGCACCGCAATAACCCGGGCCAGGCTTTGCAGCTTGTTCAATCTCAACTGGAGCGCAATCCCAATAGCTCTACTCTTTATTTCATTCAGGGCCAGGTCCTGCTGCAAAACAAGCAACCAGAGGAAGCGGAGCGCGCGCTTTCTCGCGCGCTTGAAATCGACAAACAAAATGTGAATGCTCTGCTGCTTTTGGCTCAGCTCCAATCTTCGCGCGGAGAAGTGCCGCAAGCCATCGCCAATTATCAGCGCGCTATTGAGTTGGCGCCGAATACCGCCCGCATCTATGTCGCGCTGGGCGCTTTGTATGAAGGGCAGGGAAATTGGCAGCAGGCGGAAACGACCTATCAGAAGGCATTGTCTATCCAGCCCGACGAGGCTTTGGCCGCCAATAATCTTGCTTACCTTATGCTCGAACACGGCGGCAGCGTAACGGTAGCCCTTACGCTGGCGCAAACTGCGCGTCGTGGGTTGCCCGACTTGCCAAATTCCGCCGACACTCTTGGCTGGGCCTATTTCCACAATGGAGCGTTTTCCGTGGCCGCGCCCCTGCTGGAAGATGCGGTGAAAAAGGCGCCTGCTAACATTAATTATCACCTGCATCTAGGGCTGACTTATCAGAAGCTCAAGGATTCAACTCGTGCGCGCGCGCAACTCGAAAAAACGGTCAGTCTCGATCCTGATTCCCCGAGCGCCGAACAAGCGCGACACGCGCTCAGTGAACTCGCCGGTGGATAGTGTCCCGACGGCCTGGCGAAGAGCCTCCTACTGGATCCCTGCCGTCCTCGTCGGCATGCTCATATCCATTTTTTCCACTCATTATTTCAGCAGCGAACAAACCGCGCGTGTGATCGATCCTCTTCTTCGCTGGCTCTTTCCTCACGCAATGACAAGAACTTTTCACCTTATGCATGCGGCCATTCGAAAATTTGCTCATGTTATTGAATTCGGCGCGTTTAGTGTTTCTGTATTTCATGGCGTCCGCGGTCCGCGCCACGGCTGGCGCTGGAGTTGGGCCGTATCTACTCTGTTTGTGGCGGTGGCTTACGCAGCTTTGGATGAGTGGCATCAATCTTTTGTGCCACTTCGTGAAGCTCGCGTGCGCGACGTAGCTACTGACGCCCTCGGCGCCCTGCTCGCTCAAACTCTGGTTTGGATTTATTCTGGCCTGAAAAAACCGCATTCCGCCGAAGCAGTTACGCTCCGGTCGCATCCTCCCAGCCTTAAGGAATGATTGCCGAGGTCTGGTTCGAATAGGCGCTCTCTAGGCCTGCTCCGTCTACCGCTGTCGTTACGTAATAGTAGGTCAAGCCGCTTTGTAATTGGTTGTCTGTATAATCCAGGTTGCTGACTGACGATGCATTCAATCTTGTATATCCGGTTCCATCGATAGTGCTCCGGTAAACGTAATATCCCGAAACAGTCGACGTGCTGGCGGTCCAGGTCAAAAGCACGGTGTGCGGACTAGGTACAAATCCGCGACCCGACAAAGAAACCGTGTTCGGAGATCCTGTCGCGTCACTTACTACAGTCACGGTGCCGCTGGCGCTGCCCGCAGCCGCGGGATTGAAATTCACTGTAATCGAAGTGCTTTGCGCCGGCGATAACACTATCGGAGTCGCTGCACCTGCTAGCGCGAATGCCGCGCCATTTTCGCTGATCTGGGAAATTGTTACGTTTGAATTGCCGGTGTTGGTCAATACCACCGCTTGCGATGAAGTGCTTCCGACGGCAACGCTCCCAAAATCCAAGCTTGCCTGGCTGACTGACAAGGTTCGTACCGGAGCTACACCCGTTCCGCTCAGATTGAGTATGTTTGATGAATTTGCTCCGTTGCTATCCAGTTTGAGGATACCTGTGACCGCATTGGCGGACTGCGGCGTAAATAAAACGCTGAAACTAGTTCCTTGTCCCGCCGCAAGTGTCAAAGGAACGGTAAGGCCGCTTATGCTGAAACCACTGCCACTTATTGTGACTTGAGAAATGGTAAGAGTGCCGGTACCGGAGTTAAGTAACTGTACTTGCTGGGAGTTGCTCATGCCTTCCGCCACGGTGCCAAACGCGATGGGCGAAGGCCCCGCGGTCAGAATTCCTTGTAAGCCGTTTCCCGTTACGCCAACCGCAAAACTGCCGCCCTGCGCGTCTGCTAATGTCACGTTCCCGCTAATCGCGCTCGGCGTCAGAGGTTTGTATTGCACCGTTAGATTTAACGATTGCGTGGCGCTTACTGTAACCGGTAGCGTGGCTCCGCTGACCGTGACATCCTTCGCATTCAAGTTGATCTGTGTAATCGTTACGTCAGAAGTGCCGGTATTTGTGATTACCAGATTTTGCGTGAGTGTCGCGCCTACTTTAACGTCGCCGAAACTTAGCGACGTTGGCGCCGAGGAAAGGCTCAAAGGCGCGGGCGAAGCTGTTCCGGTCAAGGTGATCACTGCTGGCGAGACGCCGCCGTCGGCCTGGGCTGTCAAAGTCGCTGAAGACTTTCCGGTTGTCGCACTGCTGAACCATACCGAAAAACTCATCGATTGTCCGGCGGGTAATGAGAGAGGAAGAGTCGCTCCGGAGACCGAGAATGTCGCGGTGGAAACCGTCAAAGCCGTTATCGTTATCGGCGCGGTGCCCGTATTCAACACCGATACTTGTTGGGGCACCTTGCTTCCGGCGGTTACCGTGCCAAAGTCCACCACATTTGGATTCAGCTGAAAAGCAGAAACGGGCTGCGGCGGCTTTGGCCCAGCGCCGACCACCGCTGCGCAGCCACTGACCCCCGACAGCGATATCATTAATAAGAGTAAAAGGAGTGCTTGTGCCCAGATTGGTCGGGATGGCTGGCCTACATTCGGCGCATTCCCCGCCAGGGTCTTTCCGTTCCTCATGCTCGCTATCCTCTGCATCCGACCGCGATGCAAGGTTACGAGCCGCCTACGCGTGTGAATACTGGTGGAAAGGCTAAAAGGAGACCAGTTGCCGCCAGTGGCCGACGGAACAGAAGTACCCGGCCTGGCTGTTAACTTCGAGGTTAACCCATTGTTTTATAGTGATTTAACTCGGAGGAAAATTCCCGCTATAAACCGGACAAAGAACATCTACCACGCTTCAAGCTACACAAACAGAAGGACATAGTACTAGAACTACTAGAGCTGGATGAGCAGTTATACGTCCACCCATCATTCGCCCGCTGCACCACTGTCCTGTACTTTTGGACGGGGGGAAGCAGCAGCACCAAGCCGCTTGGAAACCAATCCGGCGTCCCGAATCTTATAAATCAACGTACGATAACTGATTTTCAGAGCTCGCGCAGTTTTCCGTCGATTCCATTGGTGATCTCTGAGCGCTTCCATAATCACATTGCGCTCCATCTCGCGGATCGCTTTTTTTGCAAGCCCTTTTAGCAAAGGGGTTCCCGCGCTCCTCTTCTCGTCAATACCTGCCGTTCCCCGCTTTTTATCATTCGGAGACCCGGCAATGGCCGCTTCCGGCCCGACTAAAACGTAGCGCGCTACCCCATTTGAAAGCTCTCGTACGTTTCCCGGCCAGTCCAGATTGCGAAAATAATCCAGCATCTCCGGCGCGAATGGCGCGGCTTGTTTCCCGAACTGCTTCTGGTGATGTTCTTTAAAAAATTCCACCAGGGTCGGAATATCCTCTCGCCGATCCCGCAGCGGCGGCAACTGTAAGCGAAAGACATTTATCCGGTAAAAAAGGTCCGCGCGAAATTCTCCCGTTTCGATCAATTTGTCCAGATCGCGATTGGTTGCGCACAAGAGCCGCGTATTCACCGTTCTTTCAATTCGATCGCCCAGCCTCGAATAAGATCCGTCCTGCAAAAAATGCAAGATTTTGCTTTGCAGATTCATGTCGAGGTCCGCAATCTCGTCCAGGAACAGTGTGCCTAGGTGCGCTTGTTCCACGCGGCCCGGTTTCGCATTGTTGGCCCCGGTGAAAGCACCCTTCTCGTAGCCGAAAAGCTCACTTTCTAGCAACGAGCCAGGAATCGCAGCGCAATTGACCTTCACGAATTGTCCGGCGGAATGCAGTGAATGTTCGTGAATCCATCGGGCCACCGCCTCTTTGCCAGTGCCCCCCGGTCCGCACAACAAGACCGAAGCACTTGTTTTGCAAATTTTCTCCGCTCGATGGCGAACTTCATTCATCGCAGGCGACCGTCCGAATAGGACATGATCCGGCGGCACCGGATTCAGCCGCTCGGATTTCTTGACTCGGATGGTGGCAGTGCCGTGCATATATCCCCATTAAGGAGTGCACCTTGCAGTCCAATTCGGTTGCGGAACGTTTTTCTGGGGCAGGCTCGATGTGACAATGTAACGTACTGTCTTATATATCCTTAGATGCCAACAGCGACGACCAGTACTAGGACTGTTGGTCTACTCATTGAAGCTCTGACAGGAAAACTCTCTCCTACCCACGGGAACGAATTTCCCATACTTCTCAGTTGCCACGAAAAGCGGAAAAATGGTTGTTAACAAATTATATTTACACATCGGGAATATATGAGGAGTACTAGGGAAACCGGTGCCGGCACTGATTTGAAGGGGAAACTTAGGAGTAAAAGACCGGGATGCTAGGCCTTGGCGGCTTCACCCCGGATGATATCGTACCGTTCTATGACCGCCGCAACTCCCATTCGCGACGTAGTATCTTCCATACGATTTTCTACCCTGACAACTTTCCCCAAAGCCCGTACCAAGACCTCCGTGCCATGGGTGATTTCGGCTGGGAGGGTAAGAGTAATGTCCAACTCCGACCCAGCCTCCAAATCTTGATCAATCACAAAATAAAGGCCACGTGTCGAGATATCACGCGTTTTGCCTTTTTGCGTGCTGGCGATACGCTCGGCGGCTATGCGTATGATTACGGGAAGAGATAAGTCGTATCTCCGGGCGGTACGACGTTCGGTCATCAAACTCATCCTCTACTCCGTCCGCAGGGGCGCCGCGAATGAGCGCCACAAGAAATTGGATTTTTTTTCGCCTTATGGGGGAATACCCAAGCGCCCTTATTCTTCCAAATTGAGAATGGAAGAACGATATCCTGCTATCTAATTCCTAGCAAGTACTGATTTTAATTTTTTGTCGGGCGCGGAAAGAGCGCCCGATCTTCCAGCGCTAATCGTTTCTAAGAGAGGCGAGCGCTGGAGGCTCCGGTTCTACCGCCGCGGCAGCAGGAACTGCCGCACGTCGCGGTCGTGGCGTGTCCAAATTAAATTGCCGCATCTTGTAGAGCAGCGCCTTATAACTGATGCCTAACATCTTCGCTGCATCTTTGCGGCACCAACGCGTCTTTTCCAGTGCTTCCGCGATCGCTTCCATTTCTGCTTCGTCCTTCAACCCGCGCACCAGCGCTTTCAATCCTAGCTCGCGCGGTGGACGCGATTCTTCGCGCGGCGATGTCCGCTGGCGCGTCGAAGACATCTCGATCAATTCGCGTAGGCTGCCTTCGTCGTCTTCCAAAATCACATAGCGCTTCACGAAATTTTCCAACTCGCGCAGATTCCCTGGCCATGGATAATTTACCGCCGCATCGAGCAAGTGCGTCGACGGTCCCGGCGGCGTTTTGCCGAATTTTTCGCTGTATTTCACCAGGAAATGCCGGAACAGCAGGGGAATTTCCGCGGTGCGTTCCCGCAGGGGCGGAACATTGATGGAAAGCACGTTTAGCCGGTAATACAAATCTTCGCGGAACTTGCCGGTCTTCATTGCTTCGTGCACGTCCACGTTCGTGGCAGCCAGCACGCGAACATCCGTCTCCACCAGGTGCCGTCCGCCCAACCGGGAATACTGATGATCCTGAAGAACGTGCAGTAGCTTGGCTTGCAAATGCGTGGACATTTCCGCAATTTCGTCCAGGAAGATCGTGCCCTTATTTGCAATTTCAAATTTTCCGGGCTTCGCGCGCACCGCGCCGGTAAATGCTCCCTGCTCAAAACCAAACAGCTCCGATTCCAGCAACTCGCCGGGCAGCGCCGCGCAATTAACCTTGATGAAACCCTGGTTGCGGCGCTTCGACCGCAAATGGATCATTCGCGCCACCACCTCTTTGCCGACACCACTTTCTCCACAAATAAATACGGGAACATCCACGGGTGCTATTTGCAGTATCTGCTGGCGGATGCGCACCATCTGTGGACTTGCCGCAAGAAAACTAAGATCTTCCGTTACTTGATCGCAATAATCCCGCAAAGATTGATTTTCTTGTGTGAGCTGTTTCTTCTGGCGAGACTTCAGCATCGCTGCATCAAGTTCGGTTTTCTCAAACGGCTTGGTCAGGTAATCGTGTGCTCCAATCCGAATCGCTTCCACAACTGTTCCTACCTCGCTCGAGCACGACAGCATCACCACGTTCAGGCTGCGATCCAATTTCATCAGCTCTTTCAAGGTATCCAAACCGTTCATGTCTGGCATCAACACGTCTAAAATAATAAAATCGGGCCGCTCTCCAGCGCTCACCTTGGCAATCGCTTCTTTCCCGGAACTGACGGTTTCTACAGCAAACCCGTCCACTTCCAGCAGCGTTTGCAAATATTTCCTGATGCTCGGTTCATCGTCTACCACCAGTATTTTTTCTTTCAATGCCATTGCGAGGCCCTCTTTCGTTTCTAGCTATGCCCTGAACTAACTTTGGTCCATTGGCAATAAAAATGTAAACGTGCTCCCCTTGCGCGGTTCGCTCTCAACCCAAATCTTTCCACGATGGGCCTGGATTAACCGTTTCGCGATTGCCAGCCCCAGGCCCATGCCTGAAGTGTTGCGGTCTACGCGGACGAAATCCTCGAAAATCTCCTGATGATGTTCCGCCGCGATTCCGGGACCTGAGTCGCTGACGCTTATTTCCACGCTGTTCGGACGCGGAAGACGGAACCTGCGGCGTTCTTGCGATGGAGCATTTTCGGCTACCCGGCGCTCCCAGAAATGCGGAGCCGCGCGCAACGTCACCGATCCCCCCGCGGGCGTATGTTTCAGCGAATTGTCCAGTAAATTCGCGGCGGCTTGCTGCACTTTCTGATAATCAAATTTAAAGGTAGGAACCGACGGATCAAAATACATATCCAGTTTCACGTTCTTACGTTGAAACGCTTCCGACCATCGCTTCGCCAGATCTTCCAGGCAATCACGTAAATCATTTTCGCGCAATTGCAAAACTAGTTTGCCGCTCTCCAACGCCGAATAATTCAGGAACATCGACACTAGCCGCACCAGCCGTTCGCAACTATCCTTGGATTCCTCCAGGATGTCCCGCTGCTTATCCGACAGTCGTCCCAAAGAACCGGTCAGCAACAAGTCGTAATAGCCTTTGATCACCGCCAATGGCGTCTTCAGTTCATGAGCCGCTGACGCTAGAAAAACTGTCTTCTGCCGGTTCACCTCCTGAAGCTTCAGATAAGCCGCCAGTAAGTTCCGATAGGTAATTTCCCTTTCCTGCAAAAGTTCCTGAACCGTCAATTGTGTCGTTACATCCTGCTGCGAAATTGGCGTCTCCGAAACAATGGTCAGCTTTACCGTCAACCAGTCCGGCCCCGGCGTCCAGGATATCGACGTCTGGTACTTCGTTTCTCCCCGCGCCAGTGGAAACTCGATTTTATGGCCTCCACCCTCAAGCTTGCTGAACAACTGACTTCCGTCCACCTTCAGCAGATCGGAGAACAGATTCAAACTCGACGGCGGCACGCCATCTTGCCAATCAAACAATCTTCTCGCCTGTCTATTCACCATCAACAGTTGCCCGTTCCGCTCCGCGACAATCAATCCTTCGTCCAGCGTATCCAGCAGGCCTCCGACATCATCAATTCCCAGCATGGTGCGCTGCTGTCTCGAAGTGGTGGAAGTCGTTACGGTACTGCTCATCGAATGCATCCTTCCAGAGTGGAAAATATTTTCCCTAGGGCCTGATACTCCCAAAGGCCCACTGCGCTGTCAATGGCAAATACGTTCCATTTGCACAATTGCGGAACCCAACTAGCCTTGCCCGAACTCGTAGTACCGACAACACATTTTCGAATTCAACAGGCCTGGCTATCTTTAAGAAATAACGGTGTTTATATCTTGCTGATAGAACGGGTATGGCATTCAAGGTGCTACTAACGTACCAGACCACTAGTACTATAAAGAGTTCGCGTGAAAACTGAAATGCTCAAGGATGCGAAGCGTACAGAGTTTGTCGAGGCTCGTCGCTCGCCCCGGATCCGGCTCCAAGTGCCGGTATTTATTCGTGGTACCGACACGGCAGGCTCGGAATTTATCGAACTGACCAAGACCCTCAACATCAGCGCTACGGGTGCGTGTATAACGTCAGGCCACCTGTTACGCCGTGACCAGACCTTATATCTGACCATTCCGGCGCCATCTCCCAGTTCCCCGAGTATGGTTCCCAGCGAAACTCCGCCTCTCGTTGCCAAGGTGCTGCGCCAAGACTCTTCTGGCGATACTCGGCTATACGGTCTCGAATTCCTTCGTCCCTTGGACTAGGTATTTTACGTCGAAGGAATAAACTGCCGAGATTGGGCCGGTAATAGCCCATTGTTCGGGGTATTTTGTTACGTTCATTTTGTCTCACGCGTGCGTTATAGTATTTTGGCTAGTCCTAGGCGCTTGGTTGTAAAGCACATAACGGTGTCTCATCATGGAAAATCCCATAATGGTTCTCACTCTAAACGTTAGAAACTTTGGTCACGCGCTTGCTCCCCAATGTGGTAGAAATCATTTCGTTCTTCCCCAACCCCGTGGGGATAGGCAGAGATCAGGTGTACTCCGGTTATGCCCAGCCCCGGTCCTCCTGCGGCCTCGCGGTTGCCGCTAGAAGATTCTTATCTTGAACTGCTCGCCGATACTCTAGAAGGCTTGGATATACCTGCGCGTGGCCAGTTCCTTCAACGCTATTTCCGCGTAACCACTCATCTCGACCTGCGCGAAAATCAATGCGTTCAATTGTGGGACGAAATCCTCGTTCGCCGAAAAGATATGGCGACCCAATTGGGTCAGCCAGTTTCCATCAAAACCGTGGTTATGGATGTTCTTTCCTCGGCAGGTCTGTTCCGCATTCCCATTGTCATCGAATATGACGAACTTAAGAAGCTTCAGCTCAACGCCGTCACCGACTCGCTTACGGGTCTGTACAATCGCAGGCTTTTTACCGAAACTTTCGAAAAGGAACTGAACCGTGCGCGCCGCTATGGTCTCCCACTCGGCATTGTTACCCTCGACCTTCATCGCTTCAAAGAAGTCAATGACAAGCACGGCCACCCTCGCGGCGATGAGGTTCTTCAAGCAGCGGCTACAACCCTTCGCAATGCATTGCGTACTTCTGACTCCGCATTTCGAATCGGCGGTGATGAGTTTGCCCTGCTTCTGCCGCAAACCGATAGCGCGCAAGCTCTCGCTCTGAGCAGGCGCGTCGAAACGGTATTCGCGGAACTGCTCCAACCCATGCAGCTGACTGTCGGCGTGAGCATTGATCATGGCGTAGCCAATTTCCCGCAGGACGGTGATCAAGCCGACCAACTGATTCGCGTGGCCGATGAACGTCTTTACAAACTGAAGCACGCCAATCACGAACGTTCTGCAGAACGTTCTGGCCCTCCGACGAGTTCGCGGACCACTTCGAGCGCTGCTCCCGATACAAAATCTCAGGCGTCTCCGCCTTCTCCCATTTCCATCGAATCCAAACGTTCCGAAGCCGGTTTTGCCGCCGCAGCGCCAGCCATTGCACCTAGTTTTTCATCCACACAATCTTCATCCTTCGCCATCCAGCGTAAGGCGGAGCGGGTCTCCATGAGTGGAACGAACGCCTACGCTCTTATTGGTGAACGCGGCAATCAGCGCGCGCGCGTGATTGATCTAGGTTTCGGCGGCGTCTCCCTCGAACTGGATGCTCCCGATGAAGTTCCCGAAAGCCTTTTTGCTGTCCTCCATGTCCCTATTCTTCCGCCGGTACGCGTCACTTTAAAGCGCGTCTGGTCCCGCAAAACTTCCGCCGGCGGCGTCCGCCTCGGCTGCTACTTCGTGAACTAAGCGTTCAAGAAATTGTCAGCCATCCGAGCATGGCTGTAGTGCAACGCAGCCCCGCCGTTTTGCGCCTTACCCGTTTTCACGTATAATACTTGTTTGTGTCGTGACCTAGCGACGCGGCTATCCCATCCTTTATCCCTGATAGTCGTGCAGACCGGCCACGCAAGAATGGAGTTCTCATGAAACCCGGTATTCATCCTGACTATCATCCCGTAACCGTGCACTGCGCTTGCGGCCACAACTTCTCCACTCGCTCGACTATGAAGGGCGATATGCTCAAAGTCGAAATCTGCTCCAATTGCCACCCGTTTTTCACCGGCAAGCAGAAGCTGATCGACACCGCGGGCCGCGTCGAACGCTTTACCAAGAAATACGCCGACGCCGCAGCCAAAACCGCAGCCGCAAAAAAGTAATTTCCGCTGCCTTCAATTTATTTCGGCAGATTCGCTTCGCGGCGAATCTGCCGAATTCTTTTATCCGTGTGTCTTCTGTCACTCGTGTAAAATGACCCCACGTGGCTACTCAATCTCGCATGTTCGATGGCGCTCCCGCCGGTCAAACTCTAGAAACCGCGGCCCCAAAAGTAACCCTGCGTAACGCCTTCGCTCATCCTTTCGATTCCGCCATCGCCGCCGCCCGCACCTGCTACGCGTCCCATCTAATAACGCCTGAAGAAATTACCGATAAACAGCGCCTCAATATCGGCGCCGCCACGTTCTACAGCGGCCATCACACCGTTTTTCAGCACGCTCATTTCGAGTTCGGCCTCGAAAATGTCAGCCGCCAATTCGTCTGGTCCTTCCTCCACGCTCATCCCTTTTACAATTCTGAGCAGCAGAGCCAGCGCTACGTCCGTCTGGACGTTCCCCAGGCATACGTTCCACCCGCTTCTCTTTTTTTCGATGAAGCCAGCCGCAAAATTTACGAGGAATCAATCCTCCGCGCTTGGGCCTTTTACCGCGAACTGTCTTCTCTCCTCAGCGCCGATGCGCGCGAAATTTTAAGTGATATCTGGCACGTCGGCCCCATGTCTCATCCTCGCCGCCTGCAGAAAATCGAACGCTCCGCCGAAAAACGCGCCATCGAAATCGCTCGTTATGTTCTTCCCGTCGCTGCTTTCACCACCATGGTGCACACCATTTCCGGAATCGTCTTGCATCGTTTGTGGCGTATGAGCGCCGCCTGCGACACCCCTAGCGAAACCCGGGCCGTCGTTGGGGAAATGGTCGCGCAAGCCAAAGCGATTGACCCGCAATTCTTTGATCGTTTCGGCATCGACCCTCTGGATGAAATCCCCGAATGGCGGCTGAACGGTTCTGCTCATTCCGCGGGCGACGCCTTTGCACGCGAATTCGACGCCAAACTTGCCGGCAAGACTTCTCGCCTCGTGGACTATTCTCCAAATGCCCCGCGCATCATCGCCGAGTCCTACCGCGCCGTAATTGGCGCTGCCGAATCCGATTGCAGCGACGCCGAAGCCATCGACCGCCTTCTCAACCCCGCGCGCAATCTCTACCGTCTTGAAACTCTAAACGTCGGCGTTCACGCCCCCATGATGCGCGCGCTACAGCACGCCAATTACACTTTCGCAAAAAAAATCAGCCACACCGCTGACAGCCAGGACCAACGGCACCGCATGATTCCCGGCTCGCGCCCTCTTCTCACCCTCGCCGATACGCGCGAACCCGACTACATCACTCCCGCGCTCCTCGCCAACAATCCGCGCGCCCGCGAACTTTACGATCGCGCCATGCATTACGCCTGGCAGGCAAAAAATAATCTTCTCGATCGCGGCGTCCCGCCCGAAATCGCGCTCTACCTTCTGCCCAACGCCAAATCCATCCGCCTCGTCGAATCCGGCTCGCTCCTACATCTTCTCCACAAGTGGACCATGCGCACTTGCTTCAACGCTCAGGAAGAGATCTACGCCGCCTCCATGGACGAGCTCGCCCAGCTCCGCGAAGTCCATCCGCAACTTTCCCGCTACGTCGGCCCGCCCTGCCATCTCCGCGCCGGAATCACCACTCCCATCTGCACCGAAGGCTCCCACTTCTGCGGCATCAAAGTCTGGCTCGATTTTCCCAACACTCCTCGCCGCATCTAGCCCTCCACGCTTTCCGGCTGTGAGGGTAATCGCATAAGCGGAAAAGGGCGTTGTGGTAATCTGCGATTGCGAATGAGCCTCGCCAACAAACTCCGTCTCATCAAAACTGCCCGTGAAGCCGGCATGTCCGACGCAGATATTCTTCGAGAAATCTTGGGAGGCGAATATGGAAGCGAAAGAAGACGGAAACTGGTGGTCGAATGGGGCGCGCTACTGGGACTTAGCTCGAGCGAAGCCCTCCGGCTCGCCCACGCTTCCGGACTGATCCCGAGCGCACACCCGCCCCGCGGCGACTAGTTTGAAAGGCCTCGCGATAAAGCTCTGGGAAAGTCTTGCGAATAAAGCGGTCATCTTCGGGCGAAGCGCCGGCAAGTTTGCGAACTTTTGCGATCCGCTCTCTGCGATTCATCGAACGAAAGCGTTGATCAATCGCGGCTGCTAGCTGCTTCTGTGACATAACCAGATTTTAGCACGCACTTTGTGGCGTGTACAGACAGGAAGGCTCCCACTTCTGCGGCGTTAAAGTCTGGCTCGATTTTCCCAACACTCCTCGCCGCATCTAGGGCCTTTAATGATGTTGTATACTCTCGTCATCCGTGACGATCACCTCCGGCACAAAATTCGGCCCTTACGAAGTTGAATCACCCATTGGCGCTGGTGGTATGGGCGAAGTGTATCGCGCTCGCGACCCGCGTCTCGATCGTATCGTCGCCATCAAAGTTCTCGCCTCCCATCTCGACTCCTCTCCGGAGCTGAAACAGCGATTCCAGCGCGAAGCTCGCGCTCTTTCCGCTCTGAATCATCCCAACATTTGTCAGCTATATGATGTTGGCTCGCAAGACGCCACCGATTATCTGGTCATGGAGTTTCTCGAGGGCGAAACTTTAGCCGATCGCCTTCGCAAAGGTCCGTTGCCGCTCAACGATGCTCTGAAAATCGCGGCCGAAATTGCCGAAGCGCTGCACGTGGCCCACCGGGCCGGCATTCTTCATCGCGACCTGAAACCCGGAAACGTGATGCTCACTAAATCCGGCGCCAAGCTTATGGACTTCGGCTTGGCCAAGCCTTCTGCCCTGCAAACTCCCGCGGAATTGGGCTCAGCTCCACTTTTCTCTGCCGCTGCGACCCTCAGCGCTGCGAGTCCTCTCAGTCCATTAACCGGTGTCGGCGCAGTCATCGGCACCGTGCAGTACATGTCCCCCGAGCAGATTTCTGGTCAACCGGCGGATGAACGCAGCGATATTTTCTGTTTTGGCTCCATGCTTTACGAAATGCTTACCGGCAAGCGCGCGTTCGAAGGGAAAAGCCAGATATCCGTCGCATCCGCCATCCTCGAAAAAGATCCCGAACCTCTCACAAAAATTAAGCCTCTGGCTCCCGCGGCCCTCGATCATCTCGTCAACGGGTGCCTCGCCAAAGATCCCGAAGCACGTTGGCAAAATGCCGCCGACATTGCCCGCGAATTACGCTGGATCGCCAATTCCAGTTCCGGCAGCGCTGTGGCCCCGCCGGTACAGCTTCGTCGCGGAGTTCGCACAAATCTTTTTTGGGGCGCTGCTGTTCTGGCACTCCTTGCCGCTCTTCTCTGGTCCAATCTCAGAGAACATACACCCACAACCGTCTTGCGCGCCTTTTTGCCGCCGCCGCCGGAAATGCAATTTGATTTTACTGGCGACGCTTCAGGTCCTCCGGTCATCACGCCCGATGGAACGGCCATTGCCTTCTCCGCCCGAAACCAAAAGGAGCGAAACACACTTTGGGTGCAGTCCCTGAATGAGCTCGCAGCCAAAAAACTCGAAGGCACTGAAGGCGCCGCTTTTCCTTTCTGGTCTCCTGACGGCAAATTTCTGGGATTCTTTGCCGACGCCCACTTAAAAAAAATTCCCGCATCCGGTGGCCCTGTCACTATTCTTGCTGACGCACCCAACCCCCGCGGCGGTTCCTGGAACCGCGACAACGTCATCATTTACGAGCCTGATTATCGTGATTCTCTTTGGCGCATCAACGCCTCTGCCGGTTCTGCCTCGCGTCTTACCAAATTCGAATCCGCCAAACACACCACCCACCGGTGGCCGCGCTTCCTGCCAGATGGCAAGCATTTCCTGTTCTTTGGTACCAATCACTCCGGAACATCAGAGCAAGGTATCTACTTCGGTTCGCTGCAGGATGGTTCCTACAAACGCGTGCTCGACGCTGATTCCGACGCCCAGTACGCCTCTGGCTACCTGCTTTATCATTTGCAGTCGCAATTGCTGGCGCAGAAGTTTGATCCCACCACCGGTGTCGTTTCTGGCGAGCCAATAAGCGTGGTTAATTCTGTCGAATACGATGCGGGCACTTGGCACACCACCTTCGCCGCAAGTCAGCAGGGTCTTTTAATCTACAAAACAGGCTCGAAAATCCTCGGGATGGATCTTTTTGGGGTGGATCACACCGGGAAATTTCTGGGTAAAATCGCGGATAGCGGATTCTATAAAGGAAGCGGCCGTTTCTCTCCCGATGGCAAGCGGCTCGCCGTCTCCATGGGTGATCCTGAAGCCGATATATGGGTGTTCGACCTTGTCCGGGGATCGCGAACTCGTCTGACCTTTGGCGGCGCCACCCACTTGTCGCCTTCCTGGTCCGCAGACGGTCAGCGTGTGGTTTACATGAAACAAAGCGGCGCGACGGTCATGGAAGGAACTTCCCTGTGCGCCCGCCTCGCCAACGGTGGTGGAAAAGAAGAAGTTTTGATGCAGCGCAACCCTTCCGGGATGATGACTCTACTCACGCCGCAGTGGTCTCCTGATGACCGCTACCTCCTTTATATCCTGCAGTCTGGCCCGACCGGTGCCTCTGTCTGGGCGATGCCTACCTTCGGCGACAAGAAACCCTTCCTTGTCTTAGAACCGCACTCTTCTCAGGCCCGGGTTAATGAATTTCGCCTTTCCCCCGACGGCCGTTGGCTCGCTTATACCTCCACCGAATCCGGCCATGAAGAGGTATACGTAACGCACTTTCCGGAGGGCGCAGGCCGTTGGCAGGTTTCGCAGTCCGGCGGAACCTTCCCCTCCTGGCGCGGCGATAGCAAGGAAATCTGGTTCGTAGCATCGGATGGTAATTTTCATGCAGCCACTGTGAACTCTACTATCGAAGAATTTGCCATGGATCCGGTGCGAACGCTGTTTCGCTACAGTTCGACCTCTTCGGTTGGAAATCCCTATGACCTTGCGCCAGATGGGCAGAAAATCATCATCACCACTCTCCCCGAAAACCTAGCGATACCCCTGGTTATGGTGACCAACTGGACCGCCGACCTTAAGAAATAGTCACAAGTTCTTTGGCATTGCCGCACACACGATTTTGTGCAACGGTTACCTTGTCATGATTTCCCGCTTCATCGCACTTAAGCTCGGGTTTCTGCTTTCTCTCAATTTCTTCGCCTACGATACTCCTCTCTCCGATGAAGCCATTCGCGAAGCCTATTTCCTCGGCCAACGCCACGATCAAACTCTCCTTCGTTTCTTGGACCACTATTCCCGGTATTTCCCAATCCCCAAAACCGGTCCGCACATCTCTTCAATCCTCTTCCTTACTCCTTACGCGGCGTTCGCCGAGTCTTCCAACACCCACATTGGCGCTTACAGCGCGCAGCAAGCGCTGCTTGACTATCGTGCCCACCCTGAAATCATCAAGATCACCGTCGAAATCCATCTCACCACCTCTTACGGCCAGTTCCTCTCCCACACCGAGTCACCTTCTTCCACAACTCTCACGCCGCGTCCGCATGACTTTTGGAAAGACTTTGAAGTCCAGGTTTCTGCCGGTAATCGCGTCCTCGCTCCGGCAACCTTCCATGGCCAACCCATTTCGATTTGCGGTAAAGTGGGTTGCAGTCTTACCGGCGCAGAACTGGAACTCGAGTTTCCCGCCAACTCCTTTTCCTCGGATTCCGTTACCGTCAAGGTAATCCCTCCAGTAGGTAGCGCGGTCTCCGCCGACTTCCAATCGTCCCGGCTTCGATAGCCATTGTTTTAAAGCTTGAGATACTTGAAAAACTGGATTTGTGCGGCTCAGTGGGCTTTTGCGGCGTACTTTTTCAGCAAAGACTGGTAGTCTCACCGGGTTTGCAGCGGTCAGAAGATCGCCGGTTACACCGGGAAATTCCTGGCTCAAGATCAACCGGTTCTCCGCCACATTTTCTAAATTAACCGTCACTCGAAGATTATCCGCGGCGCCTTGCACCGTGCCATGGAGGATTACGTTCACGCCCAGTTCCTTCGCTACATCAGGTAGTGGCGTTTTAGGATCGGTCTTCGCCGCTGCTGCTGTAGAGGCCACGCGAACGTCCTTCAACTGGAATAATTTTGCAGATAAAGCTTCGCCCAAACCTTCTGCCACGTACCCCAGCGAGGATTGATCCCCGAGCACGCGAAAAGGCAGCACGGCTATGAATTTCCCCTGAGCGAGCGAAGGTAATCCCGGCACACCAGGACTGGCGGAGCCGAGAGCGGCTGCAGGCGCGTTGCGAAAGACAAGATGCCTGGTTTTTGGAATGGAAAAAAATAAAATCAGCGCGAAGACCGCCGCACCCATCGCCGCGTATTTCCAGCGGTGCCCCGGCCCTGCAACGACACGCGGCATACTCATTTGGATTGACCGCGCCAGCGACAGCGACGGGGCCCGGCCGGCATCCAAATCGGCCAAAATTTCTCTGGCAGTCTGATATCGATCCGCGGGGTTCTTCTCCAGGCAATGCATGATGGTGCGCGCGACATTGTCCGGTACTTGGGGATTGAAGGCTTTGACGTCTTTGGGTCGCTCTTTCACGCGCTGGTACATCACCTGCCAGGTCGAGTCACCAGCAAACGGCACGTCGCCTGCCACCATTTCGTAAAGCACGAGCCCGAGCGAGTATAGGTCGCTCCTGGTGTCGATCGTCCCGCCTTCCACTTGTTCGGGCGACATGTACCGCGGAGGTGCGATCACCGCCACTGTCAAAACCGGAAGGAGTCTTACTCATGGTGGGGGCACCGGCACCTTGCGAAAATTTCCGCGCGCCGGATTCGAAGCGTTCTTTCAAGCGAGTGTCAGCGGGTTTCGAAAAGGAAGGATTTTTTTCGGGAGTTGGCGAAGGTCTTTGTGCTGGTACAGTGCGCGGACCGGCAGCACCGCCCTCCAGTGTCCGGTCGGCCCCAGTCCCAGGCAAGACTCCTCCGCAGTGTGCACAACGGACAGAAGACTCAGGGTTTTCGCCGCCACAAGTTCTACAGATCATGATTGCAACGCCAGAACGTGGTAATAACGTCCGCCGGATTATCCTGCACCGCGAACCTTACCAGCAAGCAGTTTTCTCCAATATAAATGCGGGGAAAGCATTATAGCCCTGGAAATGGCGAAGCCGCATCAACATTCCGTGCGTGCTGGGCGTGCGCACATGGCCTCGTTTGTTGCCTGCCCTCAATTTACTTCCAACATGCGTTATAGTGCTTTGCATTCCTCACGCCGTGGTTCGGAGAAAACATGCCTCAATCTCGCAGAGAATTCTTGGCCGACACTTCGCTTGGCCTGCTTGGAGTTGCGTTCCCAACTGGGACACAAAATCCTGCCGACTTGCCTCCCGGAGCGCCTCCGGCCTTCGGTACCGCTCCGGCTGTTGGACCGGAGGTATCGCGCCAAACCTTCGTGGAAGCCGAGAAGTTGGTGCAAGTGGAGTTGACGCCGAAGGAGCTGGAGGTTGCAGCGAGCAGTTGGCGCAACAACATGGCAGCGCTGTACGAGCGCCGCACCGGCCCGCGCAAAATTGCTCTGGAGCCTGCACTTGCCCCATATTCGGCGTGGAATCCGGTTTTGCCCGGTCGAAAAGCTGGCCCCGATCGCGATCGCTTTGTGCGTTCCAAAACTGATCCCGGCCCGCTGCCGGCCAACGACGCCGACATAGCTTTTGCTCCGCTGACAAAACTATCGCGGTGGATTGAAACCCGGAAGCTTACCTCAACGCGCCTCACTCAGATTTACCTGGAGCGCTTGGAACGATTTAATAGCAAGTTGCGATGCGTTATCACTCTCACTCGGGAACACGCGCTGGCGCAGGCCAAAAAAGCAGATGAAGAAATCGCCGCCGGGAAATACCGTGGCGCCTTGCACGGAATCCCCTGGGGCGCGAAAGATCTGCTCGATACTGCGGGAATCCCCACAACTTACGGCGCCGAGCCATTTCGCAACCGCATCCCAAAAAAAGATGCTGCCGTGGTGCGCCGCCTCGAAGATGCTGGAGCAGTCCTTGTAGCAAAGCTGAGCCTGGGGGCGCTGGCGCTAAACGATATTTGGTATGGCGGACAAACCATGAATCCGTGGCTGCTGGAAGAGGGTTCTTCGGGCTCAAGTGCCGGCCCTGGTGCGGCAACTGCGGCGGGCTTGGTGGGCTTCGCCATCGGCAGCGAAACCGAAGGCAGCATCGTGAGTCCATCGATGCGTTGCGGAATTACGGGATTGCGACCTACATTTGGCCGGGTGCCGCGCACCGGCGCGATGACGCTTTGCTGGTCGCTGGATAAACTGGGGCCCATGGCGCGAAGCGTGGAAGACACGATGCTGGTGCTCCACGCGATATCCGGTCCAGACGCCGGCGATTTGTGCAGTGTATCTAGCAAGCTGGATTTTGATTCCGCATCAACAGTGAAAGGTTTGCGCGTCGGGTACTTTCCCGGCTGGATGAAGGACAATCCCTCTACCGACGTTGATCGCACCGCGCTGGAAACGGTGAAAAAACTGGGAATGATTCCGGTGGAAGTGACTATTCCTAATTGGCCTTACGATTCGCTCAACATAATTCTTTTTGCGGAGGCGGCCGCGGCTTTCGAAGAAATAACGCTCAACCACGCTGTGGACCAGATGAAGGCGCAAGTTCCTGACGCGTGGCCCAACATTTTCCGCCAATCGCGATTTCTCTCCGCCGTGGATTTTGTTCAGGCCGACCGTTTCCGCCGCGAAGTGGCGGAGGTAATGGCTAAAGTTTTTTCTGAAGTGGATGTGCTGCTTGTTCCGTCGCTGCGCGACGAGACGCTTACCATTACAAATTTCACTGGCCATCCTTCGCTTACCTTGCGAGCTGGATTCGTCAACGTTTCGGAAGCGCGTAGCGATTGGGCACCCGACCCAGCCAATCCGCTGCCAAAATTCTCGCCGCCACATCGCGTGCCTCACGGCGTTACCTTCGTCGGTCGATTGTTCGACGAAGGAACCATCGCCAGTGTCGGTCTCGCCCTCGAGCGCAGTCTCGCAGTAATGGACGAACGGCCGCCCGGATTTTAATTGGTTGAGAGAAAGGGAGCCGGGAGAAATCTGTGGCAATTTTCACACATTTCTCGGTTTTGGCGACCTGTCTGTTTACCAGTTTAATACCTACCCCCC
>Ga0209117_1000065_pt1 | contig 86004 bp, 76 predicted proteins | sample BlaSpr_A8_OM2_M2_FD_187978 | JGI IMG/M metagenome (GOLD analysis project Ga0209117, IMG submission 187978) | Forest soil microbial communities from Thunder Bay, Ontario, Canada - Black Spruce, Ontario site 2_A8_OM2_M2 (SPAdes) (version 2) | ecosystem: Environmental > Terrestrial > Soil > Boreal... | reverse complement strand
TGAGACGGAGTCAGGGTGAGCGCGGGCGCTGGCGTAAACACATGGCTATCGCATCATAACTCGCGTTTATTGTCAATACTTATAACGGACATGACACTAGTAGGTGAGGTGGGGTTTCGTTTTCGGGGCTTGCTACTCCCCGACTGCGGGGGAGCTTTTTGAAGATTCTGACCGTTTATGTCCTAGTTTGGGAAGGTTCATCTTCCATTTTTAAATGGTTATAGCACCAGAAGACAACGCCGTTGCTGACAGATTCTTGTCTATGGGAAAGGTCGGTTCGAGGCTTTCGCTTGCAGGCCTTGGGCGAATCGCTTGATTCGGGCCCGCCGATCACGTACCGCGATGTCTATGTCGCGCTTTGCCGAAAACGTGCTCACATTCCGAGCGCTCTACACGAGTCCGATTGTCACTGTGAGCGACTATTGGTGCCGCGCCGGGTGCGGGGGACCCGCGTCGGACGAGCACTCCGGCGTTAATCACATCGTGCTGATGCGAAACGGTGCATTCTGTAAGCACTTTGGTCCGCGAAGCGTGACTGCCGACGTCAATCAGGCGGTGTTTTTCTCCAAGGAATCGACGTATCGCGTAAGCCATCCATCCGACTGTGGCGATCGCGGCACGGTATTCACTCCCTCGCCGCGTGTGCTCAACGAGGCCATTCGTGAACTGGATCCCTCGATTGAAGAGCGTTCCGATGCGCCGTTTCCGTTCGTCACGGGCCCATGCGATTCTAGCGTTTTCTGGCGGCATCGCGAGCTCGTGCAGAGGCTGGAGGCGCCTGAGCGCGCTCCGCTCGAACCGCTTTGGGCTGATGTGACGGCGCTTCAGTTGATCGCCGACGTGCTGGCAGCCGCGTTTGCGCGACACGGCCTGCCGCGCAAGGTCCGCCGAACTGGCACTGATGACGATCACACGGGCCGCGCCGAGGCGGCCAGGACCTATCTCGCCAGCCGCCTCTATGAACGCGTCACGCTCGACGAGATTGCCCGGGGCGTGCACGCGTCGCCGTTTCATCTTGTCCGCGTCTTTCAACAGCGTACTGGGGTGTCAATCCACCGTTACCTGACCCGGTTGCGTCTTCGCGTTTCGCTCGAACGGCTGGCTGACGGCGCAAACGATCTCACCGCACTGGCCCTCGAACTCGGCTTTTCCAGCCACAGCCACTTCACCGATGCCTTTCGTCGAGAGTTTGGCCGCACCCCCTCTGACGTGCGCCGCCACATGCGACGCGACGGAGGTTTCCAAAACCTTCGCGAAATGAGCAAGAATCTGGAAGCCTGATTTTTCCCGCTCCGATACGCTCTCTTCCTGAGAATCACCCGCGAAATCGCGGCGGCTGTTACGGTCATTTCAATTTCAAAGGAGAAATCTCATGAAGACGAATAAGTGCCCCGTATGCGATTGGGAAATCAAGGATGGCGGAATCAACGTAAGGGTGGGCGGCAAGGAGATCACGGTGTGCTGCGACGACTGCGCGACCAAGGCCAAGGCGAGCCCCGCGAAATACTCCCGCACCACCACGTAGCCCTTACTCGAGACTCCACCCGAGCCGCGCCGCTGGCGGACGCGGCCGGTCTTTTGCCCGCTAAACCTACACAATGATCTGCCGCAGTGGCTGGCTGGGCTGTGTCAACGTGAGACACCTTGGATTTTGGGGCGAATCTCAGGGAATCAGTTAATCATCAATTCTGCAGCGAAAGACAATGGCGAAGCGATACCATAAATTTCCACAGTTTGCCGTGACAAAGATTGTCTACCGATATTGAGAGCCTCACGACGGCGTAAGCGGCGCAACTCCCGCTTTAAAACAGGGCAGATACTGCTCTCTAGCCGGGCAAGGATTAGAAACTGCCTTTTGGTTAGCTAATTGCATCGTTAGCAGGCAGGAGGGCCCGCCATTCTGCTGCCCCGGCAGAAGGAGAGGCCAAATGGAAAGACACATACGCGGGGCGAGATCGGCAACCTTGGTTCTGTGCATCAGCCTAGGGTGCCTGCAGGTCTTAGCGGTCGTAAGTTCTCTGTTTTGGATCGCGGCAGCGTACGACAAGGGCAACCAACCCGCAGCACAGCGCGGATCAAATAGAGATTCGACCAATGATCCGCGACTTGTCTTGGCAAATCCATCCCCCTCTTTTCGGCCCGCCACGCGCGTTTATCCCTACTCGATTATCCCTGGAGGCATTGAAAGCGTTGAGGAATTAAAGGCCGCGGCCGCCAACGATCGTATGGTTGCAGCGCATTATCAAGATGAAGGCTTTGACCTGGCTAAGGCACAGGTGATTCGATTGCACAGGGAGCGCCAGGTGTACGTCTCTTACCGGCGCGGCGAAAAAGCTTACTGGACCACGCGAAAAATAAAACTCAATGTGGGCGAGGCTCTGATCACTGATGGGCGCCATACTGCTCGAGCGCGCTGCGGAAATCTTATCTCAGATGTTCCCGCGTCTCCCACATTCGCGGGTGAGCCAACACCATCCGTTCTTGATACGCTATTGGATTCTGGCGATCCGATCATTCCCGGTATGGTAGCGACGTTTGTTCCGCAGCAAAGCATGGAGTCGGCAAGCCCGGGCGTCCCCGTCTTCGTTTCTGTGCTTCCCGTTTTTCCTGTAGACCCGTCCATCGGGCCGTTACCGTCGCCTGGTCCACCTCCCGGTCCTCCAACCGTGGTCCCCGAGCCCGCCACTTTGATTCTTGTGTCCGCCGGTCTCTCGAGCATGTGCATCTTCCGAAAGCGATAAAGCTGCTTCTCAGTTAAGAAAGTGCGTGCACAGCTTTCCCACCGAAGCGCATTGCTATCGTGCCTGATCCTACGACGAGCAAAGACAGCGAGTCAGGAGTAAACTTCTTGTCGCGCTTCTGCGGGAGGGATGAGTGGCGGATCCACGCGACGAATATTCGAGGCGGTTGGAGGATTTCCTTGCGACCGTTTCTCTCAAAGAACGCCGGCACATTCGGCTGGGTAATTTCAAATTAGCAACGATTGCTGCCGCACTTGCAGTGACCTGGCTGTCCCTCTCCAAAAACAGTTTCGCATCTTACTGGCTGCTGGTTCCAGTGGCGCTTTATGCCCTTCTCGCTGTGGCGCATGAATACGTCATTCGAGCACGGACTCGCGCTGAAGCAGCCGTAGCGCTGTACCGGAGGGGCCTGGCGCGAATCGAAGACCGATGGACGGGAACGGGAGAAACCGGAGAAAGATTTCGCGACACAGAGCATGTTTATGCGGAGGACCTCGATCTTTTTGGGCGGGGTAGTTTATTTGAGTTGCTCTCGACCGCGCGCACGCCGATGGGCGAGGAGCGACTGGCACGGTGGCTTGCTTCGCCTTCTCCCGTCGTTACCCTCGTCGAGCGGCAAAGACTCGTCGCCGAGCTGCGCGTGAAGCTTGATTTGCGCGAGCATTTAGCCTTGACCGGGGAGAGTCTTCGCGCGCGGCTGAATCCGGCATCGCTAATCGCTTGGGCAGAAAGCCCGGCCAAGCTTCAGATGCCCGTGGTACGAATCGTCGCGGCGTTGCTTTCGCTTGCTGCCGTGGTCACCGCTATCCTTGCATTCAACGGAGTGATGTGGCCATTCGTTCTCGCGCTGATACTGGAACTATTGGTAGTGCGAGCGCTAAAGCGACGTGTTGAAGATGTCGTGGACGGGGTAGCGTGCAATGCCGAGGGACTTACGCTCTTCGCGAATATCCTGCAAAGGCTTGAATCAGAACCTTTCGACGCTGCTCGGTTGAAAGAATTTGCTGCCGAGCTCAAGCGCGACAGCGGGCAGGCGTCCGATGCGGTGCGCCGCCTGGCGCGTGTCGTGCAATGGATCGATAGCCGCCACGGGCTTATCGCGAAGTTGCTTGATGTACCGATGCTCTACAGCGTACAAGTCGCGTTTTTCGCGGAGGCCTGGCGTGGCCGGTGGGGCAGCAGGCTGCGGACCTGGGTGGACATTACGGCGGAAATGGAAGCGCTACTTTCACTAGGCACCTATTCGTACGAGCATCCAGCGGACACCTTCCCGGAGTTCGCCCATGTGAAGGATTCGGCGGCGTGTTTTTACGGGGAAGAAATCGGTCATCCATTGATCGCGGCGTCGCGGTGCGTGCGCAACAGCATCGAGCTGGACAGCAATACGCGCATTGTTCTCATTAGCGGATCGAACATGTCGGGAAAGAGCACGATGCTGCGCGCGGTGGGAATCAATGCCGTTTTGGCAATGGCCGGAGCGCCGGTGCGCGCAAAATCGGTGCGATTGACTCCGCTGAACGTGGGAACACGCATTCGCAGCGGAGATTCACTGCAGGAAGGCCGCTCTGCGTTCTACACGGAGATCCTGCATATTCGAAAAGTGTTTGATTTGGCAAGCGGTGAGACTCCGGCCTTATTTTTATTCGATGAATTGATGGAAGGAACCAATTCCAAAGACCGCCGGATCGGCGCCGAAGGTTTGCTGCGAGCGTTGCTCGGGCGCGGGGCGATCGGCTTGGTGACCACGCATGATTTGGCGCTCACCGAAATCACCGAGGCGCTGGGCAACGTGGTGCGCAATGCTCATTTTCAGGATTATGTCGAAGCCGGCAAAATGAGATTTGATTACAAGCTGCGCGACGGAGTCGTGGAGAAAAGCAACGCACTAGAGCTGATGCGTTTAATCGGATTACAAGTGTGAGGTCACTTTAGGTGCGCAGGCCCAGAAGTGCCCAGAAGGGAGGCAATTTCTGTTTCATCGTTAAGTGTGCGAAAATGTTGGTAGCAGCTGGTTTGTGACAGCCCATCTAGGCAGTTGTAGAGTAGCTTTGTTGGATTCGCTTGAGGAAATAATGAGCACGTCGATTGGCAAACACGCAACGCTGACCAGGCCGGATGATTTTGGCAAACTGCTCGCAGAGGAAGGGATACTCTTCGTTCAGCTCGACAAGATCGTGAACTGGGCACGCAAAAGCTCCATCTGGCCGCTCGGCTTCGGGCTGGCGTGCTGCGCGATCGAGATGATGTCCATGGCTGCCTCGCGGTATGACGTTGCGCGGTTCGGCGCCGAAGTCTTTCGGCCGTCACCGCGCCAGGCCGACCTGATGATTATTGCCGGGCGCGTGTCGCAGAAGATGGCGCCGGTAATCAAGCTTCTCTATGAGCAGATGCCCGAGCCAAAGTGGGTGATTTCGATGGGTGCTTGCGCCACGTCGGGGGGAGTCTTCAACAACTATGCGATTGTGCAGGGAGTGAACCAGGTCATTCCGGTGGACGTGTATGTTCCGGGATGTCCTCCTCGTCCTGAAGCATTGCTTTATTCCATCCTGCAGCTTCAAAAGAAAATCGAGGCCGAACGTGGGTCGTTCAAGCGCGCGCTCAACATAGGTACTTAGAGTTTGACGGGGTTCTCGCGCAGCTGCAACAGCCGGCCATAGCCAGGGTCAACAAAGAGAAAAGAACCTGAACACCCAAGTTTAGTATTGAGAATCTGTGCGACTCTTTCATGGTGTGAAATGTTTCCGGAGGCCGCTACGTATACAACCAGTGGTGTGCAGCCGGAAACTCTTGTCAATTAGGGTGCAATAGCTAACAACGATGTCTTCGAATATATCAACGCACGATTTGTCGTCTTTGAAGATTGACGATCGCGCGCGAACGTCACGCGGAATCGGCAAGAAACTGGGGCTGTTCTCGGCGATTATCGGCGCGTTCGTATTGCTGGCTGCTGCGGTGTTTGCTTTCCGCACGCAAAAACCCACGGTTGAGATCGCCGTGGCCCGCGGCGGAAATGATGCCAAGGCGAGCGCGCTGCTCAATGCCAGCGGCTACGTAACGCCGCGACGGCGCTCGACCATTGCCGCGAAGATCACCGGCCGAGTGACCGGACTTTTCTTTGACGAGGGCGCGCACGTCAAGACGGGGCAGATACTGGCTACTCTCGATGACGCCGACACGCAGGTGCGACTCAATTCGGCGAAGGCTGAGCGCAACGCCACGTTTGCGACCATTGAGGATCTGCAGGTGAACCTCGCGAATGCCGAGCGCGAATTAAACCGCGCACAGCAGTTACTGGATACCGGTGTGGGAACGTCCCAGACCGTGGATGTCGCACGTACGGCGGCTGCGAGCTATCGCGCGCGGATTGCGTCAGCGAAAGAACAGGTGCGATCAGCGGATGCCAAGATTTCCGTGGCCCAGCAGGATGTAGATAATGCCACGATCCGCGCGCCGTACGATGGCATCGTGGTATCGAAAGACGCGATGGTCGGGGAGATGGTCTCGCCGGTTTCCGCAGGTGGGGGATTTACTCGGACCGGAATCGCGACGATCGTGGATATGAACTCTAACGAAATTGAAGTTGACGTGAACGAATCCTATATAGCGCGGGTACTGCCGAAGCAAAAAGTTACGGCGACGCTTGACGCGTATCCCGATTGGCAGATTCCCTGTAAGGTGCGCACCATCATTCCGACGGCTGATCGCCAGAAGGCTACCGTCAAGGTGCGTATCTCCTTCGATAAATTGGATCCACGAATTTTGCCGGACATGGGCGTCAAGGTGGCGTTTCTTGGCGAAGAATCCCCCCAAAAAAGTGCGGAAGTCGGGCCGCGCGCGCTCATTCCGCAACGAGCAGTACGCGATGACAACGGCCAACACATTGTGCTGCTGGTGCGCGACGGCAAGGTCGAACGCCGTGCCATTCGCCTCGGCTCGCATCGCGGTGATGATGTTGAGGTGACCGCCGGGCTTGACCCCGGAGATAGTGTGGTTGTGCAGGGCCCCGAAAGCCTGCATGAGGGGCAGTCGGTCGAAATCAAGAAATAGGAGAGCCATGATGGTCAGAGTCGATGGACGAGGCGATGGACCGAGTCTCATTCGTGTTCGTGGGCTGGACAAGAAATACACGCGAGCCGGCGAAGAGATTCACGTCTTGCAGGGACTGAATCTGGACGTGGACAAGGGAGACTTTGTCGCGTTCATGGGACCAAGCGGCTCGGGCAAAACGACACTTCTCAACTTGCTGGGCGGCCTGGACGTTCCATCGGCCGGGAGCATTACGGTCGCAGGCGACGAAATCACCCATATGTCCTCGGGAAAACTAACCACTTGGCGCGCGCGGCACGTGGGATTTATTTTTCAGATGTATAACCTGATTCCGGTGCTGACTGCCTATCAGAATGTCGAGTTACCGCTGTTGCTCACCAAGCTATCCAAAGGAGAGCGGCGCAAACACGTTGAAACCGCCCTGGGTGTTGTGGGACTTGCCGATCGCATGAATCATTATCCGCGGCAACTCTCCGGAGGGCAGGAACAGCGGGTGACGATTGCGCGAGCGATTGTTTCGGACCCCACCTTCCTTCTATGCGACGAGCCTACAGGTGACCTCGATCGCAAAAACGCTGACGAAATCATGGACCTGGTTCAACGACTGGTGAAGGAATATAGAAAAACGGTGCTGATGGTGACGCACGACCCGGTTGTGGCTCGCCGCGCCGATACCACGCTGCACCTGGAAAAGGGATCGCTTGTAGAAGCAGGCCGGCTGCAGGGAGTTTCAGCAGGAGGTGCGGCATGAAATTTCGCGGCTTGATATTTGCAAACCTATTTCGCAAGAAGCTCCGTTTTCTCTTGACGATTGGTTCTTTCGCAGTAGCTTTATTCTTGTTCGGATTTCTCGGCGCGGTGAAGAGTGCCTTCAGCCGCGGCGTCGAAGTGGCCGGTGCAGATCGACTGGTGATTATCAATCGAGTAACGATCATTCAGCCGATCCCCTTGGCCTACCGCGACCGCATCCTGCGTATCCCCGGCGTGAAATCGATCACGCATAACAACTGGTTTGGTGGCGTTTATCAAAAAGAAGCGAACTTTTTCCCGCAGTTCGTGATCGACGTCGAAAACCAGCGCAAGGTCTTGCCGGAATTCGAGGTGTCCAACGATCAATGGGAGGCTTTTGCCAAGGACCGGCAGGGTGCCATCGTTGGCGCCAGAACGGCGAAGCGCTTCGGCTGGAAGATTGGCGACCGCGTGCCCATTAAGAATACGCTGTTCGGCGGAACCGCCACCTGGGAGTTTAATATCGACGGAATTTATCATGGCAATCGTCCGGGCGTCGACGAAACGCAATTCTGGTTCCAGTGGGACTATTTCCAGGAGCGCGTTCCTGAGCGGCTAAAGGGTAAGGCGGGCTGGTATGTTCTGCGCCTCGAGAATCCGGATGATGCCCCGCGTATCGCGAAAGCGATTGACGCGGAGTTTGCTAATTCTCCCTACGAAACGAAGACCGAGACCGAATCGGCGTTTGCCGCAGGGTGGGCCAAGCAATTTGGCAACATCGAATTTCTGATTGTGACCATCGGGAGCGTTGTATTCTTTACGCTGCTTTTGGTCACTGGAAATACCATGGCGATTTCCGTGCGCGAGCGCACTGCCGAGCTCGGAGTACTCAAAGCTGTAGGCTACTCCGATCGGTTCGTGCTTTTGTTGGTGCTTGTGGAGGTCTTGCTGATCGCCGCGGTTGGCGGAGTTATCGGATTGGGTCTCGCGACGCTTGCCATGCCGGTTCTGAATACCGTACTGACCGGGCTGCTGCCTTACGTAATCCTTTCCAAGGGCACGCTTCTGACTGGCCTCGGCTTCGCGCTTTTCATCGGTACAATTAGCGGTTTGTTGCCGGCCTTGGGCGCAATGCGATTGCGCGTTGTGGACGCGCTGCGGAGAGTGTGAAATGGCGATTCCCATTGTGTACAATTTGCGTAGTGTTAGAGTGCGGTGGACTTCAGCGGTGGTCGCGGTGCTGGGCATCGCCGGCACTGTTGGAGTCTTCGTGGCCATGCTTTCGCTTGCGCGAGGCTTCAAAGCAACTTTGGTTTCCTCCGGCTCCGCGGGAAATGCGATCATCATGCGCGCCGGGGCGACGTCTGAAATGATGGGCGCGGTTTCCCTCGACACCATCAAAGTGATTCAAGATGCGCCCGGAGTCGCGCGCTCGGCTGACGGCCCGCTGGTAACCGGGGAGGTTGTAGGAGTGGTGCCGTTTCCGCTGCGTTCGACCGGCACGGACGCGAATGTGCAAGTGCGTGGAGTCTCGGGAAACGTCTTGAAGGTGCGTACTAATGTGAAAATAGCTGACGGGCGTTTCTTTCAGCCCGGACTTACCGAGTTGATCGTCGGTCGCAATGCCGCGACAAGCTACTCGGGGCTCACGCGGGGTAACACCGTGCAGTTTGGCGGCGGACAATGGCAAGTCGTCGGCATTTTCGACGCCGGCGGCAGCGCCTTCGATTCTGAGGTCTGGTGCGACGCGCGGGTTTTAAACCAGGTGCTCAAACGCCCGGAAAATGTCTTCCAGTCGGTGACGGTTCACCTCACCTCGCCTGATGCCTTGCGGCAATTGCAGGATGCGGTGACCGCGGATCCACGCTTGAATGTGGACGTCAGCCGCGAAATTGATTATTATGACAAACAGTCGCTCACGCTGACAAAACTCATCACTATTCTTGGCGGGCTAGTCGCTGGGATCATGGCCGTAGGAGCCATCTTTGGCGCGCTGAACACCATGTACTCCGCCGTTTCGGAGCGCTCGCGGGAAATCGCCACGATTCGCGCGCTGGGCTTCGGATCGGTAAGCGTGGTGGTTTCGTTCATCGTCGAAGCGTTGTTCATCTCATTTGTCGGCGGATTGCTCGGGTGCATCGCGGTGCTGCCGCTCAACGGCTATACGACCGGGGCGATGAACTGGCAAACGTTCTCGCATCTGGCTTTCGCTTTCAAGATCACTCCCGGGCTGATGCTCGGAGGGATTATCTTCGCGCTGGTGATGGGAATCGCCGGTGGGCTTCCGCCCGCGGTACGCGCCGCTCGTCGCCCGATTGCGACCACGTTGCGCGCACTGTAAGGCGCCAAACACCCATGCGGCATTGGCTGGCCGCTGGTTATGCGCCGTCGGTGTTAGCCCGTGTTAGCGCGCATGGTTTGGGTGAATCCCCAAGCGGTCAATTTGCTCGTCAGCTTCCAGTGCTCGAATACATAGATCGGCAATATTCGAGCTGCACTGGTAGATCTGATACGCCGGGAGGTCGGCCTCCTGCACTTCGTAATCTCCTTCCTCCATCGAACCCATATCCTCCGGCCAATTCATTACGATGGCGTTCCCCGGGTGGGCACGAACCCGGAATTGCTCCGATGAAGGCTCGTAATTCCCATAGGCGAAACAGTGCCCGATGCACGCACGGTCAACCATATGGTTGATGAATTTAACACGCCACGTGGGATCCCTGATGATCGTCTCCATCACGCGCTGGCCTGGCGGAATTGTACCGATGAGCTGCTCAACGCGCGTCTCCATGCGGTTCAGTAGCGAGGTGTCCTGGTAGAGGAACGTGAAGAAAACAATGGCGATCGTGCCGAACCCCATGGCATGCCATTTTTGCGGACGCATTGCTCCCAGCAGGCAGCACAGCAACGTTACAGAAACCAGAGACAGCCGTTCGACGAGATAGCCAAGCGGCCCACCCCAGGTCGAAAACTGAATGACGTTCGGAAGAACGAAAATTCCTATTTCGGTGAGGATATAAAGTTGCAGGGCAAGTCCATAATTCGGTCGCAAATCTTCGCGCCGGCTCCTAACATCCACCGCGATGCAAAACACGACAAACAGGATCACGGCGAAATAGAGAACCATGTATCGATGACCAAAAAGAACGAATTGGTCTGTGCCGTTGATCAGGTAGAGCGGCCATTGCACGCCGCTCACCTTGAAGTGGTTGGCCAGGTAAAAATGCAAACCGACCAGCGATAGGCCGGAGATCATCAGAAGAATCACGTGATAGCGACGGGTTACTTTCTCCGCGATCTGAATATACGCGGACGCACCGAATAACCAGATGACTCCCAAAGGGTGAGCGAGGTAAATCAAAGGCGCCATCGCGAGCGCAACAATCCGCTCCCATCGGTGACCTCTCCAGAAAAGCGCCACGCCTAAGAACGAGAGGCCTATCGAGAGGTAATAATTGAAGAACCCGGCGTGAAACGTCCAACCGTAGGTAATCATGGCGAGCAACGGCAGAAGGATCCACGGCGCGCGTCGTGTGGCCGCGGAAATCAGCGCGAAGGCACCCCAAAATAAAATCAGCACCGCTACGGCGACCGCAATCTTTTCGCCCGTAGGTAAGCCGAAAATCCCGCCCAGGCTACTCAGCAGCAGATCGAAAAGAATATTGTTCCATTGCCGGGCAATCCATAAACCTGGTGCCTGCCCGTGCTGGATCAATTGGACAAGCCACGCGTTATAGACATGACTGCCCAAGTCTCCCGCCTCAATGCGGCGGTGCCAAAAGCAGGGAAGGATCACCGCGGCGGATACTGCCGTCAGCGTTGCCGAATGCCGGCGAACGAACTGCGCCGCACTGGTGATCGCAGGTAATCCGCGTGCCGTCCGGCGGCTCGGCGAATCCTCACTCGTCACTGCAGTCCGCCGCGAATGGAAATTGCTAGTCATCGTTGTCGGCGATGTCCTTGACATTTTCCGTTGATGTACGCGAAATTCGCAAGGAAGGAATTGGGCGCAAGGTAGGCCGGAGCTGGCTAGTTTAGCCGCAAAAGGCTCGGCCCAAATTCTATCGCGAATTTACCAAGGGAGAGCCTCTGATCACTAGGCGGGGGAAGGGGCTTTACAAATGTTCTAGTCGAGCGGATACAAAAAAGAGTTGTCATCTGGCATACTGGCATCTGCGACAATGATGGACACGGGTAGCACTGCGATGCTGCCGGTCACCATGGAACGTCTTTTTGTAATGTTTACCATCGCTGCCGGGATTGCGCTTGAAGAGGTTACGGAGGTTCCGCTATGAACGACAATCCTACAAATCAGCAAAACCCCGCTAAAGACAATCCCAAGCCCAAGGACTTGGTCGAGGAAGCTTCGCAAGAATCATTTCCGGCAAGTGACCCTCCTTCGTGGGCTGGCGGTGAAAAGGATAGCGACAAGGAACCCGATCCTCCGCAACGAGATTAGCGAGTTTCAGAAGTAAGAAATAGTTGCGCGTACCTTGGTTCATTAGAGAGCTAGCGTGAGTTCAGCCCAATCAATCGCGCGCCCGTGGGAGAAGCCCTTTTGGAAGCCAGCAAGAGGCAAAGAGGGCGTTCTGTTCTTTCTTGTGCTGATCCACGTGCTCGCTGTCGTTGGATTGATTTTGTACCCTGTGCCGCGCGTTCCCGTCCTGGCATTGGCGATCGTATTTTTTGCAGTCGGAGGTTTGGGAACCACGGTCGTTTATCACCGGACGTTGGCCCATCGCACACTCAAGCTCAATCCCGTCATCGAGCATATTCTGATTTTTTGCGCGATGTTCAGCGGTTCGGGCTCTCCCGGCAGCTGGGTTGCATACCATCGGCATCATCACTCGCACGCCGACACGCCCGATGACATTTCCAGTCCCAAACAGGCCGGTTTTTGGTGGGCGCATCTGCGCTGGCTTTATCAATGTGAACGCGCCAAGAAGGAGAAATGGTGCCCGGAACTGACTCGCGGGGCGTACAAGTTCTGGACTTATGCGCAACCAGTGGTGCTGTTGTTATCGATATTCTGTGGTCTCTTTTTCGGCTGGCAAGGGTTTTTCTGGCTTGGCGCTATTCGTCTCGTCTATACGCTGCACATGCAGTGTTTTGTAAATAGCCTCACGCATTTAGGACGCTCCGATGAAGACGATTCCAGCCAGAACATTTGGTGGCTTGGCCCTCTGCAATTGGGCGCTTGGGGGGAAAACTGGCATAAGAATCACCATTCTCACTCTGGTTCTGCGCGCCTTGGGCTTCGCTGGTGGCAACCGGATATCGGCTGGTATTTCATCTACGCCATGGAAGTGGCCGGCCTAGCCCACCATGTAAAACGTCCGCGGTTATCATAAATTGTTGTCTCAAATTCCGCGGTGTCCTGTAGGTGCATGCGAGATCAATCTGCTTCGCTTCCCGAGAGGTTTGTGGAAGAGCTCGCGGTACAATAGAACTTGATGATCAAAGGGTCGGGGGCTGCAATGAACGAGCAGCATAAGCGATGGGTCGGCCAAGTCATCAACCAAGAATTCCAGTTGCGCGAGTACCTGGGAGGTTCTGAATCGTCTGCCGTTTTTCTGAGTGAACGCGCTGAGCGCAAGTCTCAGGGTGCTCACAAAGTCGCAATAAAGCTACTTCCCGCAAATCGAACGACGTCCGAACGACAGCTTTCCCGCTGGAACCAAGTTGCCAAGCTTTTTCATCCTCACCTTCTTCGTCTTTTCGAAAGTGGACGCTGCCGCGTGGATCGTTCGGATCTTATTTACGTGGTGATGGAGTATGCTGAAGAAAATCTCTCGCAAATTATTCCGTCGCGCCCGCTTACGCCTGCGGAGACGCGGGACATGCTCATTCCAACGCTCGACGCTCTCGCGTATCTTCACGCAAAAGGGTTGATTCACGGGCACATTAAACCTGCTAACATCATGGCCGTCAACGATCAACTAAAACTTTCTACTGACGGCCTCTCCTCAACGCGCGAACCGGCTGATAGGCCGCCGCAAAAGTCCAGCATCTACAATCCACCCGAGGCCTCAGCCGGTACACTTTCGCCTGCAAGCGATGTTTGGGCCCTCGGAATAACTCTTGTTGAAGTGCTGACCCAGCGGCCACCGGCCGCGCAAAGCAATCTGCAAGCACCTCCAGGCGTTCCGGAAACGGTGCCTGCGCCGTTCCTTGAAATTGCGCGGCACTGCCTGGTAACCGATCCAAACCGCAGATGGACTATCACAGAAATTGCCGCGCATTTAAACCCGGCCGCTTCCGAGTCTCGGTTATTGCCGTCGACGCCGTTGGCTGCGGTCGCCGCACCACCGACGCCTTCGCGGGCGGCTTCGCCTATCCCACTCTCTGCGCGTCCTGGTTCGCCGACTGTCCCACGACCAAGTGCGTTTCCGCCACGCCCACCTGCTTCATCTGCTCATGCGCGGGCCAGCGGGGCTCGGGCGCGGAAGCGTCTCGGGGGCCATCGCTATCTCATCCCAGCACTGGCGGTAGTCGTGGTACTAATCGCAATCCTCGGAGGCGCGCGTCTTCTCAATCGCCGCGAGACTCAGCCAGGGTCACCAAGTGCAGCTCGGTCTCCATCCGAACCTTCTCATTCCTCTCAATCTTCTAAGGATGTTCCACTAAGTTCGCACCCGACCGAGGAAAGTGGGAAACAGCTTGCTGGTTCGCGGCCCTCTTCTGAAACACAGCAACGTGCTAAACAACCTCCGCCACAACGCAAATCGCAGCCTGCGTTGGATGCATCCAGCGTCGCAGCGAGCGCACCACGTCTCGGTGCACGTGATGCATCGCGCGGCGTTCGTTCCGATGCCGCTGCGAGGGCTTCCTCAGGTTCGGGCGTACCCGGCGAAGTACTTCAACAGGATGTACCCAATGTTTCACAGAAGGCCAGAGCCAGCATTCAGGGGAAGGTCAGAGTCAGCGTAAAAGTGCACGTAGACCAGTCCGGCAACGTAACAGGAGCCGAGTTCGTTTCGGCAGGTTCGAGCAAATATTTCGCTGATTTGGCGATGAGATCCGCCCAGAAATGGGAATTTGCTCCAGCAAAGCTAAATGGACAGTATGTCGCGACCGATTGGGTCCTGCGCTACGAATTTGGCAACTCGGGCACCAAGGTTTTTCCCCAGCAAGCACCTCGTTGACTCGCCACACGCTTTCATTTACTTGCCACGCGAGTGGAATTCGGTTACCTGTGCAGTTCCGCCGGCCCACTGCAGTTCGCTGCCAACTGAATTGTTCTCGCGACGTACATAGCCCATCGCGATCGCGCAGCGCCAAGCGGGAGAGTATGCGGCGCGGGTAACCCTCCCCACTTCCGTGTCTCCCACTCGGAGAGGTGTGTCCGCGGGCGGCGGCTCGTCGCTGGAAAACTTGAGTCCCACGAGTCTCCGGTTTACATGCCCGCGCGAACGCACTCGTTCCACAATTTCCTGGCCCGTGTAACAGCCTTTGGTGTAACTGATATGAGTTTTCTCGAGCCCGGCCTCATGGGGAATCTGCTTTTCGCTGAAGTCATAGCCGAACCACGGAACGCCCGCCTCGAGACGCAGCACGTTCAACGCTTCATAGCCGACGGGACCGCCATCGTGCACGCGAACTGCTCCTTCTAACACTTTCCATAGTTCGGCTGCGCGGCTACGGTCCACGATGAACTCGCAACCTGCTACTCCGTTCGGCGAACGGCGCACCATCCGGCACGGTATTTCCGCAATGTTGATCTCGGTGTGCCCAAGCTCCGCGAGAGACTCGAGCGCAGGTCCACCGAGCATCGCAACGACCTCTGTGCTTCGCGGCCCTTCGAGGGATACCACAGCATTGCGATCACTCACATCTTCGAGTGTAACGTCGTCCATGATGATGTACTTTTCAAGCGTTGAGACCAGCCGCTCGCGAATCATCGCGTAAGACACTAGCAAAAGTCGATCCGCCAGCGCGTAGGTCTCAACTTCTGCCAAAATATGTCCCTGGGCGTTCAGCAGTAGCGAAATATTTCCATCGCCATCTTTCAGATCGCGCACATTATTGGTCAGCACAGCATTGAGGTAACGCACCCGGTCAGGTCCCGTGAATTCGAGAAACACACGGTAGTTCTTATCCACGAGTACCACACCGTCTCGCGCGTACCCATACTCTTGGTTCGAATCGGAAAATCGTGTGGGTAGGGAGCAGCCGAACCAGGTTCCCATGGTTACGTGCGCACGTGCAAGCCCCGCCGCTAATGGACTCTCAAGTGTCATTTCTCTCCAAAGTGTGATTGGCGAACACTCCAATTTCTTCTCTCGTGATAAAATTGTTATAATGACGGCAACAACTCCTCAGGTGCATAAGCGGCCGGGTAAAATCATTCATGAGATTCTTCCGGTGGGATTGCTGCAATGCAACTGCTCGATTGTTGGTGACACGGAAACTCGCGAAGCCCTGGTCATTGATCCTGGCGATGAAGTCGATCGTATCCTTGAACTGCTGCGCAAACATCAGCTGAGCGTCACAGCGATTGTGAGCACTCATGCGCACATCGACCATGTGGGCGGCTTTCGCAAACTCCACGACACGACTGGCGCTCCCGTCCTCATGCATGCTGACGATCTCGAACTTTATAAGGCGCTGGCCATCCAGGCGACTTGGATTGGAATGCCTACTCCAGAGATGACCAAGGTCGAGAGCTTTTTGAAAGAGGGTGACACGGTGCGCTGGGGACCATTCGCAGCGCATGTTTATCACACGCCAGGGCACACTCGCGGCAGCTTGTGTTTGTATCTTCCGCAAGACGCCGGGACGATCGCGCTTCCCGCTCCGCAGCTTTTTTCCGGAGATACGCTTTTCGAAGGAAGTATCGGCCGCACGGACCTTTGGGGTGGGTCGCTCGATGATATTTTGCGTTCGATTCATACCAAACTTCTCGCACTACCGGACGAAACGATCGTCTTCCCGGGCCACGGCTCACCAACTACGATCGGACAGGAACGCGAGAGCAATCCCTTCTTGAAGTAGCCGCCCTTTCTTGAAGTAACGCTCGCATTCTCGGAGGAGGTCATCGCTCAGTAACGCGCCGCTTCAGCTTCGTTCGCGTTCCTGGCGCAGAGCTTCCATGACGCTTTGGATCAGCTGTTTCGCCCGAGAAAGTTCTCGGGTTATGATTTGAATGTCCATCGTAGGTTTTGCGGGATCCCGGTGGCTATGGCAATAGACACCGTGCTGTCCGACCAGAATCATCGCATCGGTTAATCGGTCAAGAGAGACAGCTAGTCGTCCTCGATGCGTTCCCAGCATCTGCTCGTAGTGCGCCAGCTCATCTTGCTGCTCATCAGACGACATGCCGCGGCTCCTCCCGTTTCACACTCATTGTCTCTGTCACCTGACACTTTTGGGGGCCACTTCAAAGATACGCGTTCCTGTTCTTTTCGACAAATCGTTCCCCATCTGTCCCCAGCCACACCTTTCATAGCCAAGACTCGCTGTTGCGCGCCAGGAACATCTTCTGGCACCTAAACTTTACTCGAATGGACGGTCGGAAGATAATCCCTCGTAGTTGAAGACTGCTTTTTTGAGTGTTAAAGCCCCATCGAATCGAGGCAGCAATGAGACGTTCCGACCTGGTACAGCATAAAGAGAAAGGGGCAGGCATGCGCACCACCCAGATCGTGTTTGGCGAACGCCAGCATTTGCTGCGCGTTCTCGATTCACTCGAAAGCACCGACCTCGCGCCCGCACGCCAGCAGCAGGAAAAGCGTGTACTCGAAGAGCTGATACATGCTCGCACTCACGAGCTTAATCACATCAACACTGCTTGGGATGAAAAGGTCGGGTTGGTGCTTAGTGCCGACGCCAAGCCGGACATGCTGGAAAAGCTATCGCGGCAAGCTCCCGAAAGCGATTACTATTTGCTTCGGCTCATCAGTGAACATCCTAAAGTCTCATCCAAGACCCTGAGTCGTTTGGCCAGGCATCCCTACGCGGCGATACGCGAGAATGTGGCCCGGCATCCCAACGCTGACGCTGAGACGCTCTCTTGGCTAAGCCGCGATCGCAGCCAGCCACTCTGGTACCTGGTGGCGTTCAATCCCAATACCCCGGCGGTGCTGCGCCGCAAACTTCAAGAACGACTCCGCAAACTAGGCCAAACTGATTCTCCGAAGTAAAATGGCCGGGCATGGCGCCCGACTCCCCTAGCGCGTTGCCTGAAAGCTTCAACATAACTGAATATTTTCTCGACCGCCCGGCGCGCGAACATCCGGACAAACTAGCGATTTCGGGGGTCGCGCGAGCGTTCACCTATGGGCAGCTCGCCGAGCTAACGAACCGCGTGAGCAGCGCACTTTTGCGCCAAGGGTTCGTGCCCGGCGCACGCGTCTTAATCGCGCTGCCAGACTCGGCTGAATTCATAGCCGCGTTTTTTGGTGTTGTGAAAATTGGCGCTGTCGCTGTGCCGGTGAACGCGATGGCTCGTGCGGTGGATTACGAACATTATCTCAAAGACTGCGACGCACGAATTGTTATCGTAGATGCACGCGCGTGGCAGGAATTTGCGTCTATTTTGAACAGTTGCCCTGAAACGCAGATCATTCTTGCTGGAAATACAGATGCGCTTGCCGATGTAACGCCGCGCTGTGCTACAGAAAGCGCCGGCACGATGCGATGGAAAGACTGGATCGAACCGGCGTCGGCAACTCTTCAAGTCTGTCGAACCAAGGCGACGGACACAGCATTTGTTTTGTATACCTCTGGAAGCGGAGGCGCTCCAAAAGGTGCCGTGCATCAGCATAAAGATATGCTGGCGACCTCGCGGGGCTTTGCGCACGGAGTCTTGGGCCTGCACGCTAACGACATCACCTTTTCCGTGTCGAAATTGTTTTTCGCTTATGGGCTGGGCAATGGCATGTATTTTCCATTCTCGGTAGGTGCCACTACGGTGTTGAATCCGGAGAAGACAAAAATAAGTCAGGTTATCGACATCGTGACGCAATACCGGCCGACGGTATTTTTCGCTGTGCCCACATTTTATGGCGCATTGTTGAAGGAGGCTGAAAACGGTACGCGCGCTGATTTTTCGTCCGTGCGATTGGCGGTGTCGGCCGGCGAGATGTTGCCTGCAGCGATATTTGACAAATTCCGCGTGCGGTTCGGATTGCAGATTCTCGATGGCATCGGTTCCACTGAAATGCTACACATGTTTTTGTCGAGCCGTCCGGGGAAGGCTCGCGCAGGAAGCTGCGGAGTCCCTGTGCCCGGCTATGAAGCCAAAATAGTGGATGATGAAGGACGCGAAGTCCTGGAATGCGAGCACGGACGCGAGCACCTAGCTAAACATGAACTTGAGCACGGGTGCGAGATCGGACATTTGTGGGTTCGCGGCCCCAGCGCCCTTGCAGAGTACTGGGGAAAGCCCGAGCTTACCGCGCGCACTAAGCGGGAAGGGAACTGGGTTGTCACTGGGGACAAATTCACTCGGGACGCGGAAGGTTACTATCACTATTGCGGGCGCACCGATGACATGTTGAAAATTGCCGGCATGTGGGTGTCGCCCATGGAAGTCGAGAACGCACTGCTCGGGCACCCGCACGTAGCGGAAGCCGCTGTCGTCGGCGTCGCGGATGCGAACGGGCTGACCTATGAGGTAGCGTACATCGTGCTGGCCGCTAGCTTGAGGGGTTCAGAAGCTCTGGCGCAACAGCTTTGTGAATACGCTAGAGCGAACCTGGTTGGCTACAAATGTCCCCGCGAGGTGCGCTTCTGCCAGGAGTTACCGAAAACAGCAACTGGCAAGATCCAAAGGTTTAAGTTGCGAGGGCTGGAGACGTAATGACTCCGAATCTTCGCACCTCTGCTCCAAGGAGATACTCGATTTGAGCGTGGTTTCGAAATCAAGAACGATCGCAGCGCTGATCGTGGCGCTTGCGATGCTCCCAACGGAAATTGTGGCAAAGTCTCGAGCACTGGACAATACCGGCTTGTCGCGAGTGTTGTTCGAGTACGCTAACAAAGAAAGAACAGCGCGTGGCTTGGCGGAGTTGAAGTGGGACGACTCGTTGGCGGCCGCAGCACTGAGGCATGCTCAGCGCATGGCCGAAAAGAACGCGTTGTCGCATCAGTTCCCAGATGAGGCTGATCCGGCAACGCGAGCGCGGCAGGCCGGAGCGCTGCTCAGCAAAATGGCGGAAAATGTTGGATTGGCCTCAAGCATCAACGTAATTCATGAGAACTGGATGAACTCGCCGGGGCACCGCGCGAACATTCTGGACGGAGAGTTGGATTCGGTCGGAATTGCCGTTGTCAAGCGCAATGGCGTGCTGTTTGCCGTACAGGATTTTTCGCGCGCCGTTGCGACGTTAAGTCTCGAAAGCCAAGAAAAAGAGATTGGATCGTTACTAAGGGCACGGGGGATCCGTCTGCTCAACACTATACCGAGCGAAACGGAGATTGCGCGGAAGCAATGCGTGCCGGAAAGTGGAACGCCTGGAAAACGCCTACCGGTGCTGGTGTTTCGCTTCACCACTACGGACTTGAGTCAATTGCCAGTAGCCTTGGAACAGAAGATTCAAGGCGGTCGCTATCGTTCTGCGGCCGTAGGCGCATGTGCGCCAGACAAACGCAGCCCGTTCACCAATTATCGCCTCGCCGTCCTGCTCTATTAGCCTCAGCGAATGGCGCGGTCCAGCAAAAGCTTTTCATCGCTGGAAAGCGCGCGTGAAGCCCCCTTCGGAAGGTTGCCTAATGCCAGCGGTCCAATGGTGGTGCGCACCAGGCGCAAAACACCGACACCGAGTTGCGCAAGGAGGCGGCGAATATGGCGGTTCTTGCCTTCATCGAGGACGACTGCAAGCCAGCAGTTACGGCGGCCCTGGCGAAGGATGCTAAGGTTCTTAACACGTAGGAATTCGCCATCGTCCGCCGTGACTCCCTTCATCATGGATGAAAGCAGTGCACCATCAGCGATAGCATCAATCTGAACGTGATAGGTTTTGTCCAAGTGAGTCCCAGGCGACAGAATGCTTGCGGACCACTCGGAGTCATTGGTGAGGAGCAGAAGTCCCTCGCTGGCTTTGTCGAGGCGCCCAACGGGCGCAAGCCAGGGCAAGTCTGGGGATAAGCAGGCGTAAACGGTGTCACGACCTTTTTCGTCGTCGGCTGTAGTAACGATGCCTCGCGGTTTGTTGAGCATCACATAGAGCCTGCTTGCGGACCGAACTTTATGATGGTCCACAGCAATTTGGTCTTTTTCTAAGTGAACAGGTGATTCTGTGTTGTTGCGCACGGTGCCGTTCACTGTAACCCGGCTGGCGCGAATCAATTCGCAGGCTTGCGAACGCGAACAATACCCGAGCTTCGAAAGCGCCCGAGCCAGCCCGATGTTTCGCAAGCCGCGCGTTGACCCACGCGTGTTGTTTGCTGGCACGCAAACGATTATAAACGCACCACACTGGAGTTAAGAACCGTGTAATTAAAACGACGCGAAGGTAAGGATCAGCGGAGAAATGTTCTGGGGCCTTCATGGCGGATGCGCAAAAACACGTGATAGGGAAGAGCATAGTGAATGCTGATCAATTGAAACCAGGGCGCGCGTTCAGGCGTAAAACTCGAATGACCGTAAGCGGAGGGGCGCTCGATATTTGGATCAGCAGACTTGCCCAGCACCTGCAGCGAAATCGTGCGGAACTCTTCATTGACAAAATCTTTCTCGATAAGTTGACCGTAGAGAGTCGCGCCGCCTTCGCAGAGCAGCGTGCGTATACCATGTTCCTGGCGCAGCAGTTGCAAGGCGCGAGCTAGATCGATCTGGCCTCCGCGGCCCACGGAAATAATCTTTGGAGGAGTATCACGCTTTGCACTCTCCAGCTGAAATCGCAACTTTTCTTCACCTTGAGGAGTTGTGAGAAACCAAGGTTCCACGCGTGGTGAATCAAAGAGATGGAAACTCGCATCAATATTTCCGGAGCCCGTCAAAACGATGACTTTCAGCCTGGCGAGATGGAGAGCCTCGTCGCGATAGGCGTACAGTTCATCATTCTTGATGCCAAAATCCCAGCCCAGGCCATCGGGGCCGCGCTCTTCCCGGAGCGTGTTGGCCCCGATGAGCAACGCATCATGATGCGCTCGGAGGAAATCCATGAGCCAGCGATCTTCGATGCCCCTCGAAACAATCCTGCCGCCACTGAGATTTTCGAGTTCGCGAAAAGAAACCCTGCCGTCGAGTCCCATGACAAAATTTGAAGTGATATACGGGCGGGCGCTATTGTCGGGCGAAGGAAGCCCGAATGGGCCGTAAAGTTTTCTTATGTGTGGTGGTAAGGGAGAAGTGTCTTCACTGGCATTGTAGCAAATTTGCAAGGGCATTGGCGCCTCGGGAACAAGCAATCACAATAGTGCTAGATTTCTCCAACGGTGCAGCAGTTGCAATTGATAGCTAGGAAGGAAGCGGCGGAAAGGTTTTCAGCTGTGATTCAATCATCTTGACGCGCCGCGCATGCCGCCCGCCAGCGAATGGTGTCACCAGCCATATCTTCACGATCTCCAGCACAAGTTCAGCTGGAATCATGCGTTCACCGAGCGAAAGCACATTGCTGTCATTATGCTCGCGAGCGAGACGAGCGGTCTCCAGATTCCAGCAGAGCGCGCATCGAATACCTTTTACTTTGTTGGCGACCATGGCTTCACCGTTGCCCGACGCGCCGAGTACGATTCCGCGATCAAATTCTCCGCGCGCGACCGCTTCAGCGGCGGGCCGAATGAAGAGAGGATAATCCACGGGCGGTTCTTTGCTAAAGGTGCCGAAATCCTTGAAGTCATGCCCTAGCGAAGTTAGGACGAGCTTGATTTTTTCTTTGTAGTCAAAGCCGGCGTGATCGGAACCAACGGCGATTTTCACCGTGGAAGCGTATTGCCAGAGGATTCGGATTGTCAAGGCTCAGATTGCGCTGTGGCGTAATGCTACTCATAAGGCGACAACCAAACACGCGTACTAAACCTACGAAATAGAATTAGGGTATTTACCCAATATCAAAAAACCTATCGGGAAGCAGAGTTGAACTTCAAATGTTGAGATTCAAATGAATGGTATTTCGATGGCCGCAATTACATGCTGCCTTCGTCGGCAGAGGGGCCATAGATCGCGGGAACGGGAATATTGTTCAGGCGCAGATAGACCCCAAGTTGGGCGCGATGATGAATTAGGTGGTTCATGACAAAGCCGCGTAAGCAGGCGACTCGCGGCAGCGTCATGAGAGTCTTGCCGTTTTTCAGGAGCGTCCAGGGCTTGAACAGGTGTTCGTCGCTGGCGCCGGCAATCGCTGCGCGTGCAGTTGCCACATTTTTCTCGAATATGTCGAGGAGTTCTTTTCGAGATTTCGGTGCCGCAGGAGGTTGCGGCGAAACTCCCTTGGGTTGCAGATCCAGCGAATCCTGCTTTATTGTGAATGTCGCCCAGTCAGGAATATTCGCGACATGCCCTGCGAGCCAGCCCATGGTGCCGGACTTTTCGTGCGGCTTCCAACCGAGCTTGTCATCAGGCACGCGCTCGAGAGTTTTACGAGTATTGGCCATTTCTTGATCGAACTCAGGCAACAGTGCACCGCTGATTGTCATAAATTCCTCCTGAAAGTGAGTCCGTTTATTTTGACCCGGGCCATGGGGAAGTGTAGGCGAATACAAAGCGAACGTCAAGTGGCGGACCCCAAATCGGCGGAGACAATTTGGCTCTTTACGCAGACCAATTCTGTGTAACAATGGCCTGCAAGATGGCCTAAGGGAAAAAGTCAATGCTGCCGCTGCAACTGCAACCGGAAAGTCACGTCCCACTCTACATTCAATTGCGCGACCAATTTCGCGCGCTGGTGTATACGGGGGATTTACGCCCAGGAGACCGCATTCCTGCCAGCAGAGAGTTGGCCACGCAGTTGGGTGTCCATCGCACCACGGTGGCCAACGCTTACGCCGAGCTTGAATCCGAAGGGTTGATTCAAGGTCACGTGGGTCGCGGCACGTTCATTCGCGGAAATGGTGACGGACACAAGCTCACTCCGGCGCCACCGATGCTGGGGGGTAACGGGCACATTCGCTGGGAATCGCTATTTGCCGACGAGCGTGGCGAAGAAGTGTTGAGCCGGCTGACCGCGCAACAGCCGGACGATGCAGTATCGTTTGTGATGGCGCGCCCGGCGGACGAGCATTTCCCAATCGAGGATCTGCGCAATTGCGTGAATGCAGTGCTTCGTCGCGAAGCCGAGGACATACTGCGCCTCGGTCCCTCGGATGGCTATCCGCCACTCAAGCACGAGTTGTGCGAGTTGCTCCGGCGCGAGGGCATTGCCGTCAAAGATGACAGCCTGATTATCACCGACGGTTGCCAGCAATCGCTGGATCTTTTGTGCAAAGCCTTTTTGCGCCCCGGCGACTCAGTCGTGATGGAAAATCCCACGTATCCGGGGGCGATCGCAATTTTTTCCGGAGCCAGAGCACGATGCCTGGGCGTACCGATGCGAACGGTAGCCGAGCCCGGAGGGGCCCTGGGGATGGATCTGGGGGCGCTCGAAGCAACGCTGATGGCCAACCGCGTGAAGTTGATAGTGCTGACGCCGGATTTTCAGAATCCAACGGGTACGTCAATGCCCGTGAGCTCGCGGCGCAAAGTACTTGAACTCGCTGCGCGTCATCAGGTGCCTATCGTCGAGGACTATATCTACGCTCGCTTGCATTCGCGAGACGAGAGGTTGCCTTCGCTGAAACAATTGGATCGTTCGAATTTGGTCATTCACATCGACAGTTTTTCGAAGGTAGCGTTTCCTGGACTGCGCGTGGGCTGGGTGATCGCTCCGCCGGCAGTAGTCGAAAGATTACGTATCGTAAAACAAACCACGGACTTGCACACCGATCAATTATCACAGGCGGCACTGGCTGAATTCCTGCGACGCGGAATGCTCGGCAGGCACCTGGCACGCATGCGCAAGGTATACACTTCGCGGCTTGCTGCATTGGATGAAGCGCTGCGGAAACACATGCCGCCGAACACGCGATGGACGCGCCCCGAAGGCGGGATGTGCTTGTGGATGGAATTGCCGCCGGGATTTGACGCGAGCGAGTTGCTGATCCACGTGCGCGAGCGTGGCGTGCTGTTTGCTCCCGGACGTTATTTCTTCATGCAGAACCCTCAACCCAACACACTACGGCTGGCGTTTGCCGGGCTGGATGAGAAACATATTGTGCGCGGCGTGGCCCTGCTTGGTGAATTGCTCCACGTAGAGATGAAAAAACGCCAGCGTGGGGGCGGTAGAATGGATGGCGCACGCGTGGCGTTGGTCTAGAGAGTACTCGGAGCTCGCCCGCGGGCCGGCTACGAAGGCTGTGAAGGTGAAAGCGAGGCTGTGTGAAACTCGAACCAAATGCGACCAACAGGTGTTTTGGATGCGGGGGCGCAAACAACGAAGGAATGAAGCTAGCTTTTGAGCAAGATGACGAGCGGAAGCGGATTGTTGGGCGATTCTGTATGGAACCACGATATCAGGGCGGAGCGGGATTTCTGCACGGTGGAATTATCGCCACCCTACTCGATGAAGCCATGGGAAAGGTGAATCGCTTCAGCGATGTTCGAGCCGTGACCGCGGAATTGACGGTTGAATACTTGAAGCCTGTAAGAATCGAAGAAGAGATTGTCGTCGAGGGATGGCAGAAAGAGCGCAAGGGCAGGAATCTCTTTCACGAGGGCGAAATTCGCAACGCAGCTGGAAATCTGCTGGCACGAGGCCGGGGAAGATTTGTTGTGATTAGCGCAGAAGCATTCAAGCCTTGACATGGCTGGACATTGAAATTTAGAGGGCCTGGAGAGAGACTGAAGGTGAGGAGACCCGAGATGGACGCGAAGCATGTGAATGGGAATGAATGGCGTGTGAAAGTTGGATTGGCGGAAATGTTGAAGGGCGGCGTGATTATGGACGTCACCAACGTCGAGCAGGCCAAGATCGCCGAGCAGGCCGGCGCTTGCGCTGTAATGGCGCTCGAGCGCGTGCCCTCGGACATTCGCAAGGAAGGCGGCGTCGCGCGGATGGCTATGACCAAAATCATTCGGGAGATCATGGAGGGGGTCACCATTCCGGTGATGGCCAAGGTGCGCATCGGCCACTTTGTTGAGGCCCAAGTGCTCGAAGCGCTGGAAGTGGATTTTATCGACGAGAGCGAAGTGCTGACCCCGGCGGATGAAGAAAATCATGTGTGGAAACACGCCTTTCGAGTGCCTTTTGTTTGCGGGGCGCGCAACCTCGGGGAAGCGCTGCGGCGAATTGCCGAGGGCGCGGCGATGATCCGGACCAAGGGGGAGGCTGGTTCGGGAAACGTAGTTGAGGCGGTGCGGCACATGCGCACGATCGTGAGCCAGATGAAAAAGCTCACGACCATGCGCGACGATGAGCTGATGCATCAGGCGAAAGAATTGGGCGCGCCACTCGACCTGATTCGCCAAGTGGCTCAGACGGGAAAGCTACCGGTGCCAAATTTTTCGGCGGGTGGGATCGCTACTCCTGCCGATGCAGCGCTCGTGCGGCAATTGGGCGCTGAGGCCGTATTTGTTGGGTCTGGAATTTTTAAGTCGAGCGATCCTGAGAAGCGAGCTAAGGCAATTGTGAAGGCAACGACTCATTATCAGGACGCGAAAGCGATCCTCGAGGCCAGCGAAGAGCTGGGCGAAGCGATGAAGGGAATTGATGTGCGTCAGCTGGAAGAGAAGGATTTGCTACAGACGCGCGGGTGGTAACCGGTCGGAGAATCGAATTGAAAGTTGGGATCTTGGCGGTGCAGGGAGATTATGAAGCGCACGGGGAGATGCTCGCGAGGTTGGGCATCGGGTACTGCTTCGTTAAGACGTCTGAAGATTTGCAAGGATGCGACGCCTTGATTTTGCCCGGCGGCGAGAGCACAACGCAGCTTCAGTTTTTGCAGGAAGAGGGGCTCATCGCGGGAATTCGGGCACTCGCCGAGCGCGGCGGCTCGCTCTTCGGCACATGCGCGGGAGCGATTCTGCTGGCGAACGAAGTGCGCAATCCGACGCAGCCATCACTGGAATTGCTTGACATTGCGATCACAAGGAATGGGTATGGGCGGCAACTTTCTAGCGAAGTGCGGTTGGGGACAAGTAAACTAGCCGGCCGGGCATCCTCAGAAATGACAACCCCGGAAACCGCTGTGGCAGGCGCGCCAGCGCCAATGGAAATGGTTTTCATTCGTGCACCGATTATCGAGCGCGTCGGACCTGGTGTTGAGATTCTCGCGGAATCGGAAGGCAAACCAGTGCTAGTGCGGCAAGGAAAAGTTCTCGCTGCAACGTTCCACCCGGAACTTACGACTGATACGACAGTGCACGGGGCATTCTTGAAAATAGCGAGTGAACACCAGCAGCGCGCCCAAAGTGCGAACACGACTCCGGACTCACCGAGCAAAAGTGTCAGCAAACAAATTACCACACCGCACGAAGTCCTTTTGTAGCTTCCTTGCAAAAGGCAACCAAGCCGCTGAAAGTTCTTTTCATCTGCTTGGGAAATTCCTGCCGCAGTCAAATGGCGGAGGCCATTGCCCGGCATGAAGCGCCTGACGTAATCGAGGCTGCCAGCGCCGGGTTTGTGCCTCTCGGATTCATTGCCAAGCGAACTATTTCGACGCTAGCAGAAAGCGGCATCCCCTGCGGTGGACAAACTTCGAAGGGTATTACTCGGGAGGCCGTAGATGCGTCCGATTTGATAGTGAACATGTGTGGGCGCCCGCTCCCACCGCTTGCCAGGGGGCATGCGAGAGTAGAGGATTGGGACGTGGACGATCCATATGGCGAAGACGCGGCCATTTATCGCAGAATTTGCAAGGACATCCGGCATTGCGTCAAGGACTTGGCGCAACGAATCAAAGCGGAACTAAAAGAGGAAACAGGTAAGACTGAGATTTGACGGGAGAGCCAGTGCGACGGGAAAAGACCAGCGTGTCGCGAGAAGATTACCTAAAGGCCATCTGGGAGATGCTTCAGGATGAGCAGGTGCCAATTAGCGCCAGACTCGCCGAAGAACTTGCAGTGACTCCTCCCGCCGTGACTGCGGCGCTAAAACGCATGACGCGCGACGACTATTTGAGGGTCGAACGCAGCGGACGAATTGCTCTGACGCGCAAGGGTCGCCAAGTGGCCGAGCACTTGGCACTGCGGCATCAGCTTGCCGAGAAACTTTTGACCGATGTGATTGGTCTCAATTGGGTGAAGGCCCATGACGAAGCTGAGCGCCTCGAGCATGGAATTTCTCCCGAGGTAGAAAGCCTTCTGCTAAAGCGATTTGGCGCAGGAAGCGTGTGCCCCCATGGAGTACCGTTGCGCGGAGGCGTCGCCAAGTTGCGCCGGAATGGGGCTGTTTTACTCTCCGAGTTACGTGCCGGGGACTCCTGCGAAGTTCTCTGCATCTATGAGAAAGACACTAACTTTTTGCAGTTCACCGATGGATTGCAGCTCCGCCCAGGAGCGCGCGTGCGAATTCGCAAACGTGAATACGACGAAACCATGACCGTTATGGTGGCCGGGAAAACGATTTACTTAGGCAAGCCCGCAACGTCACGGATTTGGGTGCGCCGTCTTTCGTCCTGAATAAGCGTCTTCTCTCAATAGATAGTTTTCTGAATGAAACTCGTTTCGCAATACATCTTGTTTCACCGCATACCCACGTACCCGCTAATTCTACCTGTACTTCACTTCACTTGAACTTTTTACCTCGCAGGAGTATGTTCCATTGCGCTTCTCGCGAAGCTTCCACTCGCAACTTAGTGCTTGCTGCCAGCATCGGAGGTTTACGTTGATGGAAATCCAAGTTCGCGTCAATGGTAAAACGCATCAAAACACCGTCCAGCCGCGAGTCTTGCTCGTGCATTATCTGCGCGACTTACTCGGCCTGACTGGGACGCACGTAGGATGCGAGACATCTTTGTGTGGAGCATGCACCGTTCTCCTTGATGGAAAAGCAGTAAAGTCATGTACGATTCTCGCCGCGCAGGCGAACGGCTCAGAGATCACTACCATCGAAGGCTTGGCCGGCCAGAACGGAAATGCCGGGCTGCATCCGGTGCAGGAAGGATTCTGGGAAAAGCACGGCTTGCAGTGCGGCTACTGCACACCGGGAATGATTTTGTCGTCGGTGGCGCTGCTTAACGAGAATCCGAGTCCGAGTGACGCGGAGATCCGCCGTGCGATCAATGGAAATCTTTGTCGCTGCACCGGCTACCAGCACATTGTCGAGGCCGTTCAATACGCCTCCAAGAAAACAAAAACATCTAAGCGCTAACGCGATAGCGTGGACTCAGTAATGCGGGGAAGAGTCCACGAAACGGTCCGCGAGGCATCACAAGAATTGTCAGATCACAGGCATAGCATGCAGCCCATTACGGAGGAGTATCATGGCCACAACGACGGCGTCCGGATACGTTGGCAGAGCGCTCAAGCGTAAAGAGGATCCGCGCCTCATTCAAGGGCTCGGACACTACGTTGATGATTTGCGTATGCCGGAAATGCATCATGCCATGTTTGTGCGCAGTCCTTACGCTCATGCGCGAATCCGCTCAGTAGACGTAAGCAAGGCGCAAAGCGCGCCGGGCGTTGTCCTCGCCCTGACTGGTAAAGATACAAAAGGTGTAATTGGTGCGGTGCCATGCGCGGCAGTGATTCCGGATATGAAGCAAGCAACGCGGCCGGTCCTGGCCGTCGACAAAGTTCGATTTGCCGGCGAGGCCGTCGCGCTGATCGTTGCCACCGACAGCTATGCGGCGCGTGACGCAGTGGATTTGGTCGAAGTGGAATATGAACCGTTGACGGCGGTGGTCAATCCCGAGAAAGCAGTCGCCAATGGCTCGCCAGTGCTGTTCGACCAATACAAGGACAACGTCGCCTACCGCTGGGAGCTCGAAGGTGGCGACTTGAAAAAAGCCTTTGCGGAAGCCGACACCGTCGTCAAAGCGCGGCTCATCAACCAGCGCCTGATCCCTGTGGCCATGGAAGGGCGCGGTGTGGTGGCGGATTTCAAGGTCGGTGAAAATCAACTCACTGTGTGGTCATCGACGCAGATCCCCCACCTGCTGCGCACGCAGATCGCAGCGATGCTCGGCGCGCCGGAACATTCGGTCCGCGTCGTTACGCCTGAGGTCGGAGGTGGATTTGGCAGCAAGCTCAATGTTTATCCGGAAGAGGCGCTCATCGCCCATGCTGCGATCCGCCTCGCCAAGCCTGTGAAATGGATTGAGTCGCGGCGGGAAAATTTTCAAACCGCCATTCACGGGCGCGACCAGATTGACGATATCGAAGTTGCCATCAAGAAAGACGGAAGAATCCTGGGCCTGCGCGTGCGTGTCATCGCTGATCTCGGTGCCTACTACCAATTGCTCACTCCGTTGATTCCCACGCTTACCGGCCTGATGATGTGCGGCTGCTATAAAATTCCGGCTGCCCGAATGGAAGTGATTGGCGCGCTAACGAACAAGATGTCGACCGATGCCTATCGCGGCGCAGGCCGCCCGGAAGCAACCTATCTCATCGAGCGCACCATGGATTTGGTGGCTGCGGAATTAAAGAAAGATCCTGCTGACGTGCGCCGCCTGAATTTCCCGCAACCCAACGAGTTTCCGTACGCGACTCCGACGGGCGTGATCTATGACAGCGCCGACTATCAAAAGTGTCTAGACGTTGCGTTGAAACAATCCGACTACAAAAAGTTGCGCCAGGAGCAAGCCGCGGCGCGCAAGGAAGGCCGGCTAATCGGAATCGGGCTCTCCACGTATGTGGAGATCTGCGCGATGGGTCCATCGAGCGCAATGCCAGCCGGCGGGTGGGAAAGTGGGACGGTGCGCATCGAACCGACAGGCAAGGTAAATATCCTCACCGGCTCCTCGCCTCACGGGCAGGGCCAGGAAACCACCTTCGCGCAAATCGGTGCTGACGTACTCGGCCTCGAGCCGAATGACATTCGCGTCGTTCATGGCGACACAGAATCGGTGCCCTATGGCATCGGAACCTTTGGGAGTCGCGCAACCGCAGTGGGCGGCACCGCAGCTTACAAATCGCTTGTGAAGGTGCGCGACAAACTTGCGCAGATTGCCGGTTTCCTTATGAAGGAAGATCCCAGCAAGTTGGTATTCGTCGGCAAGAAGATTTGTGTCCAGGGAAACGGCAAGAAGTCGATGAGCTTCGGCGAAGCGGTCGGCGCGGCATATTCCGCAAAATCGCTGCCGCCGAACGTCGAGCCCGGACTCGATGCGACCACTTTTTTCGAGCCTACCAATTTTACGTTTCCATTTGGCGCGCATGTCTGCGTCGTCGAAGTCGACGCGGAAACCGGTGACGTAACGCTGAAAAAATATCTTGCCGTTGACGATTGCGGCAACGTGATCAACCCGCTTCTCGTAGAAGGCCAGGTGCATGGCGGGATCGTCCAGGCAATTGGTCAAGCGCTCCTCGAGGAAGCGGTCTACGACGACCAGGGCCAGCTCATCACCGGTGAGCTGACGGACTACGCCATTCCGCGTGCTACAGATATTCCTTGGATGGAAACCGATCGCACCGTGACGCCTTCGCCGGTGAATCCGCTCGGCGTGAAGGGCGTCGGTGAAGCGGGAACGATCGGAGCGACTCCTGCCCTTTGCAACGCTGTTGTCGACGCGCTTTCGCATCTCGGCATCCGCCACATTGACATGCCCCTCAAGCGCGAGCGTATTTGGCAAATCTTGCAGAAATCGTCGCGCGACGCAACATCGGCGTCGCCTGCAGCCAAGTCGAGGAGGTCATCATGATTCCCGCGCCCTTTGAGTACGCCGCGCCAAAAACTCTCGAGGAAGCGGTGCGCTTGCTCCAGCGCCATGGCGATGAAGCCAAGATCTTGGCCGGCGGTCACAGCCTGCTCCCCTTGATGAAGCTTCGTCTTGCGCAGCCGCGTTACGTCATCGACATCGGCCGCCTTCGCAGCCTGAGCTACATCCGCGAAGAAGGTGAAACAATTGCCATTGGCGCGTTGACTACACATGCGGAAATCGCTGCGTCGCCGCTTTTGCGTGCCAGGTGCGCGCTGCTCCCAGAAACCGCGGAAACAATAGGTGATGTGCAAGTTCGCAATCGCGGCACTCTAGGCGGCAGCCTGGCCCACGCCGATCCTGCCGCGGATTATCCCGCCACCATTCTGGCCCTCGATGCTGAGATGGTGGCCGCGAGCGCAGCGGGCGCTCGCACAATCTCCGCGCGCGATTTCTTTGTGGATATGCTCACTACGCAGTTGCGTCCCGGCGAAATTCTCAGCCAAATACGTGTACCCATTGTGGCCCCTCGCGTCGGCCTTTCCTATTGCAAGCTGCATCAGCCAGCGTCGGGTTTTGCAATTGTTGGGGTAGCCGCGCGGTTGAGCATTAGCAGCGGCAAAATTGATGACGTCGCCGTGGGTATCACAGGTGTTGCTCCCAAAGCGTATCGCGCAGAAGCAGTCGAGAAACTCTTGCGCGGGAAAACAGTTTCCGACGATTTGCTCGCCGCAGCGGCCGAACATGCTAGTGATGGCGCAGACCCGCTATCCGATCTGCACGCATCAACCGCTTACCGTCGCGCGATGGCTGCCGTCTTCACCCGAAGGGCGCTCGAAATTGCGTTCTCCCGCGCGACGTCCGGACCCTCCCTAAAGCCCTCATTGAAAGATGCTGCGGTACCAAGAAAATCCGCCGGATTGCATTCGGCCAAAGGTAAGAAGAAATGAATGTTTCGGGCACAGCTCTGCTGCCGGGAACCCCACAACAAGTCTGGGATTTGTTGACCGCCCCCCAGCGTCTCGTAAAATTGCTCCCAGGCTGTGAGCGCCTCGAACCGGACGGCCCGGACCGCTACAAAGCGATGATTAAATTTGGTCTCGCCGCGATTTCCGGCAATTATTCCGGTACGCTGCAGCTCACCGATAAGAATCAGCCAAATTCATTGCGCTTGAGCATCGAAGGAAAAGGGTTAGCCGGGTTCGTCAAGGGGCAAGGTGAACTGGTGCTGGCACAAACGCCGCCCCGTAGTCCGAGCCAGAATCAAACCTCGGTCCAAACTCAAACCGAAGTAACTTATACTGGCGAAGCGCAGGTTGGCGGCATGATAGCCTCCGTGGGACAGCGTATGATCGAAGCCACCGCAAAAAAAATCATCCAGCAATTTTTCGAGAGCGCCGCCAAAGAGCTCTCGCAAACCGCAAAGTAGAACTGGCTAGCCCCCGCTCTACACATTTCTCGATGACCCAATCGCTTCAACTCGATAGGATTGCTCCATGCTGAGTACCCTCCGCTATTACTGGATTACCGCGAAAGGATACCGCCTGCGCCCATGGGCCAGCCCATACCTCCGCTGGCGGATGGAAACATTTTGGGGCGAGGATGCCGCAGACCTCGATCGCAAAAGCTTTTTCAGGTTGCTCTGGCGCGAGCGCACCCGCCTGCGTCGTTTCCTGCGCTGGTCTACCGAGCGCCGCAAAGCCCAGCGCGCCCGCCAACTTTGAGGATTTCTCATCCATCCTTCTCGACTTCGAGAGAGGTATCCTCGAAGTTGAAGGAATGCACCGGACTGTGACAAAGTTTCATGTGCAGCAAACTTATTCTTTCGGTGATGCTCAATGAGCAGCATGCTTCGCGAAAAAGGATTCCGGACGCTGTGGGTCGCCCAGTTCGTCAGCATCTTCGGCGATTTTCTCGCATTATTCGGGGTGATCAGCCTTGTCACGTTCCGCTTGCATGGCACCGTGATTCAGGTCACCTACCTCACCATCGCCTACATGCTGCCTCTCGCGGTGATTGGCCCTATAGCGGGAGTGTTCGTCGATCGCTTGAATGTAAAACGCTTGATGATTTTCAGTGACCTTACTCGCGCGACGCTGGCATTGCTGCTGGCTTTTGTCATCGACATCAGGCAAATGTACGCAATCTTTTTCGCTATCAGTGTGTTTTCCAGTTTCTTTGGGCCCGCACAGACCGTCACCTTGCGAGCCATCGTTCCCACGGACAAGTTGCTGGGAGCAAATGCGCTCATGTCTCAGGCTTTTTACCTGGTGCGTATCGTCTCGCCGGCGGTCGCTGGGGCTTTGGTCGCTTGGCTGTCGGAGAAAGTCTGTTTTTACCTCGATGCGGCCAGCTTCTTGTTTTCGGCAGCGATGCTTTCGACCCTAACCATTTCGAGAGTCGTCCAGCCACTATCAGGAAAAAATAACTTTCGCAAGTTTCTGTCTGACTTTACGGAGGGGAACCGCTTCATTTTCACGCACAGTTCACTGGCAATGGTCTTTTCCGCCATGATGACTGCGATGTTCATACTGGCCTGTTTCAGCCCACTCATTTCCATCTACGTGCGCGACTCACTGTTCGCGGGGTCCTTCCTGTTCGGCGTGATTAGCTCCATGGTGGGCGTGGGACTGATCGCGGGCACGCAACTTGTGCGACGCGTTGCCGCCAACCATTCCAGTGAGCATGTCGTTGTCGCGGGCTTGGTCGGACTCGGACTGGCCGTCGCTCTGCTAGGCTTATTCCACAACATTGCGATGGCCGGAGCCGGAACGTTTGGCGTTGGCTTAGCGATCGCTCTGGTAATTGTGCCCGCGCAGACGCTGATGCAGCACGACACGCCGCGCGAGATGCTTGGACGCGTCAGCAGCAGCTTTATGGCTGTGATCTCCACCGCGCAAGTCCTTGGTATGCTTCTGTCCGGCTACCTTGCGCGAATCCTCGGAATCGCCAATCTCTTTAAGACCAGCGCCATCGCCGTCCTGGTAATTTCCGCCGCGTTCTACGTAATCGTTCGCGCTCGCGCCGCCACCGCACCCGTTCCCTCATCGTAAGATGCCCATGAGCAACAAACTCATTCTCGGAACAACCTGGATGAGTACTTAAACAAGTCCATTCTCGTTCGGTTCTAACTTCTCTGTCGTGCGCCCCTAGCCGGAATTTCTCACAATAAATAGAAAAAGGCTGTTGCTTCATGGCATAACTCTTTTGTCTAGAAAGAAATTCTGCCAAGAAGGAGAACAGCCTTATGACCACAGAGTGTAACCAGTTTGTCCTTGGATTTCATCCCCTAAAGCGGCGCGAGATCCGGGCGGAGTTCGACGGCGGAGCGATCAGCAGTGACGGCGGTGGGCTGCTCCTGCGGGAGGTCGAGAAGCGCACCGGGATGCTCCGCGAGTTTGCCGCCTGCTTCACCGATTATCGGAATCCCGATCTGATCGAACATACGGTGGAGGAGTTGGTGGCCCAGAGAGTCTATGGCCTGGCCCTGGGCTACGAAGATCTGAACGATCACGAGGAGTTGCGGAACGATCCCTTGCTGGCGGTGCTGGTCGAGAAGGCGGATCCCAGTAGCCAAGCTTTAGCAGGAAAGAGCACCCTGAATCGGTTGGAACTGACCAAAGAGACGGCCAGTCGGAAGGAGCGTTACAAGAAGATCGTGCTGGATCACGGAGCCGTGGACCGCCTGCTGGTGGAGGTCTTCCTCGGAGCCCACCGGGAAACGCCGAAAGAAATCATCCTGGACCTGGACGCTACCGACGACATCGTGGGCCAGATTCGTTCCGCGTGGCCACTAGTGCGTATCGTGGTGCGCGGGGACTCCGGATTTTGCCGCGAGTAGCTGATGGCTTGGTGTGAAGCGGAAGGCGTGGACTACCTACTGGGACTGGCGAAAAACGAACGTCTGAAGGCCGAGATCGAGAACGAGCGAAAGGAGGCGCAAGCCCAGTACCAAGAGACCGGCCGCGCGGCCCGGTTGTTCAAAGAATTCGCCTATCAGATGCGGAAGAGTTGGAGCCGTGCGCGGCGGGTAGTGGCCAAGGCCGAGCATCTGGAGAAGGAAGAGAACCCACGGTTCGTGGTGACGTCTCTGCGTGGAGAAGCATGGCCGGCGCAGGAGTTGTATGAAGAGCACTACTGTGGAAGAGGGGACATGGAAAATCGCATCAAGGAACAACTGATGTTGTTCAGTGACCGCACCAGCACGCACTATCTGCGGAGCAATCAATTGCGACTGTACTTCTCTTCGATCGCCTACGTGCTGCTGCAGATGCTGCGGCGACTGGGGCTGGAGGGCACGGAGTTGGCCAAGGCCCAGTGCTCCACCATTCGGCTCAAGGTGTTGAAGATCGGCGCGCTGATCCGCATCACGGTACGCAAGGTGTGGATCTCGCTGGCCGGTGGGTACCCCTACGTCGAGCTATTCCGGCAAGTCTATGAAAAGTTGTGCGCCGTGCCCCTAAGGTGCTGAAAAAGAACGATCCCCAATCCCTCTTTTCTTGTCTATGTCGCGGATGGTGAGGTGTGCACAGGAACGCCTTGCCAGAGAGCAACCGACTCCTGCTCAAAACGAAAAACGCGGTGAGCCACGAGCAGCGCCACGTAAAACAATCTCACAACCCCCAGCCAAGCCGACTTCATCTCTTTTCTGCCAAGCTGTGAGACATGTGGGCTAGGTGAACGACTTCTAGAACCACGCGGAGAGTCGGTGTACTATAGAAAGACAACCCAGCAACAACAGATTAGAAAGCGCAAGCCGTGGATGAACTGAAGATCCTACAAAAAACCGAGACGCTTCATGAGGCGCGATGGTGGGAGCCCGAGGCAGGGAATAAAGCGCATTGCTATCTTTGTCCGCGGCACTGCCACATTGGAGCGGGCCAAGCCGGATTCTGCTTCATACGCATCAATGAAGGCGGAAAGCTTTACAGCCTTGGCTATGGCTCACCGGCTGCCCTTCAAATTGATCCGATCGAGAAAAAGCCCCTGAGCCATTTTCTTCCCGGCACAAAAGTGTTTTCCATGGGCACCGCCGGCTGCAATATGGGCTGTTTCTTTTGCCAGAATTGGGACATTTCCAAATCGCGGCACGATCAGGTGAATTCGACGGCAATTTCACCGGAAGATGTGGTGCTCCTGGCGATTAGGTATGGCTGCCCATCGATCGCGTTTACCTATAACGAGCCAACGATTTGGGGAGAGTACGTCATCGATATTTGCGCTGCGGCGAAAGCTCACGGCCTCAACACCGTGATGGTCAGCAATGGCTACATCACCTATGAAGCGTTTCACGATATTTACGATCACGTGGACGCCGCCAATATCGACCTAAAAGCGTTTACGGACAATTTCTACGGCAAAATCACCCTCACGCATCTCCAACCGGTCCTCGAAACACTGCAATGGTTGAAAAACGAAACCAATGTGTGGTTCGAAGTGACCAACCTGATCATTCCCACGCTCAATGACGATCCCGCGGAGACGCGCCAGCTTGCCGAATGGCTATTGGAACATCTGGGGCCGGAAGTTCCTCTTCATTTCACTGCGTTTCATCCCGACTTCAAATTACAGGATAAGCCGCGCACGCCTCCGGAGACACTGCATCGTGCCCGTCAAATTGCGCGGGAGGTCGGTCTGCATTACGTTTACGAAGGAAATATTTACAGCGATGCGGCCAATACGTATTGCCCCGGCTGTAACACGCTTCTGATTCGTCGCTCATGGCATGACGTGCTCGACATGCGCTTGACAAGTGAGGGCGCCTGCTCCACCTGCGGCCATCGCGTTCCGGGGCATTGGACGAATCCACAAGTGGAAAACCTGCAAGGAAAGACACCGCACGAAATACTCCGCGATTCACAACAAGCCGCCAGAACAATCCCAGAGAAGTCTCCGCAGAAGTCCACCGACAAGCACCTGGATAAATACAACACCCTGAATCTGTAAAGCCGTGCGTCTATAACGCGTTGCCTCTGTGAAAGCTGTGGATCCACGCCGGACTGGGCGTGGCATGCTCGGCCAAGTTAATGCCCAAAAGTATAAAAACCGGGGCCTACCCGCATCCCATGGTGCCAGGAAATCGGAAACGCCCACCACACCAGCATTCCGAGGATTGCCTGGCCAACTGCGAGAGGAATGATGTTGCGCTCGCGCGCAAAAAGCCAGGCCATCATTGTGCCGCCAACAAACGTAATCGGAACAAGAACCGGGTTCGGCCAATGCATCGCGCCAAACATTGCTCCGGCAATCAGCACAGCTTCCCAGCGTTCAGAAGAGCCTCCAAAAAACATGAGCAGCCGATTCGTTAGAAACGACTGCAGCGCGACTTCTTGCAAGAGGCAAAACGCAAAGTAATTCCATAGATGGCCAAACGAAATCACTGGAACGCGATGCTGCCAGCCAAGACAAAATCCGATGCTCGATACCGCAATCGAGAGTACTGCGAAAACAATTACAGCTCGGCGTGTGGCCGGCCACACATTATCGGCGCGCCAGCCAAGTGACGTCGGCGTGTCACGGTAAAGGAAGAAGCTCACAGCGAGCCATACCGGGAAAATGATCCAGCTCTGGCGATGCGTGAATTGCAATTGCCAAATGAACGCGGCGATGAAGAAAGAAAATGCAACCGCTTCAATTAACGCCACTCGACGTCGCAACGCAGAGCCCATTTGCTTGGCGGACCGCTCAGATGTTTCCCGGGGGGCCAGCCTGTAAATCGCTGCGGTCAACTCTTTCGGCGATAAATCGCGGTCTGGAAATTGTTTTGTCGAAAGAAAGAATTCTACGTCGAAATCTGGAAAGCCTCGCCGCGTCAACAGAGCAGGCAATCGCTCGCGCAACAAGGCTGGGGTTGATTGCGGACTCGCTCGCAGCACCTCAAAGAGAATCCGATGATGCGGATCGTGAAAGCGATAACCCGCGAGGCTTGCGAGCGCGCGAGTGCGCTCATCGCCGCTGAGTTCTGCGACACAGAGCGTACGAAGAATTTCACGCTCGCGGGCAATCCACTGGCTTGCGATGTTGAGCGACATCTCATAATTCTACTGCACCAAACGCGGCTGGTACTGCAAAAGTGTGCCTGTTTCGCTTAGTGCAATACCTTCACGGTGCGCGCCGGAAACCAGAATCGGAGATTCCACGACTGCGGGAAGCGAACTGCGCACAGGAAACGCAAAATCGTCACTTTCCTTCGCTCGGAATGGTCGACCGGTCGTTCAGCGTTCGCGCTCGTCGTCGTTTGAGTCGCGATCGACGATCCGTGTGTTGATTTCTTGTGGTTTGAAGCTGAGGTTGAGGTTGCACTTATCGTGGAAGAGCAGCGTGTTCGTTTGGCACAGATTCAAAACGTCTTCGCGCGTCGGACGCCGGTGCGTCTCGACCCAGCTGAGCAGCGCCTGGAACGCACCAAGCACTTCGGAATTGGTGAATTCGCAGTGCCCGTTGGCGTTGACATAGTTTTGCTGAAGGCGGCGCAAATTATGAGCGTCCTTAGCGGTTTGGCGATAGGCGTTCTCATTTTCGACGATTACCAGGCCATCCCCAATCGTGTGCAGTGTCACAACCGGCATACGAAATCGTCCGTTGGGATCATAAGCGCTCGCGAGAAATGCGTCAGCGTCACGATCGGCGCCCGCGCGAAAGACGCCACGATTCAACGCGTCGTCATCGACGGACCCTTCGTATTCAGCGCCGAGATTTGTGACTGGACTCAAACCATGCGAGCGCACCAGCGTGAGTTCCTGCAGACCGAATGTGGCGAAGCCCATGTCCGTCAGCAGGAAGCTTTCCGGCGTCTTGGTGACGTTCAGAATATTCGCGAGGTTGCTGGCTTGTTGCGGCGTGCGCAAGGCGGGTGGATGCAAGACTCCCGTGCATTCATCGATGCGCGCGGCGAGTTGGTTGGAAGTGAGAGTGTTGTCAGGTGCAAGGCCAAAATAGAGTGGGTATTGACTCTCGCTCGGACGCGGCAAGTTGCGGCAATAATACTGATAGATAACGCGCAGGTCGAAACCGCCGTACCAATTCTTGCGCCCGCCGGCAAGCGGCCCGCAGAGAGGCAAGGCCCCGTCATAATTGAGATTGCCGTCTTCGTCGCGGCCAAAAAGCTCGGCGATAGCCGCAGTGATGAGACCTCCTTCGGAGGCGCCGACGACGAATGTTCTGTCAGGCCGGCCAAAAAGTTCAATGAATCGCCGACGCAAATTGTCGGTGTCTTCGGCGCCGTCCTTTACGGCCCATCCGCCTAAGCCAATAGCGTTTGGCCGGTAACTCGAGGCAGCTGCAGCAAAACCAAATTGAAGAAAACCCAGACTAGGTCCAAGGTCGGCCGCTGACAGCTTTGCGGGTGGATTGAGGGAATAGCCGTGGTTCCACAGTACGAGTTGGCCGTTATAGTTCGTTGGGATAGCGATAAGAAAATACGCGCCCTTGATATCCCGGCCAGCGAGGCACGTGGTTTCGGGTGCCAGGCCAACGGGACAGCTGCCCTGGGCCGCAAGTGAAGCAGATGTGAAAAGTAAAATAGCCAACCAAAGTCCAGTCCGCAAACGACTCATATGCCCTCCTGAAGTGCTGCCTAAAGTAAGTGGGGACCCTTCAGATTCGAACTGGGGAGACAATAGGTCCGGAGTAATTCTGTGTCAAGGATAAAACACGCCGCCGCAAAAGCGTGAGGCCAAGGCGCGACAGAGCATTGAGCATTGCCGCGACACCCAGACCGATCATGCTCATCAAGAGAGCCGCGGCAACGCGAGCTGAAATGTCGCGCTAAGGTTGTGGGCTGGCGGTACACGCCGTCTTTAACGACTGAAGTTGCTTGCGCGTTTTTTCTTTCAGTTTCGCCGGCTTCTGCCCCTTGGTGAGCGGAGGCGGTGGTGAGGCATAATACTCTTGGATATCCTTGCAGAGATCTTGGGGAACATCGGCAAATTTATGTTTCGATAATTTATTTACGAGCTGGGCGTAGGTTTTGTCGGCCAAAGGATATTCGCCCCACTGCGCCTGTTTGCCGGTATCAAAATCGGTGTTGTCCAGATTCAAGTCTTGTCCGGCTCGCAACGCTTCAAGGGTTTGCCGGTAACGTTCGCGCGTATTTGTAAAGCTTTCCAGAAATAAGTTTTCCGCCTGCGGAGTCGGCGTTTTGAAACCGAAGGCGCGGAACGGCCCGATCCTGGGAACAATCTCATAAAGCAATCCTAGGAAACGGGCGAAGAATCCAAGGTGCTGGTAATCGCTTCCAAATTCTTTGTGGAATCGCCGGTGCGACATATGGAAAACAAACTCTTTCCGCTTGATGCCGGGCTTTAGCTTTTCGATTTCATCATGCTTTTTGGACCAAGCTACGCGCGTGGTTTGCGGAATAATATAGTTGACCGAGTGGCGGTAGGTTCCAATGGCGAGGTCTTCGCTAAAAAAAACATCTTTCATTTGCAGGCCGTATATTTCCTGGAAGACGCGCTCAAGCAATGGCTTAGAAACCTCGAAGCCGATGAAGTTGTGATAGGTGTCCGGCAGATAGGCACCACTGGCTACTTGCACAACGTCAAATGAAAACTCAACCAGCGTGTGTGATTTCTTGTCTTCCGCGTAAGTAATCGCATCTCCGTATTTGGCCCGCAGCTTGGGATACATGAGAGCAACACTGCGATTCACGGCTAGGGGATGCCCCGAGTTGTCGGCGGCGTAATGTGCCAAAGAGCCGAGCGCAAAGGAATACTCATTGAGATCGTGTGCATTCTGAATCATGGCCTCGACAAAATCACCGGTGCGCACGTAATGGAGCAAATTACTGAAAAATCTGCTTCCGAATGGGTAGTAACCGAGGTCCTGAATGATGCAACCGCCGTAGGCGTAGGCGCGGGCCTTGGTCAATTCTTCCTGCGTGGCTGCAGGGAAACGTTCTTTCAACAGAGGCTGAATCACCGACTCCCAAAGCGAGTCAATATTGGCCTCGTGTGTGAGGACCGAATAAGCACTGGCGGGCAATTGTGCCAATAAAAGGCAGAGAGTGACGGCAACAGCGATTACGCCTTTACAGGGTGTTTTCATTACTGGATCATCCCCCTAGTCGCTTTACGAACAAGTCCAAGGCTGGATCAAATGTTACCATCAGGCCGTAGCCTGCCTTCCTGTTTAGCATAAACAGTTAGATGCGCAAGTGAATGAAAATGGAGCACATCCGGATTCGTAGTTTAGGAAACGGTTCCAATGTCAGCGAGAGGTCCCTGGCCGTGTGGGGTTCGTGTCCAAAAACAGTGCAGCCAACGCGGTGTAGTACGCCAATCTTCTAATGAGGGGTCATCAAGAAACATCAGCAAGACTCACTATCAGTATTGGCGGATGGGGGCGATGAAGAGAACTTAGCGAAGGGGAAGTGTAGCTTCAGCGCAGGTTGCCCATCTGGTAACTACGAAATGATGGCGCGCGAGCCTGTGTCGCTTAGCCCCGGTGCTGAGTGAACCTGAAGGAGTTACCTGACGCGCCGTGTTGCCGAACCGCGGCCACGCGATCGTGTTCTTTTACTTACGCGTTTCGATGAGACTGCACCTGCGGAGCGACGAGTAGACGATGCCGCTCGGGTGGGACGTCGTTTCTGGGACAGGCTTATGCGCCGACCTAAGGATTTCGACCCAGTGGCGCGAGCACGTCCGCGGGATTTTCTTCTGCTAGCGATTTTGCGATTATTTTTGAGTGCTGAACCCGCTTTTTTCGTAACGCGTTCGGTGCTAGCGGCAACTGCCCCAAGTACGGAACCGATTTTTCGAGCGACTCCGACCAGCAGGGGCGCACCTGATTCGCTTCCTTGTGAGCCGCGGTCTGCACGGGATTCGTTGCCTTGTGACTCGGCCATTTGACGCTCCTTTGTCTAGACTTCGCGGGACAAGCCTCAAACAAAATCTACTGAAACAATACACAAGGGCGCGCGACAGCGACAATACCGGTATTCCCTTACGCAGTAGTTCTCTTTACTGTAGCAGTGAACACTGCGGGAGCGGCGGGCTAACACCGCTGCTTCATTCGCCTACAACAGCCAACACGCGCGGAGTTTAGACTCTAAGCCCATGATCGAATCTCTAAGACCAAAGTCTAGGGCATAATCTGATTCACGACGTAGATGTAGCCGGACGATCCGTCGGCTACCAACAGATTGCCATTTTCATCTCTGCCAAAGGTTGTGATGCTTAGACCGCTCTCGAGCAGAAGGGCAGACTCCCACGTGCCACTGTTCGATCTCAACCCCCAGATTCGCCCGCTACACCAATCGCCGTAAAAATAAATTCCCTGCATCGCGGGGTTAGCTGCTCCGCGGTAAACCAGACCGCCCACAATCGCGCAATCGCCTAGTGAGTGGTCGTATTCCACCACAGGCAGCGTGAGACCATCTTGAGAACATCCTTCGGCTGGCTTAAAGCAGTGCAAGCCTTCCATGGTGTTCCAGCCATAATTTTCGCCGCCGCGGCGCGCAGCCGGTTGAAAATCAACCTCCTCATAACGATCCTGCCCAACGTCCCCGATGTAAAGATCCCGAGTGAGCGCATCGAAAGAAAAACGCCAGGGATTGCGCAATCCCGTTGCCCAAATCTCGGGACGATATCTCGCGTCAGCCACAAATGGATTGGTGGGCGGTACGCTGTATGGTGTTACTTCCGACGTCACATCGATGCGGAGAAGCTTGCCCAGCAGTGAGGCAGGATTCTGGGCATTCTCGAATGGATCGCCTCCGCCTCCTCCGTCGCCAGGCCCGATATATAGAAATCCATCTCCCGGACCAAAGGCAAGTTGACCTCCGTTGTGGTTGCTGAAAGAAGGATGGTCTATTGAGAGAACGACGGTTTCGCTGGCTGGGTCGGCTAGATTCGGGTCGGCAGTAACGGAGAAGCGGGAAATTGCTAGGTTGCCGGATAAGTCCGTGTATTGCACGAAAAAGTGACCAAGTGCACTGAAATTCGGAGGGAAAGCGATGCTCAAAAGTCCTCTCTCCCCTCCAAATGAAACGCGGTTCGTGATGTCCAGGAACGGTGCGTCGCGTAAGACTCCATCTTTTGAAATGCGAATCGTGCCGGCTTGCTCGACGATGAAGAGCCGGCCGCTGCCGTCGCCAGCATCCGTCATGTGAGTGGGATTGTTTAGTCCGCCAACCAAAGAAGTAAGGCCAATGGTGGGCCAGTCTTCGGTCAACTGCGCGGATGCGTTCCCAGAAAATAGCAAGATGCAAGAAAGCAGAAGTGTACGCCGCATATTCCTCCTTGAAGTTGAGCTCGGGGCGGGGCTACGAGTGGTTGAAACCTAACTGGATACAATTTCACCCGTATTCTGATCTTGTAAATGTGTTGTGAAAAACCTAACGCGAGGCGTGTCCGTGTGTCAAGTTTTGCCTGAATGAGCGGTCACACCTACAATTGGCGTGGAAAAGGGACGGGTTGCGCCCCCTAACCTACACATCAAATGAACTTATTAGCGTGCAACCTCTCTGCGAGGCGTCAACTTTTATTGCGGAGAATGAACCGCAATATTGCCGCTTGTGAGCTTGCCGGAAGTGCGGAAAATAGTGCCCTTGGAGGTCACCCAGCTGATCGCGAATGTGTCGGTACCGACCGCGGGGCTGGCGTTGCCAAGGACCACGGCGGTGTACTGGCAAGCTGTGCCATCTGCCAGGGTGCCGGAGCCACTGATGACAGCCGTGTTTCCGGAGAAAGTAACCGAGTCCACGGAACCGTTCATTTTCGTGGCCGTGGCAGGTTCATCGAACTCCATCTGGCCGGTTCCGGGGCAGCCACCGTTGGCTGCGAAAGCAAAATGACCGTCCCGGCCATCATCCCCGTGTTCGGTGCCTTCGCCTGCGGCGCTACCTCCAGCGCCGCCATCGGTACATCCACTGCCCACGGGGCAACCTATGCTGTACTGCGTGCCGCCGCGCGCGATATCACGCTTCCCGTTCACATCGGAGGTAAAGGTCGACGCACGGAGACCGTCAAGAACAGAAGCGGTCCCGATCGCTGGGCCGTGAGTTACATAAGGATTGAGTTTGCTTACCGCCACTTTCACGGTGATTGTATTGGTAGAAGGATCGAAGGTTCCGCTGTCAGCCGTGCCGCGCTGCGTATACGTGATCGAACCGTCGGAGTTTCGAACTGCCGTACCGTACGAAAAGGTTGGCACGGCCGGATCGCTTGATGCTCGGACGTAGAACTGATCGCCACGGTCGGAGAGGCCGAAGGAGTATTGGCCGGTAGGGCTCAATGCAGTGAATGGGGCATTCGCGACGAAGTTCATTCGCCAGTTGGACAAGAGTGGAACGGTCGAAAGATCCGAAACCTTCATCTTTGCTACAACGAGCAAATCTGCGGCGGTGCGTTGGCAAGAGTACTTGACGGAGAGAATGTCGAGAGGGTCATTGAGAGGGAGAACGCCCAAAAGCGCAACTGCTACATCTTGCGGAAAATCGACAATCTGCGAGCCGTCTGTGGAGAGCGGTTTAGCAACGGGAAGATCTTGGCCTTCGGTGGGAGCCGGCACTCTGCCTCCGTTGATGCTGGGACCACCCGTTTGCCGCATTACATAGGTGTGTCCATCAAAGTCATTGTGATCATCCGTGTAGTCAAGGACTGCTGCGCCGAGTGGATCAAACGATATCTGAAAATAGTCGAGGAGATTGCGATTCGCGTTTCCGAGCGTGCCGCCTTCAGAAATGTTGCTCCCATGAATGAAGTGATCGCTGGCTGCGACCTGGCGAAACGTGGGTGAGGCATCCTTGGCGTTAAAGCTTTGTGAATAAAAAACTTTCCAATTCGCGTTGTTATCATTTACCAGATTCGATGTTCCATACCAGGCAATGCCAACAGAACCGGGCTGCGGACCCGTCGCCAAGGCGGGAAAGACGCTGACTGCCGTCTCTGGTCCATCGCTCACTCGGACCGGCGCGCTCCAGGTGGCGCCTTTATCGGCGGAGTGTGCCAGGTAAATGTTTTTCTCGTTGGAGTAGGCAACGTATACGGTACCGTCTGCGGCAACTCTGACGATGAAGAATATATGGGCTACACCGTTCGGATCACTGGCAGCTTTGTTACATGTATAAGTTGCAGGTCCTTGACCGGCGGCCACCGGGATGCCCGTGCAGACCTGTCCAGTGCTCCCGCTGATGTACACCGTTCCATCTTTTTGATCCACATCTATGGCACCCACTTGGCCGATGAGGCCAGCGGTAGCCGCGGGGCCATACGTCAGTCCGCCATCGATCGAGCGCTGGATCTGCGTGAATGCTGGCGCAGCGGTGCGATACAAGAGGTAAACAATGTTGTTGCCAAAAAACTGCTGCCATTGGCGGTCATCAATCGGGACGCCGCCGGACGCGTTACCGGCAGGATTCTTTTGAAAAGTGACGCCACGATCAAGCGAGCGTTGTGTGGACACATTTGCCGCGACCAGACTCGAAGAAGCAAGGATTGGTGGTGCACCCCCACCCGGGCTGTCGAATCCGACCGCGAGATCGACGTCGCCGCCGCCGTCGGCACCCACCGACGTTGAATCGGACGGCAAAAACTGATCCGGCTGGCCGCGATAGATCGGATGGCGCATGTTCGGGTCATAGGTCGAGCTTCCCGGCTGAAGATCGAAATACCAAAGGTCTACACCGGCAGGAACGCCCCGGATCCCGGTCACGTAGTGATTGCCGAATTTGTCGGTACGGTTGCTCGGTTCGCCATCACGTGCGGCCACAGGTGCTTTCACCGTGAAGCTGGGGCTGAAGCTGATTCCACCCTTCAAGTAAGTAACTTGACCCGCGGCCGGCTTAGTTTGAACCGTAGCGCTACCCTGGTATTGGTCGCCCGGCGTCACCGAAAAATAAACGCTATGAACAGTATAAACGCCTGTACCTGAAGACCCCGGATCGATACTGACGGTTTCTTCAGTCTCGGGAGCCCCGCCGGTAGAAGATGCGACCACCGGACCTGAGTTAGAGTCCTTGTGAACGTATAGGTCATAATCGTTCGCCGCGATTTTCCACCCAATCCTGATGAGAATGACTTTTCCGGCCCAATCAGCAGGACTTCCAGAGACAGTCAGAGTGAATGTGTCGCAATTCAGCCCTTCCTGGCACGTCCCTTCGGTTGCGGAGGCACCACCGGTTGCCGTTCCGGTCCATGTAGCGGATGAGCCGGCGATGGGGCTGACAGTTGCCGTCGGAGGGGCTGCGGCGCGCAGGACCGGAGCCTGAAGCGGTCCGAGGAGCATGCCCACTGCGACGAGCAACCTTACTGTCAGGGACGAAATTCGCCCAAGCTGTCTAGAGAAGTGTGTCTTGGAGGCCCGGGTATGCGCAATTTTTGGGGCTGATTGAAAAGCGGGGATGTGCATGTGCATCGGGAAGCTCCTCTCTGGTCAGTAGGGACGTAAGTGCCGTAAAATCACGGCACATAATGCTACCAGCGGCGCTCATAGTGGTGCTGCCATGGAAGGCTGGTCAATAGGGTTTCCCCCCCGAATTGCCATACAGACATTTACTGAGGGTTCGCGACCAAAGACGAGCGCTAGCGGCACATCAATCCGCAAGCGTTGCGATCAGCGATGACCGGAGCGGTCGAAGGCTTGCTGCGCGACCAGATGGTGGCGCACCGCTCACGTTTTCCCGACTCTTATTCAGACCACGAAGTTCGCGCGGTGTTCTCCACATTTACTGCCTGCTTGAAAAAGTGATTGCTGCAGAGTCGCACCTGTCGCCAAGGAACATTGACACTTCTTCGCAGCCCCCCTACAATCTCTAATTCCTCTCGTGCCGGGGTAGCTCATTGGTAGAGCGCAGCCCTGAAAAGGCTGGCGTAGGGAGTTCAATTCTCCCCCCCGGCACCATCCGTTCGCGCCATCGCTTCATCCCCAAACAAATCTACTTTGCCGTGAGCAAGATATGTTGTTTTGCCGGCCTGTGTGACAGGCTCGAGCGTGAACGCACCGAAGTGTTTAGCGAGGGCAGCCCGAGCTTGGTCAACGCTCTCTGGATGCGCGATTAGGTTGCGGATGTTTGTGATACGCGATACAGCGAAGGTTCGCAACTCGTCCAGAGTCGAGCGTAATGACGTGTTCGACGATTTTGCGTTCGGGATCAATCCGGAGAACCCCATCTGGCTGTGGTACTGGCTATATGGCGACAACCAGGTGTTGTACCTCGAACCGGTGACTGACAACTGAGCGCCGGTTCGGCAGCGCGTCTGACGGCCGGCATTCTGACGCCGGTGTGCTACAGATGGATCGCGGTGCAGGGAAGGTCCCGAAATTCATGTCCGGCAAGCCTTCCCGCAAACAGGGCGCAAGGCGTATGGCTTTTTGTGCAGACGATGCGAGCGGGCCTTACCGGTCCGTCAACCGATTTTGGAAACGTGATCACGTTCGCGCAAGCGGAGAGAAATGCGGAATCAGGCTTTCGTTGGCACCGCCGTCGGGACTTGGTCTTAAAGAAGTCCGGAGTATAGGCTACGGGATAGCAAGAATCGGTAGCCCATTCCGGCAACTATCCCGAAAGTTAGAGCAACACCAGGACGCTGGGTGCTAGTCTCCCCACTGGCACTGTCCCGCGCTTCACCGCTGCGCTTGTTTATTACGGAAAATCTGCCGATGAGGATGGATCAAAGCTTTGCGGCTGACTTTTAATTGTCCGACACACCAGGATCCGAGATTTCACCACCTGGGGCTTCGATAGTCTGCACATTCTCCTGGATTACAAACGGCGGCCCGCTTCGCGGCTGAATCTCAACGTTACGGAGAGTAATCGCGACATTGCGCAGCCACATTCCGGTTGGAACGGAGGAAATTGTGATGCCGGTAAGCGTGATGTCATGCATCGGAAGCTCAGGCACAGCGATGATCTTGCCGGCGGGATTTGTGGTACCGGTTGAGACTACATTTTCCATGGTGATGTGGTGATAGTTTGGGGTTGTGGCTGTGACTTCCTGGCCTGCATCAGTGAACGCCGGAGGAATCGTATTGTCAGGGTAGTAGCCCGACAAGAAGATGCCGTTTTTTACGTTCTCCATAGTAATGTCCTTGTAACTTACGAACGCCACTTCTCCACCTACGGCGCGGTTGGACTTTATCCGGATACCGGCAACCGTGTCGCGAAACGTGCAGCGCTGGACAGATATCCTGCGTACGCCCCCAAGAGTTTCAGAACCAATCGACATTCCGTGACCGTGCAAAAACGTGCAATCCGTGATGGTGATATCGGCGCTTGATTCGCCGAAATGATCCGGATCAATATGCCCGGCCTTGATAGCGATGTTGTCGTCTCCTACATCGATCGTGCAATTCGAAACACTCACGTTGCGTGAGTCCGATGGGTCGATCCCGTCCGTATTTGGCGAGTCCGCAGGCGCGACGATGTATATATTTCTTATTACGATATCCTGGCTGCGGGAGGGAACCAGATGAAAGCTGGGAGAGTTGGTCAGAGTTATTCCCTCGACCAGTATGCGTTGACTCCGATAGAAGGTTACCAGGCGCGGCCTATCCGCAAGGTGATTTTGCCACCACCATGCGCCAGCTCCATCGATCGTACCGCTTCCGGTAATCGTCACATCAGTTTCGCCGGCACCGGTATTTACCAAAGAGAGGATCGACCTGCCGATATCGGGCATACCAGGCTGCCGCTGATAATCCTCCGGGTTCTGGCTAGCGAGCAATGTAGCATCAGGAGCGAGTTGAAGCGTGATGTTAGTCTTCAGAAAGATCGGCCCGCTGAGAAACGTTCCGGAATAAAGATAAACGGTCCTGCTACGTGCTGCCGCGCAACTATCAATCGCCGCCTGAATCGCCAGTTGATCGTTGGTCTGCCCATCGGCCGCGGCACCGAAGTCTCGCGGATCGCAGGCCGCATCCGGGACCTGAGCACCCAACGATACAATAGCGCCAGAAATTAAAATGGCCAATGCAGCGAACGCGACTCCTGCTTTGCGAAGCATATCTTCCTCCAATTCCGGGTCGTTGGGTACCATAGGATGGTACGCCATTTCATTTTAGTTTGTGTTTGCGCCGAGACCGGAGCAGGTTTTATTCGGTGCGACCCAACGTTCTTGCGAGCCATGCCACCATCTTTTCTTTGTAATTCGGATCGAGTCGCTCCCACTCCGATATATTGTGCGACGCGCTTTCGATTGTGATCAGTTCGCACGAAACGCCAGCGGACTTCAAACGCGCCTGAAAGTTTTGCGATTGGGCGTAAGGGACGCTCTTATCGGCGGTGCCGTGGATGAGCAGCACAGGCGGCAGGTTTGGTTTGACGTAATTGATTGGTGAAGCATCGTGCAAGATCTTGCGTGTTTCGTCATCGAAGACTTGCCGATCGAACAAGTGCTTCATCGAGGTGCTGAGTTCACCTCTGCGTTCCGCGTCAGCCAGCAAATCCGTTGGAGCGGCGAGTCCGACCACGGCTGCCACAGACGTTCCAGGCGCTGCGCGAACAGCCGCAAAGGTGGCTAAGTGGCCTCCCGCGGAGTATCCAATAAGCGCAATGCGCTGCGGATCGCCCCTGAACCGTGCTGCATTAGCGCTGATCCACCGAATTGCCTGTTGTACGTCCTCGCTTGACGCCGGATAGCGATGCTGCGGGGCCAAACGATAATTGATGGAAAACCACGAAAAGTGTGCTCGTGTGAGCGGCTCGAAGAGGCCGGTAATACCGTGCTGCTTGTCTCCGCTGTCCCAGCCTCCGCCGTGAATGATAATCGCGATAGGGAAAGGTCCTGGACCTTCGGGAACGCTGGCATCGAGCAATAACCGAACGCCGCCCGTCTTGCCGTACTCGATGTCGGTCTGAAGTCGACTCTGGGTGGTGCCAAACAGCGCAGCGAGGGATAAAACCAGGAGTGGCAGAGTGTTCATGGATGCTTCCTTTGCACCACTGGTCGGAAGTCACTATCGGGCGGTGTATTGCCAAGAGTACGATTCGAATCGCACCCGTGCTTCCCGCAATCGAGCGCGCTAGTTTGTCGAACAAATCCAGCATCGTCAAGATATATACTCAGCAGTTGTGGGCGATTGCACGGCGATCGTGTGGGCATGTGCGCCCTCCTCGGGGTACAGACCGCTCACGCCCCCCGCGGTCAATAGGAACTATAAGGAGGCAATCGTTGTGAGGACACTCGGGATCATCCTAGGGATGCTGTGCACGGCGTTGGGATGCCGCGCTGCCATCGCCAAACCGTGCGATTTCAGTGAATATAACGCTACCGAAAATCTCAAAGCAGAAATGAGCGGAGACGTTCTCCAAGTGACCTGGCGCGGCGATGGCAATCAGCAGCTGCGCGCATCGTTTGCGATTCGCGATGGCCAACCGCTAGTGCAAGAACTGGCTGCGCGCAAAGGGCAGGGCCATTGGATCGTGCTGGGTCGTACCTTAATTCCTGAGTTTGAAGTGACCTCCGGTGTGCGGCGCATGTCTGAGCAGCAGGCCAGTCCTTTGCGGGCGCTGAATATTGCCATTACGCCCGAAGTCATCGAGCGAGAAAAGTGGAACGCGTTCTGGGATGCCCCGCTGATGATTCCTGGAAGCGGGAGTCTGCGCTTGCCTCGAAAAGCAGAAGAGATACGGAGGGTGTGGGCTGCTTTTCATTCCGACGGCTGTCAAATAAAAACCGACGGGGCGCGTTTGGAGGTGACATTCCCGGGCCTCAGTATGGGTATTTTTTCTGGGCAATTGCGCTTCACGGTCTATCGAGGTACCAACCTCCTGCGGCAGGAGGCCATCGCCAAGACCGAAGAACAATCGGTCGCGTACAAATATCTCGCGGGGCTCAAAGGCTTCGTGGCGAGCGATGAGACGAGAATCGTGTGGCGCGACCCGACCCGGGCATGGCAGGAATATCATTTTGGCGGTGATGCGAACCAGGAGTCGGTCGCCCTAAAAGCGCGCAACCGGCTGGCGATCATTGAAACTGGACGGGGTTCGCTGGCTTTCTTTCCACCCTCCCACAAATTTTTCTTCGCGCGCGAAATAGAAACAAATCTCGGATACGTTTACTACCGCAAGATGAGTGACGGCACGTTCGCTGTGGGAGTCCGCCAGGCTGATCGCGAAGAGCCCTATAAGGCGTATGGCGTCTCCGACGAGGTGTGGGAGCGGCGTGCGCACGAGGCGCGCCACCAGATCGACAACTTCGCTCTCTACAACGCCCCGCCGGGAACCTGGCAGCACATGCCGGTCTACTATTATTTGAACGCCGGAGACAGCCACGCTACGCAGGAAGCCGTGCTGGCCTTCACCCACGAAGACCGCTACAAACCGATACCCGGGTATAAAGTCATGGTGAGCCACTTCCACATGCATTTCAATGAACAGCTCTCCGACGCCGGAACGCTTGATCTTCGCCCCTCCTGGATTGATGTTTTCCGTGGACTGGGAATCAATGTCGTGAATCTCGCCGATTTTCACTCGGATTCGCATCCAAAGGATCCCGGCCCCATTCGTTTCAAAGAACAGAAACTTTATTTTGACGGTTGCCGCCGTTTTTCTGATCGCGACTTTCTGTTGATCCCCGGTGAGGAGCCCGACAACACGCTCGGAGGACACTACATCTCGATCACGCCCCGTCCGGTCTTTTGGTCGATGACACGGAAGGAAGGGCAGGAGTTCATGGAAAGCGACCCACAATACGGCAAGGTTTATCACATCGGTTCCGCCGCAGAAGAATTGGATATGCTTCGGCGCGAGGATGGACTGATGTGGCAGGCTCATCCCCGAACCAAAGGTTCAACCGCATACCCAGACACCGTCCGCCACCAGGAGCATTTCCTCAGCGACCGCTTTTTGGGTGCATCCTATCAATCCCTTCCCGTGGACCAGTCTGAAAAGCGGCTGTGTGAAAAACGCTGCCTAGATCTGCTGGATGAAATGAATAACTGGACGGATCCGAAGTACCTCATTGCCGAGGGCGACACTTACATGAAATATCCGGACGATGAAACCTTCCCGCAATTGATCGTCAATTACGTGAAGCTCGACCACGTCCCCAAGTTCGATGAGGACTGGAGTCCGCTGCTGCGGTCAATGCGCGCCGGAGATTTTTTTGTTTCGAGCGGCGAGGTGCTTTTCCGCAGTTGGGGTATTTTAGGCAATGGACCACACCGCACCTATGCGGCGGAAGTGGAGTGGACTTTCCCGCTGGAATTCGCTGAGTTGATATGGGGTGATGGCGCCACCGTACACAGGCAGATTTTGCCAGCTACGGATCTGCCGGCGCTCGGTACAAAGAAATTTAGTGTGCCATTCGATGCGGCCGGCAAGAAATGGGTTCGCTTTGCGGTGTGGGATTCCGCCGGCAACGGGGCTTCTACGCAGCCGGTTCACTTAGCGAGGTAGCGCTGGTCTTGCTGGACGCGGCCCCCGATGCGTTCTGCGGTGACTTTTCAAGGCGCGCCAGTCCCGAGAGTCGCGAGGCCCGAGATTTAACCGAGTCGATCGTCGAACTCCTTCATCCACCCTTCCTTCTTCAAAACTTCGCGCGGCTTGGTGCCGTCGGGCGGGCCCACGATGCCATCCTTCTCCATGATGTCAATCAATCGGGCGGCACGCCCATAGCCGACGCGCAACCGGCGTTGCAGAGTCGAAGTAGAAGCACGCCCCATTTCGCAGACGACGCGAACTGCCTGCTGATAAAGCTCGTCGTCAACCTCTTCAGTGGCCCCGGCGTCCTGCTCTTCGCCAGCTGACGCTTCTTCCTTCGGAGCTTCGAGCAATTGCTCGTTGTATTTGGCTTTGGCCTGTGCGCGCCAAAAGTCGCAGACCGCGCCGACTTCGGTCTCGGTGACGAGCGGACCATGAATGCGGTGCAGCCGCGCCGAGCCGGCAGGAAGATACAGCATGTCGCCACGTCCGAGAAGCGATTCCGATCCGTTGGCATCGAGAATGGTCCGGGAATCCACTTTGCTGGCCACGCGAAACGAAACACGCGCGGGGAAATTGGCCTTGATGAGCCCAGTGATCACGTCAACTGAAGGTCGCTGTGTCGCCAGTAAAAGATGGATACCTACCGCGCGGGCCATTTGCGCGAGCCGGGTGATCGCCTCCTCGACGTTATTCGTGTCTACCATCATCAGGTCTGCGAGCTCATCAATCACGATGACGATATAGGGCAGTGGTTTGTGCTCAGTTTCCTCAATGTTGTCGAAAAGCGAGAGCGACTGGCCCCTCTGGAAGGTACGATTGTACTGCTCAATATTGCGCACGCCGCGCTGGGCCAGAAGCTTTAGGCGCTTTTCCATCTCGCGAGTTGCGTTGCGGAGCACGTTCGATGCGACCTTTGGATTTGTGACGACCGGGGCGAGAAGGTGCGGAATGTCTTCGTAGAGATTCAGCTCCAGCTGCTTGGGATCCACGAGCACGAGCTTCAGCTCATCAGGTGTGGCCTTATACAGCATCGAGATGAGCATTGCATTGATGAACACGCTCTTGCCGGTGCCCGTGGAGCCGGCGATCAAAAGATGGGGCATCTGCGTGAGGTCGCTGATGCGAATCCTCCCGATCAAGTCTTTACCCATCGCGAGTGTCAGCTTGCTTGGAGAGTTCACGAACTCAGGCGACTCGATATTTTCTCGGAGGGCGATAGTTTGGCGGTGATGATTGGGGACCTCAATGCCTACGGTCGATTTGCCCGGAATCCGCTCGATCAAAATAGACTCGGCGCGCAACGCGAGGCACAGGTCCTCGGCGAGGCTGGTGATACGAGAGTATTTGATACCCGCCTCAGGTTTGAATTCGAACGTGGTCACTACCGGTCCGGGATTAATTTGTGTAACTTGGCCTTCCACACCGAATTCTTTGGTCTTGGCTTCAATCGCGCGAGCGCATTCCTTCAAATCATCTTCCTGGATTCTTTCGCTGCGTTCTGGCATGCGCAGCAGGCTCGGGGAAGGCAATCGATAGCTGGTAACGCCCTTGACGATCTTCGGCTCGCGCCCTGATTTGGACACGGTTGCGGACGCTTCCGGATGCATGACCAGGACGGGTGCGGGCTGAGCTTCGTCGCGCTCATCATCGCCTTCATCCCTTTCATCTGCATCCTCGGCTAAAGTTTTCTTGGGCTGCTCCTTCAATCCCACGGTCTGGAGTGGTGCGGGTGGCCGACCGGCGATCTTGGTGGCCTCGATCCGCTTTCTCATGCGTTGCTGGAGGCGTTCTTCTCGGTACGCCTTCCAACGTGCTTGAGCCTTCTGCCAAATTCCCAACCTATCGAGCGCGCCTACTGGCCCACCTGGACTGCGCAGCCATGCGTGAGCTCCGCTGAAAGAGAATTGCGTCGTCAGAAATACCGCGGTTAGGAAAAGCGCAAATGTGACGACGTTAGCGCCCAACGCATTAAAGCCTGCCGTCAATCCGGAAGAGCAGAGCCCGCCAAGCAAACCGCCAGGGGGAAGGGAGCCGCGCACATCAGGAAAATGCCAGAGCACCAGAAGGGAGGGCAGGGAAAGCAGCAGCAGGCCATAGCCAATCAGCTTCGCTACAGGCGAGTCCAGCGGTTGGCTGCGAAACCACCGCTTGCCGAACAACAGCAACCCCACAGGCAACAGAAACGCCGCATAGCCAAAGCCCTGGAACAGAATGTCGGCCAAGTATGCGCCGAAAGGACCGATCCAGTTGTTTATTGCGTGTACCGCCGGAGCAGGCGCCGACACGTTAAATGATGGATCGCGCGGGCTGTACGAAAAAAGGCTCAGCGCAATCAGCACCGCGCAAGTAATCGCCAAAAATCCAATCAATTCATTGAGACGACGGTTTTCTGTCGGGGTCAGCAAGCGCACACGTTTCTCCTCAGGAGCAAAAGGGCAAGGCCTGGCAGCACAAAAGGGTCGCGTGGGCGCTAGCGCGCGGAGCCCAATTGGAGGTACGCCAGAATCAAAACGATGATACCAAAGGCGATGCGATACACAATAAAAACCTTCAAGGTGCGTGTTTGCAAATAGCGCAAGAAGAAGGCGATCACCAGATACCCCACCACGGCCGAGACAGCGATGCTGACGAGCAAAGTAGAAAGCGGCAACTCGAGACCGCCGGCGCGGTGCTCTCGCACGAGCTTGGGTAATTCAAAAAGAACGGCCGCGGCTATGATCGGAGCTGATAAGAGGAACGAAAACCGAGTGGCGGCCTCGCGAGTCATTCCGCGAAAAAGCCCCGCCGTAATCGTGATGCCGGAGCGAGAGACCCCCGGCCACAGAGCTACGGCCTGGGCTGTTCCGATGGAAAGCGCATCTCCCATATTTGAACTGTCGAGTTCGCGAGTGAGGCGCGGGCGTGTTTCAGCCCACCACATGAGTAGTCCCACGCCGACAAGCGACACCCCGATGATTGGCATGGTACGCAGATTATTTTCAATCCACCGATTAAAGAACAGACCGAGCAGGCCGGCCGGTATGGTTCCAATGACCATGTACCAGAACATCCGACGATTGTGCACAACTTCATCGGCGCCCGCGCGCGGCGGATAGTGCATACCCAAACCACAAAGGACAAACGTCAGCCAAGTTCGGAAAAAATAAAAGACTACAGCGAGAAGCGTTCCGGCGTGCATGGCAACGTCAAATGCTTGGCCAGGATCAGGATCGGTCCAATGAAACAGCTTAGGGAGCACAATTAAATGCGCGGTGCTGCTGATGGGCAAGAATTCCGTCAAGCCTTGCACCACGGCGAGGACAATGGCATGCATGAGCGACATCGGACGTCAGATCTCCTTGGTTGGCAGCAAAACTTTTTTCATCTCGTAGGCGTCCAAGCGCCCGAGATAGTAACGCTTCAAAACGCCCTCGACACGATAACCGTGCTTCTTCCAGAACGCAACGGCGGGCTCATTGTTGGTTGCGGTTTCAAGAACAATGAAACGCACGGAGTGCTGCGCAAGATTCGTTTCGATTGCCTTCACCATCGCCGAACCTACGCCATTGCGACGCTCGCCTTCGATCACGTCAATGGTAATGATGTGGGCGAGCGGGGGATGCTTCTCGGCAAGGATAAAGCCGGAACTTTCCCCGGCGATCTCGGCCACCAGGCATTCCGCTCCCGCCAGACCGAGGAACCAACGCAGAGTTATCTTCGAATACGCGATCCCGCGTGGATAGCACGCTTGGTCAATCCTGTAGAGCGCCGCAAAGTCGCGAGGTTCGTAAGCGCGCAGCACCATCGTCATCGAGTCATTTTACGCATTTTATCGGCTGTGCGTGCACAACTGGCGCATGCTCGTGCGATTTAGCGAGAACTGCGCCGTTCGGAGGGAACAGCTAGATCTCGAGGATGACCGGTAAAATGAGTGGACGTTTCGACGTTTGCTTATTCAGATAGCGCTTTAAATCAACGCGAATCTTTTCCTTGATTACGCCCCAGTCGGATTTCTCTTCCGCGTTGGATTGCTCGACAGTTCGAAGCACGACGTCGCGCGCCCCGGCCATCACTGCCTGGCCGTCATCCGAAGGTAGGAAACCACGGGTTACAATTTCCGGCAGCCCTTCAAGCCGGCCGGTATGCTTGTCAATCGCAATAATCGGCACGACGACCCCGTCCTCGGAAAGATGCTTGCGATCCCGGATCACCACGGCTTCAATTTCTTCGAGTGACCCCGAATCCACGCACACACGTCCCGCGGTAACCGGCTCGCGGCGGAAAACTCCGTCGTCAGTGAATTCGAGGGGATGACCGTCTTCGAGAAGCAGGATTTCGCCGGAAACCGTGCCCACCTGATGCGCTAGCGCGGCGTGTCTGAAGAGCTGCCGGTACTCTCCGTGAATGGGAATAAAATATTTCGGCCGCACGAGATTAAGGATGAGCTTTTGTTCTTCCTGGCTTGCGTGACCCGAAACGTGAATCCGTCCGCCGCTATCGTCGTAATAGACAAGAGCGCGGCGGCGGAACATGTGATCGAGCATCCGGAAAATTGACTTTTCGTTACCGGGAATGATTCGCGCCGAAAGAATAACAGTGTCGCGCTCATCGACGCTGATCAGACGATGGTTATCCACGGCAATCCGCGAAAGCGAAGACATTGGTTCAGCCTGGCTGCCGCTTGCCAGCACCACAAGCTGCTTGGGATCGAATGATTTCAGGTCCTGCGGGCGCACTACCATCCCGTCCGGAATCCGCAGGCATCCGAGGCCATGCGCAATCTCGACGTTGTCCACCATGCTCCGGCCGACAAATCCAATCTTTCGCCCGACGGTGGCGGCGATATCTACAATCTGCTGGATGCGCGGAATGGACGAAGCGAAGCAGGAGATCAGCACTTTGCGCGGCGCGGCGCGGAAAAGTTCCTCCAGTCGCGGTACCACCGTGCGCTCCGAAGGCGTGAAGCCGGTTCGCTCGACATTGGTGCTGTCGCTGAACAGTGCCAGCACGCCTTCTTGGCCATAACGCGCGAATGCGTGCAGATCAAAGGGCAGGCCGTCGGTGGGCGTCGGATCCATCTTGAAATCGCCGGTGTGAATGATCACCCCCACAGGGGTTCGGATGGCGAGCGCAACACAATCAATGGTGCTATGTGTCACGTAGATAAATTCAACCTCAAACGGCCCAACCTCTAGTTTTCGCCCGGGAAGAACCTCGCGCAGCGTGGTTTTGTCCAGCAATCCGTGTTCTTCCAGCCGTTTTTTGACTAGCGCCAGCGTGAAGCGCGTCCCATAAACAGGTACGTTGAGGTCACCGAGAATGTACGGCAATGAACCGATGTGGTCTTCGTGTCCGTGGGTAAGAATAATCGCGCGCACCCGCTCGCGATTCTGCTTCAGGTACGTGGTATCCGGAATGACGATGTCCACACCCAAGAGTTCAGCTTCGGGGAACATCATCCCGGCATCGATGACGATTATGTCATCGCCGCATCTCAGCGCGAGCATGTTCATTCCGAATTCGCCCAGACCGCCGAGCGGTATCGCCAGTAAAGAAGGATTGCGCAATTAGTCTTGCCGTCCTTTGATGAAGGTGAGCATGGTATCACATTGGTTACCGGGCGACATGCGACTCGCCGCGGACTCTGCCAGTGCGTACCGCTTGCCGACTCCTATCGCATCAATCCCGGGCAAAAAGCCGGACAATCGCAACCAAAATGATGGCGCCTACCGTCGCTGCGGCGAGGCTGTAGAAGAATCCTCCACCCCAGATTCCCAGTTTCATGAAAATCCAGCCGCCCAAAAACGCGCCTACTAAGCCAAGCAGTATATCCGTGAGGCATCCGAATCCACGCCCGCGCGAAACCTTGCCGGCAACCCAGCCCGCAATCAGCCCAATGAAGAGCCAGAACAGGAGCGGGTGAGAAAAATCTACGACCAGGTAATCACGGCTTACACTCATCGGCGACCTCCGTGGCTATCTTTTGCGGGTTGTTGTTGCGTCATGCAATGTAAGGTTCCTAGACCTAGAACCAGATCGCGGCAGGCAATTCCGATTACTTTTCGATACGGGAATAATTCGCTGAGAGTGCTGAGAACAGGGGCGTCGTGTGGATCGTTGAATGTCGGTACAAGCACGAGTCCATTGGCAATGTAGAAATTTGCATAGCTCGCGGGTAGACGCTGGCCATCGAAAAACACCGATTCGGGCATCGGCAGCTTTTCGATCCGAAAGCGGCGTCCATTCTGATCCTTAGCATTTTGCAGAAAAACAAAATTCTCCTGCAACGGCGCGTAATTCACATCGGATTTATTTTCTTCCACCATGGTCACGATGGTCGTGGGGTTTACGAACCGCGCCAGATCGTCCACGTGCCCATGCGTGTCATCGCCGGCGATCCCATTTTTGAGCCAAACCACGTGGGTGACACCGAGATACTCGCGGAAGAGTTTCTCCATATCTTCACGTCCAAAACCCGGATTGCGCGCCTGCACGGCGCTCAGCAAACACTCCTCGGTCGTCAGCATAGTACCGAGGCCGTTGACGTCGATGCTTCCTCCTTCAAGAACCACGCGACGGTCACGATGCGCCGGCTTCCACAGTTTCCAATTGAATTTCGGCGCAAGCTTGTCGACAGCTTCATCATCTTTTTTCCAATTGCGGTACTTGGCCCAGGCATTGAATCGCCAATGGGTGACGGCCGGCGCATCTTTGGCATTCTTCACAAAAATCGGACCGAAGTCTCGAATCCAGCTGCGGTTCGTAGGCACCCAAAAAAAATCCACGCCGTGAAGATTTGCATCACACTTCGCCAAGACCCCCCGCGCAGCGCATTCCTGCTCGGGACCCTCAACAAGTATACGCACGCGCTCAACTTGCGCGAGCCGGCGCACGATGTCGCCATACACCCACGGAATCGGCGCAAATTTCCCGGGCCAGTCGGTTGTTTCATGTGGCCAAGCCAGCCAGGTAGCTTCATGCGTTTCCCATTCGGCTGGCATCCAGTAGCCGAGTTCGAAGGGGGTTGGGGAATTCGCGCGCGCAGGCTTCACTCGAGCCATCGCTCCAGAATAGGCGCATAAGCGTCGATCCGGCGATCGCGCAGAAAAGGCCAGTTGCGTCGCACTTCTTCGACGCGGTGGGGATCGCACTCTACAACCAGTATTTCTTCGTCATGCTCGGAGCCCTCGGCAAGAATCTGGCCAAACGGGTCGGCCGCGAAAGAGTGGCCCCAGAACTCCAGGCCATTTTCGGCTGTGCCTTCGTATCCCACGCGGTTTACCGCCGCAACGAAGATTCCGTTAGCGATCGCGTGCCCCCGTTGAATGGTGCGCCACGCATCAAGCTGGGCCGCGCCCACCTGTTCTTTCTCCGAAGGGTGCCAGCCGATTGCCGTTGGATAAAAAATAATGTTCGCGCCGCCCAGGGCCGCCAGTCGCGCTGCTTCGGGATACCACTGATCCCAGCATACCAGCACGCCTATACGCCCAAATCGCGTGCCAAAATTGAGGAACCCCAAATCACCCGGTGTGAAATAAAATTTTTCGTAGTAGAGCGGATCGTCAGGGATGTGCATCTTGCGGTATTTTCCGACGAGCGTTCCATCTGCATCCATCACGACTGCGGTGTTGTGGTACACGCCGGCCGCACGCCGTTCGAAGAGTGATCCGATCACCACCACCTGCAGACTTCGCGCCAGTTTTGCCAGCGCTTCTGTTGAAGGTCCCGGAATCGGCTCGGCAAGCGCAAAAAGCTCGGCGTTTTCTTCCCGGCAGAAATATTGCGACCGAAATAACTCTTGCAAACAAATGATTTGCGCCCCACGCTGCGCTGCCTCGCGAATACGCATTTCCGCCTTTGCGAAATTGTCGCGCGGATCGAGCGAGCAACTCATCTGGATCAACCCGACACTGAACTTTTGCGTCACGGTCGAATCATAGCATCATCTTTTCTGTGCGCAGAAGTTTCTTCCCTCTTGCCCTGGCGTAATTGATTTGCACGGCACCTGGTGTGTTAGCAGCGGGGCATTTTGCAATGGGCGAACTTTCCCTCTTTATTTGTGGACCGGTTTGTAATATCAATTGTCCGGCGATTAGCGCAAACTTACGCGACAAATCTCCAGGAGATTGGTTTGGCCAAGAGAAAAGGACCGACCGGACGAGACCTGCATGACCCCATCAAGGACCGCTTGCGACCGACGCATCCGCTGGATTTGTCAAAGGTGCGCACTGTAGATGAACTTGTGCGCTCCATGGGTGAGACCGCTTTTACCGGACGCCAGGTCGGAGACGCGGCTGATGTGCTCGAAGCCATGGCCCGCGATAAAGATTGCTTCGTGGTCATGACTCTATCCGGCGCGATGACTGTCGCTAAGATGGGTCTCATTTTTTGCGATTTGATCGAGTCCGGTATCGTCAACGCGGTCGTTTCCACGGGCGCCCTGATGGCCCATGGCCTGGTAGAAGCAACGGGACTCTCGCATTTTCGTTATGATCCGAAAATGGACGATCGCGAACTCTTCCATGCCGGCTATAACCGCGTGTACGATTCGCTTGAACCGGAAACCAATCTCGATCATGTAGAAGAAGTCATTCAGCATATTTTTCGTAATTGGGATGCTGGCGAAACGGTGTGCAGTTGGAAAATTCACCGGCGCATCGGAGAGTACCTCGTGAAAAACGCCAAGGGACGCGGTATCCTAAAGACCGCATTCGAGCAAAATATTCCTGTGTTCGTCCCCGCATTCACCGATTCCGAGCTGGGAATCGATTTTGCTCTTCATAAAAAACTCCGTCTGAGAGAGGGAAAACCCCTCCTGCGTTTTGATCCCTACGAAGATTTCGAAAAATTCGCCACGACGATGCTCGCGACAAAAAGAATGGGCATCTTCACGATTGGCGGCGGAGTCCCCCGGAATTGGTCACAGCAATTCGGCGTTTATGCCGAACTCTTGTCGCGCCGCGGGTACGAAAAACTTCCCCTCAAGCGCTACAACTACGGCCTGCGGATTTGCCCCGAGCCCGTTCACTGGGGCGGCCTCTCCGGTAGCACCTATTCCGAAGCTGTTTCATGGGGAAAATTCGTGCCTCCCGAAGAAGGCGGCCTGTTCGCCGAAGTATTCGATGACGCCACAGTTGCTCTACCGCTCATTGTCGGAGCGGTTCTTGAGCGCCTGCGATATTTCCAGGGTAAGAAAAGAATTAAGAAAGCAAACAACCAATAATCAGGCGGAGTTACGCCCATGTCGAAGACCAGTGCCGGGGAAAGCCCATTCACGTATGGCGTCCATCCAGGAGTTGCGCGCGTACAAAAATGGATTAGCGACTTACGCGCAAAAACGGGTCGTACGCTTGACGAATGGGTTGAACTGGTTACCCAATCGGGCCCGCCTACAGAGAAAGCTCGGCGCGAGTGGCTCAAGGCCAAGTACAACCTGGGAACCAACAGCGCATGGTGGATTGCCGAGCGTGCTGGGGGAACAGGATTAGAGAATTTTGACGATCCGGAAGAATATCTGCGTGCGGCGGAGCTCTACGTGCGCGAGCAGTACTCCGGTCCAAAGGAAAAGCTGCGCCCCATTTATGACATTTTACTCAAGATTGGAAAATCATTAGGCAGTGATGTAAAGGCGTGTCCCTGCAGAACGATTGTTCCTCTTTACCGCAATCATGTCTTTGCACAAATTAAGCCCGCGGCCAACACGCGCGTTGACCTTGGCTTGGCGCTCGCGAAGCATAGAGGAAAATTTCCAAGACGATTGGTCGGCACCGGCGGCCTTGCAAAAAAAGATCGCATCACTCACTGAATTCCAATAAGCTCGCTGGATGATATCGACTCGGAAGTGAAAAAGTGGCTAACGATAGCCTACGATTGGGATGTTTGAGAGGTACCGAAGTGCAATACCGCCTTTGCCAGTACAATCAGTCGTCTTCGCCAATCAGAATTGCCGCGCCCAGCACGGTAGTCCATAGTCCGCGTTTATCGCCCACTGCGGACTGCGTGATATTCATTGTGCGCACGATCTTATTCGAAATTCGGTAGACCTCTTTTTTTTCGTCCCACGAAAGATCCGGATCAAATTCTACGTTCAGTGTCGTGGCCAGCATTTCTGCGGCAAGCTCTTCGGCATATTCTCCCGCAACTTCCTCAGTCTCGCCGAAGGAGTGATGCTCGGAAAGATATCCATACATGGATTTGTCCGCTGGGAGCGCCAAGCCTATGCTCGCCGCAATCAGGCGATGCGGCTCGCGTGTTGAGTTCTCGCTGATGACGGTAAACGCCACTTGTCCTGGCTTGATATGCTTCAAACCCTCGCTGCGCGAAATCAATTTGCAATTTGGCGGAAAGATCGACGAGACTCGAACGATATTGCATGCCGCAATCCCCGCATTACGAAGGGCCAGCTCAAAGCTGGATAGCCGCTCACGGTGTTTGCCAACGCCTTTAGTGATGAAGATTTTTCTCGCGACGAACGCCATGGATGATGACGGGCTGCGGTCCCTCCGCGTTTAGGTTGGCGACCAAAAAAAATCGCGTCCCGAAAAGTAACAAGAACGCTAAGGGGTGTCAATGGTTGTTTCTGGTTGTGTCTGATTGCTTCCAAGAAAACTCAATGACAGCCTGATCAGAATTCCGCCCGCTGCCTGCTGTTTGACGTTCCGGTTTCAAGCGCGCGCGCCGACCTCGCCTTTTGTTTTCGCGGGGGAGCGACGGTTGGTTTGGCGTAGTCGAGAAACCCTGCGCCCCGGCTTTGAATTATCGAACTACGCGAGATCGAGAGAGGCTCGGTTCGCCTACAACACCTACGCGCCTTCGATTGCAATGGTGTGCCGCGACTTGAAACACCCGACCAAAAATTCTATACTCGTTTCGGCGCTGATGCTGCGCAGAATCTGCCCGTCAGCAAAGCTATCTGCGGAGAGTGCATGGCGCACGAGGAGGTTCGACCGGAGCACAGTTTTTTTTGGCGCAAACTTCATTCTTTCACCGGCATTTTCCCCGTGGGCATATTCTTAGCCGAACATTTTTGGTCCAATAGCTCCGCTCTGATCAGTTCTGAAAAATATAATGCCACTTCGCGCGACCTTCAGACTCTCCCCTGGCGGCTTTTTCTTGAGGCTATGGGAATATGGCTACCGATCGCCTATCACGGCGTCTATGGCCTGTACATCTGGTGGAAAGGGAAGTCCAACCTCTCGCAGTATCCGTGGGTTGGCAATTGGATGTTCACGATCCAACGCATTACCGGGGTTATCGCTTTCGTTTTCATCGGTTGGCACGTTTATAACGAGCGTTTTGCCACGCACGGAATGTCGACTTTTCAGGGAATGGTTGAAGCTCTGGCCAATCCGTATTTTCTGGCGTTCTATTTTGCGGGAGTTCTCGCGTCATCCATCCATCTGGGTGTTGGCATCTGGAATTTTGTGTGTAAGTGGGGCTTGGCAGCTAGCGCGCGAGCGCAACGCGCCGCCGGGTATCTCGGAGTGATCATCGCCCTCACGTTCAGCGCCGTCGGCATTGCCATCCTACTGAGCATACGCTTCGATATCCGCTTTTTTAATTATTACGCGAAATGAGAGAGCCCAAAATCAGCATCATAGGCGGAGGACTGGCCGGACTGATGGCCGCGATACGCGTTGCTGAGTCCGGTGTTCCCGTTGATTTGTTCTCGATCGTTCCCGTCAAGCGTTCGCACTCGGTCTGCGCGCAAGGCGGCATCAACGCCGCAAAAAACACCAAGGGTGAAGGAGACTCCACCTGGAAGCATTTCGACGACAGCGTCTTTGGCGGAGATTTCCTTGCCAATCAAACGCCTGTTAAGAACATGTGCGAGGCGGCGCCGGGCATCATTGATCTTCTCGATCGCATGGGCGTGATGTTCAATCGCACTCCCGAAGGACTGCTCGATTACCGACGCTTCGGTGGTACGCTCTTCCACCGCACCGCATTCGCCGGTGCCACAACTGGCCAGCAGCTTCTGTACGCGCTCGATGAGCAAGTGCGCCGCTTTGAAGCCGAAGGCAAAGTTCGTAAGTTCGAAGGCTGGACGTTTCTTTCCGCTGTAATTGACGAATCGCGCATCTGTCGAGGCATCTGTGCTATGGACCTGAGGTCCACGGAGGTGCGCACGTTTCCCGCTGATGCCGCGATCTTTTGCACCGGGGGGATCGGCGCCATCTTCGGCCGCTCCACCAACTCCGTTGTCTGCACGGGCTCCGCGCAAGGTTCTTTATTTTTGCAGGGTGTGGATTATGCCAACGGCGAATTTATCCAGGTACATCCCACTGCGATCCCCGGTGAAGACAAGCTGCGTCTAATGAGCGAATCGGCGCGCGGCGAAGGTGGGCGCGTTTGGGTTCCTAAACGTGCCGGTGACACTCGCGCTCCACTCAGCATTCCTCCAAAGGAGCGATTCTATTTTCTTGAGGAATGGTATCCAAAGTACGGCAACCTCGTACCCCGTGATATCGCCACTCGCGCTATTCACAAAATTGTCTTTGAGATGAACCTCGGCATCGCAGATGAAGCTGCCGTTTATCTCGACCTTACGCACATCCCGCGCGAAACTCTGGACCATAAACTCGAGGGTATCCTCGACATTTACGAAAAGTTTCTCGGTGTAGACCCGCGTATCGAGCCCATGAAAGTTTTTCCGGGTATGCACTACACTATGGGCGGCACGTGGGTAGACAACGAAAATCAGGCAACCAACGTGCCCGGTATTTATGCCGCGGGTGAATGCGAGTATCAGTATCATGGCGCAAACCGCCTTGGCGCCAATTCGCTGGTCTCCTGCATTTACGGAGGGATGGTTGCCGGGCCTGCAGCTGTTAAGTACGCGCGCAATCTCGAAAAAGGTTGCGACAGCGTTCCCGCCGACATTTTCGACCGCGAGCGAGCGCGCCAGCAAGAAATCAATGATCGCCTGCTGCATCAGGACGGCACCGAGAATCCCATTACCATCTGGAAGGAAATGGGGCAAATTATGACCGAGCATGTGACCGTCGTTCGCTACAACAAAAATCTGGAAAAGGCCGACGCCCAACTACAAGCTTTGCTCGAGCGGTACCGGAAAATAGATTTATCCGACCGCACTCAATGGTCGAATCAGACTCTAAATTTCGCTCGCGAGCTCGAAAATATGCTGATTCTCGCGCGGGTCATTACGCTCGGTGCTTTGGCTCGCGATGAATCGCGCGGCGCACACTATAAACCCGAGTTTCCTGAGCGTGACGATCGGAATTGGCTCAAGACCACTCGCGCAAAGTGGACCGGCGGGATTCAGCTTTCCTATGAGCCCGTTGATATTTCTCATATTCCGCCCCGAGCGAGGCGCTATGATGTTTCCAAGTGAATTTGTGCCGCAGGCGTAAAGCAGTTTCCGCGCCGGACATTTATGGACGAAACTAAAAAAGTGATTGTTCGCGTAAAGCGTCAGTTGGGCTCCAAGGAAAAACCGCACTGGGAAGAGTTCGCGCTCGATTGGCGTCCTGCAATGAACGCCATTATTTGCCTGCGTGACATCGCTGAACGTCCGGTCACTCGCGACGGCAAGCCCACGACGCCTGTTGTCTACGATTCGAATTGCCTCGAAGAGGTATGCGGCTCTTGTGCCATGGTCATCAATGGCAAGGCCGCGATGGCCTGCTCGGCGCTTATAGATTCACTTGAGCAGCCGCTCCGTCTTGAGCCCATGACGAAATTCCCTGTCATCCGCGATCTCGCCGTCGATCGTTCCGTCATGTTTCAAAACCTGAAGCGTGTACGAGCATGGATTCCCATTGACGGCACCTACGACCTGGGCGAGGGGCCACGCATGTCGCCTGATATGCAGGCGAAAGCCTATCCGCTGACTCGATGCATTACCTGCGGCAATTGTCTGGAGGTCTGCCCGCAGGTCAATGAACACAATGCCTTCATTGGAGCCGCCATCATCAGCCAAGTTCGTCTTTTTAATATGCATCCGACAGGCGCAATGCACGCACGCGAGCGTCTCGAAGCGGTGATGGGCTCAGGCGGGGTAGAGGATTGCGGCAACGCTCAAAATTGCGTTCAGATTTGCCCAAAACAAATTCCCCTGACAGAATCCATCGCCGAAGTGAATCGCCAGGCCATCAAGCAAGCCATCTTTGGCTGGTTGATGGGATAGCAATTGCTGGCGGCTGTCCCGGTATGTCGGTGTTTGTCAAGTTGCCAAGAATGGAGAAAAGCATGCTCCGCGCCATCGCTTTACTTGCCGTTCTCGGATTTATCTGCGGCTGCCTTGCGCTCATGAACGCCGGAGCCGCCGGCGATGTTTCTGAGCGCGCCCGAAAACTCCATTTCAGCTCCATTGTTGTGGATACCCATGACGACACAACGCAACGTCTGGTTGCCGAGAAGTTTGATCTCGCTCACCGCGACGCGCACGGTCATATTGACATCCCCCGCATGAAAGAAGGGGGGCTCGGAGCGATTTTTTTCTCCATCTGGATGCCCAGCAGCGTAACCGGCTCCGAAGCCGTCAAGCGCGCTCTCGACCAGATTGATGCTGTACGCGAGCAAGTTCGCCGCCATCCCAGGGAACTCCTCTTGGCCGCTACGGCCGCCGACATTCGGCGCGCGCGCACCGAAAAGAAGATCGCCGCGCTCATGGGCGTGGAAGGCGGACACATGATTGCCGATGACCTCGCCATCCTCCGACTGAGCGCCGCACTTGGCGTTCGCTACATGACTCTGACCCACAGCGGAAACACTGCCTGGGCTGATTCATCGACCGACAAGGCCGTCCACAGCGGACTCACCGATTTTGGAAAAGATGTGGTTCGTGAAATGAATCGCCTCGGGGTGATGGTTGACATCTCCCACGTTGCCGATAAAACTTTCTATGACGCGCTGGAGGTCAGCAAGGCGCCGATGATTGCCTCGCACTCTTCGTGCCGGGCACTCTGCGATGCGCCGCGCAATATGACCGACGAAATGATAAAAGCGCTGGCTGCGAAAGGTGGCGTAATCCAGATCAACTACCACATTGGCTTTCTGAGCCAGGAGTTTCGCAGTGCCACGCAGGCCAATCCTGAGATCATGAAGCAGATGAATGAAGACGTGCGAAAGCGCTGCGGCGACAACGAAGCCTGCACGCTGATGGAAGACGATCGTATGACGCGCGAGCTCGTGGCGCAGGGAAAACTACCGCGTGTGGATTGGACCAAGATCGTTGACCATATTGATCATGCGGTGAAGCTCGCGGGGGCGGATCACGTCGGCTTGGGTTCTGATTTCGATGGTGCCAACATGCCTTTCGGAATGGAAGACGTCACCAGGCTTCCCAAAATTAGCGAAGCGCTTCTTCAGAAGAATTATCCTGAATCGGACATTCGCAAAATTCTCGGCGAAAACACTCTGCGCGTAATGGAGAAAGTCGAGCGCGTTTCGAAGCAATTGCAGTCATCCGATAAATAAATTAAACGCACGGAGGAAAAGATGCACAAATTTCGCAGTCCGTTGGCAGTCACCGGATTTTTGGTCGCAGCGTTGTTCCTGGGCCCGGAAACTGCCACATCCCAAACGCCCTCCCCAAACGCTCCCACGAAAAGCCCCGTCGCGCGTCTGCATGCAGCGGGCTCGACAGCCCCACGCGCTCCTGCACTCGATCCCGCGCTCCTCCGCCCTGCTGCGCTCAATGCCAAAGCGCCCGAAAGCTATCAAGTCAAGTTCACGACTGCGCAGGGGGATTTCGTCGTAACCGTCCACCGTGAGTGGGCTCCTTTGGGCGCGGACCGTTTTTACAACCTGGTGAAGCATCATTTTTACGATGGGGCAAGCTTCTTCCGAGTGCTCCCCGGCTTTGTCGTCCAATTCGGAATTCCGGCGAGGCCCAATGTCGCGCGCGTCTGGAGCCAGGCAGCAATCAAGGACGAACCGGTGAAGCAGGGCAACAAGCGCGGCTACTTGACGTATGCCATGGGTGGACCGAACACCCGCACAACGCAAGTCTTCATCAACCTAGCTGACAACTGTCGTCTGGATTCTCAAGGTTTTGCGGCGTTTGGCGAAGTCACCGAAGGAATGGATATCGTAGAGAAATTGTACAGCGGTTATGGCGAAGGCGCGCCGCAGGGTCATGGCCCCCAGCAAGATTTGATCGAGTCTCAGGGAAAGGCGTATCTCGATAAAGGATTTCCAAAGCTTGACAGCATCCAGACAACGACGCTGATTGTTAGCGGCAGGGACGAGCCCGCAGCACCCAGTAAGGCTCCGGTCAAAGCGCCACGCAAGAGCCCGGGCAAATCTCCCGGCAAAGCTCCGGCCAAGCAGCCGACCTAATTGTTTCGGGTCCGTTCGCGACGCGCCGCATTTTTCGCACAGTAAAGAATGAGGTACGGTTGTCCACCAACGGCACACTTGCTCAAACCCTGCCGCCGGAAACGTTGCGGTCTGCCAGTCCTGTTCAGCCGCGCGGGGCTGTGCGTGTCCCAGAAAGCCTGCTCAGTTCGTACGTTGTGTCTTTTTCGCTGGCTGCCGTGGTCGTCCATTTTATCTTCAATGGGCGTTATGGCTATTTCCGTGATGAGCTTTACTACGCCGCCTGCGGCCAGCACCTTTCCTGGGGCTACGTAGATCACGCCCCGCTCATCGCTGTCATTTCTCGCGTAAGCCGAACGCTGCTTGGAGACTCTCTTCCGGCATTGCGCTTTTTCCCGGCGCTGGCTGCTGGCGCGAAGGTGTTCCTGGCCGGTTGGATGGCCCGCGAAATGGGTGGCCGGCAATTTGCGCAGGCGCTCGCGGCGCTCGCCGTTTGTCTGGCGCCGGTTTTTCTGACTTTCGACAACTTCCTTTCGATGAATTCTTTTGAACCGGTTTTCTGGATGCTCTGCGCCGCAATTCTGTTGCGCATTCTCAATGGTGCTTCGGAGCGGCTCTGGATTTTAGTCGGTGTCATTGCTGGAATCGGCATGCTTAATAAACACTCAATGTTGTTTTTCGGCTCTGGACTTGTGGGGGGGGTACTGCTAACTCCCGCGCGGCAAATGTTTCGGCGCCCTTGGATTTGGTGTGGCGGGGCAATCACCTTCGCTATTTTCTTGCCGAATATTTTGTGGGAGGCGCATCATGGTTGGCCTACAATTCAACTTTTGCAAACTGTGGCGATTGTAAAGAATTCGCACATAACCGCTTGGGAGTTTCTCTGGCAGCAAACCTTGCTCACCAATCCGATTGCCGCTCCCATCTGGCTCGCGGGGCTTTGGTATTGTTTCCGGCATCGTGCCGGCAGAAAATACGCCGTCCTCGGCTTCGCCTATTTGACGGTTCTCATTGAGCTCTTGCTGCTGCACGGAAAAATCTATTATCTCGCGCCCGCTTACCCCATGCTCTTTGCAGCAGGATCTGTTTGGATTGAGGAAGAAGTGATTCCCCACGCGGGCGCGTGGTTGAAACCGGCAATTGTTGCGCCTCTGGCGATTGGCGGGATTCTTGCCGCTCCGCTCGCCATGCCCATTCTTCCGGTGAAGGCTGCGGTTATGTACACGCGCTTTTGGGACGTCAATAGAGTGCGCGTGGAAGAGCAGCAGTTGGGTGAATTGCCGCAGCTGTTTGCCGATATGTTCGGCTGGGAAAATCAAGTTGCCGCGGTTGCGCGAATCTACCGGGCGCTGCCGACCGAGCAGCAAGCCCAATGCGCTCTGCTTGCCTATAACTACGGGGAAGCAGGAGCGATCGATTATTTTGGGCCGCGTTATGGATTACCTAAAGCAATCAGCGGACACAATCAATACGCGCTTTGGGGCCCAAGAGACTATTCCGGTGAAACGGTGATGGCAATTGGGTTTCTTGAAAAAGACTTAAGCAAATATTTTGACGAAGTGACTCCTGCGGCAACGGTAACCAGTGAATATGCAATGCCTGAAGAAGCTCATTTGACGCTGTTTGTGTGCCGTAGGCCACGCTCTTCGCTGCAGCAGGCTTGGCCCCATTTTAAATATCTGGCGTAAGACAAAATCTACAGATTAAGCACATTAATCAGCTCGCGGACCGAGGTGGCGGATTTTTGTAGGGCGGAGCTTTCTTCCGCAGTTAATTTTATTCCTATGATTTGCTCGATGCCTTTAGCGCCGAGCTTCACGGGCACGCCGACGAACAATTTGTCGATTCCGTATTCCCCTTCGAGATAAGCCGCGCAGGGCAGAATTTTCTTTTTGTCTTTCAAGATCGCCGAGACCATTTCGACGACCGCGGCTGACGGCGCATAATATGCGGAGCCAGTCTTTAGTAGATTGACAATTTCCGCGCCGCCTTTGCGGGTTCGTTCGACAATCGCATCAATGCGCGCCTTAGGAAGCAAGTCCGGAAGCGGGATGCCCGCAACGGTGGAGTAGCGCGGCAAGGGAACCATGTCATCGCCGTGGCCGCCGAGAACGAACGAGTGCACATTCTCGACCGAAACCCCAACTTCTTGCGCCACAAACGTACTCATTCGCGACGAGTCGAGCACACCGGCCATGCCGATCACACGATGTTTGGGAAAGCCGCTGACCTTGAATGCTGCCTGCGCCATGGCGTCGAGGGGATTGGTGACTACGATCAAGATGGCGTTCGGTGAATGCTTCACAATCTGTTCAACGACGGCTCTGACGACATCATAATTTGCACGGAGGAGGTCATCGCGACTCATCCCCGGCTTGCGCGGAAAACCCGCAGTCATCACCACGATATCGCTATTGGACGTGGGACTGTAATCGCCCGTGTTTGTCGAGATACCGACGGCGCGCGAGTCGCTGCGTGTGATTGGTCCGGATTCGAGCATGTCGAGCCCCTTGCCCGCGGGGACGCCATCGAGAATGTCGGTGATAACGACGTCGGCCAGGTCCGCATCTACGATGCGTTGCGCGGTGGTGGAACCGACGAATCCTGAGCCGACAACAGTGACCTTGCTGCGCATTCCGTTTCTCTCCTAATTGAACTGTGACTCACGATTCGTTGTTTCGATCACCGGACAACTTTAGCGATACTAACGCGCCGTGGCTACTCCTTGCATATTCTCGATAATCGCGGCAGCGAAGGCCGAAGTGCTGACCTTGGTGGCACCTTCTGTCAAGCGCTCGAGATCGTACGTGACCCGCTTTTGTTGAATGGTGCGAGCGATTCCGTCTTCAATAAGACGCGCAGCTTCCGGCCAGCCAATAAAGTCAAACATCATCGCACCGGAGAGCATCACCGAGCTTGGGTTGATGACATCTTTATCGGCATATTTGGGAGCGGTCCCGTGGGTGGCTTCGAAACAGCCAAAACCGTCCCCGATGTTTGCGCCCGGCGCCATACCCAAGCCGCCAACCTGCGCCGCGCACGCGTCCGATAAATAATCGCCATTCAAGTTGGGAGTCGCCAGCACCTGATATTCGTCGGGGCGCAGCAGGACCTGCTGAAAAATTGAGTCGGCGATGCGATCGTTGATCAGCAATTTCTGTTTCCATTGACCTTTGCCGTGCGTCGGGTAAATCGTATCGATCGTCTGTTTCACCTCGGTGTAAAGGGATTTCTTGAAGGAGTCCGTGGCTTGTTCGAGGCCCGGCTCAATCATGGCGGCATTCTGCTCAACGCTCAGGCTCGAATTCTTGTCAAGGTTATCGATGATCCAGCTTTCGCGCTCGCTGATGACCTGAGCCCGGAATTCTTCCCGGGCCAGTTCATACCCCCAATCGCGGAAGGCACCTTCGGTGAATTTCTGGATGTTGCCTTTGTGCACGAGAGTGACGCTGCGGTTTTTCTGTGCAAGCGCATGCTGCACGGCACGGCGCACCAGTCGCTTGGTGCCAGTGGGAGAAATGGGCTTGATGCCTACGCCGGAATCCCAGCGGATTTGCTTGCCGGTTCCTTTGAGCATGTCATTGTTGAGGAATTCCAGAAGGCGTTTGACTTCGGGAGAACCGGAGCGCCACTCAATTCCGGCATAAACGTCTTCGGTATTTTCGCGGAAGATGACAATGTTCATCATCTCCGGATGCTTGACAGGGGAGGGAACTCCCTGAAAATAGCGTACCGGGCGAACGCAGGCGTAGAGATCGAGAATTTGGCGAAGCGCCACATTGAGCGAGCGAATTCCGCCGCCAACAGGAGTGGTCAGCGGGCCCTTGATGGCCACGCGAAAATCACGGATAGCGTCAACGGTCTCGTCAGGCAGCCACTTCTGAAACTGGTTGAAGGCTTTCTCTCCGGCAAACACCTCAAACCAGGCGACGCGACGCTTCCTGCCATACGCTCGCTCGGCGGCAGCGTCGAACACGCGTCGCGAAGCCTTCCAGATATCGCGTCCAGTGCCGTCACCCTCGATGAAGGGAATAATTGGCGAGTCAGGCACATTGAATTTGCCGCCGGAATATTCGATTGGCTTGCCCTCGGCGGGGACTTGGATTCCGTTGTACGCCTTTTTCATTAAACGCTCCTCAGAGTCAGCCATTACGAGTCTTCATCGCGACTTGCGAATCATGAACATTATCACAGCAGGGCACGAGGTTACATCGGTTCACAATGCATCAATAGTTTTGGATCAGGCGGTTTGCCTAATGCGGAGTACTTACCAATGGCCGTGCGTCCGAAGCCTTCAAAGTGTTCTCGAGCTGCTCCAACTGATATTGGAACGCGCTGAGTTTTGCCTGCTCGGAGCGTAATTGCTCTTCCGCTTCTATTTGCCTGGTTTGCCTTTGTTGCTCTTCGTCACCGGCAGTTTCGAGTCTGCTTTTGAATGAGGGTATTGCATTTTCCATGCTTTTCCTTTCGGCCGGATTCTCGGTACGACTCTGCAGATCCTCAAAATGTTTGATCTGCGCGGTCAGGTTCTTACGATTCGATTGTGCTTCAGTGAGCCTTGAGCGAGCATCATCAAGCCGTTGTGAAGCGTGCGCAGTTGCCGCTTCCTGCGCTTGCAAGCGATAGAGAAGAATTTGTGCTCTTTGCGCAACGACGGTGGTCGTTTGCAAATCTTGTCGCAGCTGATGAACCTCGGCCAAGAGCGCCTGGAGAGTTTGCGAGTCGGTCGAAGGTGTCTGGCCCAAAGCAGCGGTTGACGCCAGCAGAAAGCCGGAGATTAAAAAGCAGAAGCGAGCCATTCGATGCCTCCTAGGAACTTCATTTTACGAAGCATTCTACCGAGATGTAGGTTGTTCCGCCACTTGGGGGAATGACGCAGGCATTCGGTTAGGAGCAATGGATTAGAAGATGAATTTTGCTCCCAACTGAAGGATCCGCGGTGTAAGGGGAGTATTACTGTTATTGGTTGGGAGGCCAAAGGTAGTTGAACTGATTAGGCCCCCGCTCGAGGAAAGCGTGTATCGGGTAGTGTTGACCGCAAAGACGTTATTTTTGTTAAAGACGTTGAACGCTTCGAGGATCAACTGAAATTTCATCCGCTCACTAAGCGGGAGATTCTTGGTGATACGGGGGTCGAAGCTGGTATTGCGAGGCAGATAGAAAGTGTTGCGGCCAACAAGAAGCCGAGCGGTACGGGGATTGCCGGTCCGATTGAGATCGCCCGAAACTAATGCTGTGTACGGCTGGCCAGATTGAATTGTGAAGATACCGCTGAACTCCCAACCGCCCAGAATGAAGCGCGGAACGCCTGAGAAACCCTTCGCATAGGTGTCGAGATCCCAGATGCCGCTTAGAACGAGCCGGTGACGCTGATCGTTCTGGCCCACGGCGCGGTCGGCTCTTAGGATTGTGGGGAATTGAACCATCTTGGCATCATCGCCTCCAGGAACCACGGCGGTAGCGTCGGGATTGTCATCAATGACTTTACCCAGGGTGTAGGCACCTGAAAACTGGAAGCCCATACTCATGCGCTTGGTCATCTGGACAATAAAGCCATGGTAGATGGAATTCGCTGTGCCTTCGAACTGCAGGATACGATTAAAGCCGGGGATGGGTCTCACCACGGAATACGCCGGAACACTCACGGTAGTGGTTCCGTCCACCAAAACATTCCTTGTTGTTAGGACCGGATTCAAATTGATGTCGCGGGTGCGCTGGATGTGCGTACCCTTGACCCCGAGGTAGGACACACCCAGGGAAAAATTGCGGCCGAGAGAATGCTCGACTCCCAAGCTCCATTGCTGAACAGTAGGTTGCTTGTAGTCCTTGTCGAAAACAAAAATGATGGGAGGGTTGGATAAGACACCGGTGGGCGCGGCGCAGGACGGAGAGGTTCCCGGACCGCCAGGAGCGCCACACTTGTTCGCGGGATACCGCGGAACATCGTCCCCGTTGAAATTGAGGGTGGCAACGTTGACGCCGTTATTGGACATGGCAGTGCCGTACAGGATGGAAGGTGTGCGGCCGTAAAACAATCCGTAGCCTCCGCGAACAACCAGCCTCGAGGAGGGGCTCCAAGCAAAGCCTATGCGCGGTTCCGGAGTGTTTCTTGGATTGTTTATTCGGCTGGTATCCAAGCCGGCGGCGAACGCAGTGGGATTGCGAGTGCTGGGCTGGTCAACGCGCTGGTAGTCATACCGCACGCCGAGGTTCAGGGTGAGGCTACGGCGGACGCGCCACTCGTCCTGCGCAAAAAAAGAGCTTTCAAACAGGTTAGGGTTTGTCGTTGGGCCGGTAGTGCCAGCGCCTGCAAAGGCCTGGGTGATAGTGGCATCACTGGGTTTTTGGCGGTCTGGGACGCCCAACAGGTTGCGGCCGAACGCCTCTAGGCTAACGAAATTGTACGTTCCGGAGAAATTACCAGGGAAAAAGTTAGCAATTTGATCGCGGATGAAATCGACGCCAAACTTGAGAGCGTGAGGACCGCGAACCCAAGCGAGGGTATCGCCAAATTGCTGGCGATGGATGTTGGTGAAACGCGGACTGAAGAAATTACGACCGACCGTGAGAACGATAGGGCCGCCCTGCCGGACGGTGGCCTCAGGGTTGGAGCTATTGGCTAAGCCGGGCTCGTTGTCGCGCATGTAGGAAAAAGACGCAATGTTAACGAGTCTGCTGGAAAGGGACGACGTCAAACGCAGGGCAGCAGTATCCGTGGTCACGAGAGACGCACCAGTGTGCTCGAGGGAATTTTGCAAACCGCCGTTTTCGAAGTTTGCACCGGTGAATCGCTGGCTATTGATGCGACCGGAGAGAAGATTATTCTGGCCGATGTGCCAGTCCACCTTGCCGAGGTAGACATTCTGGTTTTGCGTTCGCGTCCACGATGAAGCACGGGCGTTGAGATAGTCGAGCGCAGCTTGCTGGTAGCCGGCAATTGTGGGGTTGGTGCTTAGGCTGAAACCGCTCGGCAGCAGGAGGGACACGGTATTGGGCAGGGTGTTGCGCTGCCCGTCATAGTCGAAGAAGAAAAAAAGCTTATCTCGGAAGATGGGCCCACCGAGGTTGCCACCGAACTGGTTGAAGTGCAGCGGGGCTTTGGGTCTTTTCGGTATTGCACTCTTAGTAATGCTGTCTTGCGCGTTGAGCGAAGTATCGCGATAAAACTCAAAGGCAGTGCCGTGCCAGTCATTGGTTCCCGACTTGGTGATGACGTTGATGACGGCCCCTCCGGCGCGGCCATATTCGGCGGAATAAGAATTGGAGTTGACTTGAAACTCTGCGACAGCATCCTGGCTGAACTGGTAAGGAGCCCGGCCTGAGCCGGTGCGACCAGTCGTCTGGCCGAAGAAGGTATTGTTGTTGTCGGAGCCGTCCACGACGAGGGAATTTAGAGTACCACGTTGACCGGCGAAGCTGATGTCACCCTGGCGGGCGTCAAGTGTCACGCCGGGTGTCAGTAGGACGAAGTTAATGAAATTGCGTCCGAGAACCGGGAGATTGGCAACGGACTGACTGTTGACGGTCGCGCTGACCTGGGATCGGGTCGTCTCGACGACAGGCACATCGGAGATGACATCCACTTTCTCGGTTTGTCCCGCGACGCCAAGGGTCAGGGCGAGGTTAAGGCGCGCGCCCACGGTCACGTCGACATTTTTTCGCACGAGTGGGGCAAACCCTTGGGCCTGGACTGTAATATCGTAAGTTCCCGCGAGGACGACGGGTAAGCGGAAGTAGCCAGCGGGATCAGTCGTACCCGTATAAGTGAGATTGGTGCCGGTGTTCCGAGCCGTTATGGAAGCGCCGGCAACGGTTCCGCCGTTCTGGTCCACAACGGTGCCTTCGATAGATCCCTGATTTCCGCCTTGGCTGTGGACTTGTGCCGCCATTCCCAGCATGAATGCGAGGGTGAGTACGATTCCCAAGACTCGTGGTGACCTGAACATGTGGCTCTCCTCAGTATTTGGATCTCGAGCACAGTCTACTTACAGAAAAATTGCGGAGAGGAAGCATACCAATAGCGGGTGCGGCGATGCAAGCTGACGCGGTTGAGACGGTTGAGACGGTTGAGACGACCAAGGCTATTTCGCGCGCGAGTGTGCCGAAAGTTTGCGCAGCGCGCGGCCGGCGAGCGCGCCCGTGTATTTGCCCTGGTCGACCGCAAGTGTGCCGTTTACCAGGACATATTTCATCCCGATGGCGAGCTGTTGGGGGTGCTCGTAGGTGGACTGGTCGGCGACGGTGGCGGGATCGAAGGCGATTACGTCAGCGTAGAAGTTTTCGCGAAGGGTGCCCCGCTCTGGAATGTGAGCAAGCTCAGCGGGCTGGCTGGTGCTTGCGCGAATTGCGACGGAAAGCGGGACTACTTTTTTCTCCAAAACGTAGACGCGGAGCTTGCGCGGATAGGTGCCGTAAAGCCGCGGGTGGCCTGCGGAGCCGTCCGAGCCGGTCATGACCCAGGGTTGCTTCATGAAACGAGCAACATCGGCTTCGTCCATATTGAAGGAGGCGACAGCCAGGCCAGAAAGTTTACGTTCACGCATGATCTGAAGAGCGGCCTCGACGGGAGGCAGATTTTTCTCTTGGGCCACCGCCGCGAGTTTCTTGCCGAGCAGCTCGGGCGCTTCCGATGAAGTGAAGAGCAGGGAATCGGGACCGCCGCGGCGCTTCAGGTTGTCTTCGATTTCTTGCAGGAGGCGTGGGCGCAGCCCCTTGTCATCGAGGCGCTCCAGAATTTCGCTCTGCGTTCCCGCTTGGGCCCACGGAGGTAATAGGCTGGCGATCAGGCTAGAGCCAGAGGACGTGTAAGGATATTGATCCGCTGTCACATCGAGTCCCTCTGCACGCGCTTTTTCGACCATGGCGATGACTTCGATGCTCTTGCCCCAAACTTGCGGGCCAAGAGCCTTGATATGGGAAATGTGCACGGGTATATGGGCTTCCCGGGCGATACGAATCGTTTCCGCGATCGAGCCGAGCAACCCGATCGAGTACGAATCTTCGTCGCGCATGTGCGAGTCATAATAGCCGCCCAATTCGGCGGCGGCCTTGGCCAGTTCGATTACTTCTTCGGTGTGTGCGAAGCTTCCAGGAACATAGAAAAGTCCCGTGGAAAGTCCGAAGGATCCTTCGCGCATGGCTCCGCGAACCAGCGACTTCATGCTTTCGAGTTGTTCAGGCGTGGGCTGAATGTTGCCGGAGCCAAGAATTTCGCGACGAACAGTGCCGTGTCCAACGAGCAGAACAGCGTTGGTGCCAATACCTTGCTTTTCCCAGCTATCAAGAATTCTTGCGGGATGCGGGGAGCCGCCGCCGTCGTTGCCGACGATGACCGTGGTTACGCCCTGCATGAGGTAATTGAGGTTGCTGTTGCGCCCCAGTGCGGAGAGGTCGGAACCGGCATGGGTGTGGGGATCGATGAATCCGGGGGCAACGATCAGTCCACGAGCATCGATGGTGCGAGCCGCTATGAGCTTCGCCTTGCGCGCATCGCCGAGGAAAACGATGCGATCACTGCGAATCCCAAGGTCCGCCGCGCGAAGAGCGGCCCCGGTGCCGTCAATGACTTGGCCTCCAACGATTAGAAGGTCCGGTTGCGAGGCTCGGCTCGGGGCGTTGTTTTGCTTCGCGCTGCCACTGCGACTCTGGCTGGGGTTCTGTAAGCGGCTTTGGTCAGAATTTTGTGCAAGCGTCGATGTGGTGCAAGCGAAGGGCGCGCTTAGCAGAATGGCGAGTAGAATCTTTGGGCGCAGATGAGCACCAGTGTGATGGCGATGGATTGCGGGTGTCAAAGACATAGGGAGCCAAACCATATGAGAGCCACCGACGAGTTGGTGACCGGCTTGAGATTCGGAGTGCCAGAGTCTGCGTCGCTCGCAAATAATAGGTGGCCGCCCAGCTGAGATGTCTTCGCCTAAAAAGCCTCCCGAGCGTTCTTGGGAGCGTAAAATTCTGGGTACCCACCCAATCGAAGAGGAATTCCCCCAACTACATGGCAGCCGCCTGAAATGCTCGCGCCTGCGGTAATTAAAACTGATTCCACAGGTACTGGTTGTACACCTCGTGGTGAAATTGCACTTCGGGAGCTTTGACCAAGGCGCCCAGCAGCCGCGGACAGCGATCGGCTGAGGCTTGTTTCAGATCGGCGTAGCGCCCTTTCACGTCTTCGCCGAGAATCGTGGTGATCCAGTCGGCCTTCCGAAAATTTTTCAATGCGTCATAAATATTGTCCGGGAGATACCGCTCCGCCTGGCGAAGGTTTTTTATCTTTGCGATGTCGCCCTCGATCCCGGTTCGAAAGATCGAATACATAACCATGTACGGATTGGCGTCCGGAGCAACCGAGCGAACTTCCACGCGCATGCTTTTTTCATTCCCGATGGGAATGCGTATCATCGAGCCCCGATCGACGGCTGATGCCTTGAGCTGGTTAGGCGCCTCAAAATGCGGATCGAGGCGACGATACGCGTTTACGCTGGCATTGAGCAGCAGGCAGATGTCGTTGCCATGCGTGAGGATGCGATCGACAAACGCCCAGCCGAACTTGCTGAGCTTTTCTTCTCCCTTGGGATCCCAACACAGGTTTTTGCCGCCCTTGCTGACCGAAACGTTGGTGTGCATGCCGCTGCCGTTGACGCCCAGCACAGGCTTGGGTAAGAAGGACGCTGTCAGACCCATGCGCGTGGCGACCTGCCGGCAAATCAATTTGTAGAGCTGGATTTGATCGGCCGCCGCTACGACTTCACCGTAACCGTAGTTGATTTCGAATTGCGACGGAGCGACTTCCGGGTGATCTTTTTCATTTTGGAAGCCCATCGCGCGCTGTACTTCCGCAGTGGTGTCGATGAAGGTGCGCAAGGGGTCGCCGGGCAATGAATGGTAATAACCGCCAGTGTTGACGTACTCAAACTTGCCGGTTTCGTTGTAGGTGCGCTCGGCATCCGCACCTTTAAAAAGAAATCCTTCAATTTCGTTGGCGGCGTTGAGCGTGTAGCCCTCGGACTTATGCAATTTTTCCGCAAAACCCTTGAGGATACCGCGAATGTCCGCACTATATGGAGTGCCGTCTTTGTCGATGACCTCGCCGAAAACCAGCACCTTGCCGGAGCCGAACACATCGGTGGGAGCCCAGTAAAACGCGGCCCAATCCATCGCCAGGCGCAGGTCGCTCTCACGTTGCGCGGTAAATCCGCGGATGGACGAGCCGTCAAAGGTGAGGTTGTCCCAGCTCTTGATCAGAAACTTTTTGTCGTAATCCAGCATGTGCAAGCGGCCTTCGAGGTCGCTGAAGAGCACGGTGACGGCCTTGATCCGTTTTTCGTCGGTCAAGTACTTCATGCGCTCTTCTTGAATCTTGTGCGCAGGCGCACGATTCCTGCGCAATTCCTTCGCTTGCAGGTTGAGCTGCTCCAACTCGTCATAAGGAAGCGCCAAAAAATTACGGTGTTCGTTGAACATGAGTCTCCTTGTTGGAAAGTGTACCGCCAGCATGGCGTAAAAATTGTGACCGATAAACTGCCCATGTGGGACTACGAAGGTGTGCATGGCCAAACGATGTCGCGCTCACTTCTTCAACGCGCAGGCATCTCCGCAGCCAGATGTCACGGGGACCAGCGAAATTGGGGACTGGGAATCTCGCGTTGCTTTTTGCGATGCGTGGTGAAAAATCTTTGCCGTCCATCCACTCTCCCAAAAGGAAATGACTGCAGGTTCATCGGGTGACGAGAGAAACTAGCGCAAGAAACGAGGCGCGTCAAGCAATGCATCGCAGCAACGGAGAATTGCGCATTCAGTGAGCTTATTATCTCGATTCAAAGTTTTAATGAGCGATGTGGCAGGCTACGATACGGGCTGACACGAACTGCGGCGCTGAACTTTGCAAAGGACCTTGCACGACCACAACGCAGGTTGTCACGAGCCGTGGTATCGGCTTGAAAGATCCCGATATAAATGATCAAAACGCGTGGTATCCTGTGGCTTTGACGTGGCTTTTTTCGCTCCAATAGGAATCGGTTCGGCCCAGCAGGAGCAGGAAAGAAGGAAATCTTATGATGAAACCTATAGCCGATAACGCCCCTCTTAAGGAACTCGACGATTGGGACGATTTTGTTGCTATCCGCTATCAGCAGGGAAAATCTGAAGAAGATTTCCGCAACTATAAAGCCGACGCCAATCGCACCGTGACCGAATTCTACCGTCAGAATCATGCCTACCAGACGCTGGATTTTGTTCGGAGCAAAAAAGCCGAGTACTGCAGCTTGAAACGCGGTAAGAAAAGCATCTGGGAAATGGCCGAGTATCTGAACACTCTCGTGGATGATAGCGATCCCGATACCGACCTTACCCAAACCGAGCACCTCCTCCAGACTGCCGAGGCCATCCGCAAGGATGGTCATCCGCGCTGGTTCGTTCTTGCCGGCTTGGTGCACGATCTTGGCAAGGTGCTCTGCCTTTACGGCGAGTCGCAGTGGGCTGTGGTCGGCGATACGTTTCCCGTTGGCTGTGCATACTCGGATCAGATCATTTTTCCGGAATTCTTTCCCGCCAACGCGGATAGTGCGGTCCCCGAGTACCAGACCGAATACGGCATCTACGGATCGCACTGCGGTCTTGACAACGTGCACCTCTCATTTGGACATGACGAATACATCTATCAGGTAACGCGGAAGTATTTGCCCGAAGAAGCCGGGTACATGCTCCGCTATCATTCCTTCTACCCCGCGCACCGGCACGGTGCCTATCGCCATCTCATGAACGACAATGACGAGCGCATGTTTGAGTGGGTGCGAAAGTTTAATCCCTACGATCTGTACTCCAAAGGTCGTGAGCGCCCGAACATGCAAGAGATTCGTCCCTACTACCAGGATCTCGTCTCAGAGTTCTTCCCCGACAAGATCGACTGGTGATTGCCTCTGAGAGACTGTGGGGAGTTCTCTGATCCATCGGGCGGGCATAACGTGTGGGTTGCAGAAGGGCAGTTAAGAGTGTCAGTCGTAGTATTCCTGGCCAAGGTGCGTAATCAGATCTTGGCCCATCATCCAACGCAGGGTGTTCTTCAGCTTCATGGATTGGATGAAGAGGTCGTGCTCGGGATAGAGGTTGGGCGCGGTCATGGGCGCTTTGAAGTAGAAGCTCAGCCATTCCTGGATGCCGCGCATTCCCGCTCGCTGCGCAAGATCGAGGAAGAGAACAAGGTCGAGCACGATGGGTGCGGCGAGGATCGAGTCGCGGCACAGGAAGTCCACCTTGATCTGCATTGGGTAGCCGAGCCATCCAAAAATATCAATGTTGTCCCAGCCCTCTTTATTGTCGCCGCGCGGGGGGTAGTAGTTGATGCGCACTTTGTGATGGATTTTGCCGTAAAGGTGCGGGTAAAGATGCGGTTGCAAAATATATTCCAGCGCCCCGAGCTTGGACTCCTCTTTAGTTTTGAAAGAACTCGGGTCGTCTAGCACTTCACCATCACGGTTGCCCAGAATATTTGTTGAAAACCAGCCGTTCAGGCCGAGCATGCGCGCCTTGAACCCGGGTGCCAGAATTGTTTTCAGCAATGTCTGCCCGGTCTTAAAATCCTTCCCGCAAATTGGCACTTCGTGCTCGAGCGCGAGCGTTTGCATCGCGGGAATATCCACGGTCAAATTAGGCGCGCCGTTGGCAAAGGGAACACCGCTCGTAATCGCTGCCCACGCATAGAGCATCGAAGGCGCAATAGCCCGGTGATTTTTCTTCATGGCCTCAACAAATTCTTCCGGCGTCTGATGAACAGCTTCCGGCGTCAGAAAGATTTCAGTTGAGCCGCACCAGGCCACCACGACTCGGTCCGCGCCGGATTTCTTTTTAAAATTCTTGATGTCGTCCTTGATTTCAAGTGCCAGGTCATATTTCGTCTTGCCCTTCTTAACGTTCGGGCCCGTCAGATTCTTCACATAATTCTGGTCAAACGCCGCCTTCATGGGGCGAATTTTGGACAGAAATGACTTGGCGCGCTCCAGATGATTCGCATCAAGCACTCCTGCTTTGCTCGCGGCCTCATAGGCTGTATCCGGGAAAATGTCCCATCCACCGAAAACCAGGCTGTCGAGTTCAGTGAGCGCCACAAAGTCCTTGATCCGTGGCGAGCGACCTTCGGTGCGCTTCCCGAGGCGAATCGTGCCAACCTGCGTTAGCGAACCAACCGGTTGCGCCGCACCTTTTCGTACCAGCTCGACTCCTGCCATGAACGTGGTGCTTACCGCGCCCATTCCTGGCGTCAATACCGCCAATTTCCCCTTCGGCGGCGCAATCTTGGCCGGCCTGCGCATGCGTTTTGCCTCGATTCGATGTGGGCTAGATATCCGCGAGTGAGCCTATAACCAGCGAAGCGCGCGGACAAAAACAAAACACAGTATCATGCGGTAATCGCGCCTGATTTGCAACGCAGAAGGGAAAGAGCATGAAACTCAAATTGATTACGCCACTTCGACTAGGTTTATTGGGAATGGCGTTCTTCATCGGCGCGGTAGCTGGGGTTGCGTTTTGGAGTTATCTAGCGAAGCGCAATGATCCGCCTGGTTGGATAATGGATCGTGCTATTCCAGGTGGGGCTTACTACTTGGCTGAATTTGCCGCTCTTCTTGTTGTTTCCGCATTAGTTTGGGCAATTGCCGCATGGGCAAAACGCAGGTTTTCAAAATGGGTCACTACGTGTGCCGCGAACACATCAACTGCATAGGAGGTGTGGAACTGCAAGAGAGATGAGGAGAGGTTCCTCGGAGCCGGCGATCAGGAGCAGGCTCCAAACCACTGCGAGCTGCTGGCGTTAAGAGCGTTGGTGGTGAGCGTCGCAGGAAAAGGCAGGAAGTAAATCCTGTCAGGTGAGATCTGGAGAGACGAGCGCAAGCGAACCGCTGATGACGTGCCGAAATTCACAGGACGATGTCGAAACCGGGGGGAAGGTAGTGGCCCCTGGGATGAGTCACCCGCAGAAGACAAAAATTGTCTACTGCGCGGATACCAACCGCAAGATACGCTATCCCACGGTCCAGTTCGACTTCCTCGGATACACATTTTCGACCGAGGTTTACGAAATGGCCTAATGGAACATACGGTGTCTCGTTCCTGCCAGCGGCGTCCCAAGAAGCGCTCAAGGCAATGCGTCAGGAAGTCCGGCGATGGGGTCTTCAGAACCGGACCGACATGGCCCTTGATGATCTGGCTCGGCTGGTCAACCCCTACATCGCTGGCTGGATCAACTACTACAGACACTTCTACAAGTCGGCGCTGCACGACAGTCTGCGCCGCATCGACTTCCATCTGAGGAAATGGGCGCGCCGCAAATTCAAGCGCTTCAAGCAAAAGCCGAAAAGCGCGCGTGAGTGGCTCGCTCGTATCATCAGGACCAACCCAGGGCTCTTCGCGCACTGGCCGCTTCTCTATGCCAACAGCCGGATACTGGGAGCCGGATGAGCCGGAGGCTCACGTCCGGTTCTGAGAGAGCGCGCCGGTGAAACTCCGCCACTCACCCGGGAAAGAGGAATGAACTGACCAGCCCAAATTCGACCACCTTCAAGAACGTAAATCAGAATCATGGCGTAGCCGGAGTCAGCAGCGAGATGGAGGGATGGAGAACCAAGCAGTGAAACCTAGCGACGCTTCGTGTATCGCGCGATGGATCCTGAGACGGTCAGGAACGCCATCACGGAGAAAGCGCCAAGCATTGCCCACGTGACCATCTTCCAACGTTCTCCTGCAAAGTGCTTGCCACTCCTATTCCATTTGTCTTGTGTAACATACGGAAACGCATGGGGTATGGGTGTGGAGGCCGGGGAAAAAGTGTCTTATTTTGGAGCCTCTGGTTTCTTAACCCTTGTCTCCCTGTCTGTCATGCCCCTTCAGGCATTATTCTGCCAAGAATCACTTCTTGGCACTTAACTTTTCGTCAGGCGTATGGACCCATCACCGGTTCGCACCGTCAGCAACGCCCCGCCGCCATTAATTTTGCCGCGAACTTCGGACTTGCTGATTGCTCCCTCCATCGTAACAGGGAATCCTAGGCTGATGCGGCCGTCGTTCGTGTGCGCGTCAAGGTTTGCCTGAAAATCATTCGGCAGAGTCAGATCCACGCTTCCGTCACCGGTGTGAACCGTCCATGTACTGGAAATTTTTGAGCCTGGAAGCACGCGCACTTCGATGCTGCCATCGCCAGTGTTGAGATTCAGCCCTTCAAAGCGCCCCTCGATACGGATGTGTCCGTCGCCCGACTTTGCTTCCAGCTGACCATCGAGATTGCGCGCTTCAATATGTCCATCGCCGGTGAGCAAGCGAATCTCGCCCCGGGCGCCCGCTAGTTTAATGTGACCGTCACCGGTATGAATGTTTGCTTTCCCCTCCAGGGCGTCCGCTTCCACCGACCCGTCGCCAGTTTCAACTGTCAAATCGCCTTGGCGCGGCATGCGGATCTCGATTTTCAGCGAGCGTCCACTGGAACAAAACACGCACCAACTGTTAGGCATGCGCATGCGCACATCGGCTTCGATGCGGTCTCCTTCTTGTCGAACATTCACGCGAACCTCGCGGTCGGAAATGTTCATGCCGTGTGTTTCCACGCGAACACCGACTTCTTTGGAGTCGCCGGTGAGCACTCTGACGTTCCCGTCATTGGTTCCGACCCGCACCTGAGCGCGTCCGGAAATCGCATAGGTCTTCTTCCACTCGTCAGCGTGCGCCGTGCTCGCTGCCATAACCAGCAATACAAACGCGCTGCAGCAAAGAAAGACGCGGCGCAAACATGCAGCCCCCGCAGAATCGGCTTGCAGCGGGCGCGTTCGCCAAAACTTTATTTCCCGAATACTGATTCGCTTGTTTGAATGCATCTTGGTCTCCGAATCGCAGCCCCTGTCAACCACCTGTAGATACGCGGCGCAAACCCAAAATGTTCCTTAAACGCACCAGACCGGCAAAACGCCGCTCTGGTGGACCGGGCGCCCAATCTATAAAACAGCGTCTTAAGTGATTGCGCATAGACGGCGTAGGGTTTCGTTTCCGTTACGCCAGTTATCAAACTGCATCTCGACGGCAGCGACGACCTTCTCCAGT